>Ga0190275_10001441_pt1 | contig 17668 bp, 14 predicted proteins | sample Popmic550T_FD_133745 | JGI IMG/M metagenome (GOLD analysis project Ga0190275, IMG submission 133745) | Populus adjacent soil microbial communities from riparian zone of Yellowstone River, Montana, USA - 550 T | ecosystem: Environmental > Terrestrial > Soil > Riparian zone > Trees stand | place...
CGAGTCCCGCATCGAAGGCCTCGTCGAGGGAGTCTTCAGCCGCGCCTTCAGCTCCGAGGTGCAGCCGGTCGAACTCGCCCGCAAACTGGCGAAGGAAATGGACGCGCACAAGACCGCCTCGGTCGAACGGGTCTACGTGCCGAACGAGTACACGGTCTACCTCTCGACCAAAGACCGGGCCAAGCTCGAGGGGTATGAGAGATCGCTGGAGCAGGAGCTCTCCGGCTACCTGCTAGAGCACGCGCGGCGCCGCGGCTACGACCTGCTGACCCGGCCGGCGGTCGAGTTCGCCACCGACGAGCGGCTGCGCCTGGGCGAGTTCGGGATCCAGGCCCGCCTGGTCAAGCCGCCGGCCCACGAGGGCGAGGCTCCGAAGCAGGGCGAAGAGGGCCACACGATGGTCTACTCGGCCGTGCGCGAGCGCGACCGGGCCCGGCCCAAACGACCCGAGGAGGCCGTCACCGCACTCGTCTCCACCCGCGCCGTGGTCTCGCTCGACGACCGCCGCTACGTCCTCGACGGGCCGCGGGCGACGATCGGCCGCTCGAAGGCGGTCGAGTGCGTGCTCTCGGACCCCAACGTCTCCCGCCGCCACGCCGAGCTGCGGCGGGCGGAGTCCGGCGACTGGCAGATCGTCGACCTCGGCTCGACCAACGGGATCAAGGTCAACGGTCGTCGCGTCGCCACCACCCGCCTCTCGCCGGGCGACCAGGTGACTGTGGGAACCACGACGTTTCGCTTCGACATCGAGCAGTAGCGACGCCGGAAGGCGTCATTAAGGTGCTGGCGTGGACTACGACCCCATATCGGTAGCGCTCAAGTTCGGCTTCCTCGCCGTTCTCTACCTGTTCTTGCTGGTGATCGCCCGCAGCGCGCTGAAGGACCTGCGGCGGACGGTCTCGCCGGCCCCCGACGCGACCGGGTTCCACGCCGCTCCGGCCTACGCCGACGCGCCCCGCGGCGAGGACGCCTGGCTGGTCGCCGAGCGCGGCGGCGGGCTCGAAGCAGAGGAGCGCTTCGACCTGATCGGGGGCCTTTCGATCGGCCGCTCGAAGGAGTCCGACGTGCGCATCGACGACCGCTACGCGTCCGGCCTGCACGCCAGGGTCTTCTCCCGCGAAGGCCGCTATTTCGTCGAGGACATGAGCTCCACCAACGGCACCCTGCTGCACGGCGCCACCCTCGAGGGCGAGGCCGATCTGATCGACGGCGACACGGTGCAGATCGGCGACACCGTGTTCAGATTCGAGGTCCAATGACGCTGCGGATCGACGACCAGGCCACCCGCACCGACACCGGCCGCCAGCGCAACGCCAACGAGGACTCCCTCTTCACGCGGCCGCCGCTGTTCGTCGTCGCCGACGGCATGGGAGGCGCGCAGGCGGGCGAGGTGGCCTCCAAGACCGCCGCCGAGTCCTTCGACCGCGAGCTGCCCGCGGGCCCACCGGAGGGGACGCTGCGCGCGACGATCGAAGCGGCGAACCGGACGATCCACGAGCGCGCCCGCAACGACCCCGACCTGGCCGGGATGGGGACGACGATCACCGCGGCGATCGTCGACCTCGAGGCCGAAGAGGTGGCGATCGGCCATGTCGGCGACAGCCGCGCCTACCGCCTGCGCGGCAGCCGCTTCGAGCGCCTCACCCGCGACCACTCGCTGGTCGAGGAGATGCGGCGCAAGGGCCAGCTCACCGACGCCCAGGCCGAGGACCACCCGCAGCGCTCCATCATTACCCGCGCCCTCGGTCCCGAACCGGAGGTGGAGGTCGACCTGCAGACCGTGCCCGCCCAGGCCGGCGACGTCTTCCTGATCTGCTCCGACGGCCTGACGACGATGCTCGGGGACGAGCAGATCGGGAGGCTGCTGGCCCGGGCGAGCTCGATGCAGTCGGCGGTCCGCGCCCTGGTCGACGAAGCCAACCGCGCCGGCGGCCGCGACAACATCACCGTGATCGCCTTCCGGCTCGGCGACCCGAACGCCGCTCCCGCCACCGCGACGGAGGGGGCGACCCTGATCGGCGCCAGCGCCGAGGAGGCCGGCCTGACCGCGACCGAGGTGCGCCGCCGCGCCGCCGCCGAGGCGGCCAGGCAGCGCCGCGAGGAGCTGGCCAGCGACAAGCCGCACCGCCGCCTGCGCAACGTCGCCAAGGTGCTGGCGGTCCTGGTCGTGCTGGCCGCGATCGTTTACGGCGCCTGGTGGGGCAACCGCCAGGTCTGGTTCCTCGGCACCGATGCCGCCGGCCGCGTCGCCCTCTACCGCGGTGTCCCCTACGAGCTGCCGTTCGGGGTCGAGCTCTACGAGGAGCGCTACGCGAGCCCGATCCAGACCGGGGCGCTGCCGCCGCGCCGCCGCGAGGCGGTAACCGGCCACGACCTGCGCTCGCGCGAGGACGCCGTCTCCCTGATCGAAGACATCCAGAAGAGCCAGGGGGTTCCTTGATCTCCGCCAGGAACCGGGAGCTGACCGCCCTGGTTCCGGTTGCCGTCCTCCTCACCGCGGGCTTCGCCGCCGTCTTCGCCCAGGAGAACACCCGCCTCGACAACCTCAGCTTGATCTACGGCGCCTACTTCCTCGCCGTCTGCGTCGCCGCCCACATCTACCTGCGGATCCGCCTCCCCGACGCCGACCCCTACCTGTTCCCGCTGGTCGCCCTGCTGACCGCGTTCGGGCTGGTGATGATCTACCGGATCGACGACAGCCTCGCCCGCGACCAGGCCAACTGGTTCGTGCTCGGGCTCATCCTCTTCGCCCTGACGATCCAGTTCCTGCGCGACTACGAGGTGCTGGAGCGCTACCGCTACACGATCGCCGCCGCCGGGCTTTTGCTGCTGCTGGCCCCGCGCCTGCCCGGCATCGGCCAGCAGGTCAACGGCGCCTACCTCGGGGTGAAGATCGGGCCGCTGGCCTTCCAACCGGCCGAGTTCTCGAAGATCTGCATCGTCGTCTTCCTCGCCAGCTACCTGCGCGAGCACCGCGAGGTCCTGATCGTCGGGGCGCGGCGGGTGCTCGGGGTGACGCTGCCGCCGCTGAAGCACTTCGGCCCGATGCTGGTCGTCTGGGGGGCCTCGATGTTCATGCTCGTCTTCATTCGCGACCTCGGCAGCTCGCTGATGTTCTTCGCCGCCTTCCTCGCCCTGCTCTACGTGGCGACCGGCCGCTTCTCCTTCGTCGTCATCGGCATGGCGATGTTCGCCGCCGGGGCCTGGTTCTTCGCCTCGACCGTGCCCCACGTCCAGGACCGGATCGAGATCTGGCTCGACCCCTATGCCAGCCCGACCGGCAGCGGCTACCAGATCCTGCAATCGATCTTCGCCCAGGCCGACGGCGGCCTCTTCGGCAAGGGCTTCGGGCAGGCGCTGATCACGATCCCCGGCACCGACGACGCGCTGCTGCCGGCGGCCCAGACCGACACGATCTACTCGCTGATCGTCAACGAGGTCGGCCTCTTCGGCGCCTGCGCCGTCGTCCTCATCTACATGCTGATCGCCGCCCGCGGCTTCAAGATCGCGCTGCTGGCCAGCGACGGCTTCTCGAAGCTGCTGGCGACCGGCCTCACCGCGGTCTTCGCGATCCAGGCCTTCGTGATCATCGGCGGCGTCACCAGGGTGATCCCGCTGACCGGCGTCACCCTGCCCTTCATCAGCTACGGCGGCAGCTCGATCGTCGCCAACTTCGTGCTGCTGGCGCTGCTGCTGCTGATCTCCGACCGCGCCCGCCGCGAGGCGGTCGAGCCGGGTGGCCGGGCGCAGGCATTGGGGGAAGCGTGAACCGCCAGATCGTCAAATTGTTCGGCTTCATCGTCGTCCTCTTCGCGATCCTGGTCGGCTTCACGTCCTACTGGGCGGTCTTCGACGCCGAGGCGCTGAAGGAGCAGGAAGCGAACAAGCGGCCGCTGCTGGAGCAGCAGCAGATCCGCCGTGGCCGCATCCTCGCCGCCGACGGCACCGTGATCGCCAAGTCGGTCGCGAAGGGGAGGGGCGACGAACGGCGGTTCGTGCGCCGCTATCCCGAGGGCTCGCTCTACGGGCACCCGATCGGCTACAGCTTCGTGCGCGAGGGCGACAGCGAGTTCGAGCAGTTCCACAACGACCAGCTGGTCGGCGAGGAATCCGAATTCAGCTCGATCCTCGACGAGCTGCGCGGGGCCACCCAGGAAGGCAACGACATCGTCACCAACATCGACCCGGCGGCGCAGCGGACGGCGCTGGAAGACCTCGAGGCCGAAGGCTTTGGCGCCGTCGTCGCGATCGAGCCGAGCACCGGCGCGGTCAAGGTGATGGCCTCGAACAAGTCGTTCGACCCCAACCGGGTTCCCTTCGAGCTCGAGCAGCTGAACCGCAACGTGATCGAAACCCCGCTGCTGAACCGGGCCACCCAGGGCCTCTACCCACCCGGCTCGACCTTCAAGGTCGTGACCGCCGCCGCCGGCCTGGAGAGCGACGTGATCGGCCCGGAGACGACGATCGACGCGCCCGGGACGCTGGAGGTCGAAGGGCAGCCGCTGAACAACGACTTCAGCGAGGACTTCGGCCCGATCGCCCTCGACACGGCGCTGACCAACTCGGTCAACACCTGGTTCGGCCAGCTCGGCCAGCAGCTCGGCAACGACCAGCTGTTCGAGACGATGGAGAAGTTCGGCTTCAACTCGACGCCGCCGATCGACCTCCCCGACGACCAGGTCTACGAGAGCGGCGTCTACGGCGAAGACGGGCCGCTGAGCGCGCGCGATCCCGTCGACCTGGCCCGGGTCGCGATCGGGCAGGAGCGGCTGCTGGCGACGCCGCTGCAGATGGCGATGGTCGCCGCCGCGGTCGCCAACGGCGGCGAGCTGATGAAGCCCCAGATCTGGAAGCGGGTGGTCGACCCCGACGGTCGCGTCAGCGAGCGCCTCGATCCCTCCGAGTACAGCCAGCCGATCTCCGCCGAGAGCGCGGCCGAGCTGACGACGGCGATGGAAGGGGTGGTGAGCGAAGGCACCGGCACCAACGCGGCGATCTCCGGGGTCGCGGTCGCCGGCAAGACCGGCACCGCGGAAACGCCCAGCAACAGGGCCTGCGGCGGCGGACTCGACGAGAACCAGGCCTGGTTCATCGGCTTCGCCCCGGCCGACGACCCCCAGATCGCGATCGCCGCCACGGTCGAGTGCACCGAAGCCTTCGGCGGCGACGTCGCCGCCCCGATCTTCCGCAACGTCGCCGAAGCGATCCTGAATGGCGAATGACTTGAGACGAGGAGGCGCAAGTGCCCGAGGTGAGTGAGGGAAGTGTGGTCGACGGCCGCTACCGGGTCCTGCGGCGGCTGGGGACCGGCGGTATGGCCGATGTCTGGCTGGCTGAGGACACGCACCTTCAGCGCCAGGTCGCGCTGAAGGTCCTGCACCGGCGCTTCGCCCAGGACCGCGAGTTCACCGAGCGCTTCCGCCGCGAGGCCGAGTCGGCGGCCGGCCTGCAGCATCCGAACATCGTCTCGGTCTTCGACCGCGGCGAGTTCGAGGGCACGTACTACATCGCGATGCAGTACATCGAGGGACCGACGCTGAAGCAGCTGATCGACCGCGGCCTGAAGCCGGAGGAGGCGGTGGCGGAGATCCGCCAGGTGCTGGAGGCGGCCCGCTTCGCCCATCGCAACGGGATCGTCCACCGCGACCTGAAGCCGCAGAACGTGATCGTCGACGGCGAGGGCAAGTCGGTGGTGACCGACTTCGGCATCGCCCGCGCCGGCGTCTCCGAGATCACCCAGACCGGCTCGGTGATGGGGACGCCGCACTACCTCTCGCCCGAGCAGGCCCAGGGCTTCGAAGTCACCGCCGTCTCCGACCTCTACTCGATCGGGGTGATCCTCTACGAGGCGCTGACCGGGCGGGTCCCGTTCGAGGCCGACTCGGCCGTGGCGGTGGCGATGAAGCAGGTCTCGCAGACGCCGCAGCGGCCGAGCTCGATCAACCACCTCGTCTCGCCCGCCCTCGACGCGGTCGTGATGCGGGCGCTGGAGAAGGAGCCCGGAGAGCGCTTCCAGAGCGCCGACGCCTTTATCGCCGCCCTCGACGCCGCGCTCGAGGATCCGGGGGAAGGCGGTGGCACCGCGGCCTTCGCGGCTCTGCCGCCGGTGGTGGCGGTGCCGGTCGAGGCGACGGCTGAGGAGCCCGACCCCGAGGAGGAGGATCGCCGCCGTCGCAACCGCTGGATCGCCGCGGCCCTGGCCGCGATCGCGATCGGCGCGCTGATCGGCCTGCTGCTGACGCGGGACACCAGCACCGAAGTCCCGAACGTGAAAGAGAACCAGCTCAATGTCGCGATCTCCCTGCTGCAACAGGACGGCTTCTCGGTCGGCGAGGTGATCCGGGTCGAGCGTGACGTGCCTGTCAACACGGTGTTCGAGCAGGACCCGCTCGCATCGCCGCCTGCCAACGAGGCCTCGCTCGACTGCGCCTTCCTCACCCTCTTCTGCTCGAAGCCCGAGGTGACCCTGACCGTCAGCTCCGGCCCCGGCAGCGGCCAGGTGCCCTCCACCGCCGGCCTCAGCCGCGAGGAAGGCGAAGAGAAGCTCGAAGCCGCCGGCTTCGAATCCGAAGTCGAAACGGTCAACTCGGCCAGCGTCGAAGAAGGGCTGGTGATCCACTCCAAGCCCTCCGGCGGCAGCACCGTCACCAACGGCTCGACCGTCACCCTCGTCGTCTCGCGCGGGCCGAAGCTGACCAAGGTGCCGATCCTGGTCGGCAGCCAGCGCCGCCTCGCGGTGCAGCAGATCCGCGGCCGCGAGCTCACCCCCAGCGTCTCCGAAGAAGAAAGCGCGGCGCCGGCGGGCGAGGTGCTGAGCCAGTCGCCGAGCGCCGGCAGCGAGGTCGAACCGGGCGCGAGCGTGGCGATCGTCGTCTCCGCCGGCAAAGAGCAGGCGACGGTGCCGAACGTGATCGGCCGCCTGCGCTCCGAAGCGGTGGAAGCGATGCGCGCGGCCGGCCTCGAACCGACGGTGGAAGAAGAGGAAACCGAAGTCGCCGGCAAAGTCGGCCGGGCCGTCGACCAGTTCCCGCCGCCGGGCGCCGAGCTCGAACCGGGCGACGCGGTGACGATCGTCGTCGGCAAGCAGGCCGCCGCCGAACCGGAAGCCGAAGAACCGTGAGGGTCGCGGTCCTCTGCGGCGGCCGCTCCTCCGAGCACGACGTCTCGCTGCGCTCCGGCGCCTCCGTCGCGCGCGGCCTCGAGGCGGCCGGCCATGAGACGGTGGCGGTGACGATCGGCCGCGACGGGCGCTGGCTCAGCGCCGGCGAGGCCGTGGACCTGACCCCGGGCGACGGCCTGCTTGGCGCCGGCGCCGTCTTCCCGGCGCTGCACGGTGCCTTCGGCGAGGACGGCAGCGTCCAGGGGCTGCTGGAGTGGCTCGACGTCGCCTACGTCGGCTCCGACGTCCTCGCCTCCGCCGTCTGCATGGACAAGCTGACCCTGAAGCGGCTCTTCGCCTCCCGCGGCGTTCCCCAGGTCGAGTTCGCCGCGGTCGGCGAGGAGGGCTGGCGCCAGCGCTGCGAGGAGCTCGGCCTGCCGCTCTGGGTCAAGCCCTCGCGGATGGGCTCCAGCGTCGGCATCAGCAAGGTCGAGGACCTGGCGGACCTCGAGGCGGCGGTGGAGCTGGCCCTCCGCCACGACCCCCGCGTCATCGTCGAGGCCTCCGCAAGCGGCCGCGAGGTCGAGTGCTCGGTGCTCGGCAACGAGGATCCGCAGACCTCCCTGCCGGGCGAGATCGTCGCCCACGCCGATTGGTACGACTTCGAGGCCAAGTACGAGCAGGGCGGGATGGAGCTGCGGGTCCCGGCGCCGATCTCCGAGGCGGAGGCGGGCCGGGTGCGCGAGCTGGCCACCTCCACCTTCGCCCTCGCCGGCTGCTCCGGCCTCGCCCGCTGCGACTTCTTCGTCGAACCTGGCGGCGAGGTCCTGGTCAACGAGATCAACACCATGCCCGGCTTCACCGAGACCAGCGTCTACGCCAAGCTCCTCGAGGCAAGCGGAATCGTCTACCCCGACCTCTGCGACCGCCTCGTCGAGCTCGCCCTCGAACGCCACCAACGCGCCCGCTCCTACGAGTTCTAGCGAGAGCGTCAGCCCGCTCCCCCAGTGACAGGACCCGCGGCCCGCTGGCGCTTGTCTAGTTCGACCCCGGCGGCTAATCGATCAGCTTCACGTCGTCGATCTCGAGCCGGTAGCGGCCTTCCTGATCGCGCGACGGGGCGGCTTTGGTGAACCAGATCAGGAAGTACTTGGCGGGGGCGATCACTTCGAGCGGGATCTCGGCGGTCTCCGCCGCGGCGCTGATCTCGCCGACCGGCTCGCCCCATTCGGCCAGTTCCTCCGGCGGCCCGGAGGCGGTGGCGTAGATCTGGGCGTCCCAGCCGGGGGCGCCGCGGACGACCATCTCCGAGGGCCTGGCCTCCGACCTGGCGGTTACATAGAGGCCGACGCCGGGGTCGGGGCCGCTCTTGGTGCCGGCGAAGTCGTCGCTGTCGTAGTGCTCGCTGGTCCAGGCGGTTTCGAGGTTGCCGTCGCTGGCGAGGGCGATCGTGTCGGAGCCCTCCTCGCTGTCGCCCTGGGGGTCGAAGTCGGTGGCGGAGGAGATCGCGACCGTCTGCCCCTTGTCCTTGAGGGCACCGCCCCCACCACCGCCGCTGCTGATGAATTGCACGATCAACAGGGCTGCGCCGGCGGCCAGGACCAGCAGCGCGATCGCCTTCCAGGAGCGGCGCCCGCGGCCGGAGAGCTTGCGCTTGGGCGGTGGCACCGCGTCGAGCACGCTGGTCGCCTCGCCGGTGGTGAAGCCGGCCCGCGCCGCCTCGACCTCGAGCGCGGTTGAGAGGTCGTCGATCATCTCGCCGACCTCCTGGTAGCGCTGCGCCGGGTCCTTGTCGGTCGCCCGCTCGACCACCAGCGCCGCCGCGGCGGAGACCTCGGGCCGGCGCTGCTGGACGTCCGGCAGGTCCTCGTTGACGTGTTTCATCGCCACCCCGACCTGGCTGTCGGCGTGGAACGGGACCTGGCCGATCAGCATCTCGTAGAGGACGACGCCGAGCGAGTAGATGTCCGAGCGCGGGTCGACCCCGTGGCCCATCGCCTGCTCCGGCGCGACGTAGTCGGTGGTGCCGAGGACGCGGCCGGTGGCGGTCATCCCGGCCTGCTCGAGCTGGCGGGAGATCCCGAAGTCGGTCAGCTTCGCCCGCCCCTCGGCGTCGATCAGGACGTTCTGCGGCTTGATGTCGCGGTGGACCATGTTGCGGGCGTGGGCGACGGTCAGTCCGCGGGCGATCTCGATCGCGTAGGCCAGCGCCTCCTGGGTGTCGAGGGCGCCGAGCCGGGCGATGCGCTGCTTCAGGGTCTCCCCTTCGACGTACTCGAAGACGATGTAGGGGTGGCCACCGTCCTCGCCGGCGTCGATCACCGCGACCACGTTGGGGTGGGAGAGCTTCGCCACCGCCCGCGCCTCCTGGCGGAAGCGCTCGAGCTGGTCGGGCTGCTCGGACATCTCGCGGTGCATCACCCTGACCGCGACGGCGCGGTCGAGGGTGCCGTCGTTGGCGAGGTAGACGGTCGACATGCCGCCGCTGCCCAGTTTGGCCTCCAGCTTGTAGCGGCCCGAGAGCACGGTGCCGATCATCTGCGCGCTGGTCGGGCGGGAGTTCATCGGGGGCGAACGTTATGTGGGAAGGGAAGGGGTCTCAAGAGCCAGCTGGCCTAGTTCGGTCAATACAGGTTCGCTGCTGCCCCGACCCCGCCTGCCCGCGCCTGGGGATGGGCGAACTCGCCCGCCCGCCAACCTGAATCAGGCCCGCCGGACTTCCTTTGGACCGTCGATTGCCCGCCCGATCCGCCGCGCCCCCGGGTAATGGGCGCGCAGCAGCTCCAGCGCGGCCACCTCGTCGCTCGCCGGCACTACGACGCAGAAGCCGCAGCCCATGTTGAAGACGTCGTACATCTCCGCCTCGGAGACCTCGCCCTGCGCCTGGATCAACGCGAAGATCGGCGGGACCGGCAGCGGGTCGTCGATCTCGAACCCCACGTCGGCCGCCAGCCGCAGCAGGTTGCCGAGGCCGCCGGAGGTGATGTGGGCGAGGCCGCGGACGTCGACCGCGGAGCGCAGCAGCTCCAGCACCGGCTTGACGTAGATCTCGGTCGGCTCGAGCAGGACGTCGCCGAGCGGCCGGCCGAGCCGTTCGTCGTCGAGCGAGATCCCCTCGAGCGCGGCGCGGGCGAGGGTGTAGCCGTTGGAGTGGATCCCGGAAGAAGGTAGGCCGATCACGACGTCACCCGGTTGCACCGCGGATCCGTCCACGATCGCGTCGAGGGCGACGGTGCCGAAGCAGGCGCCGGAGACGTCGACGCTGCTGACCAGATCGCCGAGCTGGGCGAGCTCGCCGCCGGGGATCTCGACCCCGGCCAGCTCCGCGCCGCGGGCCAGGCCGGCACCGATTTCCTCGCAGACCGCCGGCTCGGCCCGCTGCACGGCGATGTAGTCGAGCATCGCCAGCGGCTCGGCGCCGACGCAGATCACGTCGTTGACGTTCATCGCCACGCAGTCGATCCCGACCGTGTCGAAGCGGCCCAGCTCCTCGGCGACCAGGAGCTTGGTCCCGACCCCGTCGGTCGAGAGCGCGACCCCCGTTCGCTCGTCGAGCTTGATCACGCTCGCGTAGTGCCCGGGCAGCGGCACCTGCAGCGAGGGCCGGTCGAGCTTGATCGCCCCCAGCGCTCGCACCAGCCCGGCGACCGCCGCGTCCGCCGCCCCCTGGTCGACCCCGGCTTTGGCGTAGGCGTCACTCACGCGCGGGATTCTCGCAGCCTTCCCGCGAGATCGGCTGGCGTCTCGAAGACGTAGGTGCGGCCATGCCGCCGCCGGACGAGCAGGCCGCGCTCGGCGAGCGCACCGAGATCGGCTCGGGCGGTCTCGTGGGTGACGCGGTTGCTGCCGGCGTGGCCGCCGAAGGTGTAGGTGTGAGCGGGGTGCTTGACGGCATGGGTGAGCAGTGCCAGCTGCCGGCCGTTCAGCTCCTCGGCGAGATCGAGCATCTGCTCCACCTCGCGCTGCTCGGAGATCTTGCGAGCCAGGTAGAGGTGGAGATCCTCGATCGCCCGCTCGATCACCCGCAACTGATGGAGGAGGAAGTAGGTGGCGTCGGCGCCGTCCGTCTCGGACTCGAGAAAGGCGCGCTCATACTGAGCGGGCGCCTTCCGAATGAATCGCGAGATCGGCAGGTACTCGGCCAGCCAGTAGCCGCGCGCCCGCATCGCCCAGAAGAAGAGGATCCGCGCGGTGCGGCCGTTGCCGTCTTCGAACGGGTGGTCGTAGGCGAGCCAGAAGTGCAGCAGGATCGCCCGTGCGACCGGATGGGTGAACTGGTCACCCTCGTCGCCTTCGTTCGCAAACCTGCAGAGCAGCTCCATCCTCCGCGGCAGCTCCTCCGCAGGAGGTGGCCTGTGGACCGGTCTCTCGTCGTCATCCCGGTCGAACACCGCCACTCGCTCGTCGCCCGGGCGCTGCAGTCGGCCGGCGGCTTGGGGATCCCGCAGGGTCCCCTCGGTGAGGAGGCGGTGCAGCTCGAGCACGGCTTCCGGACTCAGCTCCCCGCCCATCTCGTCCCGCATGAACCGCAGGGCGCGGTAATTGTTGGCGATCATCAGCTCGCTCCGGCCCCGCGGCTCACGCCCGCTCCGCAGCATCTCCTTCGCCACCTGACGCGAGGTCGTCGCTCCCTCCAGCTGACTTGACCGGATCGCCTCCTCCATCAGGGAGTTGACGAGGAATCGCCGACCGGCCTGCTGCTCGGAGGTGACGATCTCGTCCATTGCCACCTCGCCCCCACATCGTTGGTCGATGTGATGGAGATGCCGCAGCGCCACGTCGGGCAGGGTGAACCCGAAGGGGCGGCCATGGGTGTCGGTGAGCGGCAGCGTCCGCCGCTCGCTGTCGCGGGCGAGCTTGAGCTTGAGCCACCACTGCTCGGTCGTCAGGCCGGCTGGCGGCGGCAGCCGCCGCAGCTTGTCCCAGTGGAGGTAGCGGCCCCTTTCCTCCCTCGCGGTGGGCGCACCCACCGCGAGCCCGACTTCCTCGGGGCTGAGGCGTTTGAGCAAGTCGGCAGCCGCGGGCGCGTGGGCTATGAACATCGGATCTCCAAATCAATTCCAAATTCATCCAAGATTTGGAGATCGTAGTTCAATTCCAAATCAATTCCAAATTCATCCAAGATTTGGATTTGGTCTATCCGCGCAGCTTTGCAAGAACCGCGGCGGCTAGCCCGGCGCGGTAGGCCGCGTACGGCCACAGCGCCCGGTCGCGCTCGACCAGGCCGATCAGGCGCTGGGAGGCGAGGGTCGAGGCGAAGGAGGCGAGGGCGCCGAGGGCAAGCGTGCGGCGCAGCTCCGGGGTGGTGCCGCGCTTGGCCAGGCGGGCGCCCTTGAGCCCGGTGGCGCCGACGATGATCGGCAGCGCGATCGTGCGCGAGAGCAGGTTCGCCTGGTCGCGGGAGAAGCGGCGCCAGCGGGCGGCGGCGAGGGTGACGCCGTTGCGCGAGACCCCAGGCGCCAGCGCCGCCGCTTGGGCGACGCCGAGCGCGAGGCCGTCGGCGACGGTCGCCTCGCCTCGCCCGCGCTGTTGCGGGCGGGCGTCGGCCAGCAGCATCGCCGCCGCCCCGGCGAGCAGGCCGTAGGCCGTGGTCCGGGGACCGCCGAGATGGCGCTCGATCGGCCGCTCCAGCAGGTACCCGGCGAGCGCTGCCGGCAGGGTCGCTAGGCCGAGGAAGGCGACGCGGCGGCCGTCGAATTGGCGCAGCTCCTCGCGGATCGTCCGCCGCTGGCCGATCAGCAGCGCCACCGCCGCCCCAGCGTGGAGCGCGACCTCGAAGCTCTTGCGCAGCTCCGGGTCGATCGCCTCCCAGTCCCAGCCGGCGAGCCAGGGGACGAGGACGATGTGGGCGGAGCTCGAGACCGGCAGCAGCTCCGCCGGCCCCTGGACGATGCCGAGGGCGACCGCGCGCCGGGCCGGGAGCCGCCCCTCGGCCGCTGCGCTCAAGCGCCGCTCGAGCCGGCCGGCTCGGGGCTGGCGACGGGCTCGCCCTCGTCGCCACCGCCACCGCGGCGGCGCTTGACGAGCAGGTAGACGCCGAGCGCGATCGCCGCGACGACGACCAGGTAGTCGAGGTAGTGCAGGTGGCCGCGCCACTCCTCCCAGTTGCTGCCGACGCTCTTGCCGACCAGCGCCAGCATCAGCACCCAGGGGATGCAGCCGAGCGTGGTCAGCACCGTGAAGCGCCAGAACGGCATTTTCGCGACACCCGCCGGCAGCGAGATGAAGGTGCGGATGATCGGCAGCATCCGCGAGAAGAAGACGATCGGGTCGCCATGGCGCGCGAAGAGGTCGTCGGCCCATTTCAGGTGCTTGGGGTTGATGTGGATCAGCTTGTTCTTCTCCAGCAGGTCGATCCGGCCGTAGTAGCCGACCGCGTAGGCGGCCCAGGAACCGACCAGGTTGCCGAGCACGCCCGCGGCGACGACCCCGAACAGCGTCAGTTCGCCGGCGGCGACGCTGGCCCCGGCGAAGAGCATGATCGCCTCGCTCGGGACCGGCAGGCAGGCCGACTCCAGCGCCATCAGGATGAACACGGCCGGCAGGCCGGTGGCGTTGATGAAGTCGGTCCCCGCGTTGACGATCGGGTCGAGGAAGAAATCGGTGACGCTGGCGAAGAGGAAGACGTGCATCGAGCGGCACATCGTAGGGAAGATGCCTCTATTCCCACCAACTAGCCCTAAACTGCCCCTCTAATGGGCCGGTTGAATCACCCCGTCTATCGCAACCGGGTACTGCAGGTCGCGGCCGACGCGGTGCTCGTCGCACTGGCCTATTTCCTTGCCTTCCAGCTGCGCTTCCTCGACGAGCCGCAGGGGCTGCCGCACCGCTACGAGGTGCTGTTCGCCCAGTCGGTCGGCTTCGTCGTCGTCGGCAAGCTCGCGATCTTCGCCGCCTTCGGGCTCTACCAGAAGTGGTGGCGCTACGTCAGCGGCCGCGACTTCCTCCTGATCTTCCGCGCCGTCGCCGTCGCCAGCGCGATCCTGGTCATCGTCTTCGCCGTCGCCAAGCCCTTCGCCCACGGCCTGCCGCGCTCGGTCGAGGTCACCGACTTCGTGCTGACGATGCTGCTGATCGCCGGCGCCCGCCTGGCGGTGCGGCTGATCGTCGAGCGCCCCTCGCGCGGCGCGCGGGTGCCCAAGCACGAGGTGCTGGTGATCGGCGCCGGCTCCGGCGGCCAGATGGTCGTCCGCGAGCTGCAGCTCAACCCCAACCTCGGCGCTACCGCGATCGGGTTCGTCGACGACGACCCGCGCAAGCGGGGGATGCGGATGCTGGGGCTGAAGGTGCTGGGCTCGACCAAGGAGATCGTCAAGATCCTCGACGAGACCGAGCCGGACGAGGTCGTGATCGCGATCCCCTCGGCGCCGGGCCAGCTGCGCGGCCAGGTCGTCTCCGCCTGCCGCGAGCGCGAGATCCGCGTCCGCACCCTGCCGACCGTGTTCGAGCTGCTGCGCGGCGGCGTCCAGCTCAACAAACAGCTGCGCGAGGTGCGGGTCGAGGACGTGCTCGGCCGCGACCCGATCGTGCGCGAGCTGGACCGGGTCGGCGCCTACCTGCGTGACCGCATCGTCCTCGTCACCGGCGCCGGCGGCTCGATCGGCTCCGAGCTCTGCCGCCAGATCGCCCAGGTCAAACCGCGGCTGCTGGTGATGCTCGACCACGCCGAGGACAACCTCTTCGAGATCGACCGCGAGATGACCGAGCTGCGGCACTTCACCAACGTCGAGTCGGTGCTGGCCGACTGCAAGGAGCCGCACCGGATGCTGGAGGTGATGCAGCGCTTCAAGCCGAGCGTCGTCTTCCACGCCGCCGCCTACAAGCACGTGCCGCTGATGGAGGCCAACCCGCTGGAGGCGGTCCGCAACAACGCGATCGCGACCAGGATCACGGCCGAGACCGCGGCCGCCGCCAAGGTCGAGCGCTTCGTCCTGATCTCGACCGACAAGGCGGTCAACCCGAAGACGGTGATGGGCGCCTCGAAGGCGATGGCCGAGTGGATCGTCGAGGAGGCCGGCGACAAGCACCCCGGCACCCGCTTCGCTTCGGTCCGCTTCGGCAACGTGCTCGCCTCCTCTGGCAGCGTCGTCCCGATCTTCCGCAACCAGATCGAGCGCGGCGGCCCGGTCACCGTCACCCACCCGGAGATGACCCGTTACTTCATGACGATCCCGGAGGCGGTGCAGATGGTGATCCGCGCCGGCGACATCGGCGCCGGCAAGGGCGAGGTCTTCGTCCTCGACATGGGCGAGCCGGTGAAGATCGTCGACCTCGCCCACAACATGATCCGCCTCGCCGGCTACGAGCCCGAAGAGGAGATCGCGGTCGAGTTCACGCAGCCGCGCCCCGGCGAGAAGCTGCACGAGGAGCTGTTTGGGGCGGCCGAGACGATGCAGCCGACGGCGGCCAAACGGATCCACCGCGCGGTCCGCGCGGCGCCGCTGGACTCCGCCTGGGTGGAGTCGACGCTGCTCTCGCTCGAACAGCTGGTGATGGCCGGCGACGAGGCGAATCTGGCCGAGCGGGTGGTCGAGCTGATCGCGTCCCCCGGTGGCGACGCGGCGGCAGTCCTCCCCGCCGAATAACCTCCCGCAGCCACTTTGGTCCGGGTGATCGAACAAATAGGCGCGTTCGCCGGCCTCGCCGCCTTCCTCGGCCTTGGCGTCCTTGCCCTGCTCTCGTTCACCCACGGGCGCGACATCCGTCGTCTGCGCGAGTGGGCCGGCTCGGCCCCGGAGCGCGACGCCGAGCGCAAGGAGACGACCTCGACGATCGCCGCCCAGCGGGCCGAGGAGCTGCGCCAGCTCGAGCAGTCCAAGACCGCCGAGCACCAGGCCGTCAGCCGCCGCGAGGAGCGCCGCCGCCGCCGCGAGGCCGGCGAACCGGAGCTGACCCGGCGCGAGCGCCTCAGCGAGGGCTTCTCCGGGTTCGGCGAACGCCTGGCCGAGCCGCGCTACCTGGTCGCGCTCTTCGTCGTCATCGTCCTGGTCGGCGGCGGCGTCGCCTACGCGCTGCTGAGCGGCTCCGAGGAAGGCGGCAACGGCAACGGCGGCAACAAGCAGGCGGCGGCGAAGATGCAGCCGAGCGAGGTCGAGGTGACGGTCCTCAACGGCACCGCCGTTCCCGGGCTCGCCGCCAGCTACGGCGACAAGGTCGAGGGCAAGGGCTTCAAGCTCGGCGCCGTCACCAACAGCAACTCCAGCTTCAGCGACAGCGTCGTCATGTTCAAACGCGGGCACAAGCCGGAAGCCCGCGTCGTCTCCAAGCAGCTCGACATCGACGACCTGCAGCTTATGACCACGGAAATCGAAGGCGTCTCGGCGGGCGCGAACGTCGCGGTGATCGTCGGCGAGGACAATGCCGCGGCGGCGGGTTAAGGCCCCTGCGGCCGCCCTGGTCTTCGCGCTCCTCGTCCTCGCCACGGTTGCCGCCTTCGCCTGGTCGCAGCGACTCAAGCGCGACCCGCTGGTCCTCGACCGGGTGACGATCGGCAACGAGGTCAGCCGCAGCTTCACGCCCAACGGCGACTGCCGCTTCGACCAGGTGCGGATCCGCTTCCGCGTCACCCAGTCCGACGACGCCACCGTCCAGGTCGTCAAGCCTGGCGGCCAGCTCGTCGTCACCCTCGCCCGCGAGCAGTTCCTCAAGCGCTACCGCTTCTTCACCTTCTACTGGGACGGGCGCCAACGTGGCGGCGGCATCGCTCCCCCCGGGCGCTACAAGCTGCGGGTCAAGCTGCTGGGCCAGGATCGCATCCTGGTCCCGCCCGGGACGATCCGCCTGCACCGGGCGCCCGATGACGTGCGGCCCCTCGGAAACTGCCAACGGACCGAGATGAGCTCGCCTTGAGCGACTTCCTGGCCGGCGCCGGCCTGCTCGCCGCGGCCGCCGCCTGCGCCGCCGCGATCCTGCTGCCACCCGGCCGCCGGCGCTCGCTGGCGATGCTGATCGCGATCGGCCTCTTCCCGGTCCTGATCGTCGGCGACCAGTGGCACACCCGCCAGATCGTCGACCTGCGCCAGGACGAGGCCAGGATCGCGGCGCTGCTCGCGGTTGGCGCGTTCGCGGTCGGGCTACTGACCTACGCCTTCCGCCGCTTGCCGATCCTGATGCCGCTGGCGATCGTCGCCGCCCTCCCCTTCCGGGTGCCGCTGGAGGCCGGCGGCGACACCGCCAACCTCCTGGTCCCGCTCTACCTCGTGATCGCCGCTGGCGTCGTCTTCACCCTGCTGCGCGACTGGCGCTCTCCCCCCAGCAGCTGGGCCCCCCGCCCGCTGGCCTGGCTGCTGGCCGCCTTCGTCGTCCTCTACGCGGTCCAGACCCTCTACTCGGGCGATTTCTCCGAGGGCTTGCAGAACGTCTGCTTCTTCCTCGTCCCCTTCACGGTCGCCTACCGGCTGCTGCGCGAGGTCGAGTGGGACCGGCGGCTGCTGCGGCTGGTCCTGATCGTCCTCGCCGTCGAGGCGACGGCCTTCGTCCTGATCGGCTCGGTCGAGTACCTGACGCGGAGCCTGTTCTGGAACGACCAGGTGATCCGCTCCAACGAATTCCACACCTACTTCCGGGTCA
>Ga0190275_10001442_pt1 | contig 17666 bp, 15 predicted proteins | sample Popmic550T_FD_133745 | JGI IMG/M metagenome (GOLD analysis project Ga0190275, IMG submission 133745) | Populus adjacent soil microbial communities from riparian zone of Yellowstone River, Montana, USA - 550 T | ecosystem: Environmental > Terrestrial > Soil > Riparian zone > Trees stand | place...
ATCCACGAGATCTCCCGGAAAGCGGAAAGGCCGGCTCCCCTCCTTGCGGAGGAAAGCCGGCCTGACTTCCGGAATAAACCGTCAGCCTCGTTCAGGGGTTGACAGGTCGCTCCATATCAGAAGAGGGAGCTGGGGTTAAGTGGTTGGAAAGAGGCGAAATATATAGTGGTGAGGGACGTGATTAACAAGTTTCCGACGGGCTGGATTACGGACAGTTTTTGGGAAACTTGAGGTTCTAGCTTTGGTCATCGCACATCCAGAGGTTGAGTTTTCGCGCAAGCGTTCGGCAACAAGCCGTTCTGAAGTCAATTCTCACGGAACTCCGCTAAGCTCGCTGACGACACTGGACCCCTCCGCTAATCGGGAACTCAAAGCTTCAGATTGCTTAGGATTGTCCTCCGACGCTCAGCTTCTCTTAACTGGTCTTCGAGTTCTTCCCGCTTTGATTTCTGCTCCATCGCATGACGTTGCACAACTGATTCTCGGTATGCACGGTTTGTCGCTTCTACGTACCCCTTAAAGTAGTCAACAAGTTGCTGGGCATCCCGCTCGTCGGCGTTAATGAAAGCGCGATCTTTCGAGAATTGAAACACGCTTGGCTCTTTGCCCACAATGAAGCCGTAGTTTCCAAGGTTTTGGAACTGCCAGATCCAATCTGAGCTCGGCGCTCCACTGAGAACGAAGACCAAGGTCGTACCACCGTAATCGAATCCTGTTAGGCGGATAGGATCGGCAATCAGCGGGTCATCGACGTCGGCCGCCGGGATGACCACTCGGCTAAGTACAGATACTTTTTGGTGTGCTACAAACGCCTGTTGGCGCGCTATGAGCATGTTTTTCACATCACGTATACTGCTGGGACGTTACTCAGGATGATGTTTAATCATTGCATCGATGATTTCATCAACAAAGGCAAAGTTTGGCGAGACATCGGCCACTTTCGTGTATCCTGCGCCCTGAGGAACACGGTCGGTGAACATCTCGTTCAAAATGACTCCCAGAGAAAAGATGTCGGTGCGTTGGTCCGCTTGACCCTTTCTCACTCGTTGCTCAGGAGCAGCGTATACAAAGTTTGCCAACCTATCATTGGGACGCGTCTCAACCAACGTGTGAAGTTCCGATTCCGTGAACCGGGCAATGCCAAAGTCCGCAGCTACGACAATGTTTTTCTGGGGATTGCACAGGAAGTTTTCGGGCTTGATGTCACGATGGCACACGTTCAACAGGTGCGCCGCCTCAATTCCGTCCAGCATCTGGCTGAAAAGTGGGAGCACGTCCCCTCCACTCAATCCGATGAGCATCAACTGTCGAAGACTTAGCGGAAAACGCTCCATCACATAGAATGGGCTGTGTTCACACACCCCGTGGTCGAGCACCTTAATGACATTTGGGTGGTCGTGGCGCATACAAAACACGATTTCATTCTGAAGTCGTTTTCGCTTGTCGGTGCTAACCAACGCGGGCCTAAGGGTTTTCAATGCATAAACTACGCCGTTGCCATCTTCAACGGCGTAAACAGCGCCGGAGCCACCCTCCCCTAATTGTTCTAGTACTTCGTACGTGCTGAATGCCGATTCAAATATGCGCCTCTTCTTCATGTGATGGTGGCCTCCTCCAGTGAGCCGTCACGCCTGCTGGCGATGGTCAACGGGACAGTGCCGGATTCCGCGTCGCTGCGATAGCTGTCCGACTCCGGGCGTACGCAAGCGTGTACTTGCTGAACTCCATACATGCAAGGATAAAGCCAGAATGTAAGACGCCGGAAAGAGACATTCAGACGCTAACGGCGGGCGAGTAAGGCAGACCGAAAGACACATTGATTCGCAGCCGTTTCCATTCCGAGACCGGTTTGGTTGGTTCTCCTGTACGGCAAACGTTGAATTCCGTACGGCTAATTACCTGCTGTTCCGCCTTGCTTTTCTGCTTCTAAGCGCAAGTAAGTCGCGAAACTTTTCCGTACAATGGCCGGAGCTGTTGTAAGCATCACACGTCCACTTAAAGGATGCGAACGCCTCTTTACTGGCTGAAACAACGAGGACGCGGATTGCCACACTTAGCAATGCCCACCGTTGGCCTCCTTTAGTTCAGGTCTTACTCGGCTGAGCGAGCGTACTGAGAATCGCACTTTCACTGGTGCCCTCGCGAGATATCTCCGGGCATTCGCAACCGAGACCACGCCGGATCGTTACCGAAAAGTCTGGGGAGGGTTCCATAACTATTCTGTTTGATGCCAGACTCGACCGAGTATTGGCATCTGTCGAATAGACTTACTAAGCGCACGCAGCAATGTTACCGAGTGTGCCGGCGTTTTGACGAACTCGCAAATCGGGCAGCCTCGGCGAGAATTCGAAGCGCCCTGTTCACGGCCTCGCCATATGGGAAAACATCCATGAGGTCAGGCTCGATGAGCACTAGATTCGTGCCTGCCGTAGCTTGCCTGTAGTATTTGCCCCGACCACCACCCTTAGGCTGCGACGGATCGTATTCTTCCCGCAAATTGTTACCGCGATCGGCTACCACCGACTTCTTCTTCATACTGTTTTCGCTCTGTCGCCGTTGCCATCCGAGCGCTGATGATCCGAATCTTTCCGGTGGGCTCGCAATGCGCGACGAAAATCAGATTTCGCTCCATGTATGACCAATAGTGATCTCCCGGTGGTCGTTGAGCAAATGGTCAGGATCGGGATAGGTCGTGGCGAGCGGGTCGAGGAACACAGTTGCCGCATCTTCAAACCCACCTTGTGCTTCTTAAGGTTCGCCCCTGCTTTGCTCGCATCCCACTCGAACCTTACCTCAACCAAGGTAGCGCAGAGTGTCGCGAGTTTCCCTGAGGCCTGCCGTTAGGGCTGGATCGGCAGCCGCCGGACCCTGAATCCTTCATCCTCAACGAGAACGATGGCCCCGCTTGTAAGTTCCGCCGCGCACTCAGCGATTACTCGAAAGAGTCGCGGGTTCACGGCGGCAGGCGTTTGATTTCGAAGCCGAAAGATGATGACACTCGGAGCCTGGCTGCGCGTGATCGCGAGAATGTCTCCGAAATCGAGATCGAAGGTAAGCACAACTCTGGTCTCCGCCAAGGCTTTCGCCGCGATCTCTGAATCGGGAAGACGAATGAGACCTTCATCGCGAAGGTGGACCGCGTCGTGACTTGCGCCTCGCAAAGCTTCCACGGTCGTGAGAGACACGCCCATGTCGGCCAGGAATCTCACGCCGCCGGGCTCTTGAAGAAACCGATTTCTTCATTTGCAAGCGCGGAGGCGTACTGCAGAGCTTGGCGTATATCTTCGCTCTCAAGCTCTGGGTACTCGCGGATGATGTCGTCCGTGGACATTCCGTTCGCCACCAGATTCACAACGAGAGCGACAGTGATTCGCATCCCGCGGATAGAAGCGCGTCCTCCCATAATCGAGGTATCGAACGTGATCCGGTCAAACATAGGGTTAGTCTACCTTGTTCCGGACGCGCAACTGCTCCCGTTCGAATGGATCGTGAACACGAGTGCGGTGAGGTCACTTCGGTGACATGCTTGCTCTTCCGCTTCAGCAGCACACGCACCCGGCGGTTCACTCACTCCTATATTTGGGCCGTTTCCCGTTGCGTCCTGCTGCCTGACTGGCACACTGTCGGAGTATCTATGTCTAAGTATAAAGACAGATATAATGGCTGACATTCTCGAGTTCGGGGAGTCAGCATATGCGCCTGTTCGCTCTGTTAATGATCTCCGCCGCTGCTGCTCTTGCGCAGACGGCTTCAACACAGATTCTCGGCTTGGTCACCGATTCGTCCGGAGCGGTAATTCCGGGCGCTACGGTAACAGCCACGCGAGTCGACACCGGTGACCGCCGCTCCACTACCTCGAATGACACGGGAAATTACATCTTTCCTCTTGTCGATTCGGGTTCCTATGAGGTGACATGTGCGGCTCCCGGATTCAAGACGGAAATTCGTCGAAACATCCTTCTGGAACTCAATCAGAAAGGGCGTATCGACTTCCAGATGCAGGTCGGGCAACAGGCGGAGACGATTGAGGTCAACACCTCAGCCCCTCTTCTCAAGACGGAAGACGCGACTCTCGGCTCGGTTGTCGAGCACAAGCGTATTGTCGAGTTGCCGCTGAATGGTCGTAACTTCGCGCAGGCGGCCACGCTGATGCCCGGTGTAGTTTACGGATCAGCACGCATGGGCGTCGATGGACAGCAGACTATAGGAACGCGCGCGATGCCGGGACAGATTGTCGGTCTGTCGGCGAACGGGCAGCGGGACGCAAACCAGAACATTACGCTCGACGGCGTTTCCGCGACAGACGGCTTCAAATCGTCAATGTTGTTTGTGCCTTCGATTGAAGCAATCGAAGAGTTCAAGATTCAGAGCGCGGTGTACTCGGCTGAGTACGGAATGAACTCGGGGGCTCAGGCCAATGTCGCAATCAGGAGCGGAACCAATCAGTGGCATGGCGCCGCGTTCGAGTTCCTGCGGAATGACACAATGGACGCGCGCGGCTACTTCCTCGCGCCGAACCAGCCCAAGAACAAACTGAGACGCAACCAGTTCGGCGGCGTCATCTCCGGACCAATTCGCAGGGACGAGACATTCTTTCTGGTCAACTACGAAGGCCGGCGCGAGCGGCGAGGCACGCCGGCGAGAGCAACCGTGCCGACTGTCGCCATGCGCAACGGCGACCTGTCGGAAATTCTTCAACCTGGGAACCGCTGGTATCCGAGAGATGCCAACCCCGCTGTCAGTCGAGCGATTCGCCCGCTCGGGTCCACGACGCCTTTTCCGAATAACATTATCCCGAAAAGCTTGCTGAATCCGGTGTCTTTGAACATTCTCAACTGGAAGGACGATACGCCGCTTGCGGAGGGCGGCTTCATGCCGCTCCCGAACTTTGACGAACAGGCGCGCGCTGCCGGATCGACGTTGAACTATGTGGGGACGAATGATCAGGAGCTGGATTCAGATCAGTACTTGACCAGGATCGACCACCGCTTCAACGACAATCACCGAATCTTCGGCCGGTACGTCCTGGTACCGTCCAGTTGGTTGAATAACCCGCTGCTGCGCGTCAACCAGTTCACCACGGAGTTTCGCGCACAGAACATCGGTGTCGGGTATACGTGGATGATCAATCCGCGCATGCTGAACGATCTTCGCGTGGGCTATAACCGGATTCGCGCAAACCAGTTGGCTTATCAAACCAACACAGACTTTACGCATCGGGATTTAGGGCTCGATATGCGCGTCACGGGTGATGGAAATCGGACGCTTACGCCACGCGAAGAAGGTCTGCCGAACATTAATATCACCGCATTCTCCGGCGTTGGCTCGGGCAACGTGACGTTTAACACCAACGAGACTTCAGAGGTGGCCGACTCGCTGTCGATCAATCGCGGTCGGCATAACTTCAAGTTTGGCGGGCAGTGGCGGAATAGCCCTGTCGTGAACGAAGCGTCCAATCAACCGCGTGGACAGCTCACCTTTTCGCCGGACATCGTCGGCATTCCCGACGCGTTTGCGGCGTTCCTACTCGGCATCCCCTTAAACTCAAACTCCGCCGAAGGTGTGCCGACGAACGACATGCACCAGCAGAAAGTTGGATTCTACTGGTTGGATGATTGGAAAGCCACATCACGGCTGACCATTAATTTCGGCGTGCGTTGGGATTGGTATGGCGCCGTCACTGACGTCAACGGCAGAATTCGTAATCTTTCCTTCGCTAATAGCGATATGCAGACTCTGAACGGAGTGAAGTACCCGAAGCTGGTACCGGATCCACTCGTATCCGAAGCGCTGTACGACATCAACTGGAAACAGATCATGCCGCGTCTAGGCATCGTTTATCGGCTGAATGATCGGACGGTGATCCGCACAGGTTCAGGATTATTCTATTCGCCCCAGCAAACGAACAACTTCAACATCCTCGGATTGAACCCGCCGTTTTCGGGGTCGACTGTATTTCAGAATGACCGGACCAATCCGACCGCGACGATTGAGAATCCGTTCGCCGGGTCGCCGGTTGGAGGCGGACCTGCTGCCCTCGTAATGCTTGGCTGGACTAAGGAGGATCACGACAACCGGTCGATGTACCTGAACAATAAGATCTGGCAATGGACGATGGAGATTGAACGAAGTTTCGGTCAGAACTTCGTCACTGGCATCGCGTACGTTGGCAGCGCAGGATCTCATCTCGACATGCCGGTACAGAACTGGAACAATCCGGATCCCGGGCTGGGCACAGTGCAGAACCGTCGTCCTTACCAGTTCTATGTGGATTCCACCAATCCCAACGCTCTCCTGCCGCTTGGTACGGTCCGTCGGCTCGAATCGTGGACGAACTCGAATTACAACGCGCTCCAACTGAGAGCGGAGAAACGCTACTCTCATGGACTGACCTTCAACGCGTCCTTCAACTATCAGAAAGCGATGTACATCGGCTATGGGGTGAACGAAGGCGGACCATACGGGAACAGCTTCACGCAGGATCCTCGGGATCGTCTGGCCGATTACGGCCGGTCGCAGATCGACCAGAGATTTCGGTTTGTAGTTTCCCACATCTGGGAGATTCCGTGGCTGCGCAAAGCAACGGGGCCGAAGGGTTGGTTTCTCGGCGGCTGGGCGATCAATGGCATAGTGCAACTCACTTCTGGCCTGCCCGTCACTGTTGCTCAGAATGGCGATTCGCAGGGTACGGGACCTTCTTCATTTCAGCGGCCCCACGTTGTCGATGGACGATCTGTGCCGCGCGCGTGGGAGGACCGAAGCATCGATCAATGGTTCGATACAGGAGCCTTCGTCCGGTCGAAGTGCGATGGCTGCACTGGAGAAGGCTTGTATGTCGGGCCGAAGGGCTACGGTAACGCGGGTGTATCGCTGTTCGATTCTCCTGCCATGAAGACTTGGGACTTCGCCTGCTTCAAAGAATTCTCAATACGGGAAGGTCACCGCCTTCAGTTTCGCTACGAGGCATTCAATTTTCTGAATACACCGCAGTTCGCGGCGCCATCGCGAACACTCGGCGCCGCAGACTTCGGAAGGATTAGTTCAACGGTCATCAACAATCGCGAGATGCAGCTGGGCTTGAAATATCTTTTCTAAATGAATCGATTGACGCGTCTAGTTACTTAGCGCTTTTCACATCGGTGGCATCGATGGGACGGCTTGCATCTCGAGAGACGCCGACGATCAGCAACTCGAGTGGATCGGCTCCGTTGTTTTCGATGGAATGCACCTCCGCGAGTTGAATCGGGACGGCATCCCCGGCGCGTACAGATGCGGTTTCCGCAGGCTGCCTGAGACCGGCAACCGCGACAGAACCTTCTCCACTGATGACGTAATAAAACTCGGCTACTTCACTATGGATATGCGACCCAACCGATGTTCCAGGAGGAAGCACTACATGGTCGACATACGCCCAAGAAGTAGTGAACACGCTGGGACCGAGCGCCCGGCGATATCGAACGGCGCCCTTGCCGCCGTGCATGTTCTCCACCGGACGCAAGCGATCTTGCGTCAGTGGCATCGTCATGAACACAGGGATCGGGTCCAGAGGAACACCGACGCGTCCATCACCCAGATCGAAGGCGTCGTATTTGCCTTTCAAGCGGCTGATGTTGATGTTCATCCACTGGACCGGCTTGTCTGTGGGGTTGTAAATCGCGTGAGAATGACCTTGGCGGACCGGCGCGCCGATTGGACCCTTCAACAATGAAGTGCGTCCGTCGACGGTAAACTGCGCCTCGCCATCGAAGATTACGAACATTTCCTCACATTCATTGTGAAAGTGATGCCCGATGCCGCTCTTGGGCTCGATGACGCCTCGATGCAGAAAGAAGAGATTCGTATCCAGGTCACCGCTGCCGAACAGCGACATGTAGCTCAGTTGACCCGGACCTCCGTGCACGCTCTTCGATTGGCGGTACTTGGCGGGATCGTTGTGGGCGATGCGTTCCTTCAATGGCTGACGACTGAACGCCACCAAGCTCGATAGCAACAGAACGGATAAGGTTTTCATAGTGGCTAAGTGATGTCATAAACCAGGACGGTGTAATTTTTGTCCGGCATGGTTCCCTCGATCATCGGCCACACTTTCTGATGCGCCGCTGTCGCGACCCATTTTTGCCGGGCTTCTTCGCTGGCGAATGTCAGAACAAATCGGAAGTTACCGGCTGCCGGCGCGGCTCCTTGAACGGCCGAGCGAAGCTTCAGCATCTCCAGGCCGATGTATCCGGGCTGTTGAGCGGCGGTGGGACGGAAAACCTCTTTGAAGCTCTTGAGCATCTGCTGCTCTTTGCCGGGAGCAACTTTCATATCGAGGTGCAGTTGTATCGCCCCTTTTGGAATAGTCTCGGCAGCCTTCGCGCGTGATGCGCCTCCGGCGAGTAACGCCAGGATTGTTTTGAAGTAAGTTCTACGTTCCATTTAATCTCCCTGAAGTATCGGTAGAGCGTCTTTGCGCGACGTTAACGTCTAGGAATCGATGATATCCTTGACCACTTTGCCCGCGACGTCTGTAAGCCGAAATTGGCGCCCCTGGAAAAGATACGTCAGCTTCTCGTGGTCAATCCCCACGAGGTGCAGGATGGTGGCCTGAAGATCGTGGACGTCGACGCCGCCTTCGGCGACGTTGAAGCCGAATTCGTCGGAGCTGCCGTGTATGTGACCCCGCTTGACTCCGCCACCTGCCATCCACATCGAAAACACGCGGCCGTGATGATCACGCCCGTAGTTGTCGGGTTTCAGGGGACCTTGAGAATAAGGCGTGCGACCAAACTCGCCACCCCAAATCACTAGAGTGTCGTCCAGCATTCCGCGCTGCTTCAAGTCGAGGATCAACCCGGCAGAGGCTTGATCCGTGTCGCGCGCAAGGGATGGCAACTTCTCCGGCAGTCCCCCGTGATGATCCCAACCGCGGTGATAGAGCTGGATGAAGCGCACGTTGCGTTCGGCGAGCCGCCGGGCCAGCAAACAGTTCGCTGCATACGTTCCCGGTTTGCGGGCGTCGTCGCCGTAAAGTGCAAACACGTGGTCCTTTTCGTCTGAGGTATTCACGAGCTCAGGCATGCTGGCCTGCATTCTGAACGCCATTTCGTACTGCGTAATACGAGTTTCGATTTCGGGATCGCCGACGCGTTCGTACAACCCTCTATTGAGTTCGGCGAGACCATTGAGAACGCTGCGCCTGGAGTCGCGCGACATCCCAGGGGGATTGGACAGGTGCAGCACCGGGTCGCCTCCGGGACGGAATTGCACGCCCTGGTAGCGGCTCGGAAGAAAACCGGATCCCCAGAGTCGCGCCAACAGTCCCTGATCTGGCTGGCCGTTGCTTGGCATTGAATTCAAGACAACGAACGCCGGCAAGTTCTCGTTTTCACTGCCGAGTCCATAATCGATCCAGGCTCCAAGACTGGGCCTACCGGGCAACTGACTTCCAGTTTGGAGAAAAGTGATGGCTGGATCGTGATTGATGGCTTCCGTGTGGACTGCTCGAAGCAGGCAGATCTCGTCAGCAATCTTGGAGGTGTGCGGCAACAGGTCGCTGAGCCACATACCGCTTTTACCGTGCTGCTGAAAGCCGTAGATGGTCGGCGCGATTGGCAAGCGATCTTGATGGGCCACCATTCCTGTGATTCGTTGACCGCCGAAAACGGACGGCGGGATGTCCTGATTGAACCGGCCTTTCATCTCCGGCTTGTAGTCCAACAAATCGAGCTGGGAAGGTCCGCCCGCCTGAAACAGAAAAATGACTCTCTTAGCACGTGGCGCAAAGTTGGGAAAGGCCCGGTCGGCAGCGCGAGCGCCGGATCCGCCAAGCAGAGCGTGGAGGGCCGCAACACCAAGCCCATAACCGGTTCGTGTCAGAGCCTCACGGCGCGATAGGAAACGAGAGTAGTTTCGGCATTCCATGGCAGTTTTATTTTTAACCTTTCGTTACCACTTCATCCATATTGAGAATCATATTTGCGACTGCCGTGTATGCGGCAAGCTCGCGAGCGGGTATCGACGCATCGGTAGTGGATGCGCCGACTTCGATCAGAGATCCGGCGCCTTTCTGATCGGCGCTATATACCGCAAGCATTTCGTCGAACGTTTTGCGAAGCACGCGCCGCTCCTGTTCTCCTGGCGAACGTCCCGTCGCAATCGTGAAGGCGAACTCCAAGCGCGACTCAACGGTATTACCACCTTCGTGAAACGATCGTTCGGCTAATTTCCGTGCTGCCTCAACAAAAATAGGGTCGTTGAGCAGCGTAAGCGCCTGCAGCGGAGTGTTCGTACTCGAACGGCGAACAATGCAAAATTCGCGATCGGGCGCGTCGAGAACGGTCATGGTAGGGTGCGGCACTGTTCGCTTCCAGAATGTGTACAGACTGCGACGATATAGATCGTCGCCCTTGCTCTCCACGTACTTGGTACCGGGGTAATCGGCGGCAACCACGATGCCCTTATAAAGGTTCTGCGGTTGATAAGGAAAGACGCTCGGGCCTCCCAATCGCTCTTTCAGAAGACCAGCGACGAACAGGGCTTGATCCCGAATTGTCTCGGCCGGGAGCCGGAAGCGCGGTCCGCGCGCAAGCAGCCGGTTCTCGGGATCGCGCGCGAACAATTCTTTCGAAGCGGCTGAGTCCTGGCGATAGGTGGACGAGAGGACGATTGTCTTGAGCAGCGCCTTGACATCCCAGCCGGAGTCTACAAACTCCCGCGCCAGCCAGTCGAGCAATTCCGGATGACTCGGCCAGTCGCCCTGAAGACCGAAGTTATCGCTTGTCTTGACGAGTCCAAAACCGAAGAGTTGTTGCCAGTAGCGGTTCACAACGACGCGAGCAGTGAGAGGATGATCCGGTTTCGTGAGCCATTGGGCGAGCCCGAGCCGATTTGCAGGCGCACCGGCGGGCCAAGTTCCCAGTAGCTGTTCTGGTACACCCGCATCGACTTGCTCGCCAGGCGAGTTGTATATGCCGCGGAACAAGATGCGCGTCTCGCGCGGCTGCGGCATTTCCTCCATCACCATGATGGTGGGAGCGTTGCGGATTAACGCCAGGCGCTGAGCGCGCAGCTTCTCGCTTTCCTGTTCGTCTCTGGCGAAGTCGCGGTTTGTCTTCCTTAGGACAGCCTTTCGCAGCCAATCGATTTCTGTCGGTGTCGCTGTATGTTCCCGCTGCCTCTCGACTGCGTATGGGAGGGCGCGACTTTCAAACACAGCCGCGATCTCGGACTCGTGCAGAGCGCGGGGCCATACTGCGATGTCGTCCAGGCGGCCACGATAGCGAGCGCTGTTCGCAGCGTTGTCCCAACCAAGCCGAAAGGTGGTGGGCGTGGGCTTATCCGACTTCGCGGCAGGCAGTCCAATCCCCTCGTTAAGGACGCGTGTTTCGAGTTCGCGGCCATCGGCGAACATTCTGACCCACGAAGCCTCCGCGACCATAGCGTCGCTATCATCCGTGCCTTGATACACGAGCGTGACATTGCGCCATTGACCCGGTTGGAGCGCTGCCCCTTGGGAACGAACCCGTATAGAATATGCGGGGAACCGATCAGCGAAGCGGAACTCCAGTTCGCCGTTTATGAGACGGAGTTCTATGCCCTTGCCGAATCCTGTGGCCGCACGAGACATCGCGTAGTCTGCGGACGATAACAACGCCACGTCTCGATCGTCCTCTGCGGGGGAGAGCCATAGGCCGATCGTCAATGGCTTCCGTTTCGATACCGGAGCCTGCTTGCCGATGCGAAGTTTGCCGCCTGCGTCACGCAACTCGCAGGCTTTGCCGGTAACACCAGGCACGAACAGGATTCCGCCTTCGGCGCCGTTCTCGAATTCGCCAGCCGATTCACAGGGAAACTGCAGAATCGCATCGCTCGGACTAGGCGCGGCTTGTGCCAAGCGCAAGATTTCTGCTGCATCTGAGTCTCTCCAGGTCCACGATCTGAAACGCTTTTCCAGCTTAGGAGTCAGCTTGGCCATTGCGGTGTCGAGTTCGCGAATCCGATTCTGCTGTTCCTTTGTCGGAGCCGGCATCGTAGGAGCAGCGTTCGTGACTCGCCCATCTTCACCGAATTCCGGCACGTTATTGAAGAAGGCCGCAAACCGATAGTGGTCGCGCTGCGTAACCGGATCGTACTTGTGATCGTGGCAGCGCGCGCATTCGACGGTCAATCCGAGCCAAGCCATCCCGAGCGTACGCACGCGATCGGCAACGTACTCGACACGATACTCTTCGTCAATGATGCCGCCTTCGGAGTTGATGACGTGATTGCGGCCGAAACCCGTGGCAATGCGCTGATCGAGCGTCGCGTCCGGGAGCAGATCGCCGGCTAATTGTTCGACCACGAACCTGTCATATGGCAGGTTGGAGTTGAAGCTTTCAATCACCCAGTCACGCCATCGCCACATCGATCTCGCCGCGTCATTGTTAAATCCATGTGTGTCGGCGTAGCGAGCCACATCGAGCCAATCCATTGCCATACGCTCGCCGTAGCGTGGGGATGCAAGAAGCCGGTCTACGGCGGAGCTATAGGCTGCGTCGCCACGCTTCATCGCGTCTTTCGAGAAAGCCTCCATATCGGCGAGAGTGGGAGGGATTCCGGTGAGGTCGAGCGAAACACGGCGCAACCATGTACCAGGGGCGGCTTCGGCATTGGGCTGCAATCCCTCCGCTCGAAGCCTTTGCAGCACGAAGGCGTCGATCGGATGCCGGATCCATTGAGTGCCCGCTATGGTTGGTACAGCGGGCCGTTTGGGTGGTGTGAAAGCCCAATGCTTCGAGTATTCCCCGCCCTCTTCGATCCAGCGCTTCAATGTGCCGATCTGATCCGCGGTCAAGTGGCGGTTGGACGATACGGGCGGCATTCGCAGCGCGCCTTCGGCAGTAATTCGCTGAATGATGGCGCTCGTTTGGGGTTGACCGGGTACCAGGGCGACGCGGGCGCCTCGTTTGGCGGTTGCCCCCTCAAAGGTATCCAGCCGCAAACCAGCCATGCGTTTCTTACTGTCCTGACCATGGCAGTGAAAGCAGTTTTCCGACAGAATCGGGCGCACATCACGGCCGTAGTCGAGGCGTTTACTGTCGGCAGCAGATCCAGTCACGGCCGCGCTCAAGGTTAGCAAGAAGATGATTGCGCGGCGGGACTGGCCATTGATGGTGTTCATGAGCATCCAATTTCAATTGTCGAACAGATGGAGACCCGTGGACATCGCTCGCCTAAGCGGGCCGCTTTCGTAGGGGTTAAGGGTGAGCGATATAGTCCATGCGGCCGCCGTCCACGGTCAGGGTTTGCGCAGTAATGAAGCTGGAATGGGGTGATGCGAGAAACGCAACAGCTTGTGCAATGTCATCCGGGCTGCCGATGCGGGAGACCATCGTGACTCCGATAATCTTTTCGATCAGGTCCTCGAGACCGGCGGCCATGTCTGTAAGGATGAAGCCCGGGGCTACGGCGTTCACGGTAATGGCGAACGGGCCGAGATCCATTGCAAAGCGACGCGTGAGAAGAATCACCGCTGATTTCGTGGCGGCGTAGAAGGTCGTGCCTGGCAAACTCGTACCGTGCGCGGCAATCGACGTCAGGTTGACAATCCGGCCGAAGCGGCGTTGCTTCATTGACTCGGCAACCATCAGAGTTGTGTTGATGATTCCACCCACGTTGATCCGTCGCATCTCCTCAAACTTAGCTTGGTCGTACTCGTCGAGATCGCCGCGGTGGAGTATGGCGGCGTTATTCACCAATATGTCTATCGGGCCGAGCTCGGCGGATATGGAAGCGACCATCCCTCGCACCTCATGGACGTTCGAAACGTCGCACTGGCAGGTGATGGCTCTTCCACCGCTGTTTCGAATCTCGGACGCGAGCGACTCAGCTTCGTCGCGGCGCTGCGCATAATTGATAGCAACGGAAGCTCCGTCTTGAGATAGGCGATACGCGATCGCACGTCCCAAACCGCGCGACGCGCCTGTCACAAGGGCAGTCATGTCGGAGAGAACCATTAGTTTGCTTCGGCGATCGCCGCTCCCTGGTCCACGCTTAATTCATCTGCAGAGATTTTGTGGACACTCTTGGGATTGAACGTTTGCCGGGTGTGATGCCGCAGAGCTACTTCAATCTTGCCACCGCGAAAGACGAAGAACTGGAGCAGATACCCACTGCCCTCCATTTCCTGTAACTGGTATTGCTCTGGTGAGAGATTGCCCGTCCATTCCCCGAAGTTTCGCGAGAACTCGGGAGCGGATAGAACTTCTGCCGGGAGCGCCATTATGAGGGTTCCTGGACTTTGGCCGAGAAGGACAGGTATGCGATGGTATACCGCGCTCATTTGTCGAATCATGCGTTCTGCAACACCGATCCCGCCCGGCTCGTCCGACTCAGATGGCGCAATTCCGAAGGTGATGTGATGGATAAACGGATTTCCGTAGCCCTGCTCGAACATACGTGCGCACGCTGCATCGTCAACTGGATGAACTACCGCGACATGCTCCGGCCAACCTTGCTTTCGCAGATGTGAATGCGGAGGAAGAGAAGCAGCGACATTGATGTAATCGCAACCGTCGACGGGGGAGGGATAACAGCGGTTGTCGGCGCCGGCAATATAACCGATCCGCTTCAAAGGTCCGTTAAGAAGACGCGGTGGGTCAGTAAACATCGCGAAGTGATCGGGATTGGCCTTCAGGTGGATACCACCTTCCGCCAGTTTAGAGCCGATCTCTCGCGCTTCCGCCAGGCGCTCGTGGGCATTTTTGACGGGAATGCCCAGATTCTGTTCGAAGTCGTCGGGGAGTAGAAAGCTGTTCGCCATCAGCCTATTCTCTTACGGCGGTTATGGAGTGGCCAGTCCGCGTCTGTGCGACCCTTCTAGGTCAAAATTGATCACGCGGCACGGCAGTAATAAGTGAGCCGCTTTACCGACCGTACGGTTAGACTCAGGCGGGGGAGGCTTGAGCAACGGGCTACTTCATTTCTGGATGGAGTACAGTCATTTCTGATCTATAAAGATTGCCGATCTGCCGATAAGCTCGCATATGAGTGATGAAACTTTCTCGGGTGATCTGATCCGGTTGCAGCAGGCCCTTGCTTTTGGGCGTCCCAGCGGGCGAATGTCTCAGAGTTCCATGGCACTTCCGCCATTGGCCTATAACGAACTCGATCCCATCGAGCAACCAGTCCACGTTATTTCAGTTACCGCTCCTGTAAGCCACACAAGCGAACTCCTTCAGCCTGCGGTTGACCAGATCTAGCACTTGGACGCAGCACTTGTCGCGAAAATATGGTTGTTGAAGAGCCAAGTTCCGGGACCATTTCGTCTTCGCGCCGCACGTAATGAGCAAGTGTCTGGGACTTATAGCAGAATCGGCTGAGACTCCGAAAAGGGGCGAGACTCGCACGAAAAATGAGGTACACAAAGATAACCGCATCCAGATGCGCTTCCTTGGTGTTCGAATTCAGACGGTGGGATTTCGTTTCGGACTCTCACGTATCGAAGGCGTTCCTGCAACATATTGGGTGCCTGATGCTTCTAACCTGCGGAGGACGGAAAATGAAGGATAGTACGAAAGACCAGTTCCAAGGCAAGGCGGACGAACTCGCGGGGAAGGCTAAGCAGAAAGCTGGCGAAGCCATGGATGATCCGGAACTCGCTGCTGAAGGTCAGGATCAGAAACTTGGCGGCAAAATTCAGAAGAAAATTGGAGAGGTTAAAAAGGTATTCAACCGCTGAACCCCGAGAGATAGATCGACTATCAGGAAGTTGGCTGTTCGTTTAGATAACATCCTCCGCGGAAGCGCGGCCTGTGGCTCGTGCGCATGTAATTCCTCGAGTGGCTCAGTCAAACCACGGTGCAAATGCGTGGAACGCGGACTCATTTGCGAGCGTAAAATACCTGCAGATAGTCGGCTCTAAAAAATGTCTTCGCCAGAGATTTCAACAACTTAGGTTCAGGGAAGTTTTTGTAGGAAGTTGACAGAACCGGGTCTGTTTGGTGTAATAAAAAGGTCCTACCGAACACTCCTCAGTAGCTCAACGGTAGAGCATTCGGCTGTTAACCGAAGGGTTGTAGGTTCGAATCCTACCTGAGGAGCCAAACTAATCAATAACTTAGCGATAATCGTGTCCGAGTGGCTTCAGTTTAGCCGGTCCAGTGTGTCCGTTTTTGTGCCCACGACCTGAGAATCTCCGAACACGCCTTCCTTAGCAGGAACTGTGGAGGCCGCCTTCGATTGATTCGACCTTTTCGGCACGATTGCTTCGAGGGCGTTTCGTTTCGCCTCCGTGCGGATGTGAGAATAGTGCCTAAGCATCTGCTTCGACACGTGACCCGCGATATCCCGGATGGTTTCATCGCCCGCACCGCTTTCGCATAGATCAGTGATCAGCGTATGGCGGTTATCATGCCATCGCCCCGTCACTCCCGCTCTCTTCCTCGCATTCCTCCAAGAGGTTTTCAAGGTCACGATGGGCCGTGTCGGGTCCTGTGGCCGCGGCTTGCCGAAAGGGAACACATACCAGTTCGGCTGAATAATGCCGAATCGGTCGGTATACCACTTGGCGTACTCCACCATTGCCTCGAGCAGTGAGGAGTTAAGTGGGATCGTCCGGCCTTCCCCAGCTTCCGTCTTGCTGTCTCCAACGATCAGCATGGCCTTGGCAAGGTCCATTCGCTCCCACTGAAGTCCGCGGATTTCGGCATCTCGCAAGCCGGCATTCAAAGCCAGCATCAGCGCCGGGTAAATGGCAGGGGACCGCGCCGTACGCGCCGCCTCCAGCAAGGCGGTTTTCTCTTCTGGTCCGTAAGCCTTTCCTACCCGTTTTCGGACAACAAGCTTCAGCGTCTTTCGCCGTCGCATCAGTACCCGGATTAGTTCACCTGCTTCTCCCATAAGCCTCAGCAGAAATCCCACCTCATCGTTGATTGTCTTAGGTGCCGCCGTTTCTTTCAATCTTGCCGTCTGATACGCCTTTATGGTCGTGTCCGTCACATCGACCACCAACAACTCGCCGAGATGGCGGGTTACATTCGCCACTGCATACTGAGCAAACTTGAAAGACTTATGGCGCAATTTGTAATCTTCGAGGTAAGCGGCGGCGACTTCCTTCAAGCTTCGGATCCGTTCCCCGCGGGTGTCCTCGAGTCCATTGAAGCCTGTTTCCAGTTCCCGCCGGCGTCTCTCTTCGGCTTTCTTGGCAACGGTCTTCGACGTACTTTTCGTCGATTCTCGCACCAGTTTTCCGGCAAAAATGAATTTGTACCACCAGATCGTTCCTCGTTTGAATACCGCCATGGCTATCCTCTGTTACCTTCCCGTGCCTGCCAGTTTGTTCTTGTTTTCGCGGATACCTTGAGACTGGCCTCGCTTACGTGCGGCCGCCTTCGCTTTTCGCGCCAAAACGCTTGCGGTGGCCGCCTTCTCGGCCCGGGCTTTGCGCTCGGCGGGCGTCATCCGCTCCGCTGTCCGCTTGCCACCGATCTTGCCGCCTTTTTTCCCGCCTGGCTGAAGAAATCCTACACCTCCGGCGGAAGCACTTCTTCTTGGCCATGGGATTTAGCTTATACCCTTCTAGGCGGGGAAAGCGTTTCTGGTTAGAGTGTCATTGGAACGGAAAATGCCTCGAAGAATGCAGCCGGCGATCCGTGTTATGTCGGATCAAAAACAGCACAGAGAGATGGTGAGTATCGTTTTCCGCG
>Ga0190275_10001443_pt1 | contig 17663 bp, 21 predicted proteins | sample Popmic550T_FD_133745 | JGI IMG/M metagenome (GOLD analysis project Ga0190275, IMG submission 133745) | Populus adjacent soil microbial communities from riparian zone of Yellowstone River, Montana, USA - 550 T | ecosystem: Environmental > Terrestrial > Soil > Riparian zone > Trees stand | place...
CCTCGGCCGCCAGCCGGTCGGGGCGGACGAATTTGACCGCGACCTCCCGCTCGAGCGCGTCCTCGTACCCGACGTACACCTGGCCCAGCCCGCCTTCGGCCAGGAAGCGGAGGAGCCGGTAGGGACACCCGGGCGGGAGTTGGGGTGCGGCCGGGCCGGCGGCCCGGTCGAACCGGCGCAGGTCGCTGATCGCCGTCCGGACCTGGCCGACCAGTTCGGGGTGGTCCCGGCAGAGTTCCTCGGGGGACGGGTCTTCCCCCCGACGGCGGGCTTCCTCCCACCGACCGCAGATGTCCGTGAGGGGGCCCACGTCCGCCCCGGACTTCAGCCCGATGTCAGCGATGACGCCGGCTTGGCCACCCATCCCGTACCTCTCGTCCGGTCCGCGGTTCATCCCGGGGCGCCCAACCGCCCGCCGAGCGACCTGCGGGCACGCAGCCACCATTGCCGGACGGTTTCCTCGCTCACGCCGAGTGCCGCAGCCGCTTCAACCTTGGTCAACCCCTGGTAGTAGAGCAGATCGGTGACAGCGGCCTCGTTATCGGGGAGGTCGAGCACGAGGCGGTTGATCTCTTCCGCCTCGACCCGGGCGGCGGGGTCGGCGGGGGTGTCCGCCGGGTCGAGGCCGGGGCGGCCGTCGGCCGATCCGCCACCGCCGACCGCCACCCCGGTGTCGTGGTTCGCCCCCGGCCCTTCCGGCCCGAAGTAGCGCCGGACCAGGTCGATCAATTCCCGTCGGATTTGGAGCGCGATGAGGCGGTGGAAGTGGAGGGACGATTGTGGCCCGGCCGCGTCGAGCGCCCGGAACAGCCGGGTGGCCGCGCCCTGAAGCACGTCCCCGGTGTCGACCCACCGGCCGAGGCGGGCGAAGTCGCCGCGGAGCATGGTCCTGGCGAGGCATTCAATCCGCCCGACCGCCCGAGCCACGAGGGCGTTCCGGGAATCGGCGTCCGCAGTCCGCCGGAAGCGGTCCACCAGGCTGGCGGTGTCGAGGGGGCTAGTCATCGGGCGTGGACCGCGGGTCTTGGGTGTGAGTGATTGTACCCCCGCGCGGGGCGGGCCGTGAACGCAATTTTGGCTTGGGGTTTGGGCCGCGGCTTACGCAGGGACATGCGGCCGCCCGAGCGACCGACGCCCCGCCTGGCGGTGGGGCCGCGAGGGCCGTCCTCTTCAGGAGGTCCGTATGTCCCCCGACCTGACACCGTTCCTGCATTCGAGCGACGACCGGATCATCCGCCGCGAACTGGTGCCCGAGCCGTCTGGAGGCGGGCAGGTCGAGTGGCTGTTCGCCACGGTCGTGGCGTGCGGGCTGGTGGCCGCGGCCGGCGTCCTAGCCGCGGCGGTATTCATGCCCGCGTTCGAGTAAAAACGGCCCTACCCGGCCGGGGCGGGGCACGCCCCGGCCGGAATGTCCGGCGTGATCCGGCTTGATCGCGAATTCTGTCATCGAGAGCCCGGGGCGGGTGGCGGGTGGGCGAGTGCCGACGTTCTACGGCTCCGAGCTCGTGTCCTGCTCGACCGCCGAACCCCTCGACTTCGACCTAACCCGTTCTGATCCGGCTATAGCGTTTGGCGCGGACGTGCTGCGCTCCAACCAGCGTACAACGAATAGGCCGCCGCAACGGAGGTTGTGGGTAGCAAGGGCTGCGGCTATCTTCTACGTTACTCTACAATCCCCTATACCCTACCCCTACTTGCCACGGGCGGTGGCGTAATCAGTCTCGCCACCTGACCTTAGAGGCACGGACAATACATCCAATACAGTCTTGAAAACAGCGTGCCAGAGAGGTTTAGTCCGAGCCAGTTAGTCGAACACGACTCTGCTGGGGGAGCGCCGGTTGACCGCGCCGCTCATGCTGGAAGCAAGGCTGAAATCCCGGGTGGTCAAGACATCCCCCGCCGCCGCGCAGTTTTTCGTGGACAGCGGCTCGTTGCCGGCGAGCATGGCGAAGCGGGTCAAGACTCATTTTGTGACGTTTCAGCAAGCGAGCCGCTTTGCGTCGCAGGCCGCCAATGAGATTGTTGGCATTCAAGACAAGGTGGTAAAACTGCTGAACAGTGGAGGGAAAAGCGTGGTCAGGAATGAACTTCGCGCTAGTGCGGAGAGTTGGGCTGCACTCAAAATGAATTGCTGGCAGGCCGCGTTGTATTCGGCACTGGCTTCGGATAACTGGTACTGCAAGGGCGGGTGCAGGGGCAAGTGGCCCATCCTGTAGCCGAATCGCCAACTCGACCTGATCGATTCTTCCATTCACGATCCTCGCCCCCAACTCACATCCTTCGCCAAGCCATCCTCACTTCGTCGTGGACAAGCTCTCCCGACCGTGTTATACTGATTCGTCAGAATTTAAGAGGATCGATGAAGGAAGTTTACCGAGCGAAGTTGAACGACGAGTACCGGCTGGTCATCCCGGCCGCGTGCCGCAAACAACTGGGTCTTCAACCCAACCAGGAGTTGTTGCTCCAGATCAGCGACCAGGGGTTGCTGCTGTACACCCACGATCAGGCCGTGAAGCGCCTCCAGGACTGGTGCTCCGCACACATCCCGCGGGGCGTTTCGCTCGTGGACGAACTCATAGCCGAGCGCCGCGCCGAGGCGGCCAAAGAGGCGGATGAGTAAGGTCGTCCTCGACTCTTCTGCCGTCCTCGCCGCCCTGCAAAAGGAGCCGGGAGGAGATCAGGTTCTTTCCAGGCTAGACGGGGCCGCGATCTCGGCGGTCAACTTCGCCGAAGTCGTCTCCAAACTCGCTCGCACCGGTGGAGACCTATCGCAGGTCTTGGCCGACCTTCAGGACTTGGTTTCCGAGATCTGCCCGTTCGATACCGACCAAGCTGTCGCGGTCGGGCAACTTGCTGCGACCACCCGCGACCTCGGCCTTTCGCTCGGCGACCGCGCTTGCCTCAGCCTGGCTAAGGCCCTCGGGGTTCCTGTTCTCACGGCCGATCAGGCCTGGGCGAAGCTCGACATCGGCGTATCCGTCGAACTGATCCGCGGCAATTCGTCCTAATCCCCCTCCAAGCAGTTCCGGACAGCGACCCGGCGTACCGCCGATGCCCTTCGGTCATCTATCCAGAGCCATTTGGACGGGGCTTGGAACCCGTTTTGGACGCTCTCGGCTGGGAGGGTAGCAGCTCATCCCTTCGCACTTCTCTGCAAAGCCTCTTCGCCGTCCGAGAGGCAATCGAAGCCCGTGCGACTTCGACCCCCGTCGTTCTTTCCCCCTTCATCGCGTCCACACAACTTATCCACAGGGAAATGCGTTAAGACTAAGTTAATAATGTATATCTTTAGATATACCGTTAAGACGTTAGCCCCCGCCTATCCCGTTGTTCTGCAGAGGTAATATCGCGTCGCGTGCGCCTGATGGCCCGAACTTCTGCGCCTGATAGCCCGAGGGAAACTGCGCCTGATGGCCCGAACGGGCTGCGCCTAAAAGCCCGTGCCCCCTGAGCCACTGTGGATAAGTCGGGGCACATCACCCCCTTTTTGAATTGCGCCGCCTCTGCGCCTGATAGCCCGAGGCATTTTGTGCCACTCACGCCGGGCCGCCGCAAATCGTTAGGATTCCCGCGGCTTCGGGGGTCAGCCGGTGCAGACCCCGATTCTTCGGGGGTGCGGAGCGGTCACCGCAGGCCGGGCGCTCCGGATCGAGCGCCCGCCAAGTCGTTGTTTTCGCGGGAGATTGTCTCGCTTACGCTTAATAGCCCGAACGACGGGCTGGGGGAGTTCAGGTTTCTTGCTCCGACGCGGCGGCGGACTCGCTCTTGCGGGCGCGGATGCCCGACCCGAGCCGCCGGCTCGGGGATCTCGGCCAGTCCCACCGCGGGTCGTCGACCGGCAGGGCTGCCCGCCGGACGAAATGCACCACCTCCTCGCCCTCGCCGTTCTTCCGGAGACCGGCCGCGTATTCCGGGAGCGAGTCGTGTTCCACCACCTTTCGGACGTCGAGGGCGAAGTCCGACAACCGGGCCAGCGACCCGGACTTCTCGTGGAGTTGCCGCATCGTGAACGACCAGCCGTGGTCCTGGCGGCCGGCGTGCTTGCGGGCGACGCGGTAGAGCCACCGCCCGATCCCGCCGGTCAGCAGGAAGTAGTCCTCGTGGATGGTCAGCACCCCGCCCTTGCCGATCACTCCCTGGTAGAGCCAGTCGGGGAGAGTCATGGTCATCCCGAGCGGCTCGCCGGTCGTCTCGTCGGTCACCTCGGTCCACGCCTCCAGCCAGTGGAACGAGGAGAACTTCTTCTTGCCGGCGGAGCGGATGTTGGTCCGGACGGCGGTGTGGGTCAGGCGGTCGAGGGCGGCCCGGAGGCGGGCGTAGTCCTTCCCGGACGACCCGCGGCGGACGGCCTTCAGGAAGTTGTGCGGGTGGAATTTGATGGTGCGGTTCGGCTCACGGCCGCGGTCGACGGCTTCGGTCAGTTGGGTGCTGGCCCAGATCAGGATGTCGGCGTCCCAGATGGTGGCCATGCCGAAGCTCGGGTTGGCCGTGACCTGAACCCAGACGTCGCCGACCTGGTACTCGATCGGGGTGAGCCGCGGCTTCTTGGCGAGCGAGAAGAACGGCCGCTCCATCGTGTCCTTCTGGTCGCGGATCGGGATGTCGGCGAAGGCGGCGACGAACAAGTCGGGTTGGGCGTCTCCTCGGGGCGGCTGGCGCTTGGTCATGGGGCGGGACGATATCACGGCTTCAGAAGACTGTCAAACATGCAACAGCTCGTCTTGCGGCACGGAGTGCCGCCGCCCTTCCCACAGGGCCAGATCGGTCATGGCGAGACAGACTCGGCGTGGTCCCGGAACGCTCCGTCCTCGAACAGCTCGTAGGCAAGTCGTTGGACGTAGCGGCTGTCGTCGATCCGGCCTTCGGCGGTGGCGATGAAGCCGGCAGCCAAGGCGCACCAGTGGAACCGGTTCGACCAGAAGTCGGGGTCGCTTACTTCAGGTAGTCGCGATCTTTCAGCCACGGTTCCAAGGCCTCTTCCAGGATGTCTTGAACGGTATGCGGGGTCTGCCCGGCGAGTTGACGCTCCAGCGATGCCCGCTTCAACGCGGCTCCGATGTCGGCGCGGAGTCGGGTCGTCAGGGGAGTTCGCCCGCGGTTCGGCTCGGCCGGTTGCCGCGCCGGGACTTCTGACGCGGACGGCGCTGCCGACTTCGCCTGCTCCTGTGGCTCGGAGGGGGCCTTCGGCTTGTGCACTTTCTCGACAGCGGCGGCCGTCTGCTTCTTGGCCTCGAAGACGAATCGCTGTTCTGTTTCCGGATCGGCCTTCGGCGTCGTCTTCAAGCCGTCGACCAGGGAGCGGCGTTTGACCATCGACTACCTCTTCGCCTTCCGGCGCGCCGGCCGTTTCTTGGCCGCCGGCTTCGGCTTCGACTTGCGCTCCGGCACGAGTTCGCGGAAGAGCGAACGGATCTCGTCGCCAGCTTCCCGGCCCCTCGCGCCGAACTCCCAGACCAGGAGCCCCTGGCCGGGTGCGTCGGCGTAGATCTGGCGAAGGACGACGGCCGTCCTGGCCAGCGGCAGCTCGAGTTTCGCCGCCGCCTTCTTCATGTCTCCCGTCAGTCGGTAGTTCTTGCCCACCATGCTGAGCGCGATCACCGCCTTCGGGTGGCCGCCCCGGATGTCTTGGGACTGGCGGAGGACCTCGGTCGCCTGGGCGAGCGCCCGCACCTCCAGCATCGAGGCCTTGCACGGGACGACGGCGAAGTCGGCGCGGAGGAGCAGCGCCCGGCTGGTCTCGGCGTCGCTGCCCGGCCCGTCGGCGACGACGAAGTCCGCCTCCTCGCCGAGGACCGGCAGGTTGTTCAGGATGTCGTCGGGACTGGAGAGGCGGACGGCTTTCACCTCCGGCGCCGCCTCGGCGATCCACTCCGACGACGACCCCTGGGCGTCGCAGTCGGCGAGCGTGACCGAGTAACCCTGTTGGCTGAGGTAGCCGGCGAGGTGGACGGCGATGGTGGACTTCCCCACCCCGCCTTTGGAGTTCACGATTGCAATGATCATCGCAACGACGAATAGCAGAGTTTTTCTCAGCTGGCAAGCGTTCCGTCTGGCCGGTCGGCATGCCGACATGCTTGCCGGCTGGCAAGACAGCCAGCCGGCAATCCAGCAGGACAGCCGGTCGTCAGGCTGGCCGGACGACATGCCATTCGGCCTGCCGGCCAGCTTGCTGACAGGACAGCCGGCTGGCCGTCATGCTTGCAGGCTTGCCGGCTGGCAGCCACCTCGCGGTCGCGTCTCAAAAGTTCCGCCGCAGCTACCTACTGGTACATGCCCCCCACCGGTCCAGGTTTCGCTGCATTCCGTGCTGACGTGGTATATCTGATGGCTTTGTGCGTTACAGTAGCTGGGTCCGTTATGATTTGCTCACGCAAGGGTCCATCTTCGTGCGGTCTGAGTGGAGGTGGTGATCCCGACAATCATATGCCTTTTCTTGTAGGCCTGGAAAGTATGATTGTGGCGATCGGTCTATTGTTTCTCGCTCCGGTTATCGGATGGGGATCCGAATCGATGCGCGGAACGGGATGGTGTGGCTTGGTGGGGGCGGGATTTGGCGCCCTGGGAGCGGTCTCACTGGTGTATGGAGAACAAATTCAAAGAAGAGCGAGATTAGGCGAAAGGTTCGGCCCGGCGGTATGGCGGCACCCATCTGAGGAAATGGAACAAGCCCTGACGGCCATTGCCACAGGCGGTTTATAGGCCACTTTACAGGCTCGGACAGAACCCCTGATCGCCCCCGGCTTTCAAGGCGTTTCAGAGTTATTGTCCGTGCCTCTTAGGGTTGTGTACGGTCAGAGCTACGTTGGGCTCCACCAGAGGATGTCCGAATACCATTCCTCCATCTCGCGACGCCCTGACATTCGCCCAGCTGCGGGTTCCGCCCAACCGCTTGTACCAGAGCGAGACAGGCCGCATTACCCACCACCGTGAGACAATTCTGCCCCAGTTCGGTCGAGTTGCGGACAACGACCCGGGCCGAAGCGGAACCATGCGACAATCCGGACCGGGTGAAGGCCTCGACCAATTGCTCGCGGAGCTCCGCTACCTGCTCGGCCGACAGGTGACTGACCGCAGCCCGGTACAAAATCTCCCCCGGATGACCCTTCCAACCCGTCGGCACCCATTGGACCCGCGAAGCGGGAGGCATGGAGTGCCCGTCGCGTTCGAGAGGTTCTGCTTGGATTTGGAATCCTGCGGACCGGAGGCCCGAGACTTTCGCGGCGGCGGTCAGGGTGAGGCTCGAAGCGACTCCGGCCGCGGTCACCGCAGTGGTGCCCAGATCCAAGTGTTCCAAATTACCCAAGGTCGAGAGGTGAGCAAGCCCCAGGTCTGTTACCCGGGTGAAACTGAGGTCGAGGCCGCGCAGGTGCGTCAGGGGCGCGAGGTGGACCAGCCCTTCGTCCGTGATCCGGGTCATGGTGAGGATCAGCTCGGTAATTTGTGTTCCCCTCAGCCCGTCCGCCAGGGTCGGCAGTTCGTCGTCCGAAATGCCATTAACCCGCACGGCCCGGAGCGGCGACGCCCCTAAATCGGCCGTCGCTATCCAGTTCGTTCCCCGAACCTCCAGCCTCTCGGGGAACCCACGGGCGAATGTGAAGGAACCCTCGCGGCTCCCGAGCAACGCGCGGGCTTCACGCTGCCATTCGTCATGGTGATCGCCCTGAAGTTGCGCCTCGCGGTGTCGCAGTGCGGACCACTCGCCGGGTGGCGTCGAAGCGGCCTCCGACACGGAGAGGCGAATTTGCAGCCGGATGTACTCCGCCCGCGCGGCATACGAGTTGTCCGAGCGGGCGTGGTCGTCGAGCCAGTCGGCGTAGACCAGTCGCGGAGTATCGTCGTCGGGGCGGGCGGCCACTGCCCGCAATAAAGCAATCTGAGTCGTCATTCATGTCGTGCCTCCCTGCACCAGACTTGATCTTCCTCAATTATCCCATGAAATAGTTAATAAATCGTAAACAGGTCGGCGGGGCTTGCCCGCCGACCGTTCAGCCCGTGCCTTTACTCTTGCTCCGGCTTTTCAGACGGAACGCGGAGGGTGATGCGGCCGTCGAGCGGGAGCACGTCGAGGAGGAGGTTGAACCCTCTGCCGTCGGCGTTCGGGAAGGCCACCCCGACCCTGGTCCAGAAGCCGTCAGCCTGGTCGTCGCGGTTCTTGACGTGGTAGGCGATGTACGCCGGCTTGGTCGATTTGGCGGGTTTGTGGTTTTCTTGGCTCATAACGATTCTCCTTGGTTGTTGTGTTTAGTAGATCGTGACCTCGCGACCTTTCTGCCCCGAGCCCCTTGAAACGTCGGGGGCCCGGGGCCGAAGGCGACCGTTGCAGGCGAAAAGCCGAAGGCTTCCACCCTCTCGTGGAAAGCGGTTTTGGCAGCTTGCAAGGCACGGGCAGCGACTTTAGCACGGGTCGATAAAAGGACGAGAGGCTCATGGCTACGCTGTTGCGGCAACCGAAGGATCGTTGAGCCGGGGAAAAGAATCGCACCACCCAAGCCGCGTCGAGCGCCGCCCAGGGCGTTGCCACCGGCCGGAATGCTGGAACAGGCATGGATTCTGCCAGACGCTTTTCGGCTCGTCATATCGAGATCCGCTCGACCAAATTCCGCGTCACCTTCTTCGGACGCCGGTCGTAGAGCCGGGTGGTCCGCGGGTCGGCGTGGCCGGCCATGTACTGCACGTCCCCGAGGGGAACGCCTTGCGACAGCAAATCGGTCACGGTGGCGACGCGAAAGCTGTGCGGCGAGATGCGGTCGGGGATGCCGGCGTCCCGGGCACGCCGCTTCACCATCCGCCAGATGTCGGTTCCCGTCATCGCCGCCCCGGTGAGAGTGCCCGTCCGTCCGGCCGCCGACCGGTACAGCGGCGAGGGCGACGCCGCGTCGTCGAGGCCGGCCGCCCCGAGGTAGTCCACGAGGTAGCGTTCGAGGTCGTGCCGCACCGGGATCTCGCGGCTCTTGCCGCCCTTTTCGGCGAAGCGAAGCGCGTACTGGGTGCCGTCGAACGCGAAGTCCCGGCGGCGAAGTTTCGCAACCGCACCGGCGCGTGCGGCGGTGTAGATCAGCGTCGCGATCACGGCCCGATCACGGAGGCCCTTCGCGAGCGGCCAAAACCACACGCTCGTGTCCTTCAACCAGAACCTGGCATAACTCCGCGAGGCCTTCCGATGAGTCGTCACGCGCACGGGTCGGGGAGTGGGGGCCAGCCGGGGGCGTGGCTCGACATGAACTTCACGCCGACCTTCACCAGCCAGTTCCTCCAGGGGTTCGCGATGCTCCCGGGGGGAGCCAAGACCCTCATCCTCCTCTTCTACCGCGCCCTGGAGTACGTCCTCGCGATGTACTCCCTCCCCCTCGAAGTCTACCTGCGCTTTCGCTGGGGTACGCGAGCGCTAACGCTGTTTCAGGTGTGCTTCCTGGTCTCCCTCCCCGTCTCGTCGCTGCTCTTGACGGGGAGCAGTCTGCTCACCCTTTTCCTGCTCGGCTCGGCGGTTCTGGGGGTGTGCCACTTTGTCGAGGCACGGCAATGGGAACGCCGGCCCGGTGCCCCCCACCGGATGTCGCACCTGTGGGGGGAGCCGGTCGTCTGGGTGTGGGTGGCGCGGCAGCTCGCCCGGCGGGGCTGGGTCCCGGGTCGGCTTTTTTCCGAGATGTCCGTCCTGCGGTTCTTCGAGCCGGCGACCGGGCTCGTCGGGGTCGGCCTGGTCTTCCTGCCCCCGACCCGGCCGCTGGGGGTCCTTCTCCTGGTCTCCGGCACCGCGCTCTTCGCCAAACGCCACGTCCTCTACTCGCGCATCCTCGACGCGCGGCGTGACCGCCGTGACGCCGTCGTGCTCGGGCAGATGCTGAGTGACGAGGGGAACGCCGACCGTGACGGCGGGACTCTCGGGGAGACGTTCGAGGTCAGGTTAGTCGTTCCGTTAGTGCGGCGGGCCGAGCCTCCCCCGCCTCCAGTTCCGGTCCCGCTGGCGGTGGCCAGGATCGTTGCGCCTCCTGACGCGGCGGGACGACCCAGGGTCGAGTGTCCGGCCTGCCGCAGTACGGTCCGCTGCCGGTCCGATTCCCTCGCCCGCCCGATGAGGTGCCCCAAGTGCAAGACGGCGTTCGTCGTCGACACCGTGGAAACGGTAGAGGGCTGACGCGGCTTCGAGGGATTGCTTCGCTCCACTCAATCCGCTCACTGGTCTTAAAGGAGACGAGATGGAAGATCGAAAACCCGCCGCGGCCCTCGCCGCGCAAGACCCGAAAGCCAGGGCGGACGAGTTGCGGCGGGCGGTTGCGACATCGCCGGACGCCCTGGCCCAGATGCGGGCACTCGGTCGGCGGGGTGAGGTGGTGCTCAAGGAGGAGGCGGCCAACAAGGATCTGGGGAAAGATGCCCCCACCCCAACGCCGGATGCCCGGCCCCGCGATGCTGGGAGCGCCTCGCGGGAGCGCCTCAAGCAGCTGCCGGGAACCGAGCGGTCTCACCCGCCGGGCGGCTACGGCGGCCGTCAGCCCGCCGACATCGCGGCCCAGTATCGCGGGCAGGAACCCGCGGCTCCGGCGCCGGCGGCACCGCAGAAACAGCGGGAAGAGAGGTCGCATTAGCGATTAGTCGACAGATGTAAGAGAGAATCAGTAACCTGTTTCGTCACACAACGGGGTAAAATCACATGCACTCGAACGGCACGCGGGCTTGGGCCATCGTCGTTACCGCCATCGCGGCACTCGTGCAACTCGCGGTGTGGTGGCTGCTCTTTGACGATAGTACGTTCGGTCCCGACGGCCCGGGGAGCCGGGTAATCCAGGACATGTTCGGGAAGAACGCCTCTCCCGGCGGGGTCGCATGGGTACTCGGGAACATCGTCCAACTCGCGGTCCTCATCGTGCTTGCCATCTTGGCGGCAGGGATGGGCACGCCTCAGCCATTACCTCGAGCGTCGCGACTGTGGTCGGAACCGAGAAAGCGATCGCGTAACGATCGACGTGACTGAATATAGAACCGACGGCCGGATTTTATTAGTGATGAATAACATCCTTTATTCATCGCAACTTTTGGCGAACATCCAATCCGCGACGGCATGACTGCCCTCTGACTCGCGGTTCTCATCTCGACCAGTGCAGGACAACTGGTCGAGATGACTTACTGCTTAGCTAACATGAAACTCACACTCGTCGCACGCCGGTGGAAGGGCGTGCGCATACCTCTAGACTCCGAACCGCCGATTAGTGTTGCCGGCGATCTGCCGCCGCAGCTTTCTCCGATAGTGGGAGAGGGCGACTGCTTCATCGTCATAAGTAAGCGGGGCAAGTGCTGGAACGGCGAGAAGTGGCTGAGCTCGTGGTGCGAAGGGCTTCAATTCCGCCGGCCGGAACCCGCTTATGAGCTTTGCGCAGCTGCGGCACGCGAAGCCGAGCAGATCACGGGTGAGGGCGGGATGGTCTGCTACATTCCATCCGGCACTCCGGCGTCCTTCGTCCTGGTCCCCATTCCAGACCTCTCTCAGGTCGATTTGCGGGACTTCGCCCGCAAGCCGGAGGTGTGCTGAATCGCTAACTTTTTGACCGTCCCCTTCCGCAGGTGAATCTGGACCTGGGCGACGCGGCTCATGTGCGTCACTCGGGTGATATGGACCCAGATTTCGCTCACCAGTGCCCGCACCTTCCCCTTCAGCTTCCGCCGTACCTCCTTCAGTTCGTCCCCCTCGACCGAACCCAGCAGCCCTAGTAGCGACTGCACCTCCCCGAGGTTCGCAGCCTTGCAGCTCGCCGCGTCTGCCTTCAGCTCCTCCAGACGACGCACCGTTTCCTTCTTCGTCCTGTGCAGCACCTTCAGCAGACCGAGGTAGGTCTCGGGGCTTTCCTCCTCCGTGTCCGCCGCCTTCGTCTCGGCATCCTGAATCCGGTGGTCCATCACCACCAGTTTGCCGGTCAGGTCGCCAATCTCCTGCTCTCGGTCGTCACCCTGCTCCTCGCCCAGAACATCACCGGGTTTCAGTTCGGAGAGGGCTTGCAGCACGGCCTGCTCGAACGGCGGGTAAGGGAACGACAGCCCCTTTCCTCTCCGCCTGGTGCCGTGGGCCGTCGCTCCCGAGGTGATGTAGCGGTACGCTTTAGTCTGCCCGCCGGCGGTCGTGGCCTGTCGAAAGGTATGGATCGCCATCGTGGTCCGGGTCTCGGCACAATGCACGATCCCGGTGAAAAGGTTCGTCTCGAACTCGCCGGGCCTGCCCAGCACGCGAAACCTCGCCTTCATCCCCGACTGGACCTGGAAGAAAAGCTCCTCGCTGATGACCGGCGGGAAATACCCCTTGATTGGGTCGCCGCAGTCTACCCGCCGGTCGTCGTCCTCTCGCCTCTGCGGCTGGAACTCGCCGAACACTGCCCGGTTCGAAAGGATTTGCTGCACATAGGAATCCCGCCACTTGCCCGAGTCGCCGAACGGCGGGTATTTCTCGGGATGGGCGACCAAGTGCTGGAGGATGCGGTTTACCCCGAGGCCTTCGGCTGAAAGGCGGAATATCTCCCGCACCGTTGCCGCCCGCTCCGGGACGAGTCCGTAGCCCTTCTCGGTCAGCTCCAGCCAGCGGGGGGCCATCCGGGTCATCGGCAGGCCGGCTGCGGCTCGCTCCTTCTTCTTCGCCCACGCATCCTTCAACCGGAACGACTTCGTTGCCGATTCCTCGTGGGCACGGCTCATGTAGATGAGCGGTTCGAGGAGGGCGGCGATGTCGTTGATCGAGTCCTGCGAGTAGGCCCGCCGGGGTTCGCGGGTGACTATCGAGACCCCGCTGTTTAAGATTGAGATGAAAAGCTGGAGCGCCTCGCCGACCTTGCTCCGGCTCAGGCGGTCGATGCTCTCGATGATGAGTACGGAGCCGCGAAGGACGCGCCCCGTGCGGATGGCTTCGAGGAACTCGCCCAGCGCCCCGACTTTGGCGTTGTTGCCCCGGAAGGCGGAGACGCCGAGGTCGTTTAGAGTGAGGGACTCGTCGAGTACCCAGCCGTTTTCCTTGCAGACCTCGACGGCGAACTCGGCCTGCCGCCGGAAGGATTCGCCCTTCTGCTGCTTCTTGGAAGAGAACCGGATGTACGAGAATGCACGGGACACGGGAGCCTCCGTGCTCTTCGAGCGGGTGACCATGACGGAACCTCGACCTCGTGGCAGCCTACGGTATTATATGCAAAGCGACCACCCGTTCGACATCGCCACGGCACTTTACTACACGGGGATAGACCCGTTCACCAAGAAGGAAGTCCACGTCTCCCGCGGCTTGAAAGACCGCAAAATGCAACGTGCCCTCATGCAGTTCTTCAAGCCCGAGAACTACTTCACGGTCCGCGAGGCGCTGATCGAGGTGGGGCGGGCCGACCTGATCGGCGGGTGCGAGGGGCTGATCCCGGCTCACCCGCCGAAGGAGGCGATCGAGGCCCGCCGGCGAGACGCCCAGCGATCGGTCGAGGGCGACCACTACCACACCGTCGCCAACCCCGCCAAGGGCGAGGAGCCGGGGGAGCGCGGCGCGGGGCCGCCGAGACCGACGGGCTACCGGCCGGGGCGGAAGTCACAACAGCGCCGGAAGAAACGGTGATCCGATGCAGGACGAGCGTCAGTCCGACACGGTCGACGACCTCACCGTCGGCGGGCCGCCCCTCTGGCCGGTCAGGGTCGACGCCGCCGGCCGGACTCACCGGGGGAAGGTCCGGCCGGACAACCAGGACAGCTTCCACGTCGCCCGGTTCGGCCGGTTCTTTCAGACCGTCACATCGAGCCTGACGGACCCCCAGGCGTTGGAGGAGTTCGAGAACATCGGCTATGCGTTCAGCGTTGCCGACGGACTGGGCGGCCACGCCGCCGGCGAGGTCGCCAGCCGCCGGGCGGTCGCGCTACCTCGGCCGTCCGAATCTTGCGGACCTCCGCGAGGTGGGCGTCGGCGATCTGCCCGCACCCGACGACCGCCACCCGGAGCTTGCCCGAATCCATAGTCCCCTTACCTTTTCGCCCAGGTCACCCGGCCCGCGGGGCGGCCAGTCGATCGCGGTACAACCCCTCGTACGTCGCGGCCATCCGGTCGAGGGTGTACCCCGCCTCGAACGTCTGCCGCCCGACCCGGCCGAGCCGCCCGGCGAGGGCCGGGTCGCCGAGCAGTCGGGCCAGGGCGGCGGCGGCGGCCGCCTCGTCCCCCGGCGGGAACAGCAACCCACTCGCGCCGTCGGACACGACCGCCGGGATGCCGCCGACCGCGGCGGAGGCGACCGGCACCCCCGCCCGCCACGCCTCCAACAGCGAAACCGGGAAGCCCTCCGACCGACTGGTGAGAGCGAACACGGTCAAGATACCCAGGACCGCTTCCGGCCGGGGGTGGTAGCTGAGGAAGTGGGTGCGGTCGGCCAGGCCGACCTCCCGGGCCACCTCCTCCAGGCGGCCCCGCTCCGGCCCGTCTCCCACCAGAACCAGGTGAACCCCGGGGAACCCGGCCCGGAGCCGAGCCACGGCCCGGATCAGCAAGTCCTGCCGCTTCACCTCGACGAGCCGGCCGACGGTCCCGACCACCGGGGCGTCCGCCGGGATGCCGAGCGACGCCCGGACGGCGTGCGGGTCGGGCAGCCCCGGCCCCGGGTGGAGCGAGATGCCGTTGGGGACGACCAGCACCTTGCCCCGGGGTACGGTCCGCCACCGGGTGACGGCGGCGGCAATTTCGTCGGACACGCAGCAGAATCGGTCCACGGACCGGGTGGCGGATCGGAAGACGAGGCGGGCCTTGAGGGCCGCGAGGCGTGACCCGAGGCGGGCGAAGTGGTTGCCGTGCTCCGTGTGGACGACCGGGACCCCGAGGGAGCGTGCGGCCGGCCCGAGGTACCAGGCGGCCCCGATCTGGTGGGTGTGAACGACGTCCGGCCGCAGCCAGGCGAGGGCCTCGGCGGCCCGGGCGACATACGCCTGGTCCCGACCCGGTGGCTTGTCCAGGCTAACGACCTTGGCCCCGGCGGCCTCGGCCTCGGCGGCGAGTTGCCCCGGGGCCTCGACGCACACCACGCTGACCCGGTGGCCGGTCCGCACGCTCTGGCGGACGAGGCCGAGGACCAGGCGCTCCAGCCCGCCCACGTCGAGCGTCAGGACACCGTGGACGGTGTGCAGCGGCGACCCCATCACTGCTCCACCCCGGCCTTGGGCGGGTCACTGACCAGGCATGCGGCGGGGGCGGGGAGCACGTCGGAAAGGCCGCCCGCGGCGGGCGTGGGCGCCCGACCCGTCCGACCCCGCACCTCCACCCTGCTCTTGATGCGGAGGAACGGCTTCTCAACCAGCCAGTAGGACGCGAACGCGAGCAACCCCGCCAGGATCATGTTTTGGGGGAACCGGGCGTACCACCACTCGCAGTGGGGGTTGAGAAACGGCTGCTGCCAGAGGTACAGGCTGTAGGACCCAACCCCGACCGCGACCATCGCGCGGGCCTCCAGCCACCGGGGCGCACGGCGGGCGGCGGCCCAGACCAGGACCCCGAGGGTCAGCGCGACCACTGTCGGTTCTACCAGGATCTTCAGTTTCCCGGACAGGCGCCCGGCGCCCAAGCCAGCGACGAGCAGGACGAAGGCCGCGGGCCACCACCAGGCGAGTGCGTCAAGGGTCCGGAATCCGGCCGGTGACCGGGCGAGTATCGCCACCAGACACCCGGCCGCGATGGAGTCGAGTCGGGTGAACGTCCACAGGTCGGTCATCCGGGCTTCGGCCGGCCACCAGACGACAACAGCCAGGCGAGCCAGTGGGCCGAGGGCGAGTGTTCCCGCGAGGACGCCCGGCAGCGCCCGCCGGGGTACGACGAGGAACGTCACCGGCCAGATGAGGTAAAAGTGCTCCTCGACGGACAGGCTCCAGAGGTGCCCGAGCTCCCAGGCCGGGTGTGGCACGAAGTTCATCGTGTACGTGACCGCCGCCGCCCAATCCCATAACGAGGGGTGCGTGAGGCCGTACCCGCTGAGGGCCGCGACAAAGACCATGAAGCAGACGTAGGCCGGGACAATGCGGAAGGCCCGGCGCAGGTAAAACCCTCCCAGACTCGTTCGGCCGGTCTGCTCGTGTTCTCGCAGCAGGAGTGTGGTGATCAGGAAGCCACTGAGAACGAAAAAAATATCCACGCCCGCGCTGCCGACTGAACCCAACTGGTGAAGTGGGCCGAGCGAGGGGAAGTTAGTCGTGCGGTGGGAGTGGGCCAAGCAGACGAGCAGGACCGCCACGGCGCGCAAGCCGTCGAGCGCGGGGATGCGGCCCCGCGACAGCCAGACCGGCTCAGGACTAACACGGGATCCCCACACGCGCATCCAGCCTCCAAGTGGTACTGACACAAACTCGGCAATACACGGCTCTCGATCGAGGCACTTTCGAGGGTTATCCCAGTGGTTCTAACGGGTCACGGGTTCAAGGCCGCGGTCGGTGACGACAGGAGATCGGGTGACGCGAACGCGGCCCGATTCACTTGCGATCCAGCGACCGACCTTAGCGACGCATCTGCCCCGGAGGTGACTTGGCCGCCGTGCGTGTCCTGAGGAGACTCCGGTACGGCCGAAGACACTATCAACGGCCGGCGGAGAAACAGTATCGCGTAGACGGCCCCGAACAGAACCGTGTACAGGGCCGTGTACACGACTAACTTGGTCCAGTTGTCCACCGGGAACGTCCCGAGCATGACCCACAGGACGACGGCGGGGAGTAGGGAGCACAGAAATGCCGGGGCGATCGAATACCCGACGTACTCCCAGACCCCGACCCCCACAAGCCGGCATCCCTGGACCAGGGGCGCGACGCCTCGCAACAGGACCGCGGGGACGGCCACGGCCCAGCCGACTCCTTGGAGACCGTAGACCGGACAGATGGCGGCCACGCCGATGCAGACGGCAGTGGCGTCCAGGATCGAGAACAACGCCAGAGCCCGGTGCTGTCCGGCCGCGATCACCATTCCCTTCGTGATGTGCTGGGTTCCGGACAACAGCTCACCCACCGCGATCACGGCCAACAGGCCGGCGGCGGGCGCCATCGCCGCCCCGACCCAGAGGTGAATCAGGGGGCCGCCGAGTACGATCAGTAACGACGTCAACAGCACCGCCATCGCCGCCGCGACACGCCCCCCCTCGAGGAACAACCGCCGCTGCGCGTCCACCCGCCCCGTGGCGTACAGCGAGGTCGCGTACGGGGTCAGTACCCCGGTTACGGCGACCAGGGCCGCGGTGACGGCTCCGAGGAGGCGTTCCGCGACGGAGAACGGTGCCGTCCACATCACGCCCAGGACGACCCCGATCAGGAGGATCGTGAACTGCCGCCGGCTCACCACCGCGACGTTCGCGACGAGGTTCCAACTCCCGAAGTGGAACAACTCCCGCAGGGAGTCCTTCGTGAGGTACCTCGGGTGGACCCGCAACCCCGGAACGGCCCGGTAGCAGAGCAGTCCTTTCGCGACGCACGTGCCCGTGGTAACACCCACCGCGATCCAGGCGAGCGCCGGCATGTCCTCGGGCGACCTGACCAGGGCGAACGTGAGGCCCGTCCGGAGGACGACGGCGGGTATGTCGATCATGTTGAGCCAGTCGAACCTCTGACAGCCCCAGAGGGTGGCGTCAAAGCCCGTCGAGACCAGAAACAGGGCGAGTTGCACCGCCACCAGTTGAAGCGCGAGATGAACCGCCTCGTGCTGC
>Ga0190275_10001444_pt1 | contig 17661 bp, 15 predicted proteins | sample Popmic550T_FD_133745 | JGI IMG/M metagenome (GOLD analysis project Ga0190275, IMG submission 133745) | Populus adjacent soil microbial communities from riparian zone of Yellowstone River, Montana, USA - 550 T | ecosystem: Environmental > Terrestrial > Soil > Riparian zone > Trees stand | place...
AGTCACCCCGATTATGCCGCGTCCCGAAAGACCTCGATGACGCCAACTGCTCGGCTGGACGTGCCTGCCGAGCGCCAACGCGGCATTACCCGGAGGTCGGCATAATGGCGGAGGTCGTGCCAGCCGATGCAACCCTCTGGACGGCTGACGCCCGCCCTACGAAGCGCCCGCAGCAGCGGGTGCTTGGTCATCCCAGCGGTGAGCGGCTGGCCGTCCGGCTGACAGAACACGTAAGGGCCGCACAAGTGGCGGTGTGCCTTGAGTGCTTCGACAGCCGACGCGGGCAGGTCCACCGTTCTTTCCCGTCCACCCTTGGGCAGTCCCACCACGCCGCGCCAGATCGTCCGGCGCACGTTGAGTTTGCCGCGCTGCAAGTCGAGGTCTGCCCACTGGAGGCCGATCAGTTCACCCAGCCGCAGCCCCGTCTTGAGCGCCAACAGGATCAACGTCCGCCACTCTGGCTCGGCAGCGTTGATCATGCGCTCGGCTTCCTCGAAGGAGAGGAAGTCAAAGGCGGGCTTGTCCGTCTTGAACAGTTTGACGCGCGGGACGTGTTGGAGCACGCCCTGTTCCTGAGCCAGTGCCAGCAACTTGTGCAGGACCGTCAGAACGTTGTTGATGGACTTGAGGCTGAGCAACTTCACCCCACCGGAGCCCTTGCGCTTGAGGAGGGCCGCCCGCGTGGGGGCTTCCTTCCGTGCTCGCGCGCCCGAGGGCTTCTTGCGCATGGCGGCCTTGAAGTCTTCGATCTCGGCTGAGCCGATGGCATCAAGGGGCGTGTTGCCGAACGCGGGGATCAGGTGGTCATCCAGGATCTGACGCTTGGTGACGACGCTGGAATGCTTGTTGTTGTTCTCGCTGTACGTGAGGAAGCGCGGGACGAAATCCCCGAGGGTGAGAACCCGGCCCGCGCCGCTCTCCTTTCCGAAGGAGCCAGTCAGGAGTGCATGGCGGATCTGACGCTCGTACTCCTCGGCACCCCGGCGGGTGTTGATGGGCGAAGCCTTACGGATGCGCTCCACCCTCCCGCTCGGGTGCTGGTACTTGACGTCCACCCACCACGCCTCTTGCACCTTGCCCTCCTGGGTCTTCCACTGCCGCAGTCTGACGCTCATGGCTTCTTGTCTCCGAGCGCAGGCCTGCTGTTACCGGGGCTCCATGTTAGCAGCGTGTCCCGGTGGATGCGGAGGATTCGCCCGAGCCGTGCAACCCCGGGCACTTGTTCCAGCCGGATCGCCTCGTAGAGAGTCTTCCGGTTCACCCGCAGCAATTCGGCGGCTTCCTCCACGGTGAGAAAGGCGGGCGCGTTGCTCGCAGTCAGAGGGGGCGCGCTCATGGCTGGTCCCCCTCCAGCATCGACGCGACGACTCGGGCCGCTGGAACAAGGGCCGTCCCGTTGAGAGTGCCCCGCGTATTACGCAAGGACGCGCGCAGCCCTGCCCCATGGCTGGCCCGTCGTTGATGGTTCTGTGTTTCCTGTTGCCCCTGCATGGGTGAAAGGCCCCCGGCTGCCGAATGTCCGACGCTGCGGGCCTGTCTCCAGGATGCGCGGCGCCATGCAGTGAGGCGCGCGACGCCGCGACGCTCGAAGCGATGCGGCGACCCGAGCGCATCCGGGGGGCGGAGGGGGAACGCTGCGCTGCGGGTGCTGTTCACGTCGGCCCGCCCCGCGTACCGGGGAAAGCCGTTGCGTCTCACTGCATGGGCGAGATTGTCTCGCATCGTCCCGAGTACCGGCAACGCGGCTGGCCGTGCTGGGCACCTCTGGGCAGCATTGGGCAGAGCTGGCCAGGTCCGCGCGAGCCCCTTCCAGGTGGGGACAGGGGGCGCCCCTCGCGTCTGCTGTCGGGTGGTTGGTGTGGCGTGACTCATGCCGCCCAAGGTGCCCAAGAGCGCGGCGCTTGGACATTGGGCATATTCAGGCAATTTCCGGCGTATCCAGACGAACCCCGACAGATCCCGACAATCTCCGCGTTTCACGCCCAAGCACGCACGGAGACCAGACAAGCGCGGCGCGGTGATCGCGGTGTGGCTGCTGGGCAGGAGGAGCGCCCCAGCGTCAGACGGGGGCCACTGCGGAACGTAGAGCGTGCAAGCACTGCGGGGAGCGTTCACGCTTGCCAGCACTGCACACAGGCAGCACGGCGGACAGCCAGCGCCAGAACGCGCGGCGCCTCCGAGCGTGACGGCCAGCGCCGCCCGGCGTGACCACGAGCGCGCCCTGGTGTTGCGCCCGGCGTTCTTCCTGGTGTTGCGCCCGGCATTTCGCCCGGCGTTGTCGCCAGATTGAGAACAACGGCGCAGCAATGCGCCGCCAATGGAGGGGAACCCCTCCAGGGGATCGATCCTGTCCATCCATCACGCCCTTCCATACCCGCCCAAACAGCCCGAACTACCCCAGGCAGGAGTGACACAGCGTCACGGCATGTGTCTAGGCGACGCGCGAGACGTGGCGTTGATTGGCAAGCATGCAGCCGGGCAGTCAAGGGCCCACGCGGGCGAGCGGATGGAGCAGGCGGGGCAGGCCCGCCTCGGCGTGGACTCCAGCCCTGCGACTATGCCGCCCGGGAGTGGAGCGTGGGTGGACGACCGAAGAGACGGAAGAGCACCGGCACCACCAGCATGTTGAGGAAGGTTGAAGAGAGCAGGCCCCCGAGGATGACCACGCCCATGGGCGCCTGAATCTCATTCCCAGCCTCACCTCCGGCGATGACGAGCGGCACCAGCGCCAGCCCCGCGCACAACGCCGTCATCAGGATGGGGGCGAGCCGCTCAAGCGAGCCTTGCACCACAGCCTCGGGAAGGCTCTTCCCCTCTTCGACCATCAGGTGCTCGAAGTGGCTCACCATGAGAATGCCGTTGCGCGTGGCAATGCCGAACAAGGTGATGAAGCCCACCAGTGAGGCGACGCTCACCACTCCCGAGGTGAGGGCCACGGCCACCACTCCGCCGATGAGGGCCAGCGGCAGATTGATGAGCGTGAGGAGCGCGTTGCGCACGGAGGCGAAGGCCACCACCAGCAAGAGGAAGATCCCCACCACCACCACCACAGTGAGCAGGGCGATGGAGCGCGTGGCCTCCTCGGCGCTCTCGAACTGGCCGCCATAAACAAGGTAGTAGCCCTCCGGGAACTGCACATCACGCGCGACGCGGGCTCGGAGATCATCCACCACGGAGGACAGATCGCGGCCCGCGACGTTGGCCTGCACGACCATCTTGCGCTGGACGCCCTCGCGGCTGATGGTGTTAGGGCCGGACTCCCGCGTCAGACTTGCCAGCATCTTTAGCGGGATGCGTGGTCCTGCGGGCGTGTCGATGAGCGTGGATGCGATGGCTTCCAAATCGGCCCGGGAGGCGTCATCCAAACGCACCACCAGCTCCACCGAGCGCTGGCCCTCCAACACGGTGCCCACCGTCTCACCCGCGAAGGCCCGCTCCACCGCCTCGGCAACCTCGCCCGTGGTGAGGCCGTAGCGCGCCACCGCTTCGCGGTCCGTGCGGATCTCCACCTCGGGAATGTCCACCTGCTGCTCAATGGCCACGTCCACCGCTCCAGGCGTGCCCTCTGCTACCTTCTTCACCTTCTCGGCCAGCTCCCGCAGCGTGCTCAGGTCGTCACCGTAAAGCTTGAGCGCGATGTTGGCGCGAGTGCCTGAGAGCATGTGATCGATGCGGTGGGAGAGCGGTTGGCCGATGGTGACAACAGCCCCCGGCACTTGGGCCAGCGCCTTGCGCAGGGCCTCTAGCAGTTCTTCCTTGCTGCGCTTGCCCCTGGAGAGATCCAGGCTCACGTCCAGCTCCGCCGCGTTCACGTCCTGCGCGTGCTCGTCCAGCTCAGCCCGGCCCGTGCGCCGGGAGGTGGACACCACCTCGGGAAAGGACAGCAGCGCTTGCTCCACCCGCCGACCGAGCCTGTCCGACTCCTCTAGCGAGGTTCCCGGCAAGGTGACGACGTTAAGGGTGAGCGTGCCCTCGTTGAACTCGGGCAAGAAGGAGCGCCCCAGGAACGGCACGACAGCCAGCGCAGCCAGGAGAGCCAGGGCAGAGCCTCCGAGGATGGCCTTGGGCCTCGCCAGCGCCCACAGGAGGATCGGCTGGTAGCGCGCTTTCAGCCAACGCAAGAGCCCGCCCTCTTCTGCTCCGAGGCTCTTGGCGCGCGGCAGCAGGTAGGCGCACAAGGCTGGGGTGAGCGTCACCGCGACCACCAGGGACGCAGCAATGGCAACGATGTACGCGAGCCCCAGCGGCGCGAGCATCCGGCCCTCTAGCCCCGAGAGGAAGAAGAGGGGGAGGAAGACAAGGATAATGATGAGGGTGGCGAAGACGATGGAACTGCGCACCTCCACCGAGGCCCGGTAAATGACCTCGAAGGCCGGACGGCGCTGCCCCTCGGGCAGGTGCGCGTTTTCCCGCAGGCGCCGGAAGACGTTCTCCACGTCAATGATGGCGTCGTCCACCAGCGCTCCAATGGCGATGGTGAGGCCGCCAATCGTCATGGTGTTCAGCGTGACGCCGAACGCCTTGAGCGCCAGCACCGCGACCACGAGGGACACGGGGATGGCTGCCAGTGAGATAGCAGTGGCCCGCAGGTTCATCAGGAACACGAGCAGGATGACGGCCACGAGGATCGCCCCGTCCCGCAGCGCGACGGACACGTTATGCACGGCCACGGAGATGAAATCCGACTGACGGAAGATGTTGCGGCCCACCACCATGCCCTTGGGCAACGTGGGCTGGATCTCATCCAGCACTTTGTCCAGAGCTTGAGTCAGCGCGAGCGTGTTGGCGTCCGGCTGCTTCATCACCGCGAGGATGACGGCAGGCTCCGCGTTGGCGCTTCCCTCACCTCGCTTGAGTTTGGGCCCCACCTTCACGTCAGCCACTTGGCCCACGGTAATGGGCTGTCCGCCACGCACGATGACGACGGTGTTAGCGATGTCCTCCACGCTCCCAGCGCGCCCCACCGCTCGTAGGAGGTACTCCTGGCCACCTTCCACGTAGAAGCCGCCCGAGGCGTTCTGATTCGTCGTGCGCAGCGAGTGGGCCACCTGCTCAAAGCCCACGTCGAGGGACTGGAGGGCCTCTGGCCGCAGGAGCACCTGATACTGCTTCACCCCGCCGCCGATGGGCACCACCTGGGAGACGCCCGCGACGGACAACAGACGCTTGCGCAGCACCCAATCCGCCACGCTGCGCGCCTCCATCATCTGCGCCTGTCGGCCTGCCTCATCCTGTGCCAGTGCCTCCTTCTGCCAGGAGACGGAGAGGAAGAGGATCTCGCCCATGACGGAGGAGATCGGCGCCATGGCTGGCGCTGGCACGTCCGGTGGAAGCTGCGAGGAGACAAGTTGGAGCTTCTCGTTGACGATCTGCCGGGCCGTGTAGATGTCCGTGCCCCAATCGAACTCCACCCAGACGATGGAGATGCCCACGCCGGAAGCCGAGCGCACCCGCCGCACGCCGGTGGCACCGTTGACAGCCGTTTCAATCGGGAAGGTGACGAGCGTTTCCACCTCCTCGGGCGCAAGGCCATGGGCCTCGGTGAGGACGGTAACGGTCGGGGCGGTGAGATCCGGGAACACGTCCACCGGCATCGTCCGCGCGGTGTTGATGCCCAGCACGAGCAGCAGCACACAGGCCGCCACCACGAGCAGACGGTTGTCGATAGACCATTGAATGAGTCGATTCATCGTCGTGAAGCCTTGAGGCCCTGGGGCCTAGTGCTGGTGTCCGTGCTCGGGGATCGCCCCCGTCGCAGTGGACAGCTTGATCTCGTAAGCGCCGCGCGAGACGACGCGCTCCCCTTCCTTCACCCCCGCCAGCACTTGGACGTAGCCGCCGGAGCGCACCCCAGGACGGATGGCACGCTTGAAGAAGGACTCGCCGCCTTCCATGACAAAGACGGTGGGCTTGCCGGTGTCGTCCACAATGGCGGACTCGGGAATGGCCACGTCCCGGATCGTCTGCCCGGTAAAGAGCGTCACCTTGGCGAACATGCCGGGTTTGAGGACGCCGCCAGGGTTAGCCAGCTCGAAGAGGACAGGCACCGTGCGAGTCGCCCGATCCACCACGGTCCCCACCGCCACTCGGCGGCCCGTCTTCTCGTCCACGGTGAACTCACGCTCGAAGCCCGCCACGGTGAAGGACGCACCGGGCGAGTTCTCCACCTTCGCCACGTCTGCCTCATACACCTTGGCCTCCAACCAGAGCCGCGAGGGGTTCACCACCGAGACCAGCAGCGTGCCTACCTCCACCACCGCGCCGGGCATCACGTCCGCATAGGACACCACCCCATCCAGCGGTGAGCGAAGCTCGAAGGCCGTCACACCCGCGCCTCCTCCACCGCTCTGGGTGTTGCGGTAGAGGGAGAGCTGCCGCTCGGCAGCAGCCACCCGGGCCTGTGCGACATCACGCGCCACCCGGGCTGCGTCGAGCTGTTTCTCGGGAATGGCCTTGGCGGCGAACATCTCCTCGGCGCGCTTCGCCTCGCGCTCAGCGAGGCCCAGCTCGGCTCGGGAACGGGCCGCCTCCATCTCCACGGTGGCAAGGTCCGTCCCGCTCGCGCTGGACGTGGGCACCAGCCGCACCAGCACCTCGCCCTTCTTCACGGCTTGCCCCAGGTGCACCACTTGCCCCTCTACAGGGATGCGCCCAGCCACGGGGGCAGACAGCTCCGCAGCTTGGCCCGCTACGGGCTTCAGCTCGCCATTGGTGCGGACGCCTCCCTGGAGGACACGCGACACGGCCTCCGCAGTGGCGTACTGCGTTTTCCACTGCTGCTCTTTCAGGAAGGGCACGGCGGTCTCCCCTCCGGCCTCCTCGGGGGGAGCAGCAGCCACCGCCGCAGCCATGCTGGGGTGTACCGTCACCTTGCCCACTCCTACCGTTCCCGCGACCTGCTCCCCCTCCAACCGTAAGGTGAGCGTGGCCTCACCCGCCTTTGTGGGCTGCACCACTGGCTTGAAGATGCCGTCGCGTAACAGCTTGTCCGCGACGAAGCGCTCCTCAGAGCCGTCCGCATAGGCCAGGGTCGCAGTCACGCGGCCTTTCGTGACCACCCGGAAGCCGTCCGGGTTGCGCGCATCCGTGAAGTGGGCCACCAGTGGCGAGGGCTGACCCACCACCAGCGCCGGGTATTCCATGAAGAGTTCCAGGCCGTCCTGATAGACAGTGACGGAGAGCCCCGGGCGCTCTGGCTCACCTGTCGGCGCTTGGCCGTGCTCGTGGCCCGCTTCACCTTCATGGCTGTGAGGGGACTGCTTGCAGGCCACGAGGGCACAGCAGAAAACAAGGCAGAGAAGGAACGGGCGGATCATCGCGTGGAACTCCGGGGCGCGGCACCGTCGTAGGCGCCTGCAAGAAGAAGAAGATCGGCCTCCGCCTCCACCACGGCCACGGCCAAGGTCACAGCAGTGAGGCGCGCTTCGCGGGATGCACGCTCAGCATCCACAAGGACGAGGAGATCGGCGCTGCCGCCACGGTAGGCAGTGCCAGCGATGCGGCGCAGTTCCTCCGCTCGCGCGAGCACATCCTCGCGATGCCGCACCAGCCGCTCTCTCCAGCCTTTCACCGCGTCGAGTGCAGAGGTGAGCTGGGCGCGTGCTGCATGCAGGAGCGAAGCACGGCGAGCCTCAGCAAGCCCCCGGCGAGCCTCAGCCCGGGCTGCCTCACCCTGCCTGCGCTGGAAGAACGGGAGCGGCAACGAGAGCCCCACTACATACCCAGCCCCGGCGCCCTCCTGCCCCACGTCGAGGAACTGCGCGCCCGCACTCACCGTGGGCTCCGGAATCCAGCTCCGGGCCGCAGCGCGGCGAGCGGACTCTGCCCCTTGGGCTTCCAGGGTGAGTGCGCGCACGTCTGCCCGCCTCGCCTCAAGTTCTGCCAGGAGGGAGGCACCGTCAGGCCCCCCCCGCACTGGGGCAAGGCTCCCCTGGAGAGGGGGAAGCGTCTTCACCTCGGGGCCCAAGAGGCGCAATGCGTCCGTGTCAGCCTGCCGTTGCTCAAGGAGGGCACCCCGCAGGCCGTCCTCCACTGCCGCAACCTCCACCTCAATGCGCAACCGCTCATAGCCCGCCGCCTCTCCAGCACGCTCGCGGACGGCAATCGCCTCTCCTAGCCGTTTCAGCTCCGCGACCGATTCCTCCAGGATGATCCGGCGCTGCTGGGCTGCCAGCACCTCGGCAAAGGCGCGCGTCGCCTCCCGGTGCAGTTCCGCCCGGGCCCGTGAGAGACGAGCCTCCGCAGCCTGTGCGCCCCGCTCCGCAGCTTCAGCCTCCAGCCCCAATCTCCCGGAGAGCACCAGCGGAATGGAGGCCAGCACCATGTCCTGGCTCTCTCCTGTCCTGCGACCGGAGCCCGCACGCTGCCGCTGCCACTCCAGACCCGGGTTAGGCCACTGGCCAGCCCCCACCGCCTCAGCGCGACCGAGCGCGGCCTCAGCCTCGGCGACCCGCGCCTCCAGGCTCGCCGTAAGTACCCTCTGGATGTACTGCTCCTCCGTGAGGGGATCTTCAGCCGCAGCGCTTCCGGCTAGCAGCATCAGCGCGATACTACCGAGGATAGTAGGAGGCGGCAGACTTCGACGGAGCGGGCGCATGGACATGGCCTTGAGGGGTTCTCTTAGAAGAAGTGGTGAAGGAGCGTCTCCACCGCATGGTGGAGGAAGGGGGCGTGTTGGAGCGCGAGCAGCAGGGCCACGGCTCCGACGCTGCCGACAGCCAGCAACGCACGCGCGGCGATAGCCACGCGGGCCTCACCCTCCAGCAGAAGCCGGACTCGGTGCTCCAGTGCAATCGCACCGAAAGCAGGTGCAGCCTCCAGGGCGTGAGCAGCCTGTCGCTGGAGCGTTGCCACTCGGACAAGCGCACTCGCTACGAGGCTGCCATCCCCTACAGTGCACGCCGCGTCAGTGTCGCACGCCTCCTCAGCCGCCATCTGCCAAGCAGAGAGGAAGGCCCGAGAGAAGAACGGGAGGGTAAACAGCCCCGCTACCGCGAGGAGAAGCCCAGCCAGGGGATCACGGCGGCGTAAATGCGCTTCCTCATGCGCCAGAGCCCCGCGCAGCTCCGGCGCGGAGAGGGCCGCTGCGAGGCTCTCCGACACGAGGATGCGCCGGTGCACATGCCCGACAGCGTGGCAGAGCTGCGGCGCTCCCGGCACGGCGATGACAGGGAATGCCCCTGGGCGCCGCGTCCCCAGCTCCTCCAAAGCTGCCAGCCGCTCCCGCATCTCCGCCACCCGCCGAGCCAGCCACCCTGCGCGGAAGAGGAAGACAGCGAGCGAGGATGCCCCCACTGCTGCCAGCACGGGCCGCAAGCCTGCCGAGTGAAGAATGCACAGGTGGAAGTGGTGTCCGTGGCTGGAGCAGTGGTCATTCCACAAGCCCAGGGCGGCCCCGAGCGAAGGAGCTGCCGCAGCGGAGACCACCGCCAGCGCCCCCACTGCGGGCAGCGTCCCCAGCACGAAGGCCAGATCCGCCCGCACTGCCGGGATGCTCCGCAAGGCAGACCACCGGAGAGCGGCGAGCAAGGGCCATGTCAGCAGCGAGAGGGCCATTCCGATAAAGGCCGCTGTTGCCGCACACTCCAGGAAGAACGCGAGCACGGCCATCACTTGTGCCCCTTGCGCCGCTGCGCGATGAGCTGGGTCAACCTGTCGAGCAAGGACTCATCTACCTCGGCTGCGGCATCCACGAAGGCAGAGAGCGCGACCTCTCCATGCGCGTTGAGGATCTCAGTCGCCAGTCCATCCGCGAGCGCCTTCTCGAACTCGGCACGGCCAAGAGCAGGCGAGTATCGCCAAGCCAAGCCCTCCTTCTCGCGCAGCAGGAGACCCTTGCGGTGCAACCGATCCATCGTCGTCATGATGGTGGTGTAAGCCCGCTCCTCGGAGCCCGTCATCCGGGCGCACACCTCCCGGGCCGTTACCGGCGAGTGCGTCCACACGACGTTCATCACGGCGGCTTCCAGCTTGCCCAGCGGCTCCCAGGTGCGCTTCTTCACGATGCCCTGCGTGTAACCCTGGCCAGCTACTACCGTCAATAGTAAGCACGTGAGCCTGCCCGAGTGTCCGACGTGCGCGAGTGCTCCGGGGGCCTAGCAGGCAAGCCTCCATCCGCGCGCCACGGGCCCGGATGCACCTGTCTGACGCGCGCGCGCTCCAGGAGTCCAGCAGGCGAGCCTCGAAGCCCGCGCGGGCCATGATTGCGCCGGGTAGGGTGCCGCGCGTGCTCCAGGCCGGGTTGCCGCGCACTAATGGGGCGCCGCCGTAGGCGTTAGCGCCCGGACTTCCGGCCCGGTGGCGCCGGGCGTGGCGCCGGGCGTGGCGCCGGGTGGCGCCGGGCGTGGCGCCGGGCGTGGCGCCGGGTGGCGCCGGGCGTGGCGCCGGGCTGATTCTATCGGACGCGGCGCCTTGCCGCCGCCTGCCTGACTGCTTCGGCTTGGGGCGGCTCGTCAGACAGAGCCTAGGGCGCATCCACCGCGCGGCGAGTCGCGGAGCACCGTGACGGGCGCAAATGTGGAGGGCTCGTGGAGCCCATCGCGGCGCAGTCTCCGGCGCATGTGCTGTGGCTGGCGAAATGGCGCGCGAAATGGCCGACACCATGGCGCGCGAAACGGCGCGTGGAACGGCTCAGAAAATGGCGCGCGCGAATGAGCAGGGCTCCCGCAGTCAGCGCGGCGCGCGCGCGCGCCGCGGCTCGCCTGCTGGGCCAGTAGAGCGCGCGAGCGTCGGAGGGGTGAAACAGGGGCGCGAGGGATGGGCGCGCGCAGCGTCAGAAGGGCGCGCGGAATCGCAGCGCTGAACGGCGCGAAAGGGCGCGCGGAATGGCAACGCCGAACGGCGCGAATGGCGGCGCTAAAGGGCACGGCGCCCGGCCTGAGACGGCGCGCGGATGGGGCGCCCATCGGAACAACTCCCGGCGATAGCGCGGCGGTATGACGCGCTTCCCCCGCCCGCTGGCGCCCACGGCGCGCGCGGTGCGGAATGGGCGCGCGGAAAGGACGCGGCGCCCGGCGCATTCACGCCGCCTGACTTCGACGCGGGCGCCCTCGCCCGTCTGCTACTCTGGGGGCCTACCCGGGAGGTTCCCCCGCCTTGTTCCGACCATTCACCCCGCCCTTCGCGCTCGCCTCCCTGCTGGTGGGCCTTGCCGCTGCGTCAGCACAGGCCGCGCCCGCAGGGCGCTCTGTGGTTCTCACGGCGGGCGAGTCCCCGTTGATCTACCTGGCGCCTGGCACCCTCACGCTGATCCTGCTGGATGGTCAGATCCTGCGTGAGTCTGTCCAGGTGGAGGGCCGCGCACGCTTCGCCGTTTTCGAGGTGAGTGATCAAGGCGTGACGCTCTCGCCCGCAGTGGCGCTCGGCCCCGGCGAACGGCTGGCGCTGCGAGTCACCTACCGCGAGGGCTCGCCCGCAGGCGCCATGTTCCTGCTCACCGGGCAGCCGGGCGCAGCGGATACCCTGGTCAACGTCAGCCGCCCGCAGCAGACCTTCGAGGCTTGCCGCGTGGAACTGTCCGCCACGCGCGAGCGGTGCGAGGCGCAAGCCAAGGAACTGGAGGAGTTGAAGGCACGGCCCCCAGCGCTCAGCCCCGCCGCCGTGGCGCTCGCGGGGCTCGCGGACAAGGACGGACTGCGGGGAAAGGACTTCTCGCGCGAGTGCATCAAGGTGCGCGACGGAGAACTGCGCCCCGTTCAATGTAGGGGGCTCGGTGGGGAAACCTGGAGCGTGGTTGTCCTCGAAGTGAGCAACACCGGGGGAGGGCCGTGGGCACCCGCGTGGGCCGAGGTGATGCCCGCAGCGGGAGGGGAGCCGCGCCGCGCCCGTGCGGTGCTCACCAGACAGGCGACCATCCCCCCGGGCGGCGCAGTGAGCGTGGCTGTCGAGGTGGAGATGCCCGCGCGAGAGGCGAAGGAATGGCTGAGTGCGCTGCACACTCTGCGGGTGTGCAACGGTGATGCGAGCCGCTGTCTGTCCGTTTCCCAGGTGACGCTGTAGCCACTGGCGAGAGGTGCCCAGCATGTTCGCGGACTTTGATCCCTTGGACCTCAAGGCCGGCCAGATGGTGAGCGACTGGCGGATTGTCCGACGCATCGGGAGCGGCGGGTATGCCGTCGTTTACGAGGTGGAGAAGGACGGCGAGCGTTTCGCGCTCAAGGTGGCCTGTCAGACGGAGCGCAGCCTTGATCCGAAGCAGGTGGACGCGCGCGCGCGGCGTGAGGTGGCCTGCCTCCAGCAGCTTAATCACCGGCACATCATCCGCATCTTGGGGCAGGGCCGGTGGCCGCATGCGCGTTCAGGCTTCCACTACATCGTTCTCGATTTTGTGGACGGCTACACGCTCGCCCGCTGGGTCGAGCGAACCCACCCGACGCCGCATGAAGTCGTCGTCCTGTTTCTCAAGCTCTTTGACGCCCTGGAGCACATGCACGCGAAAAACGTGTTCCATCGGGATCTGAGCCTGAGAAACATCATGGTCACCAAGGACGGCGAGCCGGTGATCATCGACTTTGGAGCGGCTGACTACGCGACCGCCGAGGAATTGACGGACGGGCCGCTCCCGCCTGGGACGCCACGCAACCGCAGCCCCGAGGCCCAACGCTTCTGGGAGGAGAACCGGCTCAACCTCGAAGCCCGTTACACCTTCAAGGCGACGGACGATATTTTCGCGCTCGGAGCCGATCTCTATGACGTGCTGACGGACCCCACGCCGGAACGCAGCGAGCGGCGGCCCGTGCTCAATAGCATGGTGACGATCCCTGCCACCCCCTACCGAAAAACCAAGGGGCGCGTGCCAGCAGAGTTGAGCGCCTACGCGATGAAGCTGATCCATCGCGACCTGGAGGTGCGGCCCGCGACGGCCAAGGATGCGCGGCGCCCGCTAGAAGAGTACGCGCCCTTCGAGGGGGACGACTGGCGCAAGGCGCCGATCCACCCGACAGCCGCGCAGCTACCGCCGGAGGCCGCCGAAGGTGACCCGGTGCCCGTTGAAGCGCCACCACCCGAGGGCCCGCAGGAACTGCTCCCGGTGCATCCGCTCCCGGTGCAGGTAGCGCCAGCGCCAGCGGATGCGGCCCCCGTTCCCGCTCCGGTGCAAGTGGCGCCAGCGGAAGCGGCGCCCGTGTCTGCTGCTGCGGGGCTTGCTGCGCAGAGCAACCCCCGCCGTGCGTGGCTGCGTCCGGTGTTCGTTGGGTCGCTGGCGCTGGCAGTCTTCGCGGCATTCATGGCCTCCTCCCTGCTGCACAGGCCAGCGGTAGCCGTGCCGCCCTCCGTGGCCAGGAACGCACCAGCGGATCAGCCCCCAGCATCAAACACGCTGGCCGAAAAGCCGACAAGCCGCCCCGCTCAGTTAGCCTCGCCTCTCCCTACCCAAGAGGAGGCGCGCCCTTCCGTGACTCAACCTGATAACTCCCTCACGCTCACCAACGGCACACCCAACCCGCAGCAGGTCCAGAAAGTCAGCGGGCGGCGCCTACCCTCGAAGGCTCAGAGGTGCGCGCTTTTGGTGGCCTCTGTCGCATGGTTCCAAGCGGGCTGCCCAGGTGTGCAGACGCGCCCGGATCCTGAGCCGTGCCCCGAGGAGGCCGTTAAGGCGATGAAAGAGCTAGGGTGGAAACTGGGCAGCAACCAAGCGCCGCTGCTCCTGCTGGACGTGACCCAAGGGAGCGCTGAGGAGTACGCCGCGCAGCCCTATGGTGTCTTGAAGGATGGGCCCGTTACGGGTGCGATATTCAGGCCAGAGGGAAAGGCGCCTGCGGGGATGCGCGTGGATGGGCACCTGTGGACAACGGGAGATCGCATCTATGGCCGTTATGTCCGCGCCCACCTCCCAGGCGGGGGCACCGTGCCAATCTGCCTCGAACTGACAGACGGGGGCGGCGTTCTCGGCAACGCGAAGAGCGAGGGCTCGAAGCCCGGCCACACCGTAGGGGACAAGGCATCCCCGACGATGGCGGTTAGGCAGTGGAGGTGAGCCGGGCCCCGTGGAGCGCGCGCGCGTCGGACAGACAGGGCGCGCGCGTCGGACAAGGGAAGCCGGGCCGGTGGCACGCTCGCGCGTCCGGGCCCGTCTGCTGGGGCGTTCCGCTGATGCTGTAGTCCAGCCTCGCGCCACTCCCAACCCTTTGCGTCGTTCAAACTCCCAGCACATCCCGGGTAGTGTTTCGCTCCGGTGCGGCGCCCTCTCGCGCGCCGCCAGGAGTCGATCCCGCATGGCTACTTCTCGGCAGCCCTGGAGCATCCCGGGGGTGATTCTCTTCTCTCACGGCGGTCTCTCGTATGAGGTGGATCTGTCGCGTCCGTTGGTTGAGGAACTGGCGCAATCCAGGCTAGGGGAGAAGACCGTCCCCGCCTGGGAACGCACCGAGAAGAAGCGCCTGCGGGAAGTCATCGTCCGCACCTTGCCCGCTACGTCAGACGATCCCGAAACGCTGGACAGGATGCGTGCACGGCTCCGGGAAGAGGCACGCCTCGCCACCTATCTGCAAGACCCGAGGATCGCCCGCATCGTCGGCCCCTACGAAGTGGAGGGCGTGCTGTACGTCGTGTCCGAGCGTGTAGAGGGCACCTCGATCAACACCCTGATCACCTACTCGCTGATGCGCAAGAAGTCCTTGTCCCCCGCCTTCTGCCTCTACGTGGGCGCCGAGGTCGCAAGCGCCCTGCATTACGCGCACACCTGCAAGGACGAGAGCGGCGCCCCGCTGGGTGTCGTGCATCGAGACCTGAACCCGGCTCGCGTCTTCCTGGGGCCCGAGGGCGAGGTGCTCTTGACGGACTTCGCCCGCGCGCGCTCGCTGCTGCCGGGCCGGGTGGCATCGACGCTGCCGCGCCCTCAAGGTGACGTGTTTTATTGCTCCCCCGAGGCGCTGCTCTGCGAGGAGACCGATCCGCGCTCGGACCTGTTCTCGCTCGGGCTGGTACTGCTGGAACTGGCAACGTGGCGTCACCTCTACAGCATGGACAACGTGCGGCCCGATGACTTGGAGGAAGCTCTAACGGAGAGGGTCAAGGGCAAGGTTCTGGATGCCGCCATCATCGCCACGGAGGCAGACCTACCGGAGCACGCGGAAGACTGCATCCTGCGAGCGGCCACGTTCACCTCACAGGACGTGGACGAGATCACCGAGCCGCTCGCGCAGCCGCTCCGCTCCATCGTCCGCAGGTTGCTCCAGCGGGAGCCGGTAGATCGCTATCAGTCGGCGGCTGAGCTGGAAGCCGATCTGCGGGAGGGCTTGTCTTCGCTGGGAGTCCCCTATGGAGCCAATGAGGCGCTAGAGGAGATCCTTGTTTCGCTCTCGGGTGCCCGCCTGAATCGCAGCGTGCTCAGTCCCACGAACGAGGATCAGCTACCACCCGCCATGATGGCGGAAGAGGACATCACCACCGAGCGCGGCGGAACCAACTAGCCAGCGTCTCGCTCCCTTCGCGTTTCCCGCAGCCCCTCGGCGTCGTGCCGAGAACGGGAGCGGCTTGCCTTCGAGCTGGACGGCTACGAGTGAGGAGGCCTGAGACGCTCGGCGGCCCCCGGGCGTCTCTGGCCGTAGTTGTACGCCACTAGCCCCTCTGGGGGCCTCAACCCGTCCGGCAGGACGGCGATCAAGGGATCTAGCACCGTGAAAGTCTCGCGCGCGAAAACTTCCAGCGCTGCACGCGCCCAGCCCACCACCACACGCGCCCGCAGGGTGTCCCGTGTGCCCCGACACATCGAGATCCGACAGCGCCGGTTAGGGGCCACCCTCAGCGCGACGTTGAAGCAAGCACGCAAGCGAGCGGGCATGACTCAGGCAGAAGTCGCCGAAGCCATCGGCACACACCCCGAAGTCTACGGGCGCATGGAGCGAGGAGCAGTGATGCCGAGCGTTCCCACGCTGCTGCGCCTGTGTCTGACGCTCGGAAGCGGGCCGCATGAATTGATGGGGTTCTCGGAGCTGGAGCTGTCGCAGCGCGTCCCCGGGGCAAGCACAGTGCCACCGGGCGTGAATGACACGCCCGAGAAGCGGCGCCTATTGCGCCGCCTCGCTCGCCTGGACAGCCCGAGGATCAAGGCTCTGGCGCGCTTGGCCGCCTTGCTTCTGCCAGGAGTGAGCGCCCGCAGCCCGCAGGGGGCTGGCCGTCGTCCCCGGGCCTAGACGAGTCCCGCAGCGCGTTCACGACTTCCGGTGCGGGTGCCGGTGGTGCAAGTCGGAAACGTGGGGGTGATCGTGCGTTAACGGCGCGTGGCTGTGTGCATGGCTGTGCGGCTCGGAGGTGTCCATTCCGGGCGGGTGTTCGTGCTGGTGGTGTTCGTCGTGAGCGTGCAGGTGGTCGTGCTCTAGGGGTTCGTGAGTATGGGGGTGGGCGTGGCGGGCCCGGACGAGCAGGACGACACCGAGGGCCATGACCAACAGCGCTCCCACCCCGCGCGCGCTCAGCCGTTCCCCCAAGATGATCACGGACGCGAGCGCGCCCACGAACGGAGCCGAGGCAAAGAGAGCCGCCTCTCGGGCGGCGCCGAGCAACCGCAGTGCGTACACGTCCAGAAGAATGCTTACGCCATAGCAGGCCAGCCCTACTATTCCGGCGATCAGCAGGTACGGCCCGCTTGGCACCTTTGCGCCCAGCACGAGCGCGAGAGCCACGTTGCAGGCACCGGCCCCTAGCGCCTTCACCTGGACAACGGCCACCGGATCGCGCACCGAGAGGCGCTGAGTCAGGTTGTTATCCAGTCCCCAGGACAAGCACGCTCCAGCCAGAGCCAGCACGCCCAGCCAGTCGGCGTGAACCTCCCCGCTCTGGAAGCTCAGCAGGGCCGCAGCGGCGACGATGACGAGAGCCGCGAGGGCTTCCCGTCTTCCCAGGTGCTCACGAAAGAAGACCACGGCCAGAGCAATCGTGAAGGGGGCTTCCAGGTTGAGCAGCAGCGACCCCACCGAGCCGGACACACGCCCGAGGCCCACGAGCATCAACACGGGCCCCACGATGCCGCCCGTGACGATGACTCCCACCAGAGGAGCAAGATCACTCCGGCGCAACTGTGCCTCGCGTCCGGCGTTCCCGATCCTTCTCCATCGCGAAACGAGGCGCACGGCTAGGAGCCCGAGGCCCGCCCCCAGGTAGAGCAACCCGGCGAGCATGGCCGGTGTACTCGCGGGGAGCAGCAGCTTTACCAGCGGGGGACTGAGACCGAACAGCAACGCCGCCCCGATGCCACAGGCAGTGCCGACAAGGATCGGGTTCGCTCGCTGGTGGCTTCCATCAGGAGGTGTGTTCACCTCCATGGTTCTAGTGCTGCCGCAGGGCCCCCGCCAGAAGGGCTCCACCACCCCAGCAGGCAAGCCTCGACGCTCGCGCACTCCACGGAGGCCCGCGAGCGTCAGACGCTCGCGCACTCCACTCGCTTCGACGTGGGGAGCACGCCGGGGCCCACAGGCGTGCCTCTCCGCTTGCCCAGCTCCACGGGCCCATTGCCTAACCTGGAAGCGCAGCCGGTGAGGCGGGAAGGGCACCGCATGTGCCCCCAGTGTGCCCCTCCAGCGGGGAATTGAACGGGACGAGACGGGACGAGACGGGACGGAGCGGGGGAACGATCCGGTGAAACATCAAGGCGTTAGCCGGTAACAGCGCGACCTGCTTAGGGTTTTGCTTCCGCCTTGATGCGGGTTCGATTCCCGCCGCCTCCAT
>Ga0190275_10001445_pt1 | contig 17648 bp, 15 predicted proteins | sample Popmic550T_FD_133745 | JGI IMG/M metagenome (GOLD analysis project Ga0190275, IMG submission 133745) | Populus adjacent soil microbial communities from riparian zone of Yellowstone River, Montana, USA - 550 T | ecosystem: Environmental > Terrestrial > Soil > Riparian zone > Trees stand | place...
GGTGCGTGACGAGCGCCGAGACGATGTCCACTTCAGTCTCCTCGTTCTGGGGACCTGCCTGATACTCTTCCGGGGGCTTCAAACCTGACTTTTGTTAGGAGCTCTAAGGGCGCGATTCTGCTAGAGGTTTCGCACCGCCCGGCGTGGGTTCGATTCCCGCCGCCGCTTCCATACGCGGACCCAATCGTGGGTCCGGCACGCGGAGGGGCTGCCGCAGCACCGCGTCCGAAGGAGACGCAACCGCGTCCGCCGGGAACGCGGACCGCATGACATGCGGCCCCAGCCCGTGAGGGCACCAGGAAATCTCACGGCGAAGCCGCGCACGCGGCTGGCACGTCCGTTGCTGATCTCGGTGTGCCCGAGTCTCCGATGCCGTGGGGCCTTCGGACGACGTGCCCCCCTTGCGGAGTGGGGCATCTGCTCGGGACGTCCCTTGGGCGCACGATGGGCTTGTCCACGACGCCTTAGACTAAGGGGCTCGTTGCAATACCGTGAGCCCGGAGCATAAATAGAGGCACCGCACTCCTCGATTACGAACAACTGCGCTGCCTCTTTCCATTAAAGACGTCTATGCCGTTAATGATCAAAGGGGAGCATGAACTGATTCTTGTTGCTCCGCGCTGCCTGGGCTGCCGCGATAGCCAACGCCTCTGAATACCGCTTGACATTAATCGCCAGCAGTTCGTCCAGAGGCTCGCCTCGTTTTGTTGGAAAACGTCGCCACTTCTTTCTCCCACCAGGCAGCACGACAATCTTTTCCCTATACATCGTGCGCATGAAGGGGACTGAATCGACGATGGTGAATCGCGCGAACTCTTCGCCTAGCGTTCGGACGAACTGCGCACCGCCAACAACAATCGGATGCAGAGTTCGCCCGACACGTTGCTGCAATTCCCGCAGTGCATTTATTGCCTCAGCGCCCTCGCGAGGAGTTCGATTACCCGTCTGGAACTCCTTGGCAACGTACGACATGAGGGGGTTCTGCTTGAGCAGGTCTGCCCAGAACGCCCAGTCGGAAGAAGTCAACGCATTGAGGTGCAAAACGACAGGGACACCAGCATCCGATAACTCTTCCGCGATACGCACCATCCGAGCACGATTCCACAGTATGTGCGGGCGTGGCGCATCAGAAAAGAATGAGAAGTTCTGCGCCGTCATGCCGACAAGGCCTACCTTGGCAAGCGCGGCAGGTGTTTTGTACGCGCGCCGATTCTCCCAATAAATCTCTAGAGGATCGTCATCGGAGACTGAAACAAGGAGAACCTTTGTACGTGCATCGATGAGATATTCGGAACGAAGGTCACTGGCCGTGCAAGAGCGAAGCCCATAGTGGCCATTGCGGCGCTTAGCTATGACATCCGAGGTAGGAAGCGCGACTGCGTCAATATCAAATGGCCGTATGCGACTCTTCCCGTGCTGAATCATAGGAACATAGAGAGGGAGTTCTGCATGTGCCATTGGTAGCAACTGCGTTGAAGGTCGGAACGGCAGACCACCGACCTCTCGCCACCGTCGGACGAATGTGTCTCGCCTGCATGGGCAGGTCCAGTTGTTCTCCTCGCAGCGCCCTGGGATTTGACAATCCATAAAGCACCCCCACAAGGAGCGCTGCGCATCAACACCACCGCATTCACGCAAGAGACTGCAAGCGCCACACCCAGGATGGTGCAGGACAGGCAACCTCTTGCTCGCCTCCACCATCATCACTCTTCTCCTTCAGGTTCACAGGTGATCGTGAAATCGCCTAGAGGCGATACTGAATCGATGACGGCCTTCGCCATCCCCATCATTTCATTGGAAATGACGCTCGCGAGTTGAGTTCCCTCTTCGGGATACACTGCGCCCAAAAGACTAGTCGTCTCATACACACGGACTTCATCTTCGATGATGTTCAGCCAGACTTTCGTGCCAACAGTTGGCTTATCTCCAGCAGCACGACAGCGATAGGCCGCTTTATATTCGGTACGCCTGCATGCCGTGATGATTGTTGGCTCAATTAATTCGCGATAAGCAGCATCTTCACGTTGCCGGTAGCCCTTGGCCTGAGCCTTCCTCCATCTCTCACCCATGCAGCACCTGCTTCGCGACAGGAATGTAGAGCCATTGCCGCCCCTGTTTTTCGCGACACGCAAGCCGCAGGCGATACAGATCGGCGAGGCGATTGTTCCACCCATTGACGGTAATGTTCTTTGCTTGATCCTTCTCAAAGAGTTGGGTTGCGGTGGCACTGCCCTCACGCACGAGCGATTGAAGCGTATCGATGACGCTCAGGTCAGGACTACCAATGAGCCTTGCTTTAGATACCACTCCGCCGTCGATCTGGAGCGCTTCCAAGCAGACGTGGCGGCTGCTGCTCATGACTTCCCCGAGCTCCTCCGCAATCTCCGAAGATAGATGGGTGACGACAGGGAAGATGTTGAGCGGTGGAAGGTCGCTCGGCTCATTCGGATCCACGAAATGAATACCAGCACGGATAAATGCAAGAACTGTGGCCTTGATGTAGCTCGCCGTGACTGACTCGATGCCTGCGAAGTCGACAACTACAATGGCGCCCTTTCCAGTCACCAGTTCCGGATGGCCTTCCAGCTCATCCAATAGAGGTTTGCGATGCTCCTGCCCAAGCGTCGCGCCATGTAGGTGCGGCACTCCAGTCGATTTGTCCTTGATCGCCAGCTGGTACACGTCCACAGGAACCTCACCTCGTGAGCTTACGAACGGCAATATAGAGGCGAGTTCCGAGGGCGTCAACCCAATTTAACTTCACCGAGTGAGGCTATTCATGTCGGCAGAGGTAAGTCAGGGCCTGCTTGGTCGAGGGAGCAAGTCACGCTTAGCTGGAAACCGGGAAGAACCGGACTCGACATGATCCTGGCGGCACGCTCCTTGCCTCTGCCGTCCAGGGTTAGCACTGCATCTCCACTTCGAAAGCGGAGATGCCCATTGAGATCGGCAAGAGCCTTGTGGACCTGCTTGAATCCTCCCCCTTCCTTCTCGCTCTTACGTCGCGTCGCGTAATTCTGGATTGCCTCCTGCAGCGCGCTCTTTGAGTCGGAAAGCGTGGACCACTTAGGGTTCGTCCGAAGGCTGTTGAGCAGGCCTCGTCCAAGGTCAACGACAGCAAACTGCATCCATCGCTCGTTGACGTGGTACCCGATGAGCCCTGTCGCTGGCTTGGATTCGTCAGAACCGCTGTGCTGGATGACGTTGTCTGCCATCTCATCCAGAGCCTTCGATAGGGCGTGCGCTAGCGTGCTGGAGAATCCTTGAGACTTCAGCGAGCGGCCAAATCGCTGCCGATACAGGTCCCAAGGTGTTTCTAGGATGTCAGCACGCCGTCGAAGAAGGAACAATTCGAACTGAGGTGCCGCAAACATCTCGGGGGTGGAAGGGGCCTGCACTTCTCCTGAAAGCAGAGAAGCAGCCTCGGGCAACACGGATGAAGTGCCACTCCACTTCTTGAATAGTGCCGTTCCTATTGCGTTGCTGGAGGCCTCCCATTGGGTCGCCGCACAGGCCAGTTCAAGCGCTGCGTCAAGGGTGATGCCCGACGGTCGCACGCCTTCAATCGCGGCCGCCCGTCCTTGAACTAGATAGGCCCGAACCTCATCAATTGTGGCGGCATTAAGAAGCATTTTCTAAGAGAAGGTAGAACCCCACCTTATACGGCGTACTGGCGCTTCGCAAGCTATCGGGCGACGGATCACCTTCGTTAACGGATCACCTTCGTTATAGGCCGCCTGATCAGGTGGTCGCGCAGACGCTCCGCCAAGCAGGGCCATAGGAGGAAGCCTGGAACTGCTGCCCCTGCTCTCCGGAGACGCCGGGGCGGGAGCACGCTGGCGCGTGACACTGTGGGGCATCCATGCTCTGCTCGAGGATCTCGGCATGGACCTGGAAGCCCGGCGCCAGTTGATGGAGCGACTCCGCCAGGGCTTCGGCGAAGAGTTCCGAGTGGACGGCGCCTTCGAGCGGCAGCTGGGACAGAATTTCCGCCAGCACCGCTCCGAGCTGGAGGCCCTACTCCAGGGTGCGGACGCTTCGCAGGGGCCTATGGCCGCGGCGCGGGCGGTGTTGAAGAGACGCTCCGAACAATGGGCTCCCAGGATGCGCGAGCTGCGAGCCCTCGAGTCGGCGGGGGGCCTGACGCAGAGGGTGGATTAGCTCGCCGAGAGCTATGTCCACATGCACGCCAACCGGATGCTCCGCACGGCGGCGCGCGCAGGAACTCATCCTCTACGACTTCCTGCACCGGCTCTATGCGTCCCAGGCAGCGCGCCAGCGCCGGACCCTCTGAACAAGAGCGGCCCTCCCCTTGTGCAGGAGAGGGCCGCCCCTTGTTTCATTCACCGGGGCTCCTACCCGGGCGCTGACTGCACCTACTGCACCGAGGGCTTCTGCGTCGTGAGGGCCTCGATGAGCTGGTCCACCTGCTCCACAGGGATGCCCTTGAAGTCCAGCACCGCCTTGCCCTTCTCGTTGCGCACCAGCACCTTCACGCGCGTGCCCTTGCCCTTGGGGAAGCGCGCCGTCACCGCGTCGCTGTACCTATCGGCCAGAGCCTCCGCCTCCTTCGGCAGCGGCTTGCTGGAGGCCGGCTTGCGCTTGCGCTGCAGCGCCTTACGCATCTGGTCCACCGTGCACGTCTTGAAGGGCAGCATCGTCACCTGCCCCTTCTCATCCGGCACCTCGATGAGCGTGTCGCCCGGCTCCTCGTGGTTCACCTGGATGTCCGCCGCCTCCTTGTACGTCAGCAGCAGGTACAGGCACGTGACGCCGAAGCGCCGCGCCACCGGCTCGGTGAAGGCCTCGGCCACGGCCCCGTACAGGCTCAGGGCCGTCTGGGACAGGTCCGCCAGGTTCTTGCTGACGAACTCCTGGGCGTCCTTGTAGCCGGCGGCCTCCGCTAGCTTCTTCTCCACGATGTAGTTGTAGATCTGCCCCAGGCGGTGGTGGTTGGTGTTCTCCTGCGCCATCAGCCCGAGCATCTCGGCCTTCAACTGCTGGAGCGTGGTGCCCTCCGGGATGGAGGTGGCGGAGGTGGCGGTGGTGGTGGCGATGCTCGCGGACTCCTTGAACTTCAACAGGTTGAACATGTGAGGTTCTCCCCTTGAGAGACGCACCATGCGTCCCGGCCACTTGAGTGTGCGGCTGCCGGGGCCTAGAGCACGCCGCGCGCCAACCGCTGTTCGCCTGAGAAAACAGCCACTTGCGAGAGCCCCCTCTCATGAACCGTCCGTGCGTGTGGATGGATCGTCCGTGTCGGGAGACGGTCTAGAAAAGCTCTGGAATGCCAAGGGTTTACGCGGGAACTGGGGAAAGGATATTTCTGTAACCCAGCGAATTGACGAGGATATGCTGGAGCCTCTCACGGGAGTGACCGTCCGCGAACTCGGACGGTGCTCCGGTACCCACTAGTGGGGAGTGGCCGGGGGGGCTGAGCGCCGGTACCCACTAGTGGGGAGTGGCCGCGGGGGGCTGAGCGCCGGTACCCACTAGTGGGGAGTGGCCGCAGGGTCAGGGTTTGCGGGGCTGGATGTGGGACGGCGCCCCCGAGGGATGGGGGCCAGGTAGCACTTCTTCTTGAAGACGTAGCCACCTTTCTCCTCACACTCCTCACGAGCGAACGGGGCCTCCGCCCAGCAGCCTCCGTTGAGGGCCACCTGCTGCTTGCGCGGGCAGCGTCCCTTCGCCTCCTGAACATCCTGCCCGGGCAGGGGCTCGGGGGGCGTGTCCTCCTCCAGCCTCTGCTGGGTGGGGAGTTCGCGGGAGGACTTCCCGGAGGCGGACGCCAGCGCTTCACCCAGCCCAGTCGGCCCCGCGTCCGGCTCCTCGGCTCGAGCGGGCGCCCAGTGGACGAAAGGCGATGTCTCTTCAGGCCCACCGGAAGCGACCCACCCCATTCCCACTGCCAGGGCCAGGCTCGCGGCGGCCGCCAGGGGCCAGGTCCATGTCCGCCAGGGCCTCGCAAGCGCGGTGGCGCTGACGCGTGCAGGGGGGCCGCTGGAGAGCGTGTGCTCGGCGGCCTGCTCCAGCGCCTCCGCGAGATGCTCCGCGGTGCCGCGCTCCTCGGGACGCACCGAGAGCATGCGCAGAATCAAGGCGCGCAGCCGGGGCTCGACTTGCAGCAGCGAGGCGGGAGCAATCACGGCTGCCATATGCCAGGTGCCGTGCTCGTCCTAGGTGGGCTCGGCAAACTCCGGGTACTCGCCCGTCACCAGCCGGCAGGCGGTCACTCCCAGCGCGTACGCATCATCCGAAGGCCGCGCGCTGTAGCGCGCCGAGCGGTTGCGCAGGGAGTTCAGCTCGAAGAGTCCAGATTCTGGAGCCCGGTAGGCAGGAGTCCCCGGGTATGAATCGGGAGGCGTGAGCGTGGTGGCGCCCGCGTAGCAGCCCGCGCCGAAGTCGGTGAGGAAGGCGCGCTGGTCCGAGCGCACCAAGACATTGTCACCTTTCACATCCCGGTGGACGCCACCGTGAGCGTGGAGCGCCTGGAGCGCACGCGCGAGCTGGGCCAGCACCCGAAGCTGCTGGGAGGCGGAGGGCGCGTGTTGCCAAGCCCAGTCATACAGGGGCTCTCCGTCCACCCAGTCCATCGCGAGATAGGGATGGAGCGCTCCGCTCGACATCTGCCACTCACCCGAATCCCACAGGCGCGGGACGCTCGGGTGGCGCAGGCGGGAGAGCAGTTCCTGCTCGCGTGCGAAGCGAGGATCCCTGGGTAGCAGGGCCACGTTGAGAGCGACGGGTGGCGAGTGCCTACAGCGGCTGTAGGACCGGGACACGGGCCCGGCCAACGGCTTGGGTGGCACCCGGCAGCAGCACTCCTTCCCCGCTGGGCCCGGGGCCGCACCCCGCCAATGGGCCTCCATTTCTCCTATCGCTCTACCTTCAAGGTCGTGAGGCAGCCTCGCGGAGCCATTTTCTTGACGCGCTCCGCTGCGCGAGTCTAATCACGCCACAGGGCTGTAAGGCCCTGTAGCACAGGCCTCCTACGGTCCACCGCCCATGGCCGCCATCATCTACTGTGAGAGTACAGCAGCCCTGGGGTGGTTCCTCGAGAGGTCCCACCTGTGCGTGGTGCACCCTGGCAAGGCCGCCTCGGTGTTTCCGCGGGAGTTGATCAGCTGCATCCAGTACGTGGGAGAGAGCATCGGAATGGCGGTGGCCTCTCCGTGGGTGCTCCAAACCTGTCTGGAGCGGCTGGGCGGGGCCTTGGTCGAGCAGCTGGGTCCGGACGAGCCGGTCATCTTCAGTGGCGCTCGGCCCGTGTGGCGCGAGTCCCACCCGGACGGCAGGGGCGAGGTGCCCTTGGTGGACACGTTGAGCCGGCTCATGGTCCGCGCCCGGGCCGACGAGCGCAAGCAGCGGCTCCGCCAGGCGTTCGTCAAGCGGCTGAAGACGCTGGCGGACAACGCCCCCAACGGCAGTGGAAGGCAAGCACCCGGCTTGCCCGCCACCCCCGCCAGGCTGAATCCGTACGACGTGCTGGGGGTGAGGCCGGACGCCTCGCGCCAGGATGTCCGCACCGCCTGGAAGACGAGGGCTCTGGAGTACCACCCGGACCGGGTGGCGACCCTGGGCAAGAAGCTCAAGGAGGTGGCCGAGGAGGAGACGCGGACCATCAACGCCGCCTACGAGATGATTCGGCGCTCCAGGTAGGCTCTTCGCGCCGTGTCTCTGCCCACGTGCTGTTCGAGCTCCCTCTGAATGGCGCGATTGAGTGTAACAGTTGGAGAAAGAGCGGGAGGTGCTGCGTGCCTCGCATGAGCGGCTGCGGCTGGAGTTGGAGTTGCTCAAGCGCCGCATGCTCGTCGCCAAGGCTGAGCGAGTGGACACCCGACAGCTGGAGCTGGAGTTTGCCCAGAAGCTGAGAGCCCTCGAGCAGGTGGCCGGCACGCTGGGCGTGGCCTCGGGCGAGCAGTCAGAAGGCGATTCGGCGAAGAAGAAGAAGAAGCGCAAGCCTTCGGGGCGGTGCGACTTGAAGAGCCTGCCGTTGGTGATTGCCCGGGTGAAGTACCGCACCGTGGGGGCCGACGGTGAGGCGGCGCTGGAGACGGCGATGATGCCCAAGGAGCTCTTCTTCCGCTACTCGCTCGTGCGCGCTCACCCAGGAGAGGAGAGCGTGCGGCGCCTGGCCATCACGGCGGCGTTGCGCCTCAAGGGCCGATCTGTCTGAGGAGACGGCGAATACCTCGCGCATCATCCACCGGGGCCTGAGCGCTCAGCCCGACATCGCGCTCGCGACCGCGCTGGAACTGGCCGGCCTCAACCTATGGGGCACCGAGCTCGTCGTCCTGTCCGCGTGCGACACCGGGAGAGGGGACGTGAAGCTGGGCCAGGGCATCTACGGGCTGCGCCGGGCCTTCGTGGCGGCTGGGGCGGAGACGATCGTGATGAGCCTGTGGAAGGTGAACGACGGGACGACGAGCGAGCTGATGGAGGCCTACTACCACAACCTGCTGGCGGGGCAGGGCCGCGCCACCGCCCTGCGCGAGGCGATGCGCTCGCTGCGTGCCACCAAGCCCCATCCTCACTACTGGGCGCCCTTCATCGTGCTGGGCCGAGCCCCCCCTGAGCGCGCTGGTGTCCACCGGCCCATAGGCACAGGGCCTCCAGCTCGCAGATTTTCTGAATCAATCTGCATCTCGTCGGCTCATAGCAGGCGAGTGGTGAGCGGTGGACCCCATACCCAGGGACGAGCCGAACACCCACTCGAGCCGTGCCGGGGAGCAAGAAACCCGCTGCCCGTGAACAGGTACACACTCACTTGGAGAAAGAAAATGAAATACAGCGTTCTTCTCATGGGCTTGATCGCCGCCTCAACGACCGCCTTTGCCGCAGCGGACACGAAGCAGGTTGAGCCGCTGGACTTCGATGTCGGACTGCTGGCCCCCCTGCCTGCGGATGAGGCGCCAGACACGGGAGGAATGGTGAAGCTCGGGCCTGCTGCCGCGCTGAGCTACCTTCAGGTGTACGCAGTCGGCTCGAGCAGCTACGGCGGCTGGAAGGTTCTGTCAGATCCCTATGCGTACACCACGACTGAGGATCACGGCGGCCCGATCCTGCTCGTGGCCGTGCTCGAGATCGGCCATGGAGGCAGCAAGTTCGCCAAGATGGCCGGTAGCCAGCTCCCCTCCTCCGCCAACTACTTCAATGAAAGCGTCTGCGCGTTCATCAATGGCTACCCCTATGGGTGCTCGGCCGGGCAGACGGTGATCGGCTGGATCCGATACTTTGATGTCTCCGGCTACCAGAACGGGCTGTTCGAGTACCAGAACACCTCGTTCAATTTCCCTTGGAACACCATGTACGACCGCCTTTCGATCCTCTGATGCGGCAAGCGTCCTGAGCTCACCCGCGGCCGGGGAGGAGGCGCAGAATCCGGCCATCCTTCTCGTCCGTGACGGCGTAGATCGCCCCATCCGGGCCGACCTTCACGTCCCGGATGCGCGCGCCGAGAGGGATCCGCTCCTCCGCGGCGACCCGATCTCCGTCCATGATCAGCCGCACGACTCCTTCGCTGACCAGTCCGCCAATCAGGATGTTCCCTTCCCACCCAGCGAACTTGTCGCCGGTGTAGAATGTCATGCCCGCCGGCGCGATCACCGGATCCCAGTAGTAGATCGGCTGCTCGAGCCCCTCGCGGGCGGTGCTCCCCTGGCCGATCGGCTCGCCGGAATAATCGAGGCCGTAGGTGATCACCGGCCAGCCGTAGTTCTTGCCCGCCTCGGGACGGTTCAGCTCATCACCGCCGCGCGGACTGTGCTCGACCGTCCACAACCGCCCTCGAGGGTCGAGCGCGGCGGACTGGATGTTCCGGTGACCGTAGGACCAGATCTCGGGCCGGGCCCCGCTTCCATGGCGTCTTTGCTCCGGGCGCGAAGCTGCGGCCATTTCTGTTCCCCCAAGAGGGAGCGGAGGAGGCGAGCGAGGCGCCCCAGGCAGCTGCGAGGCAGGAAACGAGGAAGGAGCGGACAGGGGGAGTGGACTGTGCAGCGGGCCGCAGGCGCTCGAGCCGTGTGTGCGGGAGAGGGTGGAGCGCCTGCTCAACCAGGACGCAGGCCTGGCGGCGGACCTGGCACAGGGCATTGCCACCCAGCAGTGCAGCGTGGAGTCCACCGCCTCGGTGCTCTACGCCCTCTATACGAGCCTGGTGTATCTGACTCCCGTGCTCGGCGGATGGGTCGCCGATCGCTACCTGGGCCAGAAGAAGTCGGTCTACGTGGGTGCCATCCTCATGGCGCTGGGGCAGTTCGTGCTCTTCGGCGCCGACAGCTTGTTCTTCATCGCCTTGCTGCTGCTCATCATCGGCAGCGGTCTGTTCAAGCCGGCCCTCCCCACACAGGTGGGCAGCCTCTACGCGCCGGAGGATGCCCGCCGCGACGGGGCCTTCGCCATCTTCTACATGGGCGTCTACCTGGGGACCTTCCTCTGCACCTTCGTCTGCGGCCTGCTGGCGGCCCATTATGGGTGGCGCTACGGCTTCCTCGCCGCGGGCGTCGGCATGTGCATCGGCCTCTTGGTGCAGTTCCTCGGCCGGAACCATCTCGCGCCGGACGCGCTGCAGGAGCGCAAGGCCGGCGGTACCCAGGTCGTCGAAAAGCAGCCGCTGACCCCCGGCGAGTGGAAGCGGGTGTGGGCGCTCGGGGTGTTGTGCCTGCTCAATGTGGCGTTCTGGGCCGTCTACGAGCAGCGGAACACCACGCTGCAGATGTGGGTGGAAGAGAGGTCCGAGTCGGCGGGGGGGGCTTCCTGGGAAGGGCTCTTCTCCGTGAGTCCCATCTTCTTCTTCGCGCTCGTGCCGCTCCTGGATCGCTTCTGGGCCTGGCAGAACCAGCGAGGCAGGGCGCCGTTCTCCGTGGCGAAGATGGCCATGGGGTGTTTCATCCTCCTCCTGTCCATCCTCTTGATGGTCCTGGGCACCTCGCTGCTGGGCGAAGGCGCGGGCGGCCTGCTCTGGGCCCTGGTCTGCACCGTGCTGATGACGATTGGTGAGATCTACGTGTTCTCCGGGAGCCTCTCGCTGGTGACCCGGGTGGCGCCCGTGCGCATCGTCTCCCTGATGGTGGGCGTGTGGTTCCTGTCGACCTTCGTGGGCACCCTCCTCGCGGGCCTCGGCATCCAGGTCTACTGGAGGATGTCGCCCGAGAGTTTCTTCCCGCTCCTCCTGGGACTCGGCATCGCCGTGGGCGTTGGCATCTGGCTGTTCAACAAGCCGCTGCGGAAGGGAGTGATGCCGCCGGATCATCCGCCCAGGGTCGCGTCCGCCGAGGGCAGCACCGCCTCGTGAGAAGGCGCTGCACCGGGCGTGAGAACACACGGTGGGCAGTGGCCGAGGGGGAGTTAGCACTGCTCTAAGGGCGGCGCTGCCGGGCCGGTGGAGAGATATGGAGCCGGTTTTTTGCCAACCCCTGGGATTGGCGTACACCGGTCCCCGGACTGATTCACCATCGGTCCTTTACACAGGGGGAGTCACATGAAATTCAATGAGTTGAAGTCCCAGTCCGCCAAGGCCCAGGAGAAGAAGCCCTCGCACACGAAGGAGAAGCTCCGCTCTCTCCGCGAGTTGGATCTCCACCTGCTCGAGGGTGTCGTCGGGGGAACCCAGGATTCTTGGGACTTCCTGGCCTACCGCACTAGCAACCTGTGGGACTACATCAAAAGGAACACGCTGTAGAGGGGGCCACTTCTCTCCAGTGAGAACGCCTGGAGTGCCTGGGTGATTGCTTGGGCTTGTGCCAGATACTCCGCCCGCCGGGTGGCCTGGTCCATGTTCAGCAACAGCTCGATCCCTGACAGCTCCCACCGCCTCCATCCTGAGAAACCCAGCCACCTGAAAGGGTTGCTGGGTTTTTCTTTTCCCTTGGATGGTCATTTCGAGGGAGGCGTGCCCCATCAACTCCTGACTGCCTTGGCGAACTGTCAGAAGAAGAGAACAAGGTAGCGCTCACACGGTATCAGATCATTATTGGTTATCTTCAATACGAGCATACGGTTTTCTGGACGCGTTCTGGATTCATGCTCGTGGCACACTCAGCATTGCTTGGGTCGGCTCGGGTTGGACGGTAGTCCCGTTGGTGGGAATGAGCATAATGGGTGTGCTCCTTGGTGCTCTATGGGTACGCGCCATAGCGAACGGCAATTGGTGGATTCATCGTTGGACTAATTTGTTGCTGGATCTCGAAGCGGACGCGTTTGGGGAACGAGGAGTGTTCCGCGGGGTGTCTGGCTCGTCAGGGATCAAGGCCCCGGCTGGAGGCAGCGCTACAACGACCCCCAACGGACGACCACCCAAAGGGGCCCGTTTCATCCCCGAGATTATGGCCGCGATATTTATCTTTGTTTGGTTCCTTGGCATCGTAGGCCCGTTCGCAGTGCCGCATTCGTTGAACCCCTAGTGACCCCGGACGGCCCGGAGCTCAACGGGCAGCACCTGGTCGAGGATGTCGCGCGCCGCCTGGAACTCCTTCACCTCGAGGAGCACATCGGCGAGCGTGGCCCAGGCATCGACGTTCTTCGGGTTCAGATCCTTTGCCTTCTCGAAGGCCCGGAGCGAGTTCTCGTACTGCAAGGAGCGGGGCTACTCCACCATCGCCACGTTCTATCCGCGCCAGGCCCGCGAGGCCTACAGCCAGTGGGGAGCCGAGGGCAAGGTGCGGCACATGGACGAGCAATGGCCTCGGCTGGCGGACATGTCCGTGGGCGGCCAGAGCACGGCCTATGACACGGGCCCGACGACCCGGCTGGGATGCGCTCAGCCTCGTGAAGGCCCAGCAGGCCCTCTCCAGTGAGATCAACCTGCAGAAGCTGGTGGCCACCCTCATGAGTGTGGCCCTGCAGAGCGCGGAGGCCCAGCGCGGCGCGCTCGTGCTGTCGCAGGGTGATGAGCTGCAGGTGAAGGCCGTGGTGGACGCCTCTTCGCGAGAAGCCAGGGCCGTGCCACGGCAGCCAGCGGATCAGGAGCTGCCCTGGACGGTGCTCTCCTACGTGAGGCGCACCGGGGAGCACGTCCTCGTCGACGACACCTCCCAGCCTCACCCCTTCTCCGCCGATCCGTTCTTCTCCCAGAGCCATGCTCGCTCCCTGCTGTGCCTGCCGCTGACGCGCAACCAGCGGCTCCATGGGCTGCTGTACCTGGAGAACTCTCTGGCCACGGGCGCCTTCAGCCCCAGCCGCATCACCCTGCTGCAGCACCTGGTCTCGCACGCCGTCATCTCCCTGGAGAATGCGCGGCTCTACTCCGAGGTGCAGCAGGCCGAGACGGCCCTGCGCGCAGCCAACGAGGCGCTGGAGGTGCGTGTGGAAGAGAGGCAGCGCGAGCTCAAGCAGGCGCAGGCGCGCCTGGTGGAGACGGCCCGCCGAGTGGGCATGGCGGAGGTCGCCTCCAACGTGCTGCACGAGGTGGGCAACACCCTGACCAGCATGGTGGTGTTCACCGAGCAGATGCGCGACGTGTTGGCCTCCTCGCGGGTAGGCCGTGTCGAGCAGGTGGCCAGTCTGCTGGAGAAGAACCAAACCCAGCTGCCGGACTTCCTCACCCAGGATCCACGCGGCCGCAACACGGTGGGCTACCTCTGGAGCCTGGCGGGCCGGCTGGCGAAGGAGCAGGAGGCCTTGCGGGAGAGCCTGACGGACATGGTCGGCAACGTCGAGCGGGTGCGCTCCATCGTCCACCTGCAGCAGACCTACGCGAAGTCCACGCTGCTGGCAGAGGAGTGTGAGCTGGCCGAGGTCGTGGAGGAGGCCCTGCGTCTACAGCAGAGCGTCCTGCAGCAAGCGGGCATCCAGGTGACGAAGGAGCTGGAGCCGCTGCCTCGAATAAGGGTGGAGGACAACGGCCAGGGGATCGCGCCCGAGGCACGCGAGCGGCTCTTCTCCCAAGGGTTCAGCACCCGCAGGGAAGGCCACGGCCTCGGCCTGCACTCCAGCGTCCTGGCGGCACAGCTGATGGGCGGACAGCTCACGCTGGAGAGCCCCGGGCCGGGACAGGGAGCCACCGCCACGCTCATGCTTCCCATCTCAGGCGCCCATGCTCCCACCGAGACCGCGGAGCGTGGGGCTGGAAGCCGACAGGCCTGAGCAGAAGAGCGCAGCTGTCGCGTGCCCCGGTCTGAGCGGCCTGGGACGCTGATGCCGGAAGTGCTGCTACAGCGGTGGAGCATCGCTGGAGCCTCGTGAGCGCTCCGAGCCGACGTGTCGTCCGACACGTCGGCGGCCCTTCGCATGTCACGGAAGGGACGCAGCCGGTGCGAGCGCACGAAGGCGCTCCCGTGCCGCCGCCGAGTGGCGTGTCCCTTGCATTTGAGTCAGGCATCCCCCGGTCACTCGCGCTCGGTGGGACACGACGCCCGAAGACCGTGAACGGTGCTGTCTCCATCGAGTGCTCATCCGAACGAGGTCTCATGTCCCTTCGTCAATGGCTCCTACCGCTGGTTGTCGCAGCAGCGGGCAGCGGCTGCACCCAGTCCTCCTCTCCCGAGGAGGCGCTCCCTTCCACCCCCGTCCAGGTCTCCCGGCAGGTGCTGGCCGTGCCCGAGGCCCCCGTCCTCGTGGCGGACCTGGCACCCGGCACTGCGGACTTCAATCCCGAGCAGCTCACCGTCGTGGGACAGACGGTGTTCTTCGGCGCCCCGAGGCTGGGCAATGGCGGGACCGACGAGCTCTGGAGGACGGATGGGACCCAGGCCGGCACGGCTCGGATCAAGGACTTCGCCGCGAGAGGCCCGGAGGGCATCACGGCGATGGGGCAGACGTTCTTCTTCACCACCTATGGCTACTTCGACGGCGTTACAGAGCTGTGGCACAGCGACGGGACCGAGGCGGGAACCGTGAGCGTCAAGGCCTTGGACCCGAACTCCTTCCTCTATGAATCGAAGGTTGTGGGCGACACGCTCTACCTGATCCTGGCCTCTGGAAGCAGCCGGGAGTTGTGGAAGAGCGACGGGACCGAGGCGGGAACCGTGCGCGTCAAAGCCTTCGAGGACTACGGCGTCCAGCACCAACACCAACTGACGGCCGTGGGCGATACGCTCTACATGGTGGTGGAATCCCACGAGCAGGTGGACTCTCACGAGCTATGGAGGAGCGACGGGACCGAGGCGGGCACCGTGCGCGTCAAGGCCTTCGGCTGGGGCGACCACCTCTTCGACCTGACGGCCGTGGGGCACACGCTCTACCTGGCCATCTATCATCCGTTCGGCGCGCCGGATCCGGAGCTGTGGAAGAGCGATGGGACGGAGGCAGGCACCGTACGGATCCGCGAGTTCTCCGGTCTGGGCAGGATGATGGCAGCGGACGGCGCGCTCTTCTTCGCCGCCAGGGACAGCGCCGCGGGCCTCGAGCTGTGGAGGAGCGATGGGACCGCGGCCGGCACGTTACGCGTGAAGGACCTCGCGCCTGGCGCCGGTGACGCGGATCCCCAGGAGCTGAAGCTCGTCGGTGGCTCGCTCTATTTCACTGCGGACGATGGCTCCTCGGGCCGGGAGCTGTGGAAGAGCGACGGGACCGAGGCAGGCACCGTGCGCGTCCGGGACATCTCCCCGGGTACGGCCAGCTCGATGCCCCAGGAGCTGACGGGGCTGGGGGACACGCTCTACTTCACCGCGGAGGGTGGCGCCTCCGGCCGGGAGCTGTGGGCCAGCGACGGCACGGAGGCGGGAACTCGGCTCGTCAAGGATCTCTGGCCCGGCGCGAGCGGCCTGCCGCCGCGTGAGCTAACGGCGTTCGGCACGAAGCTCCTCTTCGTCGCCTCCGATGGGCAGGTGGGCTTGGAGCTCTGGACGACCGATGGGACCTCTCAGGGCACGGCGCTGGTAGCGGACGTGCGCTACCAGCCCGCATCCGCTGCTCCTCTGGACATGCTCCCGGTCGCTGGGACGCTCTTCTTCACCGCCATCTCTCCTCTGGAGGGGAGAGAGCTCTGGAAGGTGTCGGCCTTCGGGGCCGCACCGGAGCTGCTCAAGGACATCATCCAGCCGCTGAGTAACCCGGGTCCCGGTTGGCTGACGGACGCCAGTGGCACCCTCCTCTTCGTGGCGGACTCCGACCTGTGGAGGAGCGACGGCACGACTACCGGCACCTGGCGCGTCAAGGATCTGCTGATGGTCAGCAACATCGGGGATTCGCCGCCGGAGACGGCCATCCTGGGCAACACGCTGTTCTTTCAGGGGAGCGACGGCTCCTTCTCCTCCTCGCGTGAGCTGTGGAGGAGCGACGGCACCGAGGCCGGCACTTGGCTCGTCAAGGACCTCCACCCGGGATCTCTGCCCTCGAACCCGCAGGGGCTGACACCGCTCGGGGACTTGCTGTACTTCACCGCGGATGACGGCACCCATGGCCGTGAGCTGTGGAGGAGTGACGGCACCGAGGCCGGTACCTGGCTCGTCAAAGACCTCCGCCCAGGCTCCGCAAGTTCGAATCCCGGGCTCCTGGAGGCCTTCTCCGACGCGCTCTTCTTCAGCGCTCGGGACAGCGCCGGCGGCTACGAGCTGTGGAGGAGTGATGGCACCGAGGCCGGCACCGTGCGCCTCCAGGATGGGGCCAGTGGGAGGATCAACGAGCTACAGGGTCTGGGCGGGGCGCTTTACTTCGCGCGGTACAAACCCGGGGCGGGCATATCGCGCGAGCTGTGGAAGAGCGACGGCACGGCGGAGGGCACGGTCCTCGTCCGGGGCCAGCTCCCAGGCGTCCCCCTGAACCTGAGGGTGCTGGGCGACGCGCTCTACTTCACCGTCTCGACGGGAGAGCTGTGGAAGACGGATGGCACCGAGGCCGGCACCGTTCGCGTGAAGGGGCTGGGCGGGTCCTTTGATCCCACGGCCATGGTGGTCACGGACGGGTTGCTCTTCTTCACCACGAAGCGTGACACCCAGACCCACGAGCTGTGGAGGAGCGACGGCACGGCGGAGGGCACGGTCCTTATCGCGAGTGTGCAGGTGCCGTGGATTGGTGAGGACACAAAGGTGGTGCCCATGGGCAAGGCGCTCTACTTCGCGGGCGATGACGGCACCACGGGCCTGGAGCCCTGGGTGTATCCCCTGGCGCCCATCCGGTGCCCCGCCCCTGTCTCCCTGACGGCGACGGACGCGGGAGGGGTGGCCCACGCCTTCTGGTCTGCCGCCACGCCCGCGCCGGGCGTCACCGGGCCGATCACGGTGAGCTACAGCCACGAGCTCGGGCAGCGCCTGCCTCTGGGGACGACCGCGGTGACGGCCACGGCCTTCGACCCCGCGTATCCCGCCTCGTCCTGCACCTTCACGGTGACCGTCAACCCGCTTCCCTCGGACGGGGGGCCGCCTTCCCTGGCTCTTAACGGGGACGCCGTGATGACGCTGGAGTGCGGGGTGGACGTGTACATGGATCCGGGCGCGCAGGCATGGGACGAGAGCGGCGTGCCGCTGGAGGTACATCGGTACAACTCGGGGCAGGACGCCTACGGGCCCGGGCCGAACACGGCGGCGGAGGGCAGCTACTCGGTGCAGTACAGCGCATGGAACGGGGCAGGGCAGACCGTGAGCGTTATCCGCACGGTGCACGTGGACGACCGGACAGCGCCGGTGCTGAAGCTCAAGGGGCCGGCGCGGATGACGCACACCTGCGGCAGTGGGTGGGTGGACCCCGGTGTGGAGGCCGCGGACGCGTGCTACGGA
>Ga0190275_10001446_pt1 | contig 17640 bp, 13 predicted proteins | sample Popmic550T_FD_133745 | JGI IMG/M metagenome (GOLD analysis project Ga0190275, IMG submission 133745) | Populus adjacent soil microbial communities from riparian zone of Yellowstone River, Montana, USA - 550 T | ecosystem: Environmental > Terrestrial > Soil > Riparian zone > Trees stand | place...
CGGCACGTGGGGCGGTGCCGGTTGCCGCAGATACGTGAGTCGCGCGGCCTCCTGCCGGCTGCGGCCGACCGCGTCGAGCAGGTAACCCAGCGACAGGATCAGGACGGCGATGAGACCGATCGACGACGCCAGGATGGCGGTCGGGAATCTCGGCACCAGACCCGTGTCGAGATACTCCAGTACTACCGGCAGTCCGAGAACCAGGGCCACGATTCCGAGGAAGCCGGCCAGCACACCGTGGTACAGGGTCGGTCGTTCGAGCCGGGTCAGGCTGAGGATCCAGTGCAGGATCCGCAGGCCGTCGCGGTACGTGCGCAACTTGCTCTCCCCACCGTCGGGCCGTTCCTTGTAGCCGACTGGTACCTCGGCCACCGGAACCCGGAGATGCAGGGAGTGGATGGTGAGCTCGGTCTCGATCTCGAATTCGCGGGACAGGGCGGGGAACGATTTGACGTACCGTCGCGAGAACGCACGGTAGCCGCTGAGCATGTCGGTGATCTCGCGGCCGAACAGAGTCCCCGCGGCGCCGGTCAGAAGCCGATTGCCCACCGTGTGGCCGGGACGGTAGGCCGCGACGTTCGAGTGTTGCCGGACGCCGACGACCTGGTCGTGCGGACCGTCGAGCAGGGTCCGGACGAGTTCGGCGGCACGCGAGGCGTCGTAGGTGTCATCGCCGTCGATGAGGACGTAGATGTCGGCCTCGACATCGGCGAAGGCGCGGCGGATGACGTTGCCTTTTCCCTTCCTGGGAACGTGCCGCACGATGGCGCCGGCGGCGCGCGCCTTCGCCGCGGTCTCATCCGAAGAGTTGTTGTCGTACACGTAGATGCTCGCCGACGGCAGTGCTGCCTGCAGCTCGGCGACGACCTTGCCTACGGCAACCGCTTCGTTGTAGCAGGGAACGATCACCGCGATCTCCAAGCCGGTCAGCGGTTGCGCCTCACCCATGTCCACCCCTTCGGCCAGTGCAGCTGTCATCAGTACTTGTCCGGTCGAAGAGATTTGTTACCGGACGATCGCAGTGGCCGCGCCGATCACAGTCGGTGAGATCGGTACGGGCCGGTCATGAGCTGGTCATCGGGGCGCCCACGGAAAGACACGCGAGGGCTACGCCTTGCCACCGAGTTCGTCGTAAGGTCCTTCGGTGCCCCATCTCGCGCAGCGGCATGAAAAGAAAATTACCCATGCGCTGATCTCGCTCGTTGTAGCTACGTGACCACGGCTTTGGGACCCGGACTGTTGGAGAGGGGGCCGGAGATGGAATCATCTCGTCGCATGGACGCCCCGCGTCTGCCGCTGACCCAGGAACCGGTCCCTGACGCCGGTTCCTTTGGCGTGCGGCAAGCGGGCGGTGTTCTGGAGCGGGCGCAGCGGATCGCGGACACCTTGCGCGAGCAAGCGGAGCACGAGAACGACACCGCGCTGGAGGAAGCCGAGCGGATCCGCGCAGAGGCCGACCGCCTCCGCGCCGAGACCGAACAGCAGGCCCAAGAACTCCGCGCCAAGGCCGAGCAAGAGACGCAAGAGCTCCGCGCCAAGACCGAGCAAGAGACACAAGAGCTCCGCGCCAAGACCGAGCAAGAGACGCAGGAGCTGCGCGCTACGGCGGAGCAGGAGACGCAGAGACTGCGTGCTGACGCTGAAGCAGCCGCACAAAAACTGCGCGCCGACGCCAACTCGTCCGCCCAGCGCCTCCTCACCGACGCCGAACACGCCGCCGAACAACTCCGCTCTGAGTCCGAGGCCGACGCTCATCGACTCCGCTCCGAGGCGCAGGCTGAGGCTGACCGGATCGAGCATGAGTCGACCACCGCCGCCGAGCGGCTCCGCGCCGAGTCGACCGAGGCGGCGGAGAAACTTCGCGTTGAGTCGACTGAGGCCGCTGAGAAGTTGCGGGTTGAGTCGACGGCTGAGGCTGAGCGGGTTCTTTCGGAGGCTACTGCTGAGGCGCGGCGGGTTCGGGCTGATGCGGTCGCGGAGGCTGAGCGGGTTCGCGGGGCGGCTCAGGCGGAGGCCGAGCGGCTGAAGGTCGAGTCCGAGAGTGCCGCGGAAGAGTTGCGCAGTACCGTCGCGGCCGAGGTGGCGAAGCGCCGCAGCGAGGTCGAGGCGGCAGTAGAGAAGTTGAGCAGCGAGTCCCACGCCGCAGCCGACAAGCTGCGGGAGGAGTCGCAGGCAGCGGCCGACCGCCGGATCGCCGCGGCCGAGGCGGAAGCCGCCCGGCTGAAGGAAGATGCCGACGAGATCGTCGAAGAGGCCCGGCTGGCCCGCGAAAGCGCCTCGCAAACAGTCGAACGCGCCAGCCGCGAAGCCCAGCAACTCGTCGCCGACGCCGGCGAGCAGGCCGCGCTCGTCTCGCAGGCAGCAGTCCGCAACGAAGCCGAGCTGATCGCCCGCGCCGAGTCCGAAGCCATCGAGCTGCGGACCGCCGTCGAGCGCGAGGCCGACGCCGCCCGGGAGAAGTCGCGCGCCCAGATCGCCGCCGCACACGCCGAGATCGAGCGGCTGCGCGGTGAGAACCGGGCCGAGCTGGAGCGCCGGACCGCCGAGCTCGAGGAGACCGAGCGCGCCAAGCTCGCCGCGATCTCGCTCGAGATCGACAAGCTCCGCGCCGCCGCGGTCGACGAGATCGCCGCCCAGAAGGCCGAGGCCGCGCAGGCCAACGAGCGGTTGATGGCCGACGCCCGCGCCCAGGCGAAGCTGGTCGTCGACAGCATCGAGGCAGACCGCCGGACCGCGGCCGCCGAGGCGCAGCGAATCGTCGAAGACGCGAACAAAGCCGCCGAGGTCGCACTCGCCGAGGCCGAGAAGCAGACCGCCTGGAGCAAGAAGACGGTCGACGACCTGGTCGCCGCCGCCGAGCAGGAGGCCCGCGGGATCCGCGACCGGGCCGCCATGGACGTCGCCGAGCTGGCCCGGAAAAAGCGGGCCCACCTGCGCCGCGTGGTCAGCCGCTCGACCAGCCGGCTCAAGGAGACCCAGACCGCGATCGCGAGAGAGAACGCCGAGCTGACCGCGCTGGCCGAGAAGACCCTCGCGTCAGCCAACGCGGAGGCCGAGGCGACGCTGGGCTCCGTCACCCAGCAGGCCGAGAAGGTGACGGCGCAAGCACAGGCGAAGGCCGACCGGCTGAAGGCTTCGGCCGAGACCGAGGCCAAGGAGATCATCACCCGCGCCAACCGCCGCGAGGCCGAGGCGCAGGCCAGCACTCAGGTACTGCGCGAGCGCGCGGCCAACGACCTGGCCGACGCCCAGCGCCAGGCGCACGAGCTGATCCGCAAGTCCCGCGCCGAGGCCCAGGGCCTCGAGGCACAGGCCCGCGAGCACGCCGACGAGCTGCGCGCGCAGGCCCGGAAACTTCTCGCCGACGCCGAGGCGAGGGTCGCGGCGCTGAACCAGCGCCGCGACGAGATCACCAAGGAGCTCACCCAGCTTTCGGGTGTGATCGAGGCACTCGCTGTACCTGGGTTCCGCGCAGGTGGTGGAATGTCCGGTAGCGAGGGTTCCACGGGGGAATCAGGATGAGGACGTGACAGTCAGATCCTTGTCAGTGACAATGTGTGATCCACCCACCCACCGAAGTGAGCATCAGAAGACATGAGCAGTGAATCCCCAACCCCGTTCCGCACCGTTCTGCGTGGCTACGAGCCTGCCCAGGTGGACCAGCACGTTCGTGAGCTGACCACCTCGCTGACCGCACTGCAGCAGCAGTCGGAGCAGCTGCAGCGCCACGTACAGGAACTGCAGTCCCGGACGGATGCGGCCGAGTCGGCCGTCATCACCGCCCAGGAGGACAACAAGGACCGCGCGCCCACGTTCACCGAGTTCGGTGAGCGGGTCGCCAAGATCCTGTCGCTGGCCGACGACGAGGCTCGCGATCTGGTCACCCGGGCCCGGTCCGACGCCGAGGCGATCGTCGCCGACGCCGACGTGCACGCGAAGAAGGTCCGCAAGGAGGCCGAGCAGTACTCCCTGGACTGGAAGAGCGAGGTCGACGCCGAAGCTGCCCGCATCCTCGAGGAGGCGCGCACCCAGGCCGACGACATGCGGGACGAGGCTGAGCGCGACGCGACCGCGCGCCGCAGCGAGGCCCAGGCTCTGTACGAGCAGGAGCGGGCCAAGTCCGCCCAGGCAGCGGCCGCCTTCGAGACCACCCTGGCCGAGCGCCGGGGCAAGGTCGAGCAGGAGTTCGCCGCCCGGACGGCCCTGGCCGAGCAGCAGCTGGCAGCGGTCACCGACCGTGCGGCCCAGGTGCAGCGCGAAGCCGACCGGTCCCGGTCCGAGGCGGAGCGCCTGGCCCAGCAGCAGCTGGCCGACGCCAACCGTCAGGCGCAGGAGATCGTCGCGGCCGCCAAGGACAAGTCCGAGCGGATCCGGGCCGAGTCTGAGCGCGAGCTCGCCGCCGCGACCCAGCGTCGCGACAGCATCAACGCGCAGCTGACCAACGTCCGGCAGATGCTGGCCACGTTGTCCGGCAGCCCGGCGATGCCGCTGGACCTGCTCACCGACGACGCCGACGAGGCGACGGCGAACAGCAGCAAGAAGAACTGATCACCACCCGCTGAGGCCGGCCCGAACTGGGCCGGCCGCCAGCAGTTGTTACCGACGGATCAGGCCGGCAGGCGGTAACTGCCGTTCGCGACTGGATCCACCAAGCCGTCGGCGACCAGGCCGTCGAGCGCACGTTCACGCTGCGCAGATTCAGGCCAGCACGCGTCCAGTTCGCTTTTGGTGACCGGGCCGTGGGCGGCACGTAGTACGGCGAGGAGGCGGCCGCGTACTTGGCGGTCGGTGCCCTCGTAGGTCTGGCCCTTGCGCGGCGGACCGTCGTACGGCGGACTGCCGGCCAGGACCCAGGCGCAGCGACTGCGGATGGGGCAGTCGGCGCAGCGGGGTATGCGGGCAGTGCAGACGAGCGCGCCCAGCTCCATCGTCGCCACAGCCCAGCGGGCGGCCGTCGACTCATCCGCCGGCAGTGCGGACTCCGCAAGCCGCAGGTCAGCAGCAGTAGGCGAGATGCTCGGTTGAGCCGTCCCAGTGAGCGCGCGGGCGAACACTCGACGCACGTTGGTGTCTACTACGGCATGACGCTGCCCGTACGCGAACGACGCGATCGCAGCCGCCGTGTACGTCCCCACTCCCGGCAGAGCGAGCAGTGCGGCGTGCTCATCCGGTACTACGCCTCCGTGCTGCTCCACGATCGCCCTAGCCGCCGCATGGAGTCGCAGGGCGCGCCTGGGGTACCCGAGACGGTCCCAGGCCCGTACAGCCTCGCCTGGAGCTTCCGCCGCTAGGTCAGCCGGCTTCGGCCAGCGCCTCATCCAGACCTCGTACGCCGGGAGTACCCGGGCGACAGGTGTCTGCTGCAGCATGAACTCGCTGACCATCACTGCCCAGGCGCCGGCGTCGGGCTCGCGCCACGGCAGCGTGCGGGCGTTGGCGGCGTACCAGGCGAGAACAGGCTCGTGCAGGGCTGATGCGGCGGCTGTTGGAGGGCGGAGCGGCGAGTCTGACATGTCGAGCACAATCCTGACATTAAGGTGCGAGCATGAGCAGCCTGCTCCGACCGGTCGGGCATCTGCCCGGCAGCGTGTACTGGTTCCGGCGAGCTCTCGTGCTCGTCGTACTAGTGGCGCTGGTGTTTGTCCTGATCCGGGTGCTCGGCGGCGGCAGCGATCCGAAGAACTCGGCGGCCGCGGGTCCATCTTCCGGCCCGACCTCCGCGCCGGTGACCACGCCCGGCGAGAAGACGTCGGAGCCCGGAAAGAAGACTTCCGAGACACCGAAGACGACCGAGTCGGCCAGAGACGTCAAGTGCACCGGTGACGACGTGACGATCGACGTCGTACCGGCCAGCCGGACGCTGGCCTCGGGCAACTCGATGCACGTGGTGATCCAGCTGAGCGCCTCTCGGGACGAGTGCAAGGCCGCCGTCGACCCGACCGAGCTGTCGCTGACGATCACCTCGGGCAAGGATCAGATCTGGACTACGGAGCACTGCGAGAAGGTGATTCCGCGCGCCACCCTGGTACTTGCCAAGGGCAAGCAATCGTCGGCGATCGTGCTCTGGGACGGCCGCCGCTCCCGACCGGGTTGCCTGCCCGGTCAGCTGCAGGCCAAGCCAGGAACCTATGTGGTCAAGGCGGTCTACGACGGCCGCGCCTCGACCGCACAGGCCTTCACGATCGTTTAGCTGTCAGCGATCCCTGTCGCTGCAGTGATGTCAGCCGGACGTTCCAGGTGTGAAGGCCTGGCGAACAAGACTGCCGCGATCAACCCGATCAGCAGTATCGCCGCCGGTAGCAGCAGCGCCTGGGCCATGGAGTCGCTGAATCCTTGACGCAACGTCTCCGGTAATTTGCCTGCGGCACCTTCCGCCGAAATCCCTGCACCAGCAGACATGGCGGGCAGGTTAGCGGCCAGTCGCGACTCCATCAGTACGGCGATGCCCGCGCTGCCCAGCACGGCGCCGACCTGACGAGTGGTGTTGTAGACGCCCGCGCCAGCACCGGCCTGGTGCATCGGCAGGTTGCGGGTCGCAGTACTGCCGATCGGTGCCCACATGAAGCCGTTGGCGACGCCGAGCAATCCGATCGGCAGCAGGAGTTGCCAGATCGGTACGGTCGGCTCGATCACTTGACTGAGCCAGAACAGTCCGGCCGAGCAGCAGAGCAGGCCGAACCCGGCGAGGTACCGCGGATGTGCCTTGTCTGTAAGGCGTCCCACGAACGGCGCCAGTACTCCGGAGATGACCGCCATCGGGACGAACAGCAACGCGGACCGGGTGGGGCTGAGGCCGCGCACGTTCTGCGCGTACAGCATCAGCGGGAACGCCATCGCGGTGATCGCGAAGCCGACCGTGGTGATGGCCGTGTTCGCCAGCGAGAAGTTGCGGTCCTTGAACAGCGACAACGGCAGCAGCGGTTCGCTCCTGGTCCGGGACTGCCAGAACAGGAACGCCGCGATCACCACCAGGCCGGTGATGATCAGCCCCCAGACCGAGATCGGCCCGATGATCCGGCCCCAGTCGTGCTTCTGTCCTTCCTGGATGCCGAACACCAGGCAGAACAAGCCGATCGTGGACAGCGCGACCCCGAGCAGGTCGAACTTATGCTCGTGCGTCGGCAGGTCCGGCACCAGCCGCCAGGCCAGCACAAAGCCGAGCACGCCGACCGGTACGTTCACGAAGAAGATCCACTCCCAGCCGAGCCCGTCGACGAGCACTCCGCCGAGGATCGGGCCGACCAGGGTCGCGACGCCAGCGGTGGCACCCCACAGGCTCATCGCCCGGCCGCGCTGGTTCGGCGGGAAGATCCGGGTGATCACCGCCATCGTCTGCGGCGTCATCATCGACGCGCCGAGACCCTGGAACACCCGCGCGACGATCAGCATGCCGATCGAGTTCGTCAGCCCGCACCAGACCGAGGCCAGGGTGAACACGGTCAGGCCGGTCAGGTACAGCTTCTTCGGCCCGATCCGGTCACCGAGCCGGCCGGTGATCAGCAGCGGGACGGCGTACGCGAGCAGGTAGGCGCTCGTCACCCAGACCACGGTGCCGACGTCGGCGTTCAACTCCTGCATGATCGCAGGGGTCGCCACCGACACGATGGTCGAGTCGACCAGGATCATGAAAAAGCCGAGCACCAGGGCCCACAAGGCCGGCCAGGGGCGGATGTCCGGCGTCGCTTGCATGCGTTACGCGCTGGGTCAGACGTAGCGCTCGAGGATGCTGGACTCGGCCAGCCGGGACAGGCCCTCGCGGACAGTACGGGCGCGGTTCTCGCCGACACCGTCGACGGTCTGCAGGTCGTCGATACTGGCCGCGAGCAGCTTCTGCAGATGGCCGAAGTGCTCGATCAAGCGGTCGATGACAGCACCGGGTAGTCGCGGCACCTTGGCGAGCAACCTGTACCCGCGAGGAGTGACCGCGGCGTCCAGTTGCTCGGCGCCACCGAGCTGCAGAGCCCGGGCGACCTGGCCGATGTCCAGCAGGTCGGTCGGGCTGACGGCGTCGAGCTCGAGCAGGACGTCGTCGGCGGTCTTGGGCCGGCGGCCGGCGGCCGGCGGCAGGTAGTCGCGGACGACGAGCTCGCGCTCACCGGCGACACCGGCGACCAGTTCGTTCAGCTGGAGGGTGAGCAGCCGGCCGTCAGTACCGAGCTCGACCACGTAACCGTCGATCTCGGTGGCGATCCGGCGGACCATCTCCAGCCGCTGGGCGACGGCGGCGACGTCGCGCACCGTGACCAGGTCCTCGATCTCCAGCGCGGACAGCGTGCCGGATACCTCGTCGAGACGCAGCTTGTACCGCTCCAGGGTGGCCAGCGCCTGGTTCGCCCGGGACAGGATGGCGCCGGAGTCCTCGAGCACGTACCGCTGGTCGTCGACGTACAACGCGATGATGTGCATCGACTGCGACACCGAGATGACCGGGAAGCCGGTCTGCCGGGCGACCCGGTCGGCGGTGCGGTGCCGGGTGCCGGTCTCCTCGGTGTGGATCGACGGATCCGGCATCAGGTGGACGGCGGCGCGCAGCATCCGGCTCATGTCGCGATCGAGGATGATCGCGCCGTCCATCTTGCTGAGCTCGCGCAGACCGGTGGCGGTGAACTCCACCTCGATCTCGAACCCGCCGGTCGAGATGGAGTCGACGACCTTGTCCTGTCCGAGGACCAGCAGGGCGCCGGTGCGGCCCCGCAGGATTCGTTCCAGGCCTTCGCGCAGTTCGGTACCGGGTGCCACGGCGGCGAGGGTCGCGCGCATCCGGGCATCGGTGCTGTTCTTGTCGGAATTCGTGGCCACGATCACTGAGTCTATGCGGCGCGGAGCGGTGCTGTGACCGACCCACCAGCATTCCGGCCCGACGGACTCCGGCGATCCAGTCGCGTTTGCAAACGCCCGTGCATCGGATCGTGCAACGGTCCGTGCAAGCACTCTGCTGAGCGTCGTTTCGATCTTCGGCCGGTGCGTCAGACGGTGGCGGCGAGGACCAGCGGCCAGGTGATCACCAATCCGGTAACAGCTGAACCGCTGTCGTCGTACCGCGTGTCGCTGCCGGCGTGGCCGGGCTACGGGCAGCGGATGATCTGGCCCGCGTAGGACAGACCGCCGCCGAAACCGAACAGCAGGACGGGGGCGCCGGCTGGGATCTCGCGGCGTTCGACCAGCTTGGACAAGGCGATCGGGATGCTCGCGGCCGACGTGTTGCCGGACTCGATCACGTCGCGGGCGATCACCGCGTTGACCGCGCCGAGGCGCTTGGCCAGCGGCTCGATGATTCGCAGGTTGGCCTGGTGCAGGACGACGCCGCCGAGGTCTTCGGGCGTGACGCCACCCTTCTCGCAGACCTGCCGGGCGATCACGGGCAGCTGGGTGGTGGTCCAGCGGAAGACGCTCTGGCCCTCCTGGGCGAACTTGCCGTCGCGTCCCTCGATCCGGACCGCGTCCGACATCTCCGGCACCGAACCCCACACGACCGGGCCGATCTCCGGCTCGTCGCTGGCGACCAGCACGGCCGCGCCGGCGCCGTCGCCGATCAGGACGCAGGTGGTCCGGTCGGTCCAGTCGGTGAAGTCGCTCAGCTTCTCGACACCGATCACCAGCGCCTTGGACGCAGCGCCGGCGCGGATTGCGTGGTCGGCCGTCGCGAGCGCGTGGCTGAAGCCGGAGCAGGCGGTGTTCACGTCGAGCGCGGCCGGGCTGGCCAGCCCGAGCCGGGCGGCCACCCGGGCCGCGATGTTCGGGGAGCGGTCGATCGCCGTACAGGTCGCGACGACCACCATGTCGATCTCGGCGGTGTCGATGCCGGCGTTCGCGACGGCCTTTTCGGCGGCCCGCCAGGCCATCTCGTCGACCTGCTCGTCGGGCGCCGCGATCCGGCGCTCCTTGATCCCGACCCGGCTCTGGATCCACTCGTCGTTGGTCTCCACCATGGTGGACAGCTCGGCGTTGGTGAGCACCCGCTCCGGCTGGTAATGGCCGAGGGCGACAACTTTGGAACCGGTCATCTCGAGGTGCTCCTCCGGTCGGGGTCGGCCTGGGTCGGAGGCCGAGTTTGGGGGCGCATCAAGAGTACGTTCTGCCGTACTGGCCGGTAGACCCCGTCTCACGACGGTACCGGTGAAGCCGCGGCGGAGGCCCGGCCGAGCTCCGGCCGGGTGGGCCGGAACACAGCGGTCAGGTCAGGCCGGCGGCGGTTAGGGCGGCGCGGATGTCGCCGGCGGCGAAGGTGCGGAGGCCGTATTTTGCCTGCAGGTCGAGGGGTTTGGAGTCTTTTGAGCGGTTCGGCACGTCGGCCGGGATGATCGCCTTGGTGAAGCCGAGCCGGGCCGCTTCGGCCAGCCGCTTCTCCAGGCCGCCGACCCGGCGCACCTCGCCGGCCAGGCCGACCTCGCCGATCGCGATCAGGCCGGGGTGGATCGGCTTGTCCATCACCGACGACGCGACCGAGATGGCGACCGCGAGGTCCGCGACGGGTTCGGTGATCTTCACGCCGCCGACGGTCGCGACGTACACCTCCTGGTCGGTCAGCTTGAGACCCGCGCGGTTGCCCAGGACGGCGAGCACCATCGCGACCCGCGACGACTCGAGCCCGGACGTCGTACGCCGCGGCTGTGGTGCCGCGGACGGTCCGACCAAGGCCTGTACCTCCGCCAGCAGTGGCCGGCGTCCCTCCATCATCACCGTCACGCACGTACCGGCGACCGGCTCGGCGTGCTCGGAGACGAACAGCCCGGTCGGGTCGCTCACCTCGACGATGCCGGTGTCGACCATGTCGAAGCAGCCGACCTCGTCCGACGGGCCGAACCGGTTCTTTGTCGCTCGCACCATCCGGAAGCCGGAGTGCCGGTCGCCGTCGAACGCGAGCACCACGTCGACCAGGTGCTCCAGCATCCGCGGGCCGGCGATGGCGCCGTCCTTGGTCACGTGGCCGACGAGCACGACGGCGATGTTCCGCTCTTTTGCCAGCCGGACGAGGGCGCCGGTCACCTCGCGGACCTGGGTCACGCCGCCGGGCGCGCCGTCCACCTCGGGGTGCGCCATCGTCTGCACGGAGTCGATCACGAGGAAGGTCGGCTCGACGGCATCCACCTGACCGACGACGGCGCCGAGATCGGTCTCGGCGGCGAGGAACAGCTCATCTACCAACGCGTCCGTGCGTCCGGCGCGGAGCCGGACCTGAGCGGCCGACTCTTCACCTGAGACGTAGAGCGTGCGCTGCCCACGACGGGCCGACTGGGCGGCAACCTCGAGCAGCAGCGTCGACTTGCCGACGCCGGGCTCGCCTGCGAGCAGGATGACCGCGCCCGGTACGACGCCGCCGCCGAGCACGCGATCCAGCTCACCGATGCCGGTGGGTCTTGATTCAGCCTCGACAGCGGAGACCTGGGAGATCGGCATCGCCGGCGAAGACACCGGCCCGGCGGTGATCCGCGCAGCCTTCGGCGCCCCAACCTCAGCAACCGTCCCCCACGCCTGACACTCCCCACACCGCCCGATCCAGCGGGCCGTCGTCCATCCGCACTCGCTACACGCGAACGGCGACTTCCCCGCCGCCTTCGACCTGGTAGACCCCGCTGCCTTCACCATGCCGCCCAACCTAATTCACCCCACCGACAAACCCCGCGAGCCGATGCCTCAGTGCCACCAGCGGGAGAGTTTTCGGCGGAGCCAGGTGGCTGGTGTGCGGCGAGGGCGTTCGTCGGGGGTGGGTGGGGAGTCGCCGGGTTCGCGGGATGCTTTTAGGTAGTGGGTTAGGAGGGGGTGGACTGAAGGGTCGGCTCGGAGGTCTGCGCTTTGTTCTAGGAAGGCTCGGGCGTTGTCCAGGCGGTTGGCTACTACCTCTGCGGAGCCCAGGTGTTGGAGGCAGCGGGCGCGGCCTTCGGGCTCGTCGACTTCGGAGTACAGGTGTTCTGCTTGTTGCCACCAGCGCTTGGCTTCTTGTGGGCTTCGTTGCAGCCACGCAGCCACGCCGGTCAGTTCGAGCGCGTGGGCAAGAGCGCTGGCATCTCCGGCGACCGACGCTCGTGCAGCGGCCGGCCGTAGCTGGTCCAGGGCGCTTTCCGGGTCCTGCTGATAGAGGTGGACTATCGCGAGGTTGATCTGGATCGCCACCTCGCCGGCAAGGTCCGGTCCGGGTCTGTTCAGCCGTGCGTCGTCCAGCCGGTCCCGTGCGTTCAGTACCGCCTCATCCCGATCGCTGCCAGCCGGAGACTGCTCCGCCCGCGCAAGATGCAGCAGCGCCCGCTCCACCTGCCGACGCGTCGTCAGCGCCGCAGCAGTCCTGCCATGCGTCGCGATGTTGTCCGAGACCCCCAGCCGAGTACTGGCCGCCTCCCAATCACCAATCAGCCTGTACGCCGTCGCCGCCCGCGCCGCAGCCAGTTCCGCCAGATCCCGCCGCCCACAACCATCTGCCACCGCTGCCAGCAACTCACTGAGCTCCAGCAGGCGACGTGCGTCCTGCCGCCGCAGGTACCAGGTCTCCAACGCATCGCACACCCTGGCGAAGTCATCCGCGTTGTCCTCGCGTGCCTTCTCCGTAGCGAGCAGCTCCCGCAGCTCCGGCTCACGCTGCTGGAACCACTCCGCAGCCGCCATCCCGCCAGCATCCGAGCCGAGGGACAGCTGCCACTGCTCGGCTTCCTCCGCAGCAGTGTGGAGCTCACTTCCCCCTGCAGGCGCGCCAGTCCGCCACCGCCGATAGCGACGCAGCCCGATAGGTGCGTTGTAGATCGCCCAGATCAACGCGAACAGGATCGTCAGGCTGATCCCCACCACGCTGATCCAGCCACCGCTGTCGAGACTCTGTGACAGCTTCTCGCCCGCCAGACCCGACAGCAGCGCCGACGCGAGCGCACTGATCCCGAAGAAGTCTCCCCGCCGCCGATCCTGCTTAGCAGCCTTCTCCGGCTCGACCGGTGGCGTCACGGCTTGCTCCCGACAGTCAGACCGCGCACCACTGTCTGCCAGAAGGACAGCAACAACACCACCGGTACCACCGAAGCCACGACAGCCGCAGCAGCGACTGTCCCACTAGATGACGAGAACTGCCGAGCCTCTCCCCACAGCACCAGCGACAGCGGCGTAGTACCGGGCCCACTGATCAGGAAGCCGACGATGAAGTCGTTCCACACCAGCGCGAACTCCAAGACGGCAACAGCCACCAGAGCAGGCCGGTACGTCCGCTGCACAGTAGCCAGTACTGCGCTCTGCCGCGCAGGCCCTTGAAGCGCCTCCGCCACCAACGCCGGTGGTGCAGATGCAAAGGCCGACCGCAGAAGCAGTACCGCGAACGGCAACCCAGCAGCCGCGTGTACCAAGGCCAACGCGACCCGAGACCCAGCCAACCCAGCCGAACCGATCGCATCCCGCAGCGGAGCGGCATACATCTGTACTGGCGTCACCGCGAGCACCACAAACGACGAGGTGACCACTCGTCCCAACCAGTGGGGCAATCCACCCCAGGCCACCAAGTACGCCGTGGGAACCGCAATCACCAGCAATACCAGGGTTGCCACCGTGGAGATCAACACAGTCGACAACAGTGCCCGCAGCAACCCCGCGTTGGCAGCAGCGGCAAACGACTCAAGCCCGAGCCCATCCAGTGACCACCACCCACGCAGACCCGCCTCGCGAGGCGAGTGCAGCGCAGTAGCCACCAGTACTACGGCCGGAAGGATCCAGAACAAACTCACTGCGAACCCAACGGTCCAACCGATCCGCCGCGATCGCTTACTGGGCTTGGACCGAGGTGCTGGGTCAGTACGGACGACACTGATCGGCATCGCCCAGCGACGTCGCCGCAGCCCACGGACGCCGATCACCGCCACAGCTGCCACGATCGCGAACAGCACGACGCCCAGTGCCGCAGTACGGCCGGCAGGTTCGCCAGTATCGGCTGCTCGCCACCAGTTGAGTCCGAGCACGTCAGCATCGCGCTGCATCGGCCCCGGGACGACGATGAGCACCAGGTCGAACACCCGGACAGCTGCGATCACCAGTGTCAGCGTCACAACCCCAGTGATCGGCCTGAGCATCGGCAGCTCCAGTGCGAGCAGCCGCCGCCATCCAGTGACGCCTTCGGCGGCCACGGTCCGACTCACGTCATCCGGGATGGCGTCGAGGCCGGCACGGAACAGTGAGACGACGTACCCGAGCCAGGTCCAGCCGAAGGCGGACACCAGCACCAGCCAGAACAGTCCAGGGCCGAGCCAGACCGGGCTAGAGCCGAACAGATTGGTCCAGGCCGCCGTCACCGTGCCGCGCTCCGGCGTTGCGTCGAAGATCAGCCGGAACGTCACGCCTGACACCAGGACAGAAACGGCGAACGGAATCACCAACGCAGGCTGGAGGAACGTCGACAACCCTGGCAGGCGATAGCTGACCAGGGCCAGCAGGAAGCCGACTACAACGAGTCCCAGCGCTACTGCGATCCACGCCAGACTGTTGCCGACAGCACGCAGTGCGGCCGGGTCACCCATCACAGCGAAGTTCCCTAGACCGAAGGAGCCATCGGGACGAGTGAAGGCGGCTACTACGGTGACACCGATCGGGATGAGCAACAGGCAGCTCAGCAGCAGGGCCGGAAGCCCCAGCAGATAAGGCCCTGCGGGTCGCCGAGGCTTACCCGGCACAGGTCGCCCACTGATCTCCCGCCCGACGATCTCGAGCGAAAGGCCGTTGCTCTGCAGCCCCATCAGCTCTCCACCTTCTTCAGGTCGGCCAGTGCGATCTCGACAGCCCCCGGTACGACGTCGCTGCCGCGGTTGCCGATCCGGACCAGGAAGTCGGTCAGTACGCGCCACAGCCCGTTCATGGCGCCGAGCTTTCCAAGCCGGTCGGACAGGTCGAACTCCAGTGCGGCTCCCGGCGCTACCAGTTGCTTGGCGAGCCGGGTGAGCTCGGGGGAGTAGCCGGTGACGCGACCGTCGGCCAGGAAGCCACCCGTGGTGATCCACGGGTCAACGGCGGCGGGTGCGGCCAACCGGCGTACGAGATCGCGGGCGTCGTCGGTGCTCGGCTTCGGTAGCACCATCACGTCACCGCCGACCACTACTGGAGCCGCACCGCCGGGGTTGACCGGCGGGAAGGTGAACATGCCGATGTCGTCGGGGTCTGTGGCGAAGGAGCGCACGACCGGCTCGGCGAAGTCAGAGGCGAGCACCATGGCCGCGCGGCGATGCCCGAAGACCTCCACGATCGCGTCCGGGAACTGCTGCACCAGTAAGCGCTCGACACCACCCGCAAAGGTGCCAGGGGCCGACCACATCGTCCCGAGCAGCCGGAGCGCCGCAGCGAATTGTGGCAGCTCCGACGGCCGCGGCCGGGTCGCCTTCGCCAGTGACTGGTACGTCGAGGTCGAGGAACCCAACAGCACGTTCTCCAGGAAGTCCGTGAGCACCCAGCCGTCCCCTGCGCCCAGTGACAGTGGACGGATGCCGGAGAGCGACAGCGACCGGTTCAACTCCAGCCACTCGCTCCACTGGGTGGGCGGCTTGAGTCCTACCTTGTCCAGGGCTGACGGCCGGTACCAGACCGCTGACTTGTGAGCCGTCTTGAACGGCAGCCCGTACGTCGTACCGTCGACCACCAGGAGCTCGTCCCAGAGCCGGGTTCGGCCGCGATCGGCCAGGTCGTCCGGCATCGATTCCAGATTGTTCTTGTGCTGGGGGACCAGTCCGGGCTGGGGGAGCATCACTAGATCGGGCCGACGGGCAGTACGCGGTCCGAAAGCGGTAGAGATGTCGTCGCCCAGCGGGACCACCTCGACCGGGTAGTCCAGGCGCCCGAGCCCGTCGAGTACCGATTGGAAGGCGCGCAACTCCTGGCTGCTCCAGCTCACGGCGATCCGTACGCTGCGACGTAAGCCGAGGACTGCCGGCGTACCGGAGCAGCCTGCGGCCAGTACTGCGGCAGAGGCTCCTAGGAAGGCTCGGCGGCTAGTCGGCATGCTGGAACCCCGTCGTACGAGCCGGGTCGGTAGTGATCAGCAGGAGTGCAGGGAACCACAGTTCCGGGTTATCGAACCGTAGTAGTGATCCCCAGGTGGGCAGACCGGCCGCATCTTCGAGCACGATTGCTGCAGGGTGTGCGCGGAGTGCACGGGCAACACCGGCCAGGCGACGGCGGCCTGGGGTGATCTCGTGGGGGTAGCGATCCAGTACGTCTTCCAGGCCACAGCGGGACGCGGTGACTCGGCTCTCGTCCGCTGCTGCTCGGCGGGTGACGCGGTGGGTGACTGTGTGGCCGTGGACGACGTTGCCGAGCACAGTGAGATGCGGGAGCAGGCCGCCCTCTGCAGGGACGAGTCGAACGGAGCCACTGGCCTTGATGAGCGCGTCTGCCGGCGGCTCACCGAGTCCGCTGATCAGGTCGGCCAGTACCCGCGCAGTGGTCGCGTCTGGGACAACGAGGGCTCGCTGCTCGCCTCGGATGATCTGGAGCCGCCGCGGCAGACCGGGCAACCCTTCGAGCAGCAGTCCGTCCATCCCGGCCTGGCGCCTCCCACATTTTCGGTGCGAATGCTCACCTTAGGGGGCCACCAGGGTCTCCGCAGCCCTGCGCGCGCCGCGGGTCAGTACACCTTGCTCCACAGGTTGATCGCGTAGTCGACCTCGACGCCGGTGTGCGAGGCGATGATCCGCTCGGCATCGGCGGGCTTGAACTCGATCCGGATCACGGCCTCCAGATCCTCCCGCCGTTCGAACCGCCAGCCCATGTCCAGCGCGGTCCGCTGCCAGCCGCGCCGGGTCCAGAAGCGATCCACCTCAGGCGCCTTGATCATCGGGTAGCACTCGCTGAACCAGCGGCCGAAGGTCGACCGGCTGCCGTCGTTGTCGATCACGAACGCGGTCCCGCCCCGGCGCATGACCCGATCCAGCTCGGCCAGCCCTGGCTCGCAGCCCGGTCCGAAGAAATAGGCCCAGCGCGCGTGCATCACGTCGATCGACGCATCCGCGACCGGCACCTGCTGCGCCGTGCCCTGCCGGATCTCGACGTTGGCCAACTCCCTGGTACGCCGCCGCGCAGCGGCCGCGAGCTCCCCATGCGGCTCCACCCCGATCACCCGGGCAGCAGTCGCCGCGAACATCGGCAGATGGAACCCGGTGCCACACCCCAGATCCAGCACCGTCGCGCCGGCCCAGTCCCTGATCGCCCGCATCGCCGGCTCGATCACCCCGTCGGGATCAACGGCCCGGTTCTCCATCTCGTAGATGCCCGGGTGGTGCCAGATATTGGGACTGGGAATCCCACCCTCCGCGATGTTCGCCACGGCCAAACCCTAACCAGTCAGTGGTTTGGTGCGTCAGCTGTCTACCCGCGCACCGACAGGTTCTTTGCGTGTTGTCGCGGTCAGCACGGCGACTGGGACGAGTAGCAGACCGCACACCACGGCCAGCCAGTGGAAGCCGAACGCGGCCAGGATCGGGCCGGCGGCGATTCCGGCGATGGAGGCGAGGACGCCCATCGTGAGGTCGGACAGTCCCTGCGCTGAGGTGCGGATGTCGGCCGGTACCGAGCGGGTCAGCAGCGTCGAGCCGGCGACCAGGCAGGCCGACCAGCCGAGGCCGAGTAGTACCAGAGCCAGGGCGGTCAGGCTGTGAGCGTCGTCGGGTGCCAATGCGGCCACTGTCATCGCGC
>Ga0190275_10001447_pt1 | contig 17638 bp, 17 predicted proteins | sample Popmic550T_FD_133745 | JGI IMG/M metagenome (GOLD analysis project Ga0190275, IMG submission 133745) | Populus adjacent soil microbial communities from riparian zone of Yellowstone River, Montana, USA - 550 T | ecosystem: Environmental > Terrestrial > Soil > Riparian zone > Trees stand | place...
TCTTGGCTCATCTTCTGATGGGTGTGGTCGGCGTTGTCCTGTACGCGATCGACTCGCCCGCGGTACGTTCCGACGGGCTCGAGTCGGCGAGTTGGTGGTGGGCATCCCGGCTCAGCGCGGGAGGCGTGATCGGCCTGGTCGCATTCCTGGGATACCTTTTCTTCTCTGCTCGGGGTCGCGCGCGAGACGGTGATGTCCCACCGATTGCGCTGGCAAAGTCCGATAGAGCCGCAGCGGGAGCCGTAATCGAACTCTCCGTGTCGGTTGTCCCACCCGGGGCCGACTCGAGCAGTCCGAGTCCTCAATTGAATGCGGTCAATAGCTCGCCTCACGGTCGCACTGTCGGCCGAGCGAGTGCCTACCTCCTGATCGGTTTGCTCCTGCTCACCTTTTCGGGTTGTTACGTCTCGGCCCAGTTGCGACCGGAGCCGCCCTTCGCGCCCGGGCAAGGGGTCATCCTCTGCCCTGCACCCACCACGCGGACTGAGGCCCCACCGGAGGACGACCTTGAACGCTTACTCGGATCTCGGTACCGATCTCGGTACCGAGTTCCCGTTGTGTGCGTCTTCCACGTACCGGTGAGCCAGACGCGCTCGGAAGACGCGCTCCGGAACGTCGCCGCGAAGGAACTCGCGCCACCACCTGAACCACCGTTCCCGACAGACCCAGCCGTTTGGGAGCGGAAACTCACCGAACACCAAGCCCAGCTCAAAACCTGGGAGGCTCGGCGAGAGGCCGCCCGTGCCAGCAGGCCGACCTCGTCGCAGAACCCGCAGCCTCACAACCCCGATGCGGATCTGATCGATGTGGTAGAGTTGGCTCTGGCAAACATCGAAGGCCGCCCAACGCTTCCCCCGGATTTTCCAACCGACAGGGTTACATGGGAGAAGGCGTTGCGCCGCCACGAAGAGTTCGTGAGGGCGTGGAACCAAACACAGGAGCTCGCGGCCCGCATCACGGGTCCGAACGGCGCCGTGTTCTCGAACGGGCGCGACGCTGGCGCCGGGTTGACTACCGGCGTTGTGGTGGCAGGGTCGCGGGCGACCGTGGTCACCGATGACGAGGACGGGGAGGGCGATCGAGCCGTACTCATCCGACTCATCCGCGACCCGAGCCTCGGTCCCGACCCGGGAGTGCTGGCCGTTGTGCGGGCTCGCGACCTCCGACGTGCGGAGCCCTGACCGATAACGGGTGCGCTGGCCAGGTGGTCAAGATGTGGGCAATAACAAGGTCGGGTTCAACCGTGCGGCGGGGTCGCCGAGTGTGACATAGTACTGGGCGTCGTTCCGCTCGAACCAGGCTCCGGCGACCTCTTCAGCGGTCAGTCGCGGGCCCGGGTCAGCCGGATCAAGCGCCCGAGTCAACCGGTCGTTCGCTGCAGCGAACCGGTCACCAAAGTCTCGGGTCGCATGCCCGACCGGCTCTCCGCGCAGGATTCGTCCGAGGAGACTCCGGAAGGGACCGGTCCGCGGGGAGAGGCCGGGCGGGGCGATCGAGTACTCGCACGTCCGGTCGACATGGCCGAGAACCGCCAAGGCAGTGCCATTTGGGTGTCCGAGTAACCGCTGTGGGAATGCAGCCACGAACGGAACGTCAGTCAGTTTGGTCGGACCGCGTGATCGGTCGAAAGGGAACGGGTCTGCGGCCGGGGTTCCGGCTGCGTAACAGGCGAACATGATCGCGACGAGTCCGTGCGGGGTCGCGATGTCGCCCAAGTCGGCAGCGCCCACACAGTGGCCGGCGGAGGGGATTGTCCCACGGCCCGGCCACTCGCCGCAGACCAACGCCCCCTGATCGGCTCGCTGTCGCGGATGGCCGGCGGGACATTCGAGTCCGTGCGACGCGGTGAACAGAACCGCGGGACGGTCCCTGGCGGCGTCCGCGTGCAGGATCTCCAGTAGCCTCGACCGCGTGGCCGTTGGGCCGTCCAGCAGGCGGGCCTCGAATCCCCGATCGACGGCGACCGGGCTCATTCCCGGCTCCCCGCCGCGACCTTGGTCGCCGGCGTACAGTGGCCTGATCAGGTGATCGGCGCTGAGCCGGGTGGCCTCGTCGCCAGGGTTCCGGACGGCGTAGTAGACCACTTCCCGGGCCCGTCGTGGGGCGGCGCCAGTCTCATAGTCGATCAGCCCACTGATGTACCGGTCGTAACCCTCCGGGTCGTCGAATGCCAGTCGGCCGACCGCGTAGTGGGCATCGAGGGACGTCTGAAATTCAAAAGAGATGGCTCCCGGGTGTCCGACAAGCAGAACATAGTAGGGAAGCCGGGTCGGCTCGATGTCGGCCAAGTGAGCACGGATCGACTCTGATCGAAGCCACTCCCCGAGTGTGGCGCCGGCGGGAAACTCCAGAAGCTTACACCGGTCGGCCGGGACCCCGGTGTGCCTCAGCCGGTGCTGATGCAACCGTGCCGCCGCCGACCGGGCCGCGGGCGGCAGGTCGTGGGCTAATACCACCGCCCACCCCGCCGAGCGGACGTTGGTCGGGTCCACGTCATACGGTAAGCCAAGGGTCGGACCACTGCCGAACCAGCTGGCGACCGACCGGGTGATCGCCCGCCAGGCGAGGGCGACGCGGGGTGGCCGAGTCGGTCGGATAAAGCCGTCAGCTGCTCGGACGATGTCCTCTGGAGACGCCGGCGGCCTGACCTCGCCGGTCACGGCATTGACGCCGTTGAAGTGGATCATCGGACCGGGCATCGTGGCTCAACAGCTGTGTGCGGAATGCATTGAGGTTGGCTTCACAGTCTGTCGTGGCGGGAGACCCCGATGGCGACATAGTTGTACGGGAAGGATCGCCGGTCGGGACCGGTCCCCACCACCTGCCCGCCCCGCGGGTCGTACGCCCACTCGCTCCAGTCCCATGCGGCGGCCGCTGCGCCGGGCACCTGCGCCACGAGGTAGTTTCCCTCGGCGAGGCGGAGACCGAGCGGAGTCGCTCCGAAGTCCAGACCGAGGTAGAAGTCCTGCACCGGCACGTTCCGGTTCCGTGCAGCTATAGCGCGGGTGAGATTCAGGGCCATCGCAGAAAGTAGACCGAGGGCCGGCTGGATTGGCCCGAGGAGACGGAGGCCGGCCCGGAACGTGTCCGACTCCAGAAAACTGAGGAACGATTCATCCTGATCGTTCTTGACGTTGACAGTGTAGCATCGGAGCGCTAATCCCTCGTCCCCGACCTGCAGCCCAACGAAGATCGGATACCCCACGACTCCGGACATCTCGTCCTCGCCGACCCGGTACACGGCATTGAAGTGCAGTTCCTCCGCCTTGTCGTCTATGTGGTTGCGGGCTGAGAAGTCGAACAGCACGCGGTGAGCCCCCTGCCCTGGGTATTGTGCCACCCGCAGCCGGTCCAGGCTAACACGGACCCGTGCCCCCCGTAGACTCGAGTCCGGTTCGACATCGCCCGCGTGTCGGATCGGTTGAGTTCCCCCTGTGGCCGGTCGAAGCGGAAGATACCCGATGACGTGGGAGGTATACGACCAGAGTCGTTCCCGAAAGGGCAGGCAGTCCAAAGTGCTAAAAAACAATGGTCGAGGCCCGGTAGAGGAGGGCTCCGCTGGTTCCCCAACCTCGGCCAACCGGGAGGCTGCTGCCTCGGGGGGGAGGGCACCGACCACGGGAAGGTCTTCGAAACGATTCGGGATTCCCATCGCAACTCTCCTGGTAAAGAGGTAATCGCGATCTTACCTCTTGGCACCCTCCCCGCCACAGAGTTTTTCCGACTAGTAGTTCATTGCAGCTGAGTCGTGGGGTACAGCCTCTTCAGCTTGGTCCGGGCGTCGGCGGTGGTGAACTGCCAGTCGGCCTTCGCCTCGGCGGCGTTTCGCTTGGCTTTCCACGCCGCCACTTCCCGGGTCAGTGTCGCCCGATCCGGGAGGCGGCGGTTCAGACACTTCCGGCCCAAGACGCTCAACTCCAACTCCGCCATGTTGAGCCACGAGGCGTGCTTCGGAATGTAGTGGAACTCTAGCTTCGCCGCCAGCCGTCGCGCTGCTCGGCCGGGCACACCCGGGCAGCCGGGCCTTCTTGCCGCACGAGCAGTGACGCACGCTCCGGAGGCATTCACGGCACACCCCAGGCCGGGCGCAGTTGCAGTCGGGCGGCAGGCAACTCCGACGCCGGTAACACGTGCAGTCCAAGACGCACCTCCTCCCCACAGGAGAGCGCGAGCCGGCGAGGTGCGCAAGCTCGGTTGTGAGGCCCGTCGTTGTCGCGAGGCACTCCCGGCATCCCCCATTCCCGGAAGCACCAACGAGCCGCTCCCATCGAGCGCGTGACGCCCTCGATCCACGCCCGGCAATCTCGTGACGCGGGGGATTCTTCGTACCACGGGGATGCTCCCGTTACCCCTCCGCCCGCATCCGATACCCGTCGGCCTTGTTGCTCGTGACGACGAGCCGGTCGATGCTGGGGACATATTTCTCTTTGATGCGGCTCTTGAGCTTCTGGCAAAACGTCGCCTCCTCCGCACCGGCAGCGCCGCCCGTGTGACGCAGCACGTCCCGCTTCAGGTCCGCATACTGCACGTACCGATCGAGTTGCTCTGCCAGGCAGGCGAGGAAGTAGTACTCGCGGCTCCACAGCGGCACCTCGCCCGCCTGGCTGCCGCCGACGAAGAGGGCACCGGTTTCACAGTCGAAGCGGACCGTCGCTTGGCCCAGGATCAGCGCGGCGAGGTCAGGGGTTCTGAACGCCCCATCCGCGTCGAACAGCTCGACGAGCGGCACCCACCGCTCCTGGCCCCCCGCGGGCGGCACGACCAACGGCCCGGACAGGACGAGGACGCAGCGGTACGACGCGAGTCGACGCCGGGCCGGATCTGTCAGCGGGTCGGCCGGGCAGTAGAAGCACTCGACCGCCTCGCCCCGCACGGTCGCGGTCCCGAGTTGCCACAGGTGGGTATCGACCGCCTGCAGACCCCCGCGCAACCCGAGCCGCGTCGTGAGGTCGGCGAGAAAGGCCTCCGGACGCACCGGCCAGGCGTGCAGTTCGTGTTCCGCGACCTCGCCGCGGCACGCGGCACACAGGAGCCGGGTGCCGACACGATACGGCTCCCCCTCGCCGCAGTACGGACACCCCGGGACGGGATGCGCCGACGGGACCGGGTCGACGAACCCGACCGCCTGCCATTGCCGGAGCAGGGGACCGTGCGGGCCGTCGAAGTCCTCCTGCGCGACGTGCACCGGTCGGGTGCCAGAGAGGAGGCCGAGGAGGGCCTCGACACTCCTACGCATCGCAGAGGCCCCAGCGCAGGAGGCAGGCACGAAGGCGGTCCCCGAGCGGGGTGTGGCCGAGGTCACAGCGGTCGCGCCACAGGCGAATCCGGACCTTTTTGCACCGCCCGTCGATCCGCAGCCGCACCTGCAACTCGGCGTGGCTGACGGTCAACTCGGGGGCGTCCGCGGACGCGTGGGCGCGCAGCATCTGCTCGACCGCGTCCGGCTCGTCGCCGCCGAGGGTCTCCAGCTTGAGGCAGCGGCGGCCGAGCCGGGAGGGGTAGCGGAGGTGAATGCTGCGCAGCCGCACGGACTCCATGTCGGCCGCGTCGGGGAGCGGGTGGAAGGGCTGCTTGAGCCGATCGAGGTCGAACACCGCCCCGCCGCACGCGACCGGGGCGCCGAGGACCGTGCGGCCGAAGCACTCGAACAGGCGTCGGATGAGGTCGGGGGCGAAGCCCGCGGACTTGAGCATCACCGCCCCGTCCCGCGGGGTGTACGTGAAGAGGACGGTGAGTGCCGGCTGCAGCGCGTGGACGACCGCCTCGCCCGTGTCGGTGAAGGCTTCGACGAGGCGGGTGCGGTCGGCGACCCGCGCGACGAAGCAGACGGCGGCCGGGAGACGCCTCGCGTCCACGACGCAAAACCGGCCGCTCCCGGCGTCGTGGCGGAACACCTCGCGCAGTCCCTCGGCCAGCGCGGAGCCGGCGCGGTCCAGGTCGTCGATGACGATCGCGGCCGCGGCTTTCGCCCGACGCCAGTGGAGGTCGTCTCCCGACTCGTGGTGCAGGAACACGCCGTGGAGGAGGTCGGGTCGGTGGAGGAGGAACCAGAGCGCGACGCCCGCCCTGCCGGGGACGTCGTCGGGCGGAAGCGGACCGCCGGCTGCCGCCGCCAGCAGGTGGGCGGTGCCGTCGTCGCCGGACAGCTCGGTCACCATCGCCAGTTCCAGCTCGATGCGGGCTCGCGCTTCGGGCGGGAGGGAGGCGAGGGCCGCCGCCCAGCGCCGATCGTCGGTCCCGTCGACAGTCGAGTCGTACGGGACACGGCGGGTGCGGCAGAAGTCGCGAAAGGTCGTCGTGCGGGCGACACAACTCAGGAATCGAGCCGGGCTGAACTCCCGGGTGAACATACTCAGCCGTGGATGGTACCACCAGCGGGTCGTTGTTGCCGAGGGAAATGGGTTACGACTCTCATCGGGCGGGCGTGGAGCGGGTGCCCGCGGGCGTGCCCGGCGCTGGCCGCAGCCAAGAACGCGTTGTACCCTCGGGCCGTGAACGTCTTCCCCGCCTTCGGCACGTCCCGAGAAAGCCTCGCGTACGCCCGCGCACGCGACGAGCGGATCGTGTGGCTGCTCACCGCGCACCCGGTGACCGCGGGGATGCTCGTCGCCCTCGGCTGGTTCCCGACGCGGGCGAAAGCCGTCAAGCGGCTGCGTCGCCTCGCGGCCCGGCGGCGGGTCCGGTTCGTCGGCACCGTGTGCCGGGCGCCCGGCCGCCCCGAACACGTCTTCTGCCGGTGGCAGCCCAAGGCCGACAACCTCCTGCACGAGGTCGAGCTGACGGACCTCTGCTTCCGGCTGGACGCGGCGCGCATCCTCCGCGGGCCGCACGTGACCGACACCCGCATCCGCCCGGACGCCGAGGTGTGGATCAACGGCCGCCTCTACTACCTCGAGCACGACCGCGGGACGATGGCGTACCCGCAGGTCGCCGGGCGGTTCCGGCTGTACGAGGGCTTCCCGCACTTCGTCCTGTGGGTGTGCTCGACCGAGGAGCGGCGGGACGGGCTGCGGGCGCGGGCGGAGCCGCTGCGCCCGTGCGCACTCTTCACGACGTTCCATGAGGCATCCCGTTCGCCGCACGAGCCGGTCTGGCTCGACTACGGCGGCCGGCGGGCTGCACTCCCGCGGGAGACGCCGTCCCCGACGGCGGGTTGAGCGGTCGCGTGGCGCACGGGTCACGCCCCCTCCACCCGGCACGTCGGTGCGTTGCGCCGCGCCGGCGTGTCCGGCACGATCCCCCCGGTGTTCTTTCCCAACCCGGAGGTGACGACATGGCGAAGAAGGCAGCGCCCAGGCGGAAGGCGACCGGAGCGGCCGCGGTGACGACGACTGAGCCGCGCGTGCCCGAGGTCCTCGCCCCGCAGAAGGTCCACGAACTGTTCGCCCTGCCCGGCCCGTACGACCCACTCGCCCCGCCGGTCGCGACGAAGGGCTTCACGCCCTGGTGGGACTGCGGCCTCTCGATCAACGAACTGCGGCGGAAGCGGAAGGAGCTGTTCGGTCCGTCCGACTGGCTCGACGGCCAGCGCTTCGCGAAGGATTCCGTCTCGTGGACGTGGCGGCTCCTGAGCCTCACGCCGGTCGGACCGGGCGAGACGTTCGAGGAGCAAGCCAGGGCGATCGGCCGCGGGAGTGAGCCGCCGACGGCTCGCGAACTCGTGACGTACCTCGTTCTCCACGTCCTGGCGACCGGCGAGCGGCTGGAGATCCCCCGGCTCCGCTGCAAGGACGTGCTCCCGTCCGGTCGGCGCGTGTGCGTCGGTCCGTTCCGCGACGACGGCCTGGAGATCGCGAACGTCTCGGACCGCTGGACGTCGCCGGGCATCGCCCTCTGCGCGAGCGTCACGCCGCCGGTGCCCAGGAGAACGTGAGCACCACCCGCCCCATCTTCGGATGGGGCGCTTTTCTCGCGGTGCTCGTCGGGCCTGCCGCAGCTGGCCGCGGAACAGACGGCTGCCCGCGGGCGGGTGTGACGCTCGACGCGCCGAGAATGTGCGGTAGTGTCTCGGCGTCTTGGCCCGCCTCTCGCTTCCCCTCGCCGGCGCACCCGAACCCGAGATCCCGCTCTACACGGGCGACATCGAGGCCGACGCCTGGCGGCTGATGCGCGGGGGGCTCGCCGAGGAGATCACCGGCGGGCTGTCGCGCCCGTCGAAGATGGACTGCCCGGCGTGGGGGATCTCCGCCACCCGCTGCCGGATCGGCTCCGCCCTCGCGAGGGAGGTCGGGACCGTGTGCGCGAGCTGCTACGCCATGAAGGGCACCTTCCGGGCGAAGACCGTGGCGGACAAGCTGGAGCGGGCGTACCGGGGGCTCTTCGACCCCCGCTGGACGCCGGCCCTGTACGGGCTCGTCCGCTTCCACGCGAAAGACCGCTTCCGCTTCTTCCACAGCGGCGACTTCCAGGGCGCCAACCACTTCCTGAACGTCATGCGCATCTGCACGGCCACCCGCGACGTCCTCTTCTGGATCCCGACCCGCGAGGCGGCCCTCGTGCGGGACCACGCGGCGGTCATCCCGGGGAACGCGACCGTCCGGGTGTCGGCCGCCGTCATCGACGGCCCGCCGCCGGGTTTTTGGCCGACGACCTCGACCGTCGTGAGCGACCGGGGGGAGGCGACCTGCCCGAGCTCGATAGAGGGCGGGAACTGCGGGACGCACCGCTGCACCGCGTGCTGGACCCACCGGGGGAACGTCGCGTACGCGAAGCACTGAGGGTGTCGGTCCGAGGAAGGCGTGTCGGCACGGCGCCTGGCCCTCACGGCTCTCGGTCCTCTTTCGCGAGCGGATACAGCAGATCCCGGCACTTCCGGCAGGCCGCCGACCGGTCGACCGTTGCGATCCCTTCCATCTCGGCCCGGTGCGCGGCTTCCTTGTCGCGGGGGTTACAGAGGACCATGCCGTCCGCGTTCAGGGCGTGCAGGTCGCGCTTCCGTCGCTTGTCCTGTGACATTGAGGGTTTCTCGGATCCGTGTGGTGCCATCACCGTACTGGGCGGCGGCCGGCGTAGGAAGTGGAGCCGTGCGACCCGATTGATGACCCCCGCCCCGGTGCGAGACGTTCCACGCCCCACGTGCCCTCCGACGGGCGGGTCGATGGCTTGGCCGTGCGTCGCGAGCGCGTACACTCGCGGCGTGGACGACCCGATCCTCCCCACCGGCCCCTTGCCCGACGAGCCCGAAGCCGCCGTTCCCGGGGCGATTGCGGAATTGCTGCGCCGCGTGCCGCCCGACGAGGCGGCCCAGCGCCGCGCGTTCGCCCTCCTCCAGCGGTACCGGGGCGAGGCGCTCGCCGCGGTCACCCGCTGCACGGACGTCGGTGCCCGCCGGCACGCCGTGGCGGCATCGCGGGCGATGCTCCGGCAGCGCCTCCTCGCGCTCCTGTCCGAAAGTTCTGAACCGACTCGTCCGAGCGAGACTGCCGACCCCGAGGCGCTCCGCTCACGGCTCGTCGACCCGGATCTCGCACGGACCGAGCGGGAGTACCGTGCGGCCTACGAGCGCGAGGTCGCCGAGGCGCGGCAGCGGCTCCAGGTCACGCACGCCGGACTGCTCGCGCACGAGGTCCGACTGCACAGACTCGACGGCATGAGCCCGCCCGCGGCCGAGGCGGCGGCGCGGGCGAACCTCGCGCTGCGCGTGCGGGGCATGGAGGAGGAACTGCGGTCCCTCACGGCGTACCACCGGGATCGCTACCTTGGTCGCCTCCGGGAGCTGGCCGCGATGCAGGAGGACCAGTGGGCCGACGGAGAGTGACGATCGGGGGCGAAGCGGCCGGTCACGGCGGACCGCGGCACTTCGAACGGAGCCATCGGGCGTCCTCGTCGCACACATCGCGACGCTGCGGGAGTACGCTCGCGGGCATGTTCTCCCGGTTCCGCTTCCTCCGCCGGCTGATCACCCGGAAGCCAGGGACGGAAACCTCGGCCCTCGTCGTCGGCTCGACGGGGTCCGGGAAGAGCGAGGGCGAACTCGTCGACCTGGTGCGCCTCGCCGACCGCCGGGACTGCGCCGTCGTCCTCCTCGACGGACACGGGCCGCTCGCCTTCGCGGCGGCAAGCCACTGGGCGGCGCGCGGCCACGAGCCGCGGATCGTGTACGAACCGCTGGACGCGACCGACCGGGTACTCGGCTGGGGCGTCCTGCCGCGCGGCTCCTTCGCCGACCCCGCCCGGCAGCGACTGGAAGACGCCGAGGCGCGGGAGGGGCTGTCGCAGTGCTTCATGAGCCAGCGCAACCTCACGACCCTGAACGACCGCGGCTACACGAAGGAGTGGCTCGACGCTGCACTCTCACTCTGCCTGTCCCAGCCCGAGCCCGTCCCTCTCCCCTCGCTCCTCGCCGCGTTCCGGGTCGGAACCCCCGAATACGAGCGGTTGCTCCGCTCGTGCGGCGATCCCAGGACCGTCGCCAAGTTTCGGGACGTGGAGCACGTCAAACGCCGGAACCCCGTGCAGTACGAGTTGTTCACTTCCCCGGCCCGCCGCCTCCTGGAACTGACGTGCGGCTCCGAGGTCGTGCGGCTGCGGTCCCGCCCGGGACCGTTCCGCTGGCCGGAGGCGCTGCGGGACCGGTGCCTCGTCGCGTTCGACGGCGGCGGGATCCGGTCCCGCGAACTCAAGCGCACCGTGTTCCTCCTCGTCGCCCTCGCCGTCATCCACGCGGTCCGGCGGCACTTCGCGGAGGCCCGCACCCCGCTCCCGGTCGTTCTCGTCCTCGAAGAGGCCGGGGCGCTGGGGCTCGCCACCCCGTTCGTCCAGCTCGCGCTGCAGGAGCTGCGGAAAGCCGGGGTTGCCATACACCTGATCAGCCAGTCGAGCCTCGACTTCGGCGACCCCGCGTTCTTCCAGTCGCTCCTCGGGAACGCGCCGCGACAGATCTGGTACCAGTGCCTGTCGCCGGCCGACCAGGAGCTGGGGGCGAAGGCCCTCACGAACGCGACCTTCGACCCGGACGCGGTTCACTTCACGCGCGTCCGCTCGGTGCCCGAGGGGAAATCACTGGCCTCGCCGTGGCGTGCCCGGATGCGTCGGGTGATCGATCGCTATTTCAAGTCCCCCTCGCTCCAGGAACAGGAGTACCGGACGCGGCTGGCAACACTCCGGGTGGGAGAGCGGCTCGTGCGGGACCGAACGGGCGTGCGCCGGGAGCGGGTGCGGCCGCTCCGCCCCCCGCGAGTGCCCGGCGGTTTCGAGACGTTCACACGCGCGGTCATCGGCCGGGTCCGCGAGCGGCCGCTCTACCTCCCGCCGCTGCCGCCGGAGACTTCTTGGCATCCCGAGCCGTTACCCGACGCTGCCGAGCGTCTACGAGTGGAGGCTGCCGAGGCGGGGGAGTGACGGCACGACAAAAAGGCCCCATCCCGGTCGGGATGGGGCGGCCGCAGCCCGAGGGCTGCGGCGGGTGTGTCAGAAAGGCGGGTCCTCCTCTCGCCGCTGGTCGAGGATCCACTCGGCGCAGCGGCCCAGGACGTACTGGACGAGCGGGATCTCCGCCCCGCGGAACGAGGTCGTGTGCCGGACGGCGTCGTCCTCTCCGTGGTACGCCTTCCGGACGGTCGCGGCGTACGCGGTCACGGCCCGGTCGCCGACCATGATTTCCCGCGGCCAGATGGCCCCCTCGATCCGAGTGCCGTCGCCGGCCGCCACGGCGATCGTCTTCACCGGTCGGTTCGGTGCGTGGCCGTTTCCCCCGGGCGGGGGCTGCTCCTGCGCTGGTGCCTCCCCAGACTCCGCGGGGGTCTCGGGCGGCGGGTCGAGTACGGCGGTGGCGGTCCCGCCCTCAGGCGACGGGTCCGCGGGCTTTCGGCGGGGCATGGGTCGTTCCTTTCTGGTGGTAGTGACAGCGGAGCCGCATCTTGAGCCACTCCCGGAGCTCGGGGTGGCGGATGTTGGCGACGAGCCAGCCGACGCGGCAGTCCGACGGGGTGAAGACGTGCCGGCGGGGGTCGAAGCCGGGCCGGAACGACCCGGCGTTCCCCCGCCCCTTACGCCGCCGTGTGGGGCTCATCCTTCGCCTCCGGCAGCAGGAGCCCGTTGAGGCGGATGGTGGACGCCACGAACTGCTGGGGCGCGGAGATTGCGCGGGGCTTGAGCACCTCCGTGAAGGCGTTGAAGAGCGACCAGGCGGTGCGGGGCTTGAAGTCGTCGTGGCGGGGCTCCTCCCACTCCCGGCAGACCTTCGGGAGCTGGAGCGAGCTGATGATGCCCTTGCGGAACGCCGACAGGATGACGTGGCTCGCCTGGGCCGGGGTCAGTTCCATCCCCGCCATGCGCCGGATCCGTGACTCCTCGGCTTCCCGGAAGGACGTGAGCGAGGCGACGGCGGACCCGATCGCGGTCCCGAACGCGCGCATGCCGTTGGTCGTGTGCTTGCGGCGAACGAGGAGCTCGGCGCGGAACGCGAGGTTGTCGCAGACGAAGACACGCGAGCCGGCCGCGAACCCCAGCGGGAAGCTCTTGTCGATCGAGTTGCGGACGCCGACCGAGAGGCCGACGCCCTGAGCAAGCGGGGTCTCCAGGTCGAGAACGCCGAAGAACCGGGCGTCGGAGCGGGCCAGGCCGTACTGCTCGGCGCGGACGACGTACCCGGCGCCGTGGAGCGTCTCCTTGACCGCGGCGAGCACCCGCGTGTGGCTGACGGGGTGCCACCGCCCCTCGGGCGGCGGCGTCCGGCAGGCCAGGAGCTCGTCGAGCGTGACCAGCCGGCCGCCGGCGTGGAGCATGAGTGCGGACACGATACCCTCCTATGCTGTGAAGCAGCGATCACCGGCGGAGTTGCCGGTGCGGGCGGGAGAGTACGGCACCGCAAGGGGGGTGGGAACGAAGGAGGCTACCCGCGGGCGGGTCCGTGGACTGTGTGGTCCGGACGACGCCGACGGGACGTGGGATACAACCCGGGGATGAAACCCATGTCCGGTGTGGATCGAAAGGTGGGATCGAACCGGGGACTTTCGACCCACCCGGATGCGGTGGCCTGGCTCTACCGGTCCCCGCCGAAGCGGTGGATGAACTCTGCGGTCACGCGGCTCGTGGTCGGAATGGCATACGCGCGGGGGCGAGAGCTGGTACCCGAGCTACACCAGCGGCTTCGCGCGGCCGGGGCGGTGGGCTGGCCAGGAAACACGGACAGGTACGACGAGGGCGGAAATCGTTTTGGGACCACACTGAGTGACACGCCGACCGTGTCACACAGGGGGATGGTCACTTATCAGGCGGCACGCTGGATGTGTTTTTGAAGAAGTGGTGCCGGTCGTTGTCACCGGGCTGTGAAGTGCGGTTCCAAGGCGGTGATCGGAGAAGATGGCGCTTGGACCAATCGCGGCTCTCCGCTGAGACGGGCCAGCGTGCGTCGCCTCGAACCGCGAGACAAAGATCGCGGTTTCACTCCCGTCCCGCTTCCCGTATGGCCTTCCGTCGTGCTGCATCAACAACCCTCCGCACGCGGGGGAGATACCGATACATTTCACGGAGGAGGTGGTCCGGCGAAAGCCTATCCCGGACCTCACATCGCGCGAGCAAGTTCGTCGCGTGCACCTTCCGCCTCCGCCACTCGTAGTCTTCTGGCGTCCCGCTGGACTGAATGATCACTCGTCCGGCGCGGTCACGGGTCACCACGTAGCGCCCGTCGTATGACACCACGTCGTCGCGCATGTCATCTGCCGGTCCGAGGAAATCCTCCCAGACGCGGAGAAATTGGGTTCGAGCGTACAACGACCCACCCCCGACGAGGGGCGACTCGAAGTGCTTGAGCCAGGCGGCTTGGTACGCCGGTGTCGGGCGAACGTAGAGGGCGCACAGGGCAGGACCGAGCACCGGGCTGATGGCGCATTCGTCGCTGTGAAAGTGGTGGACCAACGCCACGAGCATCTCTTCGAACGTGTCGCCCCCGACTACCCCAAGAGTTTGATCCTCCCAGGCATTCCAGCATCGCACAACTTCCCCGCCGATCTGGAAACGGCTCCACTTCATCGTCAGACAAAAGCCGCCCGCGTTGAAGAGCGATCCGTCGAGGAGCGTTTGAACGGCGTCCTCGATGCGCGCGAAGGAAATCTCGGGCGCGAGTCTGTCCCCGCTGACAGCCGCCGCCCGTCCGGCCGTCACGCTCGCCAGCACCACCGCCACGGTCGGGAGTTCGATGCCTAGTCGCTTGGCGACCCGAAATGCTGCGATCCGAGCCGTCTGGGCCCGGGCGCGTGCCGCGTCAGGGGTACAGCCAAGCTGGCCAGCGATCTGGTTGAAGTCCTTCCCGCTGCAGCGGGCCTCGAGAATCTCTCGCTGCTCGACGGGCAATTCCGCGAAGATCCTGTCAAGGATCGTGCGCACCTCCCATGGCCTGAGACTCTCCTCCGGTTCCGGCGCCGCGGGCTCCAACTCAAGACCATCCCACGTCGCTCTGCGACGCTCTCGCCGCCAGAGGTCCTTCGCGTAGTTATCGAGGATTACGAAGAGCCACGCTTGGACGTCTCGAACCTCCTCGCCGCGCTCCAGTGCCAGGTAGGCTCGTAGCCACACCTCCTGGACGGCGTCCTCCGCTCTCTGCTCATGGCTGAGCAGGCGGCGGGCAAGAGCGAGCAACGCAGGCGCGTGTTCGGGGATCATGTCCTCGACACGCATCCGCGGCGTCTCTTCGTCGGATGTATTCATCCCACGCAATCGATCGGGACCGAAACTACCAATGAGCCCTCGGGACGCACCGTCCCGGAGGGTAGACGTACCGCGCGGCGGCCGCGCATGGGGAAAAATCGGAAACTGGAAAGCGCGGAAGGTTTCGTGAATCCGACCATGCGCGATCCCGGCTAGGTGCGTCTCAGAAGGAGTGGAGGCGGTGGGAGCCGGGGCGGTCAGCGGGGTGCGAGCCCCTCGATCGCCCTCTTGCCAGCTGTCTACACCATACCCGGTCACAAAGGCTGCACAAAGACGCTCCTTTGGAATCCGCACAGAGTGTTGCGGACCCGGAGAGGGTCTGTACCCAGCGAGAGGAACACAGCTCAGATCCACCAAGCATGCTGAAGTGAGCCTGCACAGGAACGTCGCCGGTGAAATCCCCCCTTCCGAGGAAGGGGGGACGCCGCCGGTCGGGTTGCACCCCGACGAGCGACTTGTCCCACAACCGAAGACACCGGCAGCGGGACCGCCAGAACGTCATCCTCTCCGCCCCTTTACCGCTAACGTGCTGCCGGTCCGGCAGCGAACGGTGCCGGTGATAGGGAAGCACGTGGGTGGCTGGCAGTCAAGCAGATACCACGCCGGCTTCGGTTGCGATCCTCGCAACCGAAGCCGGCGTTGTTTCATTTCCGAGTGGAGCGCCGGCAGCAGAGGCAGCGACGCAGACAGACGGAGACCACCCGGAGGCCTGACACATGCCAGCTGACGTTACCACCGAGCTGCCACCCCTTGATGAGCTTGACCTGCTCGACAAGAACTTGGCTGACGACATGCTCTATAACCGCCCGTTGTACGGCCCGAGCCGGCCGGCGGAGCCACACCCCCTCGACCCGCTGATCCTCGGAGCGGATGGACGTTTGGAGCCGGCGGCGGTTGTAGTACCGACAGGCGGTGAGCTGATCTGGCCGGACGTGTACGCCGTCCTGGCGAAGCACCAAGTGGACGGAACCGACGGCTGGTCGGTCCGGGACGCCGTCGCCCAGTTGCACGATTGGGCGGAGGTGTTCCGGGTCGCGTTTAAACTGGAAATCCCCGCCGTCCCGTTGCGGGTCGCCCGGCTCCGGTGGAACTGCCTTGGGCATTTCAACCCGGGCTTCAACGACTTCGGGCTCCTCGACGAGATCGCCCTCGACGCATTCCACCTCGAGCGGCGACTGCGGGAGGGGAACTGGTACCAGGTCATCGGGACGTTGCTGCACGAGCAGCTCCACTACTGGCAGAAGCTGCACGGGACGCCCGGGCGCAACAACTACCACAACGTTCAATTCCGGGCCAAGGCCCTGGCGTGCGGACTGGCCGTGAGCGACCGCGGGGTTACCGAGGGGTACGTCGAGGACGGCCCGTTCCTGGCGCTGCTGGCCGGGCGGGGCGTGATGGTGCCGAAGATCGTGGGCGTTTCGGGTCGCGCCCGGCCGGCGGCCCGAGGCATCGGGTCGAAGCTCAAGAAGTGGTCGTGCGGCTGCACGCCGCCAGTGAACGTGCGGGTCGCGGTGAGCGACTTTCGAGCCCAGTGCCTGTGCTGTGGCGGGCCGTTCCTCTACCGGGGGTGATCGTGCCTGCGCACGACCGCCTTCGCCGGTCGGTCGACGGTTACGCCCTCCTCCTGCACGAGCTGCTGCGCCTGCGGCGCTGCGTACGGGACCCGAACGCGGCGGAGGGTACGACGCGGTGTTCCGGCGGAATGCCCTCGCACGTGACCTGATCGTCGGCGCAACCGGCGCGGACGAAGGGCGCCTCGACGGCAGCCCGTTGATCCCGCTGATGACCGCCTGCGGCGTCGAGCCGCCGCTCTCCATGACCCTCGATCGGATGCTCCGCGATGATTAACCGCCTGCTCGACTTGTACCGCGGATGGCCGACCGGGGGCCGCGTGGCGTTCTGGATCGCCATGCTCTTCGGCCCGGTGGTGGAGTTCTGGCCGCCCGCGGTCGCGGTGGCCGCGGTGCTTGCCGTTGGCGGAGCCGTCGACGGGGTCCGCGCGGCCTGGGCTTCGCTCGGCACGGCCGAGGTCCCCGCGCGGGCCTTCTACCCCGCGCTCGCCGGCCTCGGGCTCTCGGTCCTGACGTTCCTGGCCGGCATGGCCTCCACCCCGAAGCAGGTGCCCGGGATCGTCCTGTTCCTCTCGCTGGTCCTCATCCCGGTCCTCGGCGTCGTCACCCGAGGAGCCTGGCGGGCGAAGCGCGACGGGCGCTCGACGGACGAGCTGATCGCCGAGCTGAACAAGCGGTACGGGGTCGAGCGGAAGCGACTCAAAGACTCGCTGATGGACGACGTCACGAAGGGCATGGCCCTGGAGGAGCTGCACGCCCTCTACGTCGACGCGATGGCCCAGCTCACCAACGTCCGGTAGGCGGGCGAGTGCGATGACGCCGCGCAACAAGCTGCTGGACGCCGTTCGGGGGAAGGAGGGTAGCGGCCCCCGATCGCCCAGCCCGCCGTTCGGGATGAAGCAGCTCGCCCGGCACGGCGGGGCCAACCCACAGCTCCCGGGCGGGGACGAGCTGGGGACAAGCGGCCCGGTTTACAGGCGCAATCGCCTGATAATTGGGGCGACCCAGTTCGGCAAGAGCACAGCCGCGCTGTCTGAGGTCGTAGGTCCGGCAATCTTGGGCGGAAAAGTGGCTGTCTTGGTGGCGGACACGCATTCCCGATTTGGGAATGAAACGGCCGAGTTCGCGCTCGCGAAAGGGCAGGGCTTCCGGACGGTGGTGGTCGACCTCAGCGACATCACCTGGGTGTTCAGCTTCGGGTTTTGCGACAAGCCTGACCCGAACCTCCCGTGGCGGGAGTTCCGACAGCAGGTGTTCGAGCGGGCGCGGGAGGTGGCCGAGTTGGCCATCTCGCAGCGCGGCCCGGAGTACGGCGGCCTCGACGGGAAGGTGAACGTCAAGAAGTACGCCATCCTCGCGATCGCCGCCTGGATGTTCTCGGCCGAGGATCTGCCGCTCGCGCAACTCCCGTTCGCCCTGAA
>Ga0190275_10001448_pt1 | contig 17634 bp, 18 predicted proteins | sample Popmic550T_FD_133745 | JGI IMG/M metagenome (GOLD analysis project Ga0190275, IMG submission 133745) | Populus adjacent soil microbial communities from riparian zone of Yellowstone River, Montana, USA - 550 T | ecosystem: Environmental > Terrestrial > Soil > Riparian zone > Trees stand | place...
GAAGGCGGCCAGCACTGTCCAGATCCGTTCGGCATCCGGCAACGAGTAGCCGCGCTTGAGCGCGATCGGCATGAACCAGGCCTGCACCTCCGGGTGGCCGTCCTTGTGCCCCAGTGCCCGGCGGACCTCATCGGCCTCGGCAAGGGTGACCCCGGTGACCGTGTGCACGATCTCGAGCACCTGTTCGTGGAAGACCACCACGCCAGCGGTCTGTTCCAGGGAGTACCGCAGGCTCTCGTGCAGGTAGGACGGCTGCGCCCAACCCTGCCGGGCCATCAGGAACGGGGTGACCATGTCGCTCTTGACCGGGCCGGGTCGGAACAGCGAGATGTCGATGATGATGTCCTCGAAGCTGCTCGGAGCGAACTTGCCGACCAACTCCCGCTGCCCCGGTGACTCGATCTGGAACATGCCCAGCGTGCGGGTCGACTGGATGAGTTCATAGGTCGTCGGGTCATCACGCGGGATGGCATCGATGTCCACCTCGACACCCTCGACCCGCCGGACCTCGTCTAGTGCGTGGGCTATCGCGGACTGCATCCGGATGCCGAGCAGGTCGAGCTTGAGCAGGCCGAGTTCCTCGACGTCGTCCTTGTCGAACTGGCTCATCGGATAGCCGAGGAAGCTGCGTTCGACCGGGGTGCGGTCGAGCAGGGTGCGATCGGAGAGCAGGACCCCGCAGGGATGCAGGGCAATATGGCGCGGCAGCCCGTCGAGACTCTCCACCAGGTCGAAGAGCAACTCGAGCTTGGCCTGCCCGATCCCGCTGGCTCGCAACTCCGGCAGGTCGCGCAACGCCGCCCTGGCCTGATTGGCGCGGATGTGCGGAAATGCCTTGGCCAGCGTGTCGATCTCGCCCAGCGGCATCCCGAGTGCGGCACCGACATCGCGGATCGCATGGCGGACCCGATAGGTGTCCATCATGGACACACAACTGACCCGATCATCGCCGTACCGGGCTATCACCGCGTCGTAAACCTCCATCCGACGCGCTGACTCGACATCGATGTCGATGTCAGGCAACGCTTTTCGCAGAGGTGACAGGAACCGCTCCATGAGCAGCCGATAGCGGATGGGGTCGACATCAGAGATTCCCAGCAGGTAGGTGACCAGGCTCCCAGCTCCTGAGCCGCGGGCTGCCGCACGTATTCCCATCGTGCGGATCAGGTCGGCGACATCGGCGACGGTCAGGAAATACGACGGAAAACCCATCGTTGTGATGACATCCAACTCGTCGGTCAGGCGTTGGCGTACGGCGTCGGTGGCAGCCATCCCGCGCCGGCCGAAACCAGCCTCGCAGCGCTGGGAGAGCACCTCCCCAGCCCGAAGCCCTTCCTCGCTCGGGGCACGGACAACGTCGAGTTCCGGGAAATGCACTGTGCCCAGGCCGAGATCACGTCGCGGATCCACCGCACATTGCTCGGCCAGACGAGCGGTCGCGGTGAGGAGTCGGGTGCCGATCTCATCGTCGGCGAGGTCCGCGGCGATCTCGGCCATCTCCTTGCCGGACTTGAGGTAACCCTCGGCGCTGCGTCGGTCGAGATGGCGCAGGTCGAGCGGGACCAGTCGGCGACTCGCGTCGAGAACGTCCGCGGTCGGGGCGTCGAAGGGGTCGACATAGCGGACTGCGTTGGTGAGCACCATCGGTGTACTGGTCCGCAGACCGAACCGCAGCATTGATTCTGCTCTGCCCCGGTCCCCCTGGGCCCGGTGGTGGACGACCTCGAGATAGACCTGCTGGGTGCCCAGACGATCCCGCCATGCCTGCAGTTCGGTCTCGGCGAGGTCGGGGCGGCGGGCGGCCAGCGCCCGGCCGACCGGCGAATCCGGCCCGAGCAAGGCGACCAGGGCACCCTCACGGGCATGCTCGGCGACCAGATCCCGGCTGCTGACCGGAATTCCTCGCTCTCCTGCCAGATGGGTCGCACTGGTCAGCCGGCACAACGCTGTCCACCCGGTCCCGGCCCGGGCAAGCACGGTGACCCGCGGCAGCCGGGGGTCCACACTGGCCCCACCGCGCGCTGGGGTCTTGCGGCCGGCCGGGCGGGCCGGCATCGGTTGCCCGGCTGCTGATCCGATAGCCAGGTCCAGCCCGAAGATCGGCCGGATGGCTGCCTCCCGGCAGGCCACCGCGAACTTCACCGCACCGGACAGACCATCGCGGTCGGTCAATGCCAGCGCACTCATCCCGTGCTCTGCGGCGCGTTGAACCAGGTCGCACGGGTGATTGGCGCCGTACCGAAGCGAGTAGCCAGATGCGACGTGCAGATGGACATAGGGATCACTCACTCCCGATCCCCGCCCGTATCTGATTGTCGGCTCCGCGGTCGCTCCGCTCCTCCCTCGCTGGCGCTCGGTCGATCACATCGCCTCGTGCGCTGCGCGCACCGGTCGGTCCGCTCCTCCCTCGTTCCTCGGTCGATGCTCCCTCCCTCTCGGCGCGGCTCACTCCCTGTCGCCTCCGGTCACCCGCTCCACCAGGCGGCAGAACGTCGCCACCTCCCGGATCAGGTCATCGGCCTCCCGGGCTGTCACCGAACCGAGGATCCCCGCCTCTGCAGCGGCACGCTTGCCGGCGCCTGCTGCGAAGAACCCAGCCCACTCCCCCAACTCTGGTGCCAACTCGACCAGCAGGTCCCAGGCGCTACGCAATCCCCGGCGTCGCGACCGCACGCCTGATTCACTGCGTTGGGCGAGCACCGCAGCAGCAGCACGCAAGGCAGCAAGATGGGCTCGGGCATAGCGTGGTTCAGGCTCAGGCTCGGTAGCCGCCTCCACCAGTTCGGTTCGTGCCTGTGCCAACAGCGACCCCGCAGAGCCCCGCGCAGCCGACCGGGAGCCAGCTGCCCTGGCCGAGAATTCAGTTGCCGAGAATTCAGTCGCCGAGGAGTCAGTCATGGACACGGGCAATCACCCACCGGTTGGCCGCCTCGTCCCAGCACAGGTCGTAGACGCCACCCGGGGCACCGCTTGGACCAGAGCCGGAGATTGTCTCCACCCGCCACCAGTGCAACTGGACGATCGCCTCGCCGCCGCTGAATCGCCGCCACCAGGACCCAGACTCCACCCAGTGGTCCAGGACATCAGCCACGTCGTAGCGTCGCTCCCGCCACCAGAAACTGTCCGGCGCCGCACTCGAGTACCTTCGAGTGCCCGTTTGCACCTCGATCGGTTCGCCCCGTCCGGCCTCAGGCAGTCGGCTCATGGCTGCGCAGCCAGGAACATGAGAACCTCCTGCACTGCAACGAAGCTGACCACTGGGCCAGAGCCGATACGGGTCGAGGGCGTCGGCTCCGGCCCAGTCGGTCGGCACCAGAGCGGTGCCTCGATCATTCGAACACATGTTCGAATGCCTGCCGTCAGTGAACCTCCTTGCCAGCCCGGAGTCAACCCCGGATGTGTCCGGCCAACTGATCAGTAGGCTCGCCGGCGTGATCCTGCATCTGGTGACCTTCACCTGGCGCCCGGGTGCGTCCAATGACGACGTAGTGGCCATCATCGAGGCCCTGACCTCGATGCCCGGTCACATCCCCGAATTGCTGTCCTACAGCTTCGGACCTGATCTCGGCCTGCGCCAGGGCAACGCCGACTTCGCCGTTGCCGCCGTGCTGGAAAGTCCGCAGACGCTTCCTGCCTATCTCGATCATCCCGAGCATGTCCGCATCATCGAGGAGTTCATTGCCCCGCTGATGGCCACCCGGCAAGCGGTTCAGATCGAGCTTTCCGCGGACTGGCCCGGTGAATTCTAGGGTCGAGTCGGTCATCCGGAGCCTGCGTGCGGCCGGAATCACGAGCGAGGTTCGCGTCCTGCCGGAGAAGGCGCACACCGCGGCTCTGGCCGCCGAGCAACTCGGCGTCGACGTGGGTGCCATCGCGAACAGCCTGATCTTCGACGCCGGCGGTGAACCCCTACTGGTGATGACCAGCGGCAGGCACCGGGTCGACACCGACAAGGTGGCCACCCTGCTCGGTATCCCGGCATTGGCCCGGGCGGATCCGGAGTTCGTACGCAGACACACCGGTCAGGCGATCGGAGGGGTGGCACCTGTTGGTCATCCGGAGCCGATCGGGACACTGGTCGACATCGAACTCGCGCGCTACTCCGAGGTCTGGGCAGCGGCCGGGCATCCCTCGACGGTATTTGCGACCACCTATGCCGAACTGCTTCAGATCACCTCAGGGACTGCGGCCGAAGTGGGCGACTGAATCCCACGGTCCGGCAGGTCGATGTGCTCATCCAGACGCGCCAATTGCCGCTCGAGGAAACGCCGCTCGGGATCGGTGCCCACCAATGCGAGCGCCCGCAGGTATTCCTCCCGCGCCGATCCGACTCGGCCCAGTCGCCTCAACAGCTCCGCTCTCGTCGCGGCGAGCAGGTGGTGGCCGCTCAACCGATCGTCGCATCCCTGAAGTACGGCCAGGCCGGCATGGGCTCCCTCGGCCTCGGCGACCGCGACTGCCCGGTTCAGCCGAACGACCGCTGAGCCGGTGAGTTGTTCCAACTGCTGATAGAGCGCAGCGATTCGCGCCCAGTCGGTCTCCCCTGCACTGCCCGCACTCATGTGTTGGGCTGCGATTGCTGCCTGCAGCGCGAACCCACCGGAAGGACCGGTCCGGTCTGACAACAGCTGCAGGCCTTCAGCGACCTCGTCGTGCATCCAGCGACGGCGATCCTGATCGGGCAGCAGGACGAGTTCCCCGCCCTCAGTCCGGGCTTCACGGCGAGCATGCTGCAGAAGCATCAGTGCAAGCAGGGCTGACACTTCGGCATCGTCGGGCACCAGTGCTTTCACGATGCGGGCAAGCCTGATCGCCTCATCGGCCAGCGCCGTGCGCACCAGGTCCGGGCCGTCCGTCGCGGCGTACCCCTCGGTGAACAGCAGGTAGGCAACCCGGCAGATCCGCGCTGTCCTGGCGAGCAGGTCTTCACTTGCCGGAACGCGGTAGGGGATGCCGGCTGCGCGAATCTTCTTCTTCGCCCTCGTCAGCCGGGCCGCCATGGTCGCCTCGGGGAGGACGAACAGGCGGGCGATCTGCGCGGTGGACAGACCCAGTACCAGTCGCAGTGTCAGAGCTATTGCCGCTTCCGTCGACAGCGCGGGATGACAACACGTACAGACCAGCCGGAGCCGCTCGTCGGGAATGCCCGCCTCCTGGCTCATCGACTCCTCCGGTCCGGGTTGGGCGGCCACGCCCGGCGCGTCAACGAGCAGCAACGGAAGCTTGCGCCGCAACGTTGCCGAGCGACGCAGTTGGTCGCGAGCAGCGTTGCGTGCCACCGTGAGCAGCCAAGCCGGGGGGTTGACCGGCCGCCCTGTGGACCAGCTGGACACTGCGACGGCGAATGCCTCGGCCAGGCAGTCCTCAGCCAGGTCGAAATCGCGCAGCTCGGCTGCCAGCAGGGCAAGCAATCGGCCCCAGTGCTCCTCCGCAGACCGGGTCAGGTCGGCGGCGTGCTGCTGCACAGGCCAACGGGGTTTCCGGAGGGATCGCTGAACTCGGCATACCACCCGAATTCCTCGCTGATCAACGTCCGGGCGGTCTTCACCGACCCTCCGGCGGCTTCGGCACGGGACAGATGGCCTTCGAGGTCCTGGACCGAGAAGTAGCACCGAAGGCCCGAACGCCCAGGCGGTGGGTCAGTGCTCACGCCCATGCCACAGATCAGTTCCCCAGTGGCGTCGAAACACATGGTGAAGTCGTCGTCGAAAGCCTGGAAGGTCCAGCCGAATACCTGGCCGTAGAAGGCCTTCCCGACCTCGAGATCGGCCAGGTAGATGTCCCACCAGGTGAGTTTGGTGGGCTCATAGGACACACCATTGGCAGCGCGTTCGGTAATCGTTTCGCTCATCGGTTCTCCCCCTTCACAGGTCCAGCACCGGTCGGATCTCGACCTTGAGTTTGTTGCTCCACGGCACTTGGCGCGCCCAGTTGATCGCTTCGTCGAGGTCGGTGCACTCGATCACGTAGATGCCGCCCATCTGCTCACGGCCCTCTGCGAATGGCCCATCGGTGAGGATCTCGTCCCCCTCTCGCGACAGGGTGGTCGCGGTCTGTGACTCGGCCAGCGCCACGCCGAACACGTGCGCCTCGGCTGCTCGAAGCTTCGAACTGAATTCGCCGTGTGCCTCGATCACGGCATACGCATCCGCCTCCGGAAGCGCGGCATCGGCGACCTCGTCGCCATAGAGCAGTAGCAGGAACTGCATCGTGGACTCCTCTCCCTCGGGCGATCTCTCACCATGATGACGACCGGGCCCGGCCGAAATCGACAGCCGGCGCAAGACAACCGCTCGGCACCCGATGTCGTTACGCTTCGGATCGTGCCCTTCCCCTGGTCGTCGGTACGGTCGGAAGTGCGGTGACCCAGTTACAGCCCGCCCGCATCCACCCGGTCAACGCGGAGTGGATGCGTGATCACCTAGGCGAAACCCTGGAGATCTACGGCGCTGCGATGGGTTATCCGCCCTCGATCGTGGAGGCGCGATACGGCCACGCTGCCGCGCACACCATGCGTACCGGGTTTCAAGCCGTCGGCGCCTTCGACGCGGAGGGAGTGCTGACCGGCTTCGGCTACGGATACACCAGTCGGGCCGGGCAGTGGTGGCATGACCAGGTGGCAGATGCCCTCGGCCGAACCCGAGCCCGACAATGGCTCAAGCACAGTTTCGAACTGTCCGAGTTCCACGTCCGGCCGGATCAGCAGGGAATGGGCATCGGTCGGATGCTGCTGCGCTCTCTGTTCGCGACGATGACTCACCCCAAGGTCGTGCTGTCGACGCCGGACGGCGACACCCGTGCCTTCCGGCTTTACCGGAGTGAGCATTTCGTTGACCTGCTCAGAGGGCACTACTTCCCGGGTGACACCCGGCCCTTCGCGGTCCTCGGCCTCGAACTTTCAGGTGACGGTTGAGGTCTCCCGCAGGTTGGCCCAGATCTCTCGGGTGGCCGTGGAGCGATTAAGGGTGATGAAGTGGATGCCGGGAGCACCTTCATCGAGCAATTGTTGACACAGCAGACTCGCCTGCGCGATTCCTTCTGCCCGCACCGCCTCCTTGTCCTCGGCGATCCCGGCGAAGGTGGCAGCCAGCGCCGACGGGAACGGCGCACCCGACAGCTTCGGGGCGAGTTCGATGGTCTTCATCGACGTGACAGGCATGATCCCGGGAAGGATCGGAACCCCGCAGCCAAGCGAGGCGACCCGATCCCGTAACCGCAGATAATCCTGGGCATCGAAGAACATCTGGGTGACGGCGAAGTCCGCTCCCGCCTGCACCTTCCGGACGAAATACCGGGCGTCGCTCTCGATGTCGGGGGAACGGGGGTGCTTGTACGGGAAGGCGGCGACGCCGACGCAGAACTCGCCCGACCGACGAACCAGGCTGACCAACTCGTCCGCGTACTCGATGCCCTGCGGATGCTTCACCCACTCGGCGGTGGGATCACCGGGCGGGTCGCCCCGTATCGCCAGGATGTTGTTCACCCCTACCGCGGCAAAGCGGCCGATGATGTGACGCAGTTCGGCGACGCTGTGGTTGACCGCCGTGAGATGGGCCATTGGGAGCATCGTGGTCTGGGTGGCGATCCGCTCGGTCACCCGTACGGTTCCCTCGCGGGTGGTGCCTCCCGCGCCGTAGGTGACCGACACGAAGGACGGCCGGAGCCGCTCCAGGTCGCGCAGGGTGCGCCACAGCAGCGCCTCGGAGGTCTCGTCTTTGGGCGGGAAGAATTCGAACGAGAAGGTCGGGACGCCCGCGGCCAGTTGTTCGCGCACCGTCCCGGTCATGGCAACAAGAGTAGGGCGCCGGCCTTGCCTCACGTGCGACCCTGGGCCGGTGGCCGATACTGCGTCGTCGTGACCTCTTCACCGCCCAGCCCTCCACCTGCTGATCTACTCGATCGCAACTCCCTGCGGGAGCGGGTCGAGATCGGGCTTGCCACCTTCCTCGACCAGAAGCTCGCAGACCTCACCTCGATCGATCCCGATCTGACGCCCGTTGGCGAAGCGATCTGCGATCTCGTCCTGCAGGGTGGAAAGCGGCTGCGGCCGGCTTTCACCTATTGGGGCTGGCGAGGCGCGCTGGAGGCATCCTCCTACGAGGGGTCACCGGAGCACCTTGCCGGGTCCGACCGCAGCGACGACACGGTGGTACGAGTCGCAGCTTCGCTGGAATTGGTGCAGGCCGGAGCACTGATCCACGACGATGTGATGGACCGGGCGAGCACTCGCCGGGGGCAACCTGCACTGCATGTGCGATTTGCCGAGCTACACGAATCCAGTGGTTGGGTAGGGCCAGCGGCGGGGTTCGGTCAGGGCGTGGCCATCATCGCCGGTGACATCGCCCTGACCTGGGCTCAGGAGATGATCCGTAGCGCAGGCCTTGACCCAGCTGCGATCGCCAGGGTCGCGCCCGCCTACGACGCGATGCGGATCGAGGTGATGGCCGGGCAGTACCTCGATCTGCGGGGGCAGGTCGACGCCCGGCGCTCCGATGACCAGGCTCTGGCCGCGGCATGGCGGACGGCGCGGTACAAGTCCGCGTCCTACACCGTGCAGCGTCCGTTGCACATCGGCGCGTTGGTCGACGGACCGCATGCCCCCCAAGGTCCACTGCTCACGACCTACACCGATTATGGATTCGCGCTCGGCGAGGCCTTCCAGCTTCGCGATGACGTGCTCGGCGTGTTCGGAGATCCCGAGCAAACCGGGAAGCCAGCAGGGGACGACCTTCGTGAGGGCAAGCAGACGCTGCTGGTGATTCTCGCCCGCAAGCGCGCCAGCCCCAACGCTCGCGATCTGTTCCAGCGCACGATCGGGAGGTCTGATCTGTCCGAGGCCGACGTGGACCAGCTGAGAATGGTGATCGAGGGTTCCGGCGCACTGGCCGAGGTCGAGGTGCTGATCGCGCAGCGGGTTGAGGCCGCCTTGACCGCTCTGGCCGAGGGCCCGGTGAGCGGGGAAGCTCGAGAGGTGCTGGAGAAGTTGGCCACCACGCTGAGCGCCCGCGACCGCTGACCTACCTCAGAAAGCCATTGCCTGGGCGCGTCGATTCACTTCATGGTGGCGCTTCTCGTGCAGTGCGTCGATCGGCCTCCCGGGCAACGTGTCGTCCTCGGTGAATAGCCACGTGACAGCCTCGGGATCGGTATATCCGCCGTCGCGCAGAACCGTCAGGACTCCAGCCAGATGAGTGAGGATCCCCTCGTCGTCGAAGAACTTCGCCGGCACCAAGATGTCCCCGTCGCGCTGCACCGTGGCCAAAGCCCGGTCCCGGATCAGCTGGCGTACCCGATTGACCCGAATCCCGAGCCGCTGGGCGACCTCGGACAGGGTGAGCAGATCCATAGGCTGCAGCCTATGGCTCACTTCGAACCGTCTGCTGCCGGACTCCCCGTCACCCAATCGACCGGAGCCGACCTGGAAGCCCGTGCCCGACAATTGCTCCCATCAGCGGTGTATGACTACTACGCCGGTGGATCGGAGACAGAGACCACCCTGCGCGAGGCACCGCAGGCGTGGCAGCACTGGCGGTTGCGTCCTCGGATGTTGACGGGAGTTCTGTCACCTTCCCTGAGTACGACCATGCTCGACAGCCCGGTGGCCGGTCCGATCGGGGTAGCACCGTGGGCCTTGCAACGCATGGCTCATCCGGACGGCGAACGGGCCACCGCAGCGGGCAGCGCGATGGTGGGAGCACTGATGACCGTCTCCACGACGGCCAACCTGCCGCTGGACGAAATTGCCGCCGTGATGCCGCAGTCCCCCAAGTGGTTTCAGCTCTACCAGGTGCATGGACCCGCCTACACCGACGACCTCGTCCGCCGGGCGGCAGACGCGGGCTACCGAGCCCTGGTCCTCACCGTTGACCTGCCGGTGTTGGGTCGACGGCTGCGTGATCTCGTCAACGACTTCCAGCTGCCCGAGGGCTTGGTGATGGCCAACCATCCCGATCAGGGCGAGTCCAGCGAGCCACCGGATCCGGAGATGCCAACCCCGGCAGCAGGCGGCAGTGGGGTGTCGGTTCGCCGTTTGAGTCAGGCGCTGGATTCGGCCGAGAAGACGCCACCGTGGACCTACGCCGACGTGGAGCACTTCGCCGGCCTCACCGACCTGCCGGTGATCGTGAAGGGTGTGCTTCGCGGGGATGACGCGATGCGTTGCCTCGATTCCGGTGCCGCCGCGGTGTGGGTGTCCACGCACGGGGGACGCCAGGTGGATCGCGCTGTGTCCAGTGCGGCTGCCTTGGTTGATGTGGTCGCGGCCGCGAGCGGACGAGCTGAGGTCTACGTCGATGGCGGTATCCGGTCGGGGACCGATGTCCTGATCGCCCTGGCACTGGGCGCGCGAGCAGTCTTTGCAGGTCGCCCGATCATCTGGGGACTGGCTACCGGAGGTGCACAGGGTGTTGCCGACGTCCTGGCCAGGCTGAACTCCGAGCTCGCGCACGCCATGACGTTGTGCGGGGTTGACTCGGTGGAACGGGTACCCCGGGATTTGGTGGCGGATTGAGCGAGCGTCGCGCGGAGCCGGGGCCGCGTCAGACGTAAGCTGATTGGTCGTGGAGGCGACGCTGCTGGATCCGGTGGTCGGTCTCGTGCTCGAGAAGCGATATCGCGTCGAGCGCCGGCTGGCTCGCGGTGGCATGTCCACCGTGTATGAGGGCACCGACCTCCGTTTGGACCGCCGTGTTGCCATCAAGGTCATGGCTGAGGCACTGGCCAGCGACCCCTCCTTTCTGGCCAGCTTTCACCGCGAGGCCCGCTCGGCAGCACGACTTGCCCACCTCAACGTCGTCTCAGTCAGCGATCAGGGCGAGCACGACGGCATCGTCTTCCTGGTCATGGAACTCGTTCGCGGACAGACTTTGCGCGCGGTCATCCACGAAAACGGCCGACTCGGTCCTGAACAGGCTTTCGCCGTGCTCGCCCCGACCCTGTCCGGCTTGTCAGCCGCGCACCGGACCGGCCTGATCCACCGCGACGTCAAACCGGAAAACATCCTGCTCTCCAGCGATGGTGTGGTGAAGGTCGCCGATTTCGGCCTGGCAAAGGCTGTGGCAGGTACCGGGACGACAGCAGTGACCGGCGGCGTGTTGCTCGGCACGGTGGCCTACCTGTCACCGGAGCAGATCGAGCGCGGGAACGCTGATGCCCGCAGCGATGTGTACGCGGCCGGCATCGTGCTCTACGAGATGCTGACCGGCCGGCCGCCGTACTCCGGGGACAGCGCCCTGTCAGTGGCCTATCAGCATGTGAACAACGACGTGCCGCTGCCTTCGCGGGCGGTCCCGGGTCTCCCGGCCGAAATCGACGATCTGGTTGCCTCGGCAACACGGCGTGACCCCGCGGCGCGGCCGCTTGATGCGGGTGCTTTCCTGGCTGCGCTCTCGGACGTGAGCACCGACCTCGCTATGCGGACCGTGCGAATTCCGGTCCGTCACACCGATGGCTCAGAGCCTCCTGACACCGATCAGCAGTGGGCCGATAGCGATCCCGTTGTGACCACCCCCCGGCCCTCTGGACCGGCTCGCACCCACCGGACGGCGGTCTTCAGCCCCGGGGGCGCACCTGCGGCCAGAGCCAGCCTGGATCACGGAGCGGCGGTCCAGGGGCAGGTCAGTCGGCCGACGACCGGCAATCCATGGCAGCCCGGTCGTCCACGCGGTGGCGTGCCGACCAAGGGTTCTGCACGGCAACGGCGGCGCAACGGCAGAATGGTCCTTGCCCTGGTTCTCGTCCTGGCCGCTGTGGCCGGCGGTATCGGATGGTGGTTCGGATCCGGGCGCTACACCATCGCCCCCGACGTCGTGGGGTATGCCGAAGCAGCTGCGGTCCAGGCGATCCAGGACGCCGGGTTGGACCCTGCCGTGGAACAGGTCTTCAGCGAAACGATCCCCGACGACACGGTGATCTCGGCAGATCCCGAGGGAGGCGTCGAAATCGTGCGTGGCAGCACGATCGAACTCCAGGTCTCCAAGGGACCAGAGCGATTCGTGGTCGACGACACGCTGATCGGTCAACCTGAGGCTGACGTGACCGCGGCCCTGGTCGACGTACCGATCACGGTGGTCCGCGGAGAGGGTTACGACGAGACGGTTCCGCTCGGCTCGGTGTACGGCTTCGAGCCGGCCGTCGGCACTGAGCTTCGTCGGGGCGATGAGGTCACCATGCTGGTCAGCCTCGGACCGGCCCCGCGCGCCGTCCCGGAGCTAGCCGGCCTACCGCGCGGTGAGGCCGAAACCGCGCTGTCCGAGCTCGGTTTCGTCGTGGAAGTTCGAGAGGACTTCAACGGCGACATCGAGGCAGGTTTGGTGATCGGCACCGAACCGGCTCCGGCCGCCGGCCCTCAGCCGGTCGGTTCCACGATCGTGCTGGTCGTCTCCAAGGGGCCCGACCTGATCGTGGTCCCCAACGTCATCGGAAAGGATCGGGACACAGCGATCGCAGAGTTGGAGGCGGCCGGCTTCGTCGCCGAGACGACCTCGTTCCTCGGAAACCGGGTCAGCCAGCAGAGCCCGGGCCCCGGCGAACTGGCCGAACGGGGTTCGACGGTCAGCATCCTGCTCAGCTTCTTCTGAGTTATCAACGGCTGATCAGCGGCCGAGCAGCTCCGCCAGGACATCCCCCGCATGCCTCACGCCTGCGTCGTCGACGTCCAAGTGGGTGAGTAATCGGATCCGATCCGAGGCGACCTGGGAGATCAGCACACCCTGTTCAGCGGCTGCCTTGGCCAGCCCTGCTGCATCGACCCCATCCAGACGAACGATGTTGGTCTGCACCTCGTCAGCCGGCACTTCGAGCCGGCCTGCCAGGTATTGAGCGCGGGCATGATCATCGGCCAGCCGATCGATGTGGTGAGCGAGTGCGTACCGACCGGCGGCCGCCAGGATGCCGACCTGTCGCATCCCGCCGCCGAGACGCTTGCGAAGGATTCGGCCCGCCGCGATCCGCTCGGCTGAGGCGAGGATGACCGACCCCACCGGCGCACCGAGCCCTTTGGACAGGCAGACCGACAACGTGTCGGCCAGCTGCCCGTAGGTCGACAGCTTCGTGCCCGTTGCGATTGCCGCGTTCCAGATTCGCGCGCCGTCAATGTGGAGTGCGACCCCGCGGTCCTGCAACTCTGCGGAGAGTCGCGTGAGTTCAGCCAAGGGTTGGATAGCGCCACCTCCACGGTTGTGCGTGTTCTCCACCGCAACCGCGTTGGTGCCCATCGTGTGCCAGTCACCCTCGCGTACCTGCGCGAGGAGATCGTCGGTGTCGAACAGCCCCCGTGGACTGACTACCGTCCGAGTTTGGATGCCGAAAAGTGCCGCGGCGGCGCCGTGTTCGTAGGTGACGATGTGCGCATCGGCATCTGCGAGGATTTCCTCCCCGGGGCCGGCGAGCAGGCGGAGGCAGATCTGGTTGCCCATCGTTCCGGTGGGCACGAACAGTGCCGCCTCGTGTCCGAACAACGTGGCGATCTCCGCCTCGAGCGCATTGACCGTCGGGTCTTCGCCGTACACGTCATCGCCGACGTCGGCCGCGGCCATGGCCGCTCGCATGCCGGGGGTGGGGCGGGTGAGGGTGTCGGACCGTAAATCGACGACGACCTCGTTATCCACGCAACATCTCCGCTACCAGGAACGCCAGCTCGAGAGACTGCCCAGTGTTCAGCCTCGGGTCGCAGGCGGTTTCGTACCGACCTGCCAGATCCGCGTCACTGATGTCCTGCGCTCCACCCAAGCATTCGGTCACTGCTTCGCCGGTGAGCTCCACGTGGATCCCGCCGGGATAGGTGCCCAGTTCGAGGTGGACCTCGAAGAACCCCATGACTTCGTCGACTATGCGGTCGAAATGTCTTGTCTTGTAACCGGATGCGGTCTCGTGGGTATTGCCGTGCATGGGGTCGCATTGCCACACGACCTGGTGACCGGTCGCCTGGACCTTCTCGATGATGGGCGGCAGCACGTCGCGGACCCGACCGTTGCCCATCCTGCTGATCAGGGTCAGCCGACCCGGTGAGTTGTCCGGGTCGAGGCGCTCGACGAGTTCGACAGCCTCATCTGGGGTCACCGTCGGGCCGAGCTTCACCCCGATGGGGTTGGCCAATTGGGCGACGAACTCGAGGTGAGCTCCACCGCGCTGGCGAGTTCGTTCGCCGACCCAGACGAAGTGGGCTGAGAGGTCGTAGGCACGGTTGTCCTCCATCCGGGACAGCGCGCGGTCGTACTCGAGGATGAGCGCTTCGTGGCTGTTGTAGATGTCGACGCTGCGCAATGCGTCGTCGTTGACACCGCATGCCGCCATGAAGGCCAGGGCCCGATCGATCTCTTGGGCAATGGTCTCGTAGCGCACTCCGGCCCTGGATTGCGCCACGAATTCGCGGTTCCAGTCGTGGACAGCGTGCAGGTCGGCCAGTCCGCCGCGGGCGTAGGCACGGATCATGTTCATCGCGGCGGCGGAGTTGGCGTACGCGCGCACCATTCGCTGCGGATCGGCGACCCGCGCCTGCAGGGTCGGCTCGATCGAATTGATCAGATCCCCGCGGTAGGAAGGCAGACCCAGTGCATCGAGTTCCGATGAGCGTGGCTTGGCGTACTGACCGGCGATCCGCCCGACTTTGACCACGGGAAGGCTGGCGCCGTAGGTCAGGACGACGGCCATCTGGAGCAGCGTCCGGGTCGTCCCCCGCAGCCGTGGCTCGGTGTTGTCGTCGAAGGTCTCGGCGCAGTCCCCGCCCTGAAGCAGGAACGCCTTGCCTGCGGCCACCTCGGCCAGCCGGGCCCGCAGCATGTCGACCTCGCTCGGGGCGACGATCGGAGGAACGGTGCTGAGGGTTTTCAGGACTGAGTCCAGCTCAGCGCGGTCGGGCCAGCTGGGCTGTTGAACGATCGGGAGCGATCGCCAGCTGTCGAGGTCAGGAGCTGTGCTCACCGACTCAGCGTACGGCGCTGGGGCTGGGGCCCGCTGTCAGTGCCCGTCAGGCGCCTGGCGGCCGATAGGCGAGCGCCTCTGGCAGAGCTTCGCGGGACAGCAGTTGGGCAGCGCCGTCGCGCAGAGCCGCTGCGGCTATCCCGAGGGAGCCGGGCCCCACCGAGACGCGGGCCACTCCGAGTCGAGCGAGTTCGCTCAGCGGTAGGCCCCGGGGGGATCCGATCAGGGACAGCCTGCCCTCGAAGGCTTCGACAAGGGCGGCTACATCGGCTGCGCTACCCGCCCCGGGTACGAACACGCAGTCGGCGCCAGCCCCCAGGTAGGTGCGACCGGCGGCGATCGCGCGGTCGAGGTCTTTCTCGCCCAGCAGGTACTCATCGGTCCGGGCGTTGATGACGAAGTGGATCCCCGCAGCCTCACCCGCAGCACGGGCGGCGGCAACGGCCTCGGCGTGCTTGTCTGCCGGGCCGAGCCTGTCCTCGAGGTTGCCACCGACGGCTCCTGCTTCGATGGCGGCCGCCACGGTGGCGCCGGCATCGCCGTATCCCGCCTCGAGGTCGGCAGTGACCGGCAGGTCGACCACGGAGGCGATGAGCCGGACCGCGGCAATCATCTCGGCCACCGGAATCTGCTCCCCGTCTGAGTACCCATGGGCAGCCGCGATCGAGTGTGAGGCGGTCGCCACGGCCTCACATCCGGGTGTTTCAGCCACGACGCGTGCACTCCAGGCATCCCACGCGTTGACCAAGATCAACGGGTCACCGGACCGGTGGGCTGCCAGCAGGGCGTGAGCCTTGTCCGAGAGGTCAGGAGTCACACTGCGACTCTAGAAGTCGAATCAGATGTTGTTGCCCGTGGACACGCTCCGGTCACCCGACCACAGATGGAAAAGGTCGTCCGGAGCGCGCATGCGCCAAGCGTCGGTGATGAGCTCGGTCAGGCGCACGATGCCCACGTCAGCCAGCCGCAGCATCACCAACGGTGAACGGTCGTAACCAGCTGCGGTGAAGAAGAGCTCGGGCTCGCCGAGCAGGAGAGCCTGCTTCTCGGCCTCATCCCCGACGAACAGGACCGCGATGTCAGTCCGAATCACCCGCGGCCGGCCGGGCCTGTGCTCGGGGTAGGACCAGACGAAGCCCCTGTTGCCCACCCGGAAGTCGAACCCGACGCTGTCCATCTCCACCACCTGAGGCAGGGCCAGGGCTACCCGGCGAACGTCGGACGCGTCAGCCATTCAGCCGGATCTCACTGGCTGGTCGCTGTTTCCACTGGTCGCCTCTGCGCTTCCGTCCTCAGCCGAATCTCACTGGCTGACTCCGCGCTCGCTCCGCTCCTCGGGCCGTGGACGGCCCTGCGATGCTCACTCGCCGTCGTCAGCCGAAGAACACCTCGGCCTCGGCATAGCGCTCCGGTGGCACCGTCTTCAGCTCGGCTGTCGCCTCGGCCAGCGGCACCCGGATGATGTCGGTGCCACGAAGGGCGACCATGACGCCGGACTCGCCACTGTGGATGGCGTCGATGGCGCTCAGTCCGAACCGGGTCGCCAGGACCCGGTCGAAGGCTGTCGGTGTCCCGCCGCGCTGGATATGACCCAGGACCACCGCACGACTCTCCTTGCCAGTGCGCTGTTCGATGACCTCGGCCAGCGCCGCACCGATCCCGCCGAGCCGGACATGGCCGAAGTCGTCCATGACGCCAGAGCCGAGAACCAGACCACCGTCCTTGGGAAGCGCACCCTCACTGACCACGAGGACCGGCGAATAACCCGAGGCGAAACGGTGCTCGACGTGTGCGACCACGGCGTCGGTATCGAATGGGTTCTCCGGGATCAGGATGACGTTCGCACCCCCGGCCATGCCCGCATGCAGGGCGATCCAACCCGCATGGCGACCCATGACCTCGACGACCAGGGCGCGGTGATGGCTGTCGCCGGTGGTGTGCAGTCGATCTATGGCCTCCATCGCCACACCGACCGCTGTGTCGAAGCCGAAGGTGTAGTCGGTTGCGCCCAGGTCGTTGTCGATGGTCTTCGGAACGCCGACGACATTCACGCCGGCGGCGGCCAACTTGGTGGCGACGCCGAGAGTGTCCTCACCGCCGATGGCGACCAGCCCGTCGATGCCCAGCTGTTCGAGAGTGGCCATCAGCCTTCCCTCGCCGTGCTCGGTCTTGTACGGATTGGTCCGCGACGTACCGAGGATCGTTCCGCCACGGGGCAGGATGCCACGGACCGCGTGGATGTCCAACGTCATCGTGTCGCCCTCGATGGGGCCCCGCCAGCCATCCCGAAAGCCGACGAACTCGTGTCCGTAGGTGTCGACGCCTTTACGCACGACGGCCCGGATGACGGCGTTGAGGCCGGGACAGTCGCCTCCCCCAGTCAGTACTCCAATTCGCATGAGCCAAAGCCTAGGACCCCGACTCAACTGCTTGCATGGCCCTCCAGCGAGCCAGGTTGTGGCGTGCATCGGCCAGTGCGTCGTGGGCATCCGGCCCGGCCAGAGGTAGCGCCGGTTTGCCCACGTCAGCCCAGCGTTGGCGTAGCTCGCACGTGAATCGCGGAAGGGCCCGAGGCAATTCGGTCATCGGTCCCCACAGCTGGGCCAGCGCCACATGGTCGTAGGAGGCGAACCAGGCCCACAGTTCTATGCCTTCGCCGGGACCCGTGAGAAACGACAGGAGGCTGTCGCGGATCTCAGATCGCGACAGCCAGGC
>Ga0190275_10001449_pt1 | contig 17628 bp, 20 predicted proteins | sample Popmic550T_FD_133745 | JGI IMG/M metagenome (GOLD analysis project Ga0190275, IMG submission 133745) | Populus adjacent soil microbial communities from riparian zone of Yellowstone River, Montana, USA - 550 T | ecosystem: Environmental > Terrestrial > Soil > Riparian zone > Trees stand | place...
CGCGATCCCGCTCTGAGCCAAAGGGCGTCCATCGCTGCTGCATCCGTGATCGTGTTGTTGTTAGTGGGTTCGTACGTCTCGGGCTCCGGGGCCGGGTACGTCTTTCCCGACTGGCCGTTGATGGACGGTCGCGTCATCCCAGACCTCGCGGTGGAGGGCAAGGCGACCCACTTCCTGCATCGCGGGCTGGCGGCGATCACCGGCGCGATCGTGCTCTGGGCAGTTGTCGGCGTCTTCCGTCGAAAGAGCGAGATGCCCTCGGCATACAGGCTGGCGCACGCCTCCTTGGGTCTCTTCAGTGTCGAAGTCGCGATCGGCGCGGGCAACGTGTTCACGTCCGGTAACGACGCCTTCGTCACTCTTCATCTGGCCATGGGCGCCGCCATCTGGGCAACGTTGGTGTCGCTCGCGTTCGTGACTCGCCCGGCACACGAAGAGGTCGCTATGCGGCGAGTTGGCAGCTCCGAACCCGCTCTGGAAGGCCGTTAGATGGTCCGACCATTGACGGCCGACCGCGCAGGGACCCTCCACGTAGAGGAAGCACCACCGATCGTCGAGGCAACCCCAAACACGCGTGAGCGCGTCGGCGCTTACGTGGCGCTGACGAAACCGCGCATCATCGAGCTCCTACTCGTCACCACGGTTCCCTCGATGATCGTTGCGGCTAGAGGCTGGCCGTCTCCGTTGCTGGTTCTGTGGACGCTCATCGGCGGGACCCTCGCGGCGGGTGGTGCCAACGCCATCAACTGTTACGTCGATCGGGACATCGACGCCCTGATGGCGCGGACGAGGAAAAGGCCGCTGCCTACGCATCGGATCGATCCGACCCGCGCTTTGTGGTTCGGCATCGCACTCGGCGTGGTCTCTTTCGTGCTGTTGTGGGGCACCGTCAACCTGATCAGTGCTTTCCTGGCGCTGGCTGCGCTGCTGTTCTACGTCTTCGTCTACACATTAGGTATGAAGCGCTCCACTCCACAGAACATCGTCATCGGCGGCGCCGCAGGCGCGATGCCGGCACTCGTCGGGTGGGCAGCGGTTACCGGGACCGTCGAGCTTCCAGCACTGGCACTGTTCGGGATCATCTTCTACTGGACCCCGCCTCACTTCTGGGCGCTCGCGATGCGCTACGAGAAGGAGTACGCACGGGCCGAAGTGCCGATGATGCCCGTCGTTTACGGACGGGCCGAGACCGTGAGACACATCCTGCTGTACTCACTGATGTTGTTCGCGATGTGCCTCGCATTCTTCTCGCTGGCGAAGATGGGCATCGTCTACCTGACCGCTGCCCTAATCCTCAACGGGATCTTCATCGGCTGGGCGGTGAAGCTGTGGCGGAATCCATCGACGAGAACCGCGTGGGGGCTGTTCCGCTTCTCGATCTATTACCTGGCGCTGCTTTTCATGGCCGCCGCAGCGGACGTCCTACTGCCCTTCTAAGGGTCGGGTGAGACGGGGTGTGCGAGTTAACGGGGTGGGCGGGTAAGACCCATCGGGTTCGGATAGGGCAGCGCATCGCTGTCGAGGATGCTCGCCACGAGCTCCCTCATGTTGTCGACGAACGTTCGGTAGACGTCGTCCCCTAAATCGATCCACGGTTGCAGGGCCAGCTCGTCGGTGCGCTCTTCCACCCGGCCGCGAAGTGCGGCTCCCCCCGCGGTCAGCCCAGTCGCATCCAGTAGCCCTCGGGAACGAAGGCCATCGGCCGCAGCGTCCCACTCTTCCTCGGACCATCCCCGAAAGCTCCGCTGCATCTCCCCCGGGATCACGCCGGCCGCTTCCATCAGGACGTTCGCCTCCACACCATCAACTCCGTTGGACACGAGACAGGCGACATGGCCGTCCCCCCGATGCTCGCGGAGGCACGTGATCGCCAACCACAACGAGAGATGCGGCTCGGATGGACGGTCCAGAGACAGGTGAGCCCCGAAGAGGGGCCGCCCCGCCACAGTGGCCGCTTCAACTGCGCTCCACGCGAGTTGAGCGGTCTCGGCGATCGATCCCGATGTGACGAGAGCGCCCAGCCCCGTTCGCAAACCCGAGTCGGCAACCTTCATACGAGCCTCGAGCACGCGCTGGGGAGACGAGAACTTCCATGCGTCCGGGATGGACCGCTCCACCATCTGTGGATGGAAGTTGTAGAAGGTCGCGATCACGACTTCTGCTGAGACGGCTCCCATCGCTGCAGAACGCGACGCGAAGTAGCCCATCCAGCCGCCCTTGAGGCCTGCTTCTTGATACGCAGCGCGTGCGTTCGAAGCGAAGTACACGACTGCGTGATACGGCTCGAACAACTCCCATGCCCGCCGCGCGTGCTCGGGGCGAAGGCCGGCTCCGTTCGTTGTTGCTACTCCACCGTGACCGTGCCGTTCATCCCGGGATGAACGTCGCACTGGAAGTAGTACTCGCCTTTAGCGAGTGGATCTATCTGGTACGTGACCTCAGACCCACCCGGGATCGTCTCGCCCTGGAAGAGTGTTTTATCCGCACTGTCGTCCTCGTAGATGGCGATGTTGTGCGGCACGGAAGCAGCATCCGAGTTGGTGAAGGCCAGCTCGGCCTCTTCGTCGGCCGGCAGTTCGAGAACGTCTGTGCTGAACGCAACGTTGACGGCCTCGACCGCAGTGCCTCCGGCGGCCGGAGCGGCCTCTTCGGCCCCACCATGAGCCTCTGCCGAGCCCGACTGGCCGAAGCCCGAGGCTGCGATCAGGACCGAGATCACGAGGGGATAACTCGCGGCCACGGCCAGCTCGGCCCACGTGAGTCGAGATTCCTGCGGACGCAGAGCCAAAACCGTGCAGGCGATCAGGATGTTCGCCGCCAGGGCGGTCCCTATGACGACCGCTAGCTCGTGCGGGACGGACAGGAGGATCCTCGAAACGCCGATCGCAACGATCGCGATCAGAGCCATACCCCCTAAGGGAAGAACGATCGGCAGAGGAACTTTGAAACGCACCTCACCTTGCAGTGGACTTTCACTCATCGCTTCAGATCCCACACTTCCAGTTCACGTTCGAAGACCTCCCAGGTGATCTCTTCGGACTCGCCCCTTTCTTCTTTCGCATTCCAGCGGAAGTAGATCGCGGCGATGCACATCCACAGTAGCAAACCGCCTCCGATCTTCATCATCAGTCCGGCGATCTGCTGGTCGTTGACTACATCGATCCCCCACAAACGGGGAACCGTCTCGTAGAAGCGATAGATCGGCTCGTTGGCAAACGTCAGGAACGAGGCCGGCACCGTAGGCAAGATCGACTGCAGGAACAGGTACAGCATCTTTCCGGGCTCCGACAGCTTCTTCATCTCCGGCAGCGGATCGATGACGGGCCACCACATCAATAGTGCGCTCGAGAACAAGACGAAGTGCACCGTGAAGTGCAGCGGTTCGGAGCGCAGCGCAGCGTTCACGATGACAGGCCAGTGCGTGATCAGGATCACCGCATTGAAAAGGATCAGTGCGACGAGGGGCCGCGTCAGGAAGCGAACCAGGTGGAAGACGGGGGCCGGGCGGATCATGCGGCGCAAGAACCATGGCGGGAGCCCCAGGAGCAACAGCGGCGGTGCAACCAACGAGAACAGGGTGTGTTGCACCATGTGCACGGAGAAGAGGAAGTTCTCGCTCAGCTCGTGGACCGGCCAGTCCGCTCCCAGCCAGAGGGCAACGACACCCGCCCAGAACGCCCAGCGACGAGCAGAGCTAACCGGAGCCTCGGGCACCTCTCCCGCCGGGCCCCCGGAGGCGAGAACGCGAGGCGACACACGCAATACCAATGCGTACCCGAAAACGAGAGCCGCTATGAGGAACCAGACATCGGGGTGAGCGTGCCACGCAGGCATCTAGCCGGTGAGGCCTGGAGCCTCGGGCCCGAGGAAGAAGGTCGCGAGCACGATCGAGAACACGATCATCGCCAGGATGAAACCTGTGACGAACAGTCGTCTGAAGAGATGGCTGTCGAACTTCAGGTGCATGAACCACATAACGACGAGCACGAACTTCACCGCCGAGAACGCGAGCAGGAACGGGACCAGAACGCTTTCGAGTCCGGGGATGTAGTAGATGACGACCTCGGCGGCAGTGATTATCGCCAGGACGATCGCTACCCAGACGTATTGCCGGGGGCCGGGGTGGTGATGGAGTTCCTCGGCGGCCTGCGGAGCCGTCGCCATGTCGTCGCCGTGAACCGGTGTTTGCGCCATCAAGTCACTCCGTTGGGATCAGGTAGACGACCGTGAAGATGATGATCCAGACGATATCCACGAAGTGCCAGTAGAGGCCGATCATCTCGACCTTGAGACTGTCTTCTTGATTCAACTTCCCCGAGAACGACAACCCAGCAAGGGAGAGCAGCATGAGGATCCCTACTGTCACGTGAGCCCCGTGGAGGCCGGTGAGCATGAAGAAAGCGCTTCCGAAAGGACTGGTGGACAGCTTTAGGCCTTCCTCTACGAAGGTGGTGAACTCGTAGATCTGCCCCCCGATGAAGGTCGTGCCGAGGAAGGCAGTGGCAAACAGCCAGATCCTCAATCCCCGGTGGTCGCCTCTTTGGATCGCGGCGAGGGCGAGAACCATCGTGAGAGATGACATCAACAGAACGAAGGACGAGACCGACGTGAACGGGATGTCGTAGATCTCGTGAGGTGTGGGGCCGCTCAGCGTCCGGGTGCGGTAGAGGAGATACGTCGAGATCATCGCGCCGAAGAACAGGCAGTCCGATCCCAGGAAAGACCACATCGCTACCTTGGTGTGGTTGAGACCCGTCGACGTGTAGTCGTGTCCAACATCGGCGAAGGCTTCCTTGGTCGCCATCAGTGACCGCCCTCGCCTTCGGCGAACTGTGGTTCGAGCGCCCAGGCGAAGAGGCCGAGCACCAATATCAAGGCTCCTGCGATCATCCCGACGACTGAGTGATAGATCGTCCCGTACGACAGCACGGGGAGACCGAAAGCGGCCGCCAAGGGGAAGTAAGACGGTGACGGCAGGTGCACCCCATGGTCCTCGTGCTCGTCATGTCCGTTCGCGCCACCAGCGAACACGCGAGATGGCTCACCATCTGGGGTGTCGATGTACTTCTTGTGCCAGAAGTCATCGCGAGCGTGAACCATCGGGACCCGCGCGAAGTTGTACTCGGGCGTCGGCGAAGGGATGCTCCATTCCAGCGTGCGCGCATCCCATGGATCGTCCCCGGCTTCCACTTTCTTGCGGCGGCTGATGGCTACGTTGGCGAGGAACACGAGTACCGATACGGCAATGACGAATGCCCCGATCGTCTCGACGAAGTTCCACATGTTCCATCCCATCCCGTCGGGATAGCTCGCGATCCGTCGCGGCATGCCCTGCAGGCCGAGGATGTGCATGGGGGCGAACGTCAAGTTGAAACCGATGAACCACAGCCAGAAGTTCAGCTTGCCCAGGCCCTCGGACAACATGTGACCGAAGATCTTGGGCCACCAGTAATAGATCCCGGCCATGACCCCGAACAGCGCACCTCCGAACAAGACGTAGTGGAAGTGCGCAACGATGTAATAGGTATCGGTCTGTTGTGCGTCGTGAGGAACGATCGAGTGCGATACGCCCGACAACCCACCGATGACGAACATCGACACGAAACCGATAGCGAACAGCATCGGCGTGGTGAATCGTAGGGAACCACCCCACATCGTTCCCAACCAATTGAAGATCTTCACGCCGGTCGGCACCGCGATGAACATCGTCGACAGCGCGAACGCCGAGTTGGCGATCGGGCCCAACCCGACCGCGAACATGTGGTGCGCCCACACTCCCCAGCCCATGAAACCGATCGCGGCCCCCGCGAACACGATCGCCGCGTAACCAAACAGAGGCTTGCGCGAGAAGACCGGGATGATCTCGGACACGATGCCCATCGCGGGCAGGATCAGGATGTAGACCTCGGGATGGCCGAACACCCAGAAGAGGTGTTGCCACAGCAGCGGATCCCCGCCGGCGGCCGGGTTGAAGAAATTCGCCTCGAAGAGCCTGTCGAACATCAGTTGGAACAGAGCGATGGAGAGGACCGGCATCGCGAACACGAGCAAGAACGACGTGACCAGCGACATCCAGATGAACACCGGCATACGCAAGAGCGTCATGCCGGGAGCACGCATGTTGATGATAGTTACGACGAAGTTGATCGCACCCGCCAAAGAGGCGATACCGAGGATCTGCAACCCGATCGCATAGAAATCCATCCCATGGCTAGGCAGGGTCCGAGAGAGAGGCGCATAGCCAAACCAGCCGCCGTCGGGGGCTCCACCGAGGAAGAAGCTCGAGTAGATGAAGATCCCGCCGAGGAGGAACACCCAGTAGCTGAAGGCGTTCAGCCGCGGGAACGCGACGTCCCGGGCGCCGATCATCAGGGGGATGAAGTAGTTCATCAAAGCGACACCCATCGGCATCACGACCATGAAGATCATCGTCAGCCCGTGCATCGTGAAGAACTGGTTGTAGAGGTCGTTCGAAAGCACATCGCCGTTCGGCTGTGCCAGTTGCAGGCGGACGGCGATCGCTTCGAGGCCACCGATGATGAAGAAGAAGAAGGCCGTGACCCCGTACATGATGCCGATCTTTTTGTGGTCGACGGTCGTGAACCACGACTTCCACCCACTGGTCGCCGACGGGCGCGCGAACAGCCCACGTTGCCGGTATGCGGCGACCGCCATCAGTGCTCCTCCCTTTGCCGGCTCATCAATCAAGACTCCTTAGGTACGCGACGAGTGCTTCGATCTGTTCTTCGCTAAGGCCATAATCCGGCATCAGGGAGCCCGGTTTCACCCCCGGGGGATCGCGTAACCAGGCCCCTAGAGCGTCGGGGGAGTTCTGGAAGATGGCACCGGCAAAGGTCTCGCGTGCAGCGAAGTGCGTGAGGTCCGGCCCGGTTCTCGCTTGAGCATCCGTTCCCTGGATCGCATGGCAGTTGATGCATTGACCGCCTGCCGGCAGCTGCTCTTCCATGAAGATCCTCTCCCCCTCGCGAGCCAAGGCTCCGGTCGGACGCGAGGCGGGTTCCTTCTGGCTGGCGACCCAGTTATCGAACTCCTCCTGGGTGTGTGTGTAGACCCGGATCCGCATGTTGGCATGGCTCAACCCGCAGTATTCGGTGCATTGACCTAGGTAGGTCTCACCCGCATTCTCGGCCTCGAACTGCATGTTGTTCGTCCGACCCGGCACCACGTCTTGTTTACCGGTCAGCTTGGGGATCCAGAAGCTGTGGATCACATCATCGCCTTCGAGCGTCAAGTAGACGGGGGTGTCGACGGGGACGTGCATCTCGTTCGCCGTTATGACTCCCAGATCGGTGTACTCGTACTCCCACCAGAACTGACGGGCGAGAACCTTGATCTCGAGGATGTCGCCGGTGGGTTTCTTGGATAGAGCCATGACGGTGCTAACCGTCGGCACCGCGAGCCCCGCCAATATCAGGGCGGGGATCACGGTCAGTACGATCTCGACCTTCGTGTTTCCATGGAATTGGCGTGCTTCGCGACCGGGCCTCTCCCGGAAACGGATGATGGCGAAGATGAGAAGGCCTTGGACGATCACGAAGATCACTACGGCGATAGCGAAAGTGACGTCCCAGAGCTGGTCGGCGCGCCGAGCGATCGGACCTTCAGGTTCGAGGAACCCTTGGGGGGTGTCTTGGGCGCACGCAGAAAGCACGAACAGAGACAGCGAGCACGCGAAGAAGAACGCTCGCTTCATCAGACGCGGCGAGCGCCCGGCGGATACCTTCAGGTTCGAGGGGCGCCTCATAGACGCCCGGAATATATATGACTGAACCTGCACCAACATTGACGTGATGGTTCCCAGCGACGAACTAGACGGATTTTCTTCCGGCGCACGAGCGCGCAAGTTCATTCTGATCGGCCTCGCGGTCGCGATCGGCGTCGGCGCGCTCTTGTACGGCATCCTGTCGCCGGCGGGCGGGCCATCGGATGCCGGGGCGGCCCCCGAATTCGAGCTTCCCTTGCTGAACGGCGAGGGAACGCTCACGAGCGAGGAGCTGAAGGGGTCGCCGGTCATCATCAACTTCTTCGCGTCTTGGTGCGTCCCTTGCCGGGAAGAAGCGCCTCTCCTCGCCGAAACCTTCGAGAGGTACCGAGACCGGGGCCTGGTGATCGTGGGAGTCAGCATCCGAGACGCGGCGCCTGACGCTCGTGACTTCATCGAGGAGTTCGGGGTCACCTACCCGGTCGTGCACGACCCCCAGGAGGTGCTGGCGAAGAAAGTTGGGGTACTGGGCCTCCCCGAGACCTACTTCATCACCAGCGATTGGCGCTTCGCCGCACAAGCGAAAGGTGACGAGCTGGGCAACCGGCAGGGCACGGTGTGGTTCGGTCCCATCACCGAGGAAGAGCTTACAAAGAACATCGAGGAGCTCTTTGCGGCCGAGGAGACCGATTAACAGACGTCCCGGTGCCGCCAGAGCTCGATCCCCTCGCTCGCAGCGAGGCCGGCGATCACCAAAGCTGCGATTGGATCGGCCCACCACCATCCGAAGAGCGAGTTCGTGAGCAATCCGAACAACAGAACGGCCGAGAGGTAGGTGCAGAGGATCGTCTGTTTCGAGTCGGCCTCCATGGAACGGCTGTCCAGTTCACGAGCGAGATCGCGTTTCCGCTTCGCCAGCACCGGCATGATGATCAGAGAAACGAGTGCCAGCCCCATCCCGACCGGGCTTGGGTCCGGTCGGGTCGCCCTGACGAGCTCGATACAGGCGTTAACCCCCACATAGGCGGCCAGCACGAGGAAAGCGATGGCCACGAGGCGAACCGCTCTGACCTCGGCCTCCTCGGATGTGCGGGCATTACTCCTTTCGGAACGGAGTCGCCAGACGAGGATCAAGGCCGATGCGCCCTCGACGATCGAGTCGAGGCCAAAGCCGATGAGCGCTACCGAACCTGCGAGGAGTCCCGCCGCGATCCCTACGAATGCTTCGAATGCGTTGTAACCGAGACTGAAGTACTCGAGACGAAGACCGCGTTGGAGATCAAGGGAGCGGTCCGCTCGAGCGATCACAACTGAGGAAGCTTCGTTAAGTAGGGCTCGATCTCTTCGGCGATGGCGACATTGTCCCAACGAGCCTCGATCTTTCCGTTGGCACCGATCAGGTACACCCACGGCTCGGTGAGGTCGCCGGGGTAGACCCAATCCGCGGCGCCCTTATTGACGACCTGGTTCTCGAAGTTCCTCCAGATCTCGACGTGGATGAAATTCGCACGATCCGAGTACTTCTCGGCCAGGCCCACGACCATGTCGGTGATCGGCCCGCAGAAGCGACTTACGCAATACACCGGGGTAGCGAAGACAACGAGCGCCGGTTCCTTGCGTGCGATCGAGTCCGCGATCGTCATCCGATGGAGCTCCGTGTCGGGGATGTCGCCTTGCGCGGCTCGAGAGTCGACGGCAGCTTCGGGCGCGTCCTTCGAAGTGAGCGTCAGATTCTCGGTCTTGGGGGCCGGATCACCGACCGCCGGGTACACGGGCTTCTCGTGCACCTCGAAGACCGTGTTGCCACTGAGCGCGCCCCCATCGACGTTGGCTGTCACCTGGGCCGACCAGAAACCGGCCCGATCGAAGGTCACTTGTGTCGCGTACACACCCCGGCCGCGAGAGGCAGGAGCCACGATCGGCTTGGTCGTATCGGCGGGGGCAGAAGCTTCGCCGGGGATGGCGAGGAACTCGCCGGTTGCAGTCGGCCCCTCCTGCGCGGTGCCCTCACCTTGTTCCGTGCCGAGATAGAAGTACTCGACGTCGACCGTTCCGTAGGAAACGAATAGCTGATCGGGTGTCAGAAGACCCAGGATCACGCGCTGCTCGTCGCCGACGAAAGGATCGTATGAAGCGATCTGGACGATCAGCTCCCCATCCGACCCGCCGGTGTCTTGTGGAGCGGGCGACTCCTTGGCGCATGAAGCCACCAGAACAGTGATGAGACCGGCAATCACCAATCGTTTGATCACGGGCATCGCACCGGTGTCAATGAAAGCTCCCCTAGTGATGCGTTGCTCGCGTCCAGGAGTTGCGTCATCAACTTGCGGAATCCCTTCGCGTTCATGTCCTCGACGAAAGCGACCTCGACGCGCTGCTTGGCCTCGAGCAGAGCGGCGGCCCTCCCACGACTCTCCTCCGTCACCTCTCGAGCCAGCTCGTGCAATGCATCGTGAGCTCTGTTCTGGAAGATCTCCCACGACGGTCCGATCGAATCGTCGATCGCATCGCGAGCTTCGCAGACACCTTCGACCGCCTGTATCAAGACGTGGTCATCGATGATCGGAACTGATTGCTCGGGGTCATCCGTGTTCCCGCATCCCGTCAGCACGAAGCTCACCACGACGCCGAGAGCAAGTGTCCTCACCGGGATTGCGCTCGACGAAGCACGAGCGCGATGCCGATGATCGCCAGCGATCCGAGAGCGAACGGGACGATCGGGAAACCGCCGTCGGTTTGATCCTCCGATCGGATGATCGTGTCCTCGCCGCCGTCGATATCGGTGTCCGGTTTTGGACGCGAGCAGTCTCGCTTCCCCTTCACCTTGAAAGCGAATGTTCCGCGGCTCGTGTGACCATCGACGGCTGAGATCGCTTTGTATCGAACGTCCCACGTCCCCGGCTCGCCTTTCTTCAGGCCCAAGGTGATCGTCTCGCCGGATCGATCCTGATCGACCACCAAGCTCCGGTTGCATCCGTCCGCGACCCGGACCTGAGTCCCAGGCCCCGGACCTTCCGAGAGCGTGATCGACACGGACTTGGGAGCTTTCCTGACGACCGAGTCGGCCGCCGGATCGGAGCTCTGAAGGTCGCCGTGACCCCAAGCTGGGAGCGCCGGCGCAAGGACGAGCCCCACGACGCACACGAAACCAAACCCCCATCGCAGTCTCATGACCCTCCTCAACCTGCTCGTGCCGCTGAATTCCCTGATAACACCATCATTTAGGGTTTATCGAACCGATGGACTCATCTTCCACCCTTACCTCTCCTAAGCGACGCGCCAAGTTTGCTATCGGCGGTCTGATCGTGCTGCTTGCAGTCGGGTCCCTGGTCGGATGGGCGATGAGCAGACCCGGTTCCACCGCCTTCTACATGACACCGACGGAGCTCCAGGCGCTCGGGGCAACCGACCAGACCCACGACTACCGGATGAACGGAAAGGTCGTGCCGGGGTCGATCGAGAGGGACGGCCTAAACACCCGTTTCCTCGTAAGCGACGGGGACACGGAGATCACCGTCCACACCGATGCGCCACTTCCCGACACCTTCAGGAACCGATCCGAAGTCGTGGCCAAGGGTCACTACGACGGATCGACGTTCGCCGCACAGGAAGTTCTGGCGAAGTGCCCCTCGAAGTTCAAAGCCAAGGAAGCCTGAGGCACCTACCGTGAACCTCGGCGGATTGGGGCGCCCATCGATCGCCCTTGCGCTCGTTTTCGCGTCGATCGCACTTCTGCTTGCCGTTCTAGGTGCGATCAAGAAGCGCTCCTCGATCGCCGAGAGCGGACGACGTGCCCTCACCATGAGTGCCGTTTTCGTCGCGATCGCGACGATCTCGCTGCTGACCGCGTTCTTCTCTCACGATTTCTCGCTGGCGTATGTGGCGAACTATTCGTCCCGCTCCCTCGCAGGTCCGTACATGTTCACCGCGTTATGGGGGGGCATGGAAGGCTCGCTTCTCTTCTGGACCTTGTTGCTCACCGTGTTCTCCGCGATCGCCATATCGCGGGCGAGACGTTGGGCGCATCCGGATCTATCCGCCTGGACGATCGCCGTCCTTGCGGGGATCTCGGTGTTCTTCCTGGTGCTGCTCAACGCGCCGGCGGATCCTTTCACGAGGCTGGCGTCAGTCCCACTGGACGGAAGGGGTCTGAACCCATTGCTTCAGTCGCCGGGGATGCTGGTTCACCCGCCGCTCCTCTACACGGGGTTCGTTGGATTTTCGGTCCCGTTCGCGTTCGCGATGGGAGCTCTGCTCAGCCGGAGAACCGACAGCACCTGGTTCACCTTCACGCGTCGATGGACGCTTTTCGCCTGGAGCGCGCTTTCGATCGGAATCGTTCTCGGCGGAGCGTGGGCTTATACGGAGCTCGGTTGGGGCGGGTACTGGGCTTGGGATCCGGTCGAGAACGCATCGTTCATGCCGTGGCTCACGGCCACCGCCTATCTCCATTCGGTGGTGATCCAAGAGAAGCGCCGCATGTTCAAGGTGTGGAACCTCACCTTGATCCTGCTGACATACGTGCTAGCGGTGTTCGGCACCTTCCTTACTCGGTCGGGACTTCTGTCGAGCATCCATACGTTCACCGAGGGCCCGATCGGGAAGTGGTTCCTTCCATTCCTGGCTCTGATGTTGATCGGGGGCCTGGCGATCATCATTTCAAGGCTCGATTCCCTCCGGAGCCACAACCGCCTCGATTCGTTGCTGTCGCGCGAGAGCGCCTTCCTGATCAACAACGTGCTGTTCGTCGCGGCCGCGTTCGCCGTTCTGTGGGGCACGCTCTATCCGATCGTCGCCGAAGTAACGACCGGGGTTCGTCTGTTGGTGGGCCCTCCGTTCTTCGACCGGGTGTTCATCCCCCTTGGCCTTGCTTTGGTCGGGCTCGCGGGACTCGGCCCCCTTATCTCGTGGCGCCGTATGCAGCCACACGCATTTGCCAAGTCTCTGCGAGGCCCATTGATCACCGGCGCTGTGGCGATCGCGGCCTCACTCATCGTTGGGATCCGGAGCCCGGGGGTCCTGGTCGCCATCGCACTCTGCGCGTTCACGGCGAGTGCCGTGATCTCGGAGTTCGCCCGCGGCAGCCGGGTTCACAGATCGCGTGACGGTCTGGGCTTGTTGGCTGCGCTCGGCCGCACATTGACCCGGAACCGGAGGAGGTACGGCGGCTACGTCGTCCACCTGGGGATCGTCCTGATCGTGATCGGCTTCATCGGCGCGGCCTTCAAGACGGAGCGGCATGCTGAGGTCGCGCCCGGGGGTGCTCTACGGATCGCCGGCTACGAGCTCATGTACGAAAAGCTGGACCGCGATGCCACACCGGAGAAACGGATCTTCGGCGCAACGTTCGCGGTGCAACGTGATGGTGAACGGATCGGAACCCTCTATCCGCAGCGGAACTTCCACACCGCGCAGAAACAATGGCAGTCGGAGGTTGCGATCCGATCGACACCGATCGAAGACCTCTACGTAGTCATCACTGCGTTCGATCCCGATGGGTCGGCATCGGTGAGAGCGTTCGTCAATCCCCTCACGTGGTGGATCTGGGTCGGAGCGGGGGTCATGGCATCCGGGATGATCTTCATCATGGCAGGAGCAGCACCGGCCCCCGTCCCTGCTGATGTTCGGCGACGCGTTCGCGAAGTCGCCGTGGCCACCCGATGAAGTTCCTCATCCTTGGTGCAACCGCGCTGGCACTCGTGCTCCTGCCGGCAACGGCATTCGCTGCAGCTGAGGACCAGGCGAACGACCTGTCGAACGAGATCATGTCGCCGTTCTGCCCCGGCGTGACCCTCCATGAATGCCCATCGCCCGAAGCGATCGCACTACGCAACGAGATCGTCGACTGGTTCTCGCAAGGAAAAACCCGCGCCGAGATCATGAGCCGGCTCGAGGATGAGTACGGGCCGCAGATCCTGGCCGCTCCTCCGGCAGAGGGGGCAGGTCTCGGAGCGTGGCTGCTGCCGGCCGCTGCCCTCGTTGCGGGGATCGCCCTTAGCGTGTTCCTGTTGCGCCGTTGGACCCGGGCCGCAGCATCGGACGATGTGGAAGATGTGCTGGCTCCGGCCGAACGCAGGCGAGTGGATTCCGAACTCGCTGCGTTGAGGGGGCCGCGATGACGATCGTCGTTGCGGCCCTACTCGCCTGTGCCGCCCTCTATTACGTCTGTCTGCCACTGCTGAGACGAGAAACCGAAGAAACGGCCTCCGGGGACAGGCTCGACGCAGAAGAGAAGAAGGTGCGAGCGCTCGAGGCGATCCTCGACCTCGAGAGTGATCTCGAGCTGGGCCGGATCACGGCAGACGAGCTCGAGGTCCTTCGAGCCGAGCATGAGCGAGACGCTATCGACGCCATGCGCGAATTGGATGTGCTCGAGATGGCCGCATCCGATAGCACTGTGGAGAAAGCAATCGCCGCCGAGCGAGATCGCATCACATGTCCTGCCTGCGGGACGAGGAAAGTCGAAGAAGAACGATGTCCCTCCTGCGGAGCGTAGTCGGCGGCGGGGCTGCTCTCCTCCTCGGCTCACTCCTGTTCGTCCTCGTCGCGCCCGAAGCCGTCGCGGCCGATCGAGGTGAGATCCGTGGGCGCGTCGTCGATGGCGAAACGGGAGAGCCACGAGCCGGTGTGCGCGTGATGTTGACCGGAGCGAACGAAGACGGTTCGGAACGGATCCAAGAAACGATCACTACGGACCAGGAGGGCCGCTACAGGTTCACAGGCCTCGGAACCGACGAACAGCGCGCGTACGCGATCGATGCCGAGTTTCAAGGGGGCCTGTTCGCCGGACGTCCGATCCGATTCCCCGAAGGCGTCGTCAAGCGTCCCGTCATCGAGTCGACCTTGCGTGTATGGGGGACGACGACCGACCCGGCTTCGATCATCATCACGCGCGACGACATGTTCGCCGTGCTCGGAGAAGAAGGCATCGCGATGATCGAGGCCGTCACGGTGGTTAACCAGACCCAACGGGCTTACATCGGCCGAGGAGGGGGTTCGACGACCGAGCCATCTCCGAGTATCGGATTCGCTTTACCGGTCGACTGTCGCCAAGCCGGCGTAACCATCGTCGATGCCGACATCGACATCCCACAACTCGTGTGCACGGATTTCGGTTTCGGCATCACGACGGCGATCCCCCCGGGTGAGTTCCGGACGACGTTCTCGTACCGGATCCCTGGCGACACGAGCACTTTCGATCTGTCGCGCACTGCCCTTTACGACATCTCGTCTGTCTCAGTGTTCGCGGCCGACCCGCTGTCGATCGAGAGCAACGGATTGGAAGCGAAAGGTGAGGTCTCGCTTGCCGGCAAGAAGTATCGGAGATGGAGCAGCCGGCAACCCGCCTCGCCGGGCGACGCCATCCAGGTGGTTGCGATCGCCGAGGCTGGACTAACCCCGGGACTCATCGGGGGCATAGTCGCCTCGGTGCTGCTCCTCGGCGGTGTGGCCTTCCTCTCTTTCCGTCGCGCCCGGCGTCCTCGCGCACCCGAAGATCCCCCGGAACCGAGCACCGATGCGGTCGGCGAGATCGCTCGTCTCGACCTGGCCTATAAGAACGGCGAGATGAGCCGCCAAGAATGGGTCGCCCGGCGCAAGGACCTGAAGCACCGCTTAGGCGAAGAACGATGACGAGCATCGAGCTCAAGCAGGTGACCGTTGTCTTCGGTCGCACACTCGCGCTCGACGCCATCGACCTGACGATCCAGCCGGGGATCATCGGGCTCTTCGGCCAGAATGGCTCGGGAAAATCGACCCTGTTGAGAACGATCGCCGGCCTGATCAAGCCGGCCACAGGACGCGTCATGGTCGACGGTCGGGCCTACGCCCGGGGGGACGAGTCCCTGAGGGGGGAACTCGGATTCGCAGGACACGAATCTGGGCTCTATCCACGACTCACCCTGCAAGAGAACCTCGAGCTCTTCGCTCGTCTATACGGCACTCCGGTGGAACGGATCGACGCCACCCTCGAGGAACTCGGTTTGAGTGCTGAGGGCGCCCGGCAGGTCGGTTCGCTGTCGGCTGGAACCAAGAGACGCGCGGCCGTCGCGCGCGCGCTGCTTCACGATCCCACCGTCCTCCTGCTCGACGAGCCGTACGCGAACCTCGACGACGAAGCATCCGAAAAAGTAAGCGCGTCGATCCAGCGATGGAGCCGGCCGCACAAAACCGCTCTTATCGCTACGCACGGGGCAAAGAAGGTCAAGGCCTACGCAACGGCAGGGATCATCCTGCAACGCGGTCGAGTCGTGACGAGAGGCAACTACGAACCGAGGTTCACACCATGAGCCAGATTCGCCAGAGTTTCCTCACGAAGACATTCGCCCTTGCCGCGAAGGATCTGCGCGTCGAAATGCGCGGCAGAGAAACTCTTCCGCCGATGGTCGCGTTCGCGATCGCCGTCACGTTGTTACTCGCGTTCACGATCCCGGCCTCACCGACGCTGCGCACCCCCCTCACGCTGCCGACGGGAGCCGTCGAAGCCGCAGACGTTCTTGCGGGGTTCATGTGGGTGACGATCCTCTTCGCGGGACTGATCGGGTTCGCACGAACCTTCGAAGTGGAGCGTCAGGATGGCGCTCTCGACGCCATGCTGCTCGTCCCGCTGGACCGCAGTGGCTTGTTCCTGGCCAAAGCGATCGCGAACTTCCTGTTCGTCGGCGCCGTCGAGCTCTTCGTATTGCCCGCTTTCGTGATCCTGTTTTCGATCGACATCGGCCCCGGACTTCTCACCCTGCTTCTCGTCGTGATCCTCACGAACATCGGGTTCGTTTCGGTGGGCACGCTCTTCGCCGCTCTCGCCGCGCAGACGCGCAGCCGGGAGCTCGTCCTCCCCATCCTCGCTTTACCCGCTCTACTCCCCATCTTCATCGCCAGCGTCACTTTGACGTCAGACCTATTGTCGGGGATCCCCCTCAACGAAGTTGCGGCGCGAGGATGGTTCGTGATCTTGATCGCATACGACGTCATCTTCGGCACGATCGCAGCGCTTGCATTCGAGGCGGCTCTCGATTGAGGGCGCGGTGGTTAGTCGCCCTAGTGGTCGCCTGCGTCTTGACATCCTGCGGGGGCCGCGTCGAGCCCACCCCGACGCGGACCCAGACCCTTCAGCCGCGCTCGATCACCCTGCCGGACCCGATCTCGTCCGACCCCTCCTTCCGGATCACCTCTGCTCGACCGATCGGCGATCTCGTGAAACGCATCGAGAAGCAACCCGGTGTGATCGCTGCGGCCGCGATCCGCAAGAAGACACTTGCAGTGCGCACCGGCGGACGCCGAGTGAAGCTCCGTGTGGGCGCGGTAGCACCGCTTCATTTCCGATCCGTATCTCCTGAGCCCACGCGCGCCGCGGAATTTGTGTGGACGTCATTGCTCCAAGGAGAAACCGTCATCACTCCGGGAGCAGCGGCACGATTGGGGATCGAGTCTTCTGCCACGTTGGATATCGGCACTGGGTCTTACTCGGTCGGAGCCTTCGCAGACAACGGCGTGCCCAACACCCTGGACGTGATGGTCGCCAACCACGTGGCCGATCGATTGGGTCTTCCTCAGGCACACGAACTCGTCGTTGGCACCGGACGCAAAGCGAAACTTGCACGCGTCCGGGCGGCACTGAAGCGCCTCGCGCCACGAGCAAACGTGAAGGCGATCCATGCGTCGGACCCTCCAGCCGTCCCCGAGATCCTGGGTCAGGCAGAAGGGTCGTTGATCGGAACGATGACCTTCAGGGTGAAGAAGAACGGCTTCATCGAACCGGACCCCGCATGGGTGACGGCAAACATCGTCAACGCGGAGGTCCCGATCCTCGGGCAGGTGACCTGCCATCGCCTGCTCGTCGGACAGCTGGGGGCCGCGCTCGGCGAGATCGAGCAGGAAGGCCTGGCAGACCTGATCGATCCCAGTGA
>Ga0190275_10001450_pt1 | contig 17621 bp, 16 predicted proteins | sample Popmic550T_FD_133745 | JGI IMG/M metagenome (GOLD analysis project Ga0190275, IMG submission 133745) | Populus adjacent soil microbial communities from riparian zone of Yellowstone River, Montana, USA - 550 T | ecosystem: Environmental > Terrestrial > Soil > Riparian zone > Trees stand | place...
CAGAAACGGTAGCTTAGACTTAGAAAAATGAGCATTTTCGTAATCGGTGATATCCATGGGTGCTCCGGGGAACTGCGTCACTTAGTTGATGGCTTACCGCTTCGCCCTGGCGATGAAATCGTCTTCCTCGGCGATTACATCGACCGTGGCCCCGACTCCAGCGGCGTGGTTTCCTTTCTCATTGAGCTTAAGAAGTCCCTGAAGGAGAATAAACTGGTATTTCTAAAAGGCAACCACGAGGACATGCTGCTCTCCTATTTAGACTTGAGCGGGCGACATGGCAAAATGTTTTTGCTAAACGGCGGGCGTGCCACCGTGCAAAGCTATGGCGTCATCGCCGATAACCCGTCGCCGAATCAACTCCAGGCCGCGATGCCGTCCGCGCATCTAGCCTTTTACCAGGCTCTGGAAAATTATTATTTGACAGGGAGCTACCTCTGCGTTCACGCCGGTATACATCCGGACAAATCCTTGCGGGAACAGAGCGATGAAGATCTGTTGTGGATTCGCGATCTGTTTCTACGTAGTTCCCATACTCTCCCTTACACGATTCTCTTCGGTCATACCCCTCAAACATCCGTCCTCTATCACTTACCCTACAAAATCGGTCTCGATACTGGATTGGTTTACGGCAATATGTTGACTTGCTTAGAGACAGATGAGAAGGTTCTGTATCAAATCGGTCGAGGCAAAAAGCGCGTCAGTAAAACCTCCGTTCAGCAAAAGTGGAATTAATCTCCAAGCACTCAGGTAGGTTGATCTTTTTCCCGTCCCGTCATACCTTAACGCACGGTTTGGCGGTGTAGCTCAGATGGTCAGAGCACGCGGCTCATATCCGCGGCGTCGACAGTTCGACTCTGTCCACCGCCACCAAACTTTCCTCAGAAAACGCACGGTTTTCAGAGGTCGATCGCGGACTTCCTGCTAGGGTTCGTGCCCTACTGAGCCTTAGCAGGAGTTCCCGCATCATGCTGTTTTTGCATTTTTTACCCCAGTAAGACGTTTTAACTTGCCCCCTAGATTTTATCCGGCGATGTATTCGCGCTTTTCTCTAAGCCCATACCTGCCTCTTTCGTGGTGGTCGTCAGGTTTGTCTAGCGCATCGAGGTCATGAGTCCGCGAGGATCGTCAATGTCGACCGACAGTGCTGACAAAGTAGTCGCGCATATCCTTTGGCACGTAATCATGCGTCAGTTTAATCAACAAGCGAAGACTCAGCTACGCTTATAGCTGGGATAATTAACGCCGTCTGCCGTTAAGGTTAGGGAGCGATTACACTGCAGCACTCAAGGGCGAGACGCGATGAATCACCGGGGTCGGACACCAATTTGTTCTGCCACGTCTACTCCTAACGGGCGACACAAATAGCGGTGTTCAGAAGTGCGCGTAGATTGACTTTTGCTTGCTGCTTTCGATTTTACCTGCAGCTCTCGATCTAATAGCAGTCTGAAGGTACGCTCCCGTTCGCATGCGATCTGTGTTAGAAAGCTTTCTTCAAAGTAGGGTCCTTGGATTCTTACGAGTTTTCCGCTTTCGCTATTGGAAACATACTCCCACAGTATCCATGTTGACAGGTCTTTCGGTCTAGGGTCAGTGCCTATAGACACGCAAAAGAACCGCGTGATCTCTGCCGAAGTTGTTTGCTCCGTCGTAGCTTTTAGAACTTCCTTTTCTTCTTGTATTATGATTTTGCGGTCACGACTTCGCGCTTGTCTCTCCTCAAGAGTTTTCTTGAGTAAAGCTATCTCTATTTGAATTTGGCTCTTGCATTCCGCTACTTTGAAAAAACTCCCGTAGGATTCCCATGTGTCACGCGAGGTTCTCCCGCCGGTTGTTGCATACGTGTGGCTCCACAAAATCCAGCCAGGGGAGTCAGAGCACGCAGTCAACGCCGTTATAATCAAAACAAAAATGAGTTCTTTCACTCGGCTTACGTATCACGCAGCGAAAGAACAATTCAACATAATCGCTACCAGCCCATCCAAAACACAACACCCACTCAGCCATTGCGCCGGTTGCGACGCGTCCTCTTCTCGCCCGGCGCTCAAGACCTCTAGCCTCCCGTTCTTCCCTCTGTGCTTCGTGGCGATAAGGATGCAGAGTGACGGGGTTAGACAAGGTCATTTTTCCAAATTTTATCCCGAGTTTATTATTCGCTTCGCGCATTAGATCTTCGCCACGGCGCAAGTGGGCCGTCGATGCAACGCCAAGAACAGCCTCCGCCTGTGACTAAATGCCAGGCATTGAGCGCCCTCGTCCGGCGGCAAAGGATCCTGGGGTACCCACGCTGCGGCACGGAGAGAAGCGGCGATCGGATACTAAGAATGGGAAAACCGATAGATCAGTCGGTAAGCCAGATCGCTACGCACTACGTAACAATCGCTAGCAAGTTGGGTTTAATCGTTGGGTGCAAGCGCCGGTGCTAACCAGCCAAATTGGCTTAGTTAAACTCGCTGGCTCGACCTTCGAAATTTCGAAGGTGTACTCATTTGAGTTAGTTTATCGTGCGTAAACGTTAACGAATCGCGTTGACCATCAAGGCGTCGGAAATAGACCGCAACCGAATCCGTCTCCCAGCAAATCAGAAACGCCCGGGCGTTCATTCGATCCAGATGATTACCGAGCGTACGCAATTGTTGCGACAATCTACCAGCCACTTTCGGCTGGGAGAAAGTTTTTCGCCTCCGCAGCTGCGCCTTGTCATCAAGGCGAAATATATCGGCTCGAGTCAACCGAACCGACGGAACGGTTGTTACTGACGGAACTATTGGTTGACGCGTCGCTTGGTCGGGGAAATCATTACGAGTAAGTGCATGACGTAATACAAATTCGTCAAGATGAGCTACGGACCCACATTTCACGACGTAATTCAGGCCGTCCTCTTCCAGCTCGAAAGCAGGAATCTCGGCGGCCTCCAGCAACTGTCCAATTACCCGTAACGATTCAGCGTGAGCCATATGAAATATCTACCGTATTGATTTTGTCTATTACCGTATTGGTTGGTTATTGAGCAAGGATCTAACCGTGCATTGCGAAAATAAAGCAAGTGCTGTTCCACGCCACGGAACGGTGAAATTGGGCATAGAGAGTATTAGACGGAATTTAGTGTCAGTTTGGCGTAAGACTAAAGTGCCAACGGTGAAAAAAGGACATGGACGTGTACTTATGCGATGATTAAGGATGTTTTTGAGTGCACTAATGATCGGATTATCGCTCGGTGAACTCCACGCCATTTACGGAAAATTAGAGACATCCAACCCCCAAGAAGAGCCACGGTAACGCCCGGAGGTTGTTGGGGTTTGCCAGCGGTTTCAGCCATGGTGTCAATTGTAACTCTCGAGCCATCCATCAGATCCGCCGATAGTCCGACTCCGCAGAGGGATTTGCATATGAAGGGAGTCTCGGGAAAACGCCCATTTAGTTTATCCGGGCTTTCGTCAGAATTTTTGATGCCATGCCGCGCAATGATAGCGTTGGTGCATTAGGCGATCTATCCGGTCACCAGGGATCGCATTGAAACCTTCGTCAGCCGCCCATTCCAAACGTAAAGCCTCGCACAGGTGTGCCGGGGCTAGTTGCAGGTTGATCAAGAAATCGCCATGATTCCTCTGGCGGCGATAATCGGGCTGCTTAACGGGCATAGTTAAATAACGCTCGATCAAAAATAAATCATAGTAAAGCAAGAACGTGCCGTGGACCAGCACATACTCACGTTTGCGGTATTGCGCGTTGCCGGAAAATTTTCGTTCGCCAAGGGTGAGATCGCTGAGCCCCTTGATCGACACCGTTTGGCGGGTTAGCCCTTTCAGTGCGCGGCGATGACGGGCGAGCACAAAATCGAAGGCCGCCTTCGCCTGGCCGCCGGGAAAATTCTCCTGCCGGAGAATCAACGAATAATTCAAACAACCCGGCCCCTGCATTACCGCTCCGCCGCCGCTACAACGGCGCAGTACTGGCAGATCATCGGCGGCGCAGGCCGGAATCTCGATTTCATCGCGCCATTTATTGCCATGACCGAGCACGACAAAGTTTTGCACCGGTTGCCAGACACGCAGCAACTCTTCCCTGCCGCGGGCTTCTTCGAAAAATTCCAGTAAGGCCTCGTCACATGCGAGGTTTTCAGCCGCGCCGGGCAAAGTAAGATCAAGATATTTCATTCGCTTTAGTTGATTTTATCGCGGTTTTGTTGTCTCTTAAAATCTAATGGAGTTCGAGAACAAACCCACTGTCAACGGCAGTACCGTAAACAGCGAACAGGAAAATGACAAATCCACCAAGTCGGACCGTCATAAATGGGTCGCGTCGCTCGAATACATTCTGGAATCTATCTTAAAGAACGAACAACCGGAACAAGCAGCGCTGCTGGTCGAGGAGCTATCCGATCGTTTGCGCCAATCCGGTCTCAAGATTCCTCTGGCAGTCAGCACCCCCTATATCAATACGATCCCGCCGGAAAAGCAGCCTCCCTATCCGGGCAACCGTGAGATCGAGCGGCGCATCAAGAGCTATGTGCGCTGGAACGCGATGGCCATGGTGGTCAAAGCCAATCGGCTTCATGCCGATATCGGCGGCCATATTTCCACCTACGCATCGTCGGCAACGCTGTACGAAGTCGGCCAAAATCATTTCTTTCGCGGTAGTGACGGCACCCATCTAGGCGACATGGTTTATTTTCAGGGTCATGCGTCGCCGGGGGTTTATTCTCGCGCCTATGTCGAACGGCGCATCGACGCGCCGAAGTTGCATCACTTCCGCCAAGAGCTCTCCAGTGTCGGCGGTACTTCCTCCTATCCCCATCCCTACCTAATGCCAGATTTCTGGCAGTTCCCGACCGTTTCCATGGGCCTGGCACCGATCATGTCGATTTACCAGGCAAGATTCGTCCGCTACATGAAAAGCCGTGGATTGATCAGTGGCGAGGAGCCACGGATATTTTGTTTCGTCGGCGACGGCGAAATGGATGAGCCGGAATCTTCCGGCGCGTTGACTCTGGCATCGCGGGAAAATCTCGACAATTTGGTCTGGGTGGTTAACTGCAATCTGCAGCGCCTGGACGGACCGGTGCGCGGCAATGGCAAGATAATTCAAGAGCTCGAAGCGCTGTTTCGCGGTGCCGGTTGGAACGTCATTAAAGTAATTTGGGGCTCGGATTGGGACCCGCTGCTCGCCATGGACCATGACGGGCTCTTGCTCAAGCGCATGGAAGAGGCTGTCGACGGCGATTATCAGAAATACTCCGTGGAGCCCGGCAGCTATACCAGAAAGCATTTTTTCGGCAAGTATCCTGCGCTGCTCGAGATGGTCAACCACATGTCCGACGATCAGATACACAAGCTCCTGCGCGGCGGACACGACCCGATGAAAGTTTATTCCGCCTATTTAGCCGCGGTGCAACATAAAGGCGCGCCGACCGTAATTCTGGCAAAAACCGTTAAAGGCTACGGACTGGGCGAAGCGGGCGAAGGCCGCAATATCACCCACCAGCAAAAGAAATTGAACGAACGGGAGTTACGCGAGTTTCGTACACGCTTCGATATCCCCCTGCCGGATGAAGAAGTTGTCGAGACGCCTTTTTACCGCCCGCCTATCGACAGCCCGGAGACCGAGTATCTGTTGGAGCGGCGCAAGCAGTTGAACGGGTTCTTGCCCGAACGTAAGGTGCGTGCTCAACCCTTAAACGTCCCCGCCGACTCGGAGTACGCAGAATTTTATAAGGGTTCGGGCGGTCATTCGATGTCGACCACCATGGCGGCCGTGCGCTTGCTAACCAAGCTCTTGCGCCACGAAGGCATCGGCAAGCGCATCGTGCCGATCATCCCCGACGAAGCCCGTACCTTCGGGATGGATTCGTTGTTTCGCCAGATTGGCATTTATTCTTCCAAAGGGCAGCTTTACGAACCAGTCGATAGGGAGACTCTGCTCTACTACAACGAAACGAAAGATGGTCAAATTCTCGAAGAGGGCATCACCGAGGCCGGCGCCATGTCGTCCTTTATCGCCGCCGGCGCCGCCTACGCCAATCTTGGCGTCAATATGGTACCCTTCTACTTCTACTATTCGATGTTCGGTTTTCAGCGCATTGGCGATTTAATTTGGGCCGCCGCCGACAACAAGAGCAAAGGCTTCCTGCTGGGCGCCACCGCCGGCAGGACCACGTTGAACGGCGAAGGGCTGCAGCACCAAGACGGCCATAGCCATATACTTGCCAGCACGGTTCCGACCTTGCTGACCTACGACGCCGCCTTCGCCTACGAGGTCGCGGTGATCGTCAAGGACGGTTTGCGTCGGCTTTACACCGAGGGCGAAGAAAGTCTTTATTACTTGACGCTTTACAATGAGAGCTATGAGATGCCGGCCATGCCTGAGGGGGCTGAAGAAGGCATCCTCAAGGGCCTGTACAAGGTGAAAGCGGCGACCAAGGGCAAAAAATATAAAGCGCATCTGTTCGGCAGCGGCCCAATACTGCGCGAAGCGTTGCGGGCCCAAGAAGTCTTGGCCGAAAAATTCGATGTGAGCGCCGATGTCTGGAGCGCGACCAGCTACAAGTTATTGCGTGGCGACGCCTTGAACACCAAACGTTGGAACATGCTCCATCCCACAGCGGTGCCGAAAAAATCCTATCTCGAATCAATTTTAGAGAACGAACAAGGCGTGTTTATTGCGGTTTCCGATTATATGAAAATGGTGCCGGACCAAATCGCACCGTGGGTTCCGGGCGGATTGATGAGCCTCGGCACCGACGGTTTCGGCCGCAGCGATACCCGGGCAAACCTCCGACGATTTTTCGAGGTGGACGCCGAGCTGACGACCCTTGCGACACTCTACGCATTGCACCAGAAAGAGGCGTTTCCGGCGCAAGTCGTGGAGGCAGCGATCCGCACCCTCGGCATCGATCCGGAAAAATCATTCCCGTTCTATCGATAAGCAATCTAAGCACTCGACAGCAGCGAATTTTCTCCATGGACGTAAAACTTCCCCAACTCGCTGAAGGCGTAGAGGGCGGCACGGTCGTCAGCATCATGGTCACGGAAGGGCAGGCGATCGAAAAAGACCAGCCTTTCATGGAACTTGAAACGCAAAAAGCCGTGGGTTCCATCCCCGCCCCCAGTGCCGGCGTGGTCACTAAGATTCATGTCAAGCAAGGCATGGAAGTCAATGTTGGCCAGACGCTCATTTCCATCGAGGCGGCAGCCAGCGATACTCCGGCTGCAGCTCCGGCGGTGCAAGCCGCTCCAAGCGCAGCCGCGAACCCGAACCAGCCACCTACGCCCACCGGCGAACAATCTCACAGCTCGGCTCAAGCGCAACACGCCGCGCCAGTTGATGACTTCCGTTACCAATCGGCTAGCGGCATGCCGCCGCCCGCCTCGCCGGCGATCCGCAAAATCGCCCGCGACCTCGACCTCGACCTGACCAGGGTTCGCGGTAGCGAATCAGGCGGGCGCATCAATATGGCCGATCTAAGAGCCTATGTTCGAAAGCTCCAGGATCTCGCCGTGCAAAACCCAGCGCCGGCAGCTTCGGTGGCCGTGCCATCATCCGCATCAAGGCCGACGGAGCCAATCGACTTCGCCAAATGGGGGCCGATCCGCCGCGAAAAGATGTCGCCGCTACGGCGCACGGTGAGCCGGCGCATGGTGGAGTCTTGGACCACGATTCCAAAAATCAATCAGTTTGCCGACGCCGATATCACCGCGCTGCTCGCCCTGCGCAAGAAACACTCGCCAGTTTATGAGAAGCGCGACACCCATCTCACGCTCACTTCATTTCTCCTATTTATCCTCGGACGCGCGCTAAAAAAACATCCGCGCGCCAACGCCAGTTTGGACGAAGCATCGCTGGAAATCGTCTACAAGGACTATTGCCATATCGGCGTGGCGGTCGACAGCGAAGGCGGTCTGATCGTGCCGGTGCTGCGCGATGCCGACAAAAAAAACTTGTTCGAGCTCGCCGTGGACTTGCTCGCGCTGACGGAGAAAAGCCGGCAGCGCAAGATTTCCATCGAAGAACTGCAAGGCGGCAGCTTTACGATCTCCAACCAAGGGAGCCTCGGCGGCGGCTACTTTACGCCGATCATTTATGCGCCACAGGTGGCGATTTTGGGAGTCGGCCAAGGCCAAGCTAAGCCGGTCGCCGTCGACGGCAAGATCGCCATCAGGACCATCCTGCCGCTTTGTTTAGCCTACGATCATCGCGTGCTCGACGGCGCCGACGCCGTGCGCTTTCTTAAAGACATCATCGCCGGCCTCGAAGCCTTCGCGGAAGCCGACATCAAGCTAAAGTAGTTAGATTCAATTATGGAACCGATTACGACGGAAATCTTAGTTCTGGGCGCCGGTCCAGGCGGCTACGCCGCGGCCTTTTATGCGGCGGATAAAGGCAAGCAGGTCACTCTGGTCGAGCAAAATCCACGCCTCGGCGGTATCTGCCTCAACGTCGGCTGCATTCCGTCGAAGGCCTTACTCCACGCCACAGAAATCCTCCGCGAGAGCAAAGCATCGGCCGCCCGCGGCATCGTCCTTGGCGCGCCGAAGATCGATCTCGAACAGCTGCGTCGTTGGAAAACTGGCATTCTCGACAAGCTTGGCCAAGGGATCAAGACCCTCGCCGAACATCGCAAGGTCCAGGTCATCCATGGCCGCGGCCACTTCGAGGATTCACAAACGCTCAGGGTCGAAACTTCCAAAGGGCAAAAGTTTGTCCGTTACGAAAAGGCGATCATCGCCGTCGGTTCCAAGCCTGCCCTGCCCAACGCTTTCGATCTAGGCAATCCTAGAGTAATGACATCCACCGGAGCGCTAGAGATACCCGATATTCCGGAAAATCTGCTGGTCGTCGGCGGCGGCTATATCGGCATGGAACTCGGCACGGTCTATGCGGCCCTTGGCAGCAACGTAGTCGTGCTGGAAGCCTTGCCGGCGATTCTTGCCGGCGTCGATGCCGACCTCGCCCGCCCGGTGATGCGCGCGGCGCAGAAGGCGTTTAAAGAAATCCGCCTCAATACCAAAGTTTTGAAGATGGCCACCGCCGGCAAACAGATCAAAGTCACGATTGAAATGGATAAGCAGCCGCGCGACGAGATTTACGACCGCGTCCTGGTGAGCGTCGGCCGCATACCCAATCTCGCCGACCTCGGTCTAGAAAACACCAAGGTCACCAAGGACGATAAAGGGTTTATTCATTGCAATTCCCAGCAGCAGACCGAAGATCCCAACATCTACGCCATCGGCGATGTCAACGGCGGCGCGCTGTTGGCGCACCGGGCGACCCGCGAAGGCAGGATCGCCGTCGAAGCGATACTCGGCGAACCCAGCGCTTTTGAAAATATTGTCATCCCAGCGGTCGTCTATACCGACCCGGAGGTGGCATGGTGCGGCCTCACCGAAGCCGAAGCCAAGGAGAAAAACATCGGCATCAAGGTCGCTAAATTCTTGTGGGGCGCCTCGGGGCGAGCGTTGACTCTCGATCACCCCGATGGCTTGACCAAACTGATTATCGAACCGGAGACCGAACGCATCCTCGGTGTCGGCGTGGTCGGCGCTGGCGCCGGCGAGTTGATCAGCGAGGGGGTCTTGGCCGTGGAGATGGCCGCCACCGCGCGCGATATCGCCGAATCAGTGCATCCGCACCCAACGCTATCGGAAACCTTCATGGAAGCCGCAGAGTCTTTCTATGGTACGGCGACACACACCCTGTCGCGGCGCAATGAGTCATGACCGAGCAACCGCCGCGGTTGTTCCTGATTGACGGCAGCTCTTATATTTTTCGCGCGTTCTTCGCCTTACCCCCTACTCTGAAAACCGCTGCTGGATTGCCGACCAACGCTATTATCGGTTTCACCAACCTCCTGCTGAAGTTTTTGAAGCAGTATCGGCCGGTATACATCGCGGTCGCATTGGATGCCGGCCGCATGACGTTTCGCAATGAAATATACACCGACTATAAAGGCAATCGTCCCGAAGCACCGGCCGATTTGATTGCCCAGTTTCCCTACTTCCGCAAAGTTCTCGATGCCTTGAACCTGCCGCTGCTCGAATTACCGGGTTACGAGGCCGACGACATCATCGCGACATTGTGCGAACGGCTGGCGAACCAAGGTTTAGAATTGGTCGTGGTTTCGAGCGACAAGGATTTGATGCAACTGATAACCAACGGAACCAAACTTTTAGACAGCGCCAAAGACCGATGGATCGGCGAGAACGAAGTCATGGAAAAGTTTGGCGTTGCCGCAGCACAGGTTATCCAAGTCATGGGCCTGATGGGCGACACGGTGGACAATATCCCTGGGGTCAAGGGCATCGGTGGGAAAACCGCGGGCGCGCTAATTCAACATTTTTTAACTTTGGAGAATCTTTATGACCATCTCGATGAGTTGGAGCAATTGAAACTACGCGGCACGGCCCGCGTCCGCGAGCTCCTCAAAAAGCACAAAGGCAACGCTTTCCTTAGCCGCGATCTCGCCACGGCGAAGCGCGATGTACCCATCGACATCGGCTTGCCTGAACTGCTGTTTACCGGTTTCAATTACCCGAAAATCCGTGCGCTGTTTACCGAATTGGAGTTTCCCAGCCTCATCAAATTCATCGAATACGGCGGCTAAGCCCGGCTACCATTTTCGCAAATAGCATTGCCGGCAGCTTGGCTTTGAACGCTGAACTGTGGCAAATTGAGCCAGTCAGCGAGAATGACCCGCGAAATTTAAACGGAAACTGTCCCCGCCACCGATGCGAGGAGTCCATTGTGATAAATCGACAACGATTGCAGAATTTTCTCATCGAGCTGATCAAGATCGACAGCTTGTCGCGGCGCGAATACGACGTCGCCATGCGCCTTAAACGGGAGATGGAAGAACTTGGCGCGGCGGTTTCGATCGATGACGCCGGCGCGAAGGTCGGCGGCAACGTCGGCAATTTGCTCGCCAAGTTTCCCGGTAACGCGGCGGCGAGCCAGCCGCTGCTGCTGTCCGCGCATATGGACACAGTGGTCCCCGGCGAAGGCATCGTACCGATCCTCGAAGGTGACATCTTGCGCACCGACGGTACCACCGTGCTCGGCGGCGACGACAAAAGCGGCGTCGCGATCATTTGCGAAGTCATGCGAGTTATCAAGGAGAACGGCCTGCCCTGCTCCGCCGTCGACGTCGTCTTCACGATTTGCGAAGAGGCCGGGCTGATCGGCGCCAAGTGTTTGGATATCACAAGCCTGCGCGCCCGCACCGGCCTGGTGCTGGACAGCGACTCGGTCGGTTTCCTGTTTACCCGAGCCCCGGCGGCCAACCGCATGGAGTTTCGCGTCCACGGCCTGGAAGCTCATGCGGGGGTTTGCCCCGAGAAAGGCATCAACGCGATCAAAGTCGCCGCCGAGGGCATTGCGCAGATGCAGCTCGGCCGCATCGATCACGAGACCACGGCAAACATCGGCGTGGTCGAAGGCGGCATGGCGGTCAATATCGTGCCCAATCAAGTCGTCCTCAAAGGCGAGGCGCGCAGCCATGACTCGGACAAACTCAAACGCCAGACCGAACATATGCAGCGTTGCCTCGAAGAAGCCGCCGCCAGACATTGGTTAGAGTTTGACGGCAAGCGCCATCAAGCGCGGGTCGAAGCCAAGATCGAACGCGACTACGACCGCATGGATGTACCCGAGAGCGCTCCCATCGTCCAGTTGGTTCACGCCGCCGCCAGAAACTTGCATCTCGACGTGAAAACCCATGCCACCGGCGGTGGCTGCGACGCCAATGTATTGAATCAAAAAGGGCTGGTAGTCGCCAACCTCGGCACCGGTATGCGCGAGATTCATACGGTCAACGAATGGCTCGATCTGAAAGACCTCTATCTGTCGGCGCAGATGGTGCTGGAAGTCGTCAAACTCAATGCCACCGGCTCGTTACGCTTTGCTGGCTAAAGAATGAAAACGGAACAAATCGACCTGTTACTCAAACAGGAACGCGGTCAATTCCTCGAATTCATCAGCGCCTTCGAGTACCGGCGCAGCTCCGGACAGAAGAAACGCGAGGAAGAGCTTTCCCGCGAACTGGTGCGGGTCCTGTCAGCCATGGCCAATGCCGACGGCGGCACGGTTTTGGTTGGTGTTGAACCCGACAGGAGCGTCACCGGCATCCCCCATGATGACGACGAACTACAAACCTTGATACAGGCGCCGCAGAACCTGTTGCGCCCCCAACTTACGCCAGCCTGTGAAAAGATTCGCTTGGGCAGCCAGCAACTGCTCAAGTTCGACGTCGCTTCGAGCATGGACATTCATCGCATCGCCGGCGGCCGCTCGTTTTATCGCATCGCCGCGGAAACACCGGCCCTGGCAGCCGAGCAGATTCACTCGCTGAAAGAAGCCAAGCGCAATGTTTTTTACGAGCGCCAGCAAACCTTCAACGCCACATGGTTCGACCTCGACACCGATCTGGTGAACCAATTCGTCAACAAACTTCATCCCGGTGAGGATCCCCAGGCGGTGTTAAGCCAGACCTATCATTTGCTCGACAACTCGCGCGCCATCCCCTGCCCCAACATGGCGGCTCTGCTGCTGTTCGCCAAAGATCCGACACGCTGGCATCCACGCGCCGGCATCGACTTCGTCAAGTATGACGGCAATGAGCGGCAGCATGGTACGTCACTCAACGTCGTTAAACGGATGCGCTTTGAAGCGCCGCTTGTGCGCTTGATCGACGAAGCGGTGGGCCGGATCAAAGAACAGGTTCGCGGGCGCACCATCCTTCACGACTTATTTTTTCGCGAACGCTTGGAGTATCCGACCTTTGCCTGGCAGGAAGCGCTGGTCAACGCGGTGGCCCACCGCGATTATTCGCTCACCGGCGCGTCGGTGGAAGTATGGATGTTCGACGATCACATCTGCGTGCGCAGCCCCGGCTTGCCTCCGGCGCCGGTGACGCTCGAACAGTTGCGCCTGCAGAAAAGCATTCATTTCTCGCGTAATCCATTGATCGTCCGCGCCCTCGCCGATCTGGGATTTGCCCGCGACATGGGCGAAGGCGTGCCGCGCATCTATCAAGAAATGGAAACTTACGGTCTTCATCCACCGGAGTTTGCCTTCGAAGGATTCGTTTTTACCGTGACCCTGCGTAACGCGCCGGTCTACGACGAGGCCACGCTGCGCTGGCTGAGCCAGTTCGCCAACAATCAAGTCAATTTGCGCCAACGCCGCGTGCTGGCTTACGCCTATTGCCATGGCAAGACCTTTTCGACCACCGAGTATGAGCGCATCGCCGAGGTCGACCGTGACACCGCCTACCGCGACATTCGCCTGATGGTCAAAAACGGCATCGTCGCGCCGCTCAAACCGAAAAGCCGCAGCTATCGCATCGTCGAAAAGCTCTAAGCGAATCAGCCGATGGACTTCTCTCAACTCATGGGTCGGGCCTCCGGCCATGCCGAGGCGCGCATCATTCAGACCGCCGTTGAGCTCACCATCTTCGACGCCCTTGAGGCTGCGGATCTTGACACAGCCGCTGTGGCACAGAACTTAAAACTAGACGAACAAGCAACCGAGTTATTGCTCAACGCGCTGAGCGCGCTCGGCTTGCTGGAAAAACGTGGCAGGTCGTTTTCATTGACCGGGGTTAGCCGGCGCCATCTACTGCGCCGTTCGCCGCAGTACGTCGGCGGCATGATTAGTTTCGATGCCATGTTATGGCACGACTGGGAAAAACTTCCCGAAGCGATCCGTACCGGTTTGCCAACCCGTCCGCCCAACATGTATCAGTCCGATGCCCGGGAAACCGCTGTTTTCATCAACGCCATGGACTCTTTGGTCAAAGCCCGGGGTGACGCGGAAATTTTGGCCACGGTTCTTGACTGGTCCAAGGTCGAGTCGATTCTCGACGTCGGCTCCGGACCCGCCACGTATCCGATCGCCTTATGCGAAAATTTTTCCCAACTGCGCGCGACCATCGTCGATCTGCCGGGCACATTGGAAATCACCGATCGCTTCGTGAGAGGTGCGAATCTTTCGGCGCGTATCGAACTGATCGCCGGCGATTATCGCATCGATCCGATCACTGGCAGCTACGACGCAGTCTTTCTATCGAACATCATTCATGGTGAGAACTACGGCTGCAACACTACGCTGATGCGCAAGTTGGCGGCCAATCTAAAGCCCGGCGGGCGCTTGATCGTTAAAGACCATATTCTCGACGATAGCCGCTCCCAACCACATGTAGGCGCGATCTTTAGTTTGCTCATGCTCCTGACTACGGACGGCGGCCGTTGTTATAGCTTCACAGAGATTGAATCGTGGATGCGGCAGGCGGGGATGGACCGGATCGAACATATAGCACTGCCGGCACCAATGACTTCGTCCCTCGTCATCGGGTGGAAGTAGCAGAAGTAGTAGTCGTGAGCCAATTTTATGCTAGACTGGTTGTATTAAACGGCAAAGGCAGGAAATTGACCATCGACGAGCAAGAACAAAAAGCCCGGCAGCAAGCGGTCATCGACAACTTCAAACCCGCCTGCATCTGCAACAAAATCCGCCGCGGCACAGTTGCCAAAGCGATTCAAGGCGGGGCGAAAACCTTCGAACAGGTCAGTAAACGCACCGGCGTCGGCACCGGCCCCTGCGGCGGGCGGCGCTGCGGTTCTCTGGTCCGCGGTATGCTCGGCGAACCGGTGACGACTTGCAATGACTGCGGCTGGACGGTGTTGGTCGGAGCCGCTTGCCCGCGGTGTGAATACGCTAAACAAGAAATCTAGGCAAGCTGATTAGCTACAAGGTAGCGCAACTGTCGTCCCGTTAATTGGCTATTTCTTCAGAATGGCCGTCTTACGCAGGAAACGTTTGCGTTGATTGAGACAGCTCTTCTTTTTGTCTTCGCTCTCTTCGACGCGGCAACCCTGGCAAGCGGGGCAGATCCAGCCGCCGCAAGCGCATCGTCCGCCCGGTTTGCCGGCTAACCCGGGTTTGGTATTGAAGTTCCTTTGACAACGGACGCAGATAATTGCGCTGGTGGCATCGAGGATTTCGAGATCTTCAGCGGGAGCGATGCACCGCGCAGTTTCACCGGTGACCACCACTCTATATTGAAATGCTTCTTTCGAGAGCGGCGTATCCAGCAGCATCCCGGCCCTGGTGAAGCAGGCCTTGATCGCCGTCGTGCCTTCGATCTTGCCTTCGTATCCCTTATTCTTGTGGCGCACGACTGTCCCATCGCGCAAACCGATCTCATGTTTTTCTTCCATAGACACCTTCTTTGTAAAAAGCCTCAGGTTCTCTGCCATGTCATAAGACTTTCAGCCCTTAAGAGGAATAAATATGCACGTCATTTTCCTCGATCCGGCGGCCGCGAGCGATGAGCTTGATGATACTGCAAATGTTGCGGCTCACGTCCGTGATCCCCGCCGCGGGATAACCGCTTTTGATATAACGACCGATGAATTTGTCCTCGCCGACGTCGATGATCTGAAGATAGTCCTTATTCTCGTTGCCTTCGAAATAATGTTTCGTGCCCGGCGCAGGGCTATCGAGGTCGTTCTGCAACGCCTTCGATATCTTGATCCCAACGAACAAAGGCTTGGTCTCGTCAGCCATCGCACAGCTCCCTTCGCAAGCGTCGCACGCTTACACCACGACCAGGGGATTGCACTAGCCCGTAACGGCAGCGAACAACCCCTCGATCACCGCGCCCACCATGAAACGCCGCTGGGTCAACCGTCAGTTGGCAATCTTCAAGGCAACGCCCATTGGCAAAACATTATCGCCGATGCTCAAGGCGGTGGTTAGCTTTTCCATCTCCCAAGAAGAAACCTTCTCTGTCGAAATCGCTTCCTTAACCTTCGGATCGGACTTCTGGTCGGCTGCCGGAACTTTGATAATGTACTTGACGTTATTGCCGTCGACCAGTGTCACGGAAAGAATTAGATCCTTGACCTCTTGCGCCCCCAGCGTCTGCAATGACGCAATACGATTCAAGGCCACGGTCTTGTCGACAGTATAGTTATACAACCAGATAAACGAGCCTGCGGTCGCGATCAGCAGCAACCACGCGAACTGTCCGACCCGCTTCTGCCGGTTCATGACAGTTATACGCTGGCGATCGAAAAACTGTCGGAAGCTGTCTCGTTCGATGGTCAAGCGTTTGGTTGCGTCCTGCTCGGCGGAGCTCGGCGGTTGATCGAACGATAAGCCCATGCTGTTCAAAACCATACCTATAACAATCAAAACCATGGGTATGAGCACGATAAAAATAGGATGCATATTACTCCCTCCGCAAACGGATGCTTGAAATCCGCGAATATAGGAAGAGGGATGGGGTGCAAGACCGGGAAATCTTACGGCACAGCATCGACGCCGCCAACCATGCCATTCTAAAGTGTAGCCCCGGTCTTCGACCTCTTGCGCGCCAATAGGATCGAGACATGATCTTAAGTACTCTATAGGAACACCTGGCATGAAGCAAACTTAGGTCCAACCACTTTGTTTTGTCATTCCGTGTAGTCCTCGGGTAAACGGGATTGCAATACCGCCAGCCCAAGTCTATACAAGGTGCCCCATGGTGATTCGTTATGCATCGGCTGTCGTGACCATTGCGGGAATACTCGCCCTCGCCTCCGGCTTAGTTTTCTGGTCCGGCAGGGCGACAGGTCTACTGTCGATGCATATGTTGCTGGGCTTTTTAACCGTAATCGGACTATGGACGATTGGTGTCGCTCAAGCCCTAAGCGCCGGAGGAAGCTGGGGTCTGGCGGCGCTTGCATTCGTCGTTGGCACGCTAACGATCTACATCGGCATGAATCAAGCAGCCCTGTTCCCAGGAGAACATCACTGGCTGATTCAGCTTAGCCACTTAATCCTGGGCATCTTGAGCATCGGCATCGGTCATATGGCCGCCGCGCGTCAGCGCCGGCAGACAAGCCGATCCCTCTAGCTTTTAGATTTGAATGCTAAACCGGCCAGCTCTCCAAAAGATAAGCCTGTTCCCAAAACCAATACTCGTAGCGGCTGCTGAGAATGAACAACTTCAGCATGCGCTTTTTCTCAGCCGGGCTGGCCGCCGCGCCAATAAAATCCATCAGGCGAATCTGCTCGCGTACCGGCCGCCAAAAAGCATCCGACGCGTAGGTCTCGATCCACTGGCGATAGATCTTTGGCGTGGCGGGCCGGTTTTTGAATAGGCGCTTGCCGGTTTCGCCGTAGATCCAATAACAAGGCAACACCGCGGCCACCAACTCAGCCAGACTGCCGCCGCGCGCCACCGACTGCAAGTGATCGATGTAAGCCTGGGTGCGCGGTCCTTTTGGCACCGCATCCAGCTGTTTGCGCGACAGGCCTAACGTCTTGCCGAAACTCGCGTGGAAGGTGCGTTCCACCTCCACCGCGCCCAAGGCATGCCGGCAGAAGAGTTCTAAAATTTCGATGTTCGGCGCCCTGGCCCCGCCAAGACAGAGGACTTGCGCGAAGTCGAGCAGATAAACATAGTCTTGCAGGATGAAGTACGTAAACCGATTGAGCGGCAAAGTCCCGGCCGCCAACTCACGAAGGAACGGATGGCCGTCAATCGCCCGCCAGATAGACTCGCTCTGTTGCCGTAGTTCGGCGCTAAATCTTTTTGCCATCGGTTAGAATTAACGAAAATCTGGCGTGAAAAAAAG
>Ga0190275_10001451_pt1 | contig 17620 bp, 16 predicted proteins | sample Popmic550T_FD_133745 | JGI IMG/M metagenome (GOLD analysis project Ga0190275, IMG submission 133745) | Populus adjacent soil microbial communities from riparian zone of Yellowstone River, Montana, USA - 550 T | ecosystem: Environmental > Terrestrial > Soil > Riparian zone > Trees stand | place...
AGGAGGAAGAATTGTGGGGCAGACATACCCCCGGGGGGCGGGGGGGGGGCGGCCGGCGGGGGGGGGGGGGCTGGGGGGGGGGGGGGGGTTTCGCGTTGGGCCCGGGGCGGGGAGGGGGGGGGCGGGGGGGTGGCGGGCCGGGGCGCGGCCGCATGTTCGGCCACGGCGACCTGAAGTTCGTGATCCTGACCCTGCTCGCCGAGAAGCCGCGCCACGGCTACGAGATCATCAAGGAGCTGGAGGAGCGCCTAGGCGGCACCTACTCGCCCAGCCCGGGCACCGTCTACCCCACGCTGTCGCTGCTGGAAGACATGGGGTACGCCCGGGCCCGGACGGAGGAGAGCAACCGCAAGGTGTTCGAGATCACCGACGAGGGGCGCGCGTACCTGGAGCAGAACAAGTCCACCATCGACGACATCTTCGACCGGGTGGACGACTTCGGCTCGTTCGTGGGGCCGCTGGTGGCGGGGCTGGGGCGCGCGTTCGGCAACCTGGGCCGCAGCACCTTCCGCTCGGCGATGAAGCACCAGGGCGACGAGCAGTGGCTGCAGCGCGCCCGCGAGATCCTGGAGCGCGCCGCCCGCGACATCGAGGGGCTGAACTGAGATGGACGCCCCCGGCGACCCCGACCCCGCCGGCGGCGTGAATCCACCCCCCGCGTTCTACGGCCTCTGGCCCAGGTTCGGGGCGGCGCCGGAGGATCGCGTGTCCGACGAGCCGCGGATCGTCACCATCCCGACCGCGCGCTCGTCGTCGGCCGACCTGACAGCCGGCGCCTGAACTCCCCCGTTCCTCCCCGATTCCAAGGGAGGGCGGGGGAGTCCTCACTCCGCGGAGAATTCGGTGCATTTCCGCGGCGCCGCGGGCCCTCACCCTGCCGCTTCGCGGCTGTCCCTCTCCCCAACAACCGGGGAGAGGGACCTGGGGCGCTTCGCGCCGGCGGCAAACGCCAGGCGCGTGGCCTCGGCGGTCGGCGAGGGGTTGATCGCCCTCTCCTTCGTGCGCCGGGTGCTGCAGGAGTGATCCCGGGTCGAACAAGCCCTCGTCGTACCGCACGGCTCCCGAAGACTTTCTTCCGCCCGAGTCTGCCCCCGGGCTTCGCCAAGCGCCAGCGTATGTGGAACTCAACTCATGGTTCCGTGACGGCGCCCTGCTCCGCAGCGGCTCCATCGGGCACGGAACCGATCCGATCGGCGAGGATGTCCGAAAGCCCCGCGGTGAAGCGGACCGCCAAGTGGCCGCCGTCGCGGTAAACGACGCCGCGAGCCTGGTCGGCCTCGCACAGGCTGCGAGGGCAGATGAACGGAGTCATGTCCACCGTCCACACCCCGGAGAACCCGGCTGCCGCGCGTCGCTGCCCCTGGTAGATCCGCGACGCCGAGCTGTCCGCCGGATTGAATCGGCAAAGGGGCCGGGGGAGCCAATGCGGTCGCCACGCACGCCGGCTGAGGCAGACCGGGCCGTTGAACGGCAGTTCGGGGGTGTCGCGCAGCAGCACCACCGAGGCACCGGACCCCGTGAGCGAATTCAGCATACGCGTTGTACCCTGAACCCACTCGGGCTCGGTGAGCATCCGCCGCGACGCGGCACTCACGTAGTGGGCGTACGAGCCGACGATGATCGTCCGGGGCCGCAGCACGGCGATGCGGGCATAAACCGCGCGCCGCCATTCGTCGCACTCGTGGTAGACCCGGCCGATGCGGTGATAGTAGACGGACACGTCCATGGGAGTACATGCGGACTTGGTGAACACCACCAGGCGCCGCCCCTGTCCGGCCACGGCCGGGTTCAGGCCCGGAAACCACTGCCCCGCGTGGCTGTCGCCGAGCAGCACGACGGTCTCCTCCCCGGCAGGATCCCCGAACGTGCAGTCCTTCGGCACGGAACTGTAGATGCGCGTGTCGCACGCCGGGTACATCGCCGGGATCTCGCGTTGCGCGAGCGCGTACCGGGCGTGCTCCGGCGTACCGAGGAGCGACCGCGAAACCCTGCCCCACAACAGGGACGAGGTCAATGCGAGCGCCGTGAGCGATGCCGCCATCCCCAGTGAGAGCGCAGGCCGCGCGCCGAGCCGCGGGTGATGGCGGATGGGGTTTTCCACCCAGTGGTAGGACAGCCAGGCAAGCCCGAGCGAGAGCAGGACCAGGGCGATTCGCGCGGGGAGCCGGAGTGAGTCGTCGAGCTGGGCCGAGAGCACCAGCACGGGCCAGTGCCAGAGATACCATGAGTAGGAAAGTCGTCCGATGTGCTGCAACGGCCCGCAACGCAGCAGCCGTGACAATGCGGTTCGAGGACTGCCGAGGATCGCGGGGATGAGCAGGGCAGTCCCGAGCACCGGAACCAGTACGGCCATTCCAGGAAAGCGGGTCTGGGCGCCAAAGAGCATGCCCGCTCCCGCGATACCCAGCAACCCCACGACGCCTGCCGCCTCCACCAGCCTCGGGCGCGAGGCGAACGCATGGGTGAACCCCCCGGTGCGGCCAGGCGCGATCGCGCCGAGCGCCCCCGCGCCGAATTCCCACGCGCGCGGCGGGGAAAGGAAAAATGCCCAGGCCTGCCGTACGTCGGTCAGCAGCAGACACAGTGCGAACGATGCCGCGACCAGGCACCCCATCAGGGTCAGCAGCCGGCGGCGCCCGAACGCCGACCGAGGTGAATGCCGTCCCACGATGGCAAGAATCAGCACGGGCCACAGCAGGTAGAACTGCTCCTCCACCGAGAGTGACCACGTGTGCAGCAACGGATTGTGCTCAGCGCCGGCGCCGAGGTAGTCCGCGCTCTTCCAAGCGAAGTAGACGTTGCTGGCGTAACCGGAAGTCGCGGCGGCGGTCACCGAGAGCACCCGGTGCTCGAGCGGGGAGTAGATCAGTGCGGCGGCGCCGGAGACGGCGAGCAGCATCACCGCGAGGGCCGGGAGCAGGCGCCGCACCCGACGGGCATAGAAAGCGGCGAGGTCGATCGTCCCGGTCCGCTCCCGTTCCTTCAGGAGAAGGGAGGAGATCAGGTAGCCGGAGAGGACGAAGAACACGTCCACTCCCACGTAGCCGCCCGCAAAGCCGGGAATGCGCGCGTGGTATCCTACCACCAGAAGGATGGCGACGGCGCGGACGCCTTCGAGCTCAGGCCGGAACCCGGTTCCAGGCCCGCCTCGCGGCCGATCCCTGGATACATGGCCGCGAGCCGGGCGGGCTTCGGGTGTGGGGGTGCCCATTTGCTCGTTTCTAATTCCGGAACGGCACGTCCGACGCTGCCGACCCGGCGAGGACACCAGCAGCGCGACATCACGGCGATGGCCCGCCATCTCATGAAATTGGCCCGCTGGTGCGCGCGGTCATCGTTACCGATCCGTCCGGTCTGATGGCGCGCCCCGGCGATGACGGGCTCGGGGTCGCCGGCGGGTGGGCAGACGCAGATGGGGAGCGGCACCTCCTTCTGGCACATCCTAGCGCGAACTACACCTGATGTCAATAAAAATCACCAAAGAAGCGTATTTAAAGCGTTATTAAAGCAGGATTTCGCTCACCGGGGAATGTACGCAGGGCTATCTGGCGGCGAGGAGAGCGGCACGACGGCGGACGGATGGTCATCAGGGATCAGTGGGAAGGGGGAGAATGGCCAGGTGGGAGCGAACCCGCCGCCATCCCCCTCCTCCCGCATCTCTCCCACCCCCGCTTCCGCGAGGGTGCCCGGCGCGCCTAGATTCCCTCCATCGCCCCGACGCTCCCCTTCGCCCCACGAAGCGCATGCCCCGCATTGCCCCGCTCGACTACGACCAGATGCCACCGGACGCGCGCGCCGCGCACGACGAGCACCTGAAGACAGCGCGCATCACCAACATGAAGCGCACGCTGCTGCACTCCGTCCCCGCCTTCGACGCGCTGATGGCCTGGTACGGCCTGCGCGACGCGGTGCGGCCGTTCCTGGGCGAGCGGCTGACCACGCTCTTCGCGCACGCGGTGTCGAGCGAGACGGAGTGCCTGATCTGCTCCACCTTCTTCCGGCGCATCCTGGTGGAGAGCGGGGAAGACCCCGACGCGCTGGCGCTGGACGAGCGCGAGGCGGCCGTGGTCGCCTTCGGCCGGGCGCTGGCGGTGACGCCGCACCGCGTGCCGGACGGCGTCCACGACCCGGTCGCCGCGTACTTCGGGGACGAGCAGATGGTGGCGCTCACGGCCTTCGGGGCGCTGATGGTGGCGACGAACGTGATCAACAACGCGCTCGGCGTTCCGCTGGACGACTACCTGCAGCCGTTCCGCCGGCCCTCGATCGCCTCGGCCGAAGGGGTGGGCGCGCATGGGTGAGCTGAGCGGGCGGGTGGCGTTCGTGACCGGCGCCGCGCACGGGCAGGGGCGCGCGGCGGCGCTGGCGCTGGCGAAGGCCGGCGCGAACGTCGCCGCGTTCGACGTGGCGCGGCCGCTGGCGTACCCCGGCTACGGGATGGGCACCGGCGAGGAGCTGGACTCGCTGGTCCGCGAGTGCGAGGCGGCCGGCGCCGCCGCGCTGGCCTTCGCCGGCGACGTGCGCGACGACGCGGCGATCATGGCCGCCGTGGAGACCACGGTGGAGCGCTTCGGGCGGATCGACATCCTCTTCAACAACGCGGGGATCTGCGCCTACGGCTTCGCCCACGAGCTGGGCGAGGACGAGTGGGACGCGATGATGGACATCAACCTGAAGGGCCCCTGGCTGGTGGCGCGCCGGGTGATCCCCGTGATGATGCGGCAGCGCTCGGGCGTGATCATCAACAACTCGTCGGTGGCCGGGCTGCGCGGGATGCGGCGGCTGAGCCACTACGCCGCCAGCAAGCACGGCCTGGTGGGGCTGACCAAGTCGTGGGCGCTGGAGCTGGCGCCGTACGGCGTGCGCGTGGTGAGCATCCACCCCACCGGCGTCAACACGCCCATGAACGACGGCCTGGCCGAGCTGGAGGGGAAGACGGTCGAGGAGATCGCCGAGGCCTCGGCCGGCAACCTCATCCCCGTCCCCTGGATCGAGCCCGAGGACGTGGCCGAGGCCGTGCTCTACCTCGCGTCGGACCGCGCGCGGTTCATGACGGGGAGCGGGCTGGTGCTGGATGCCGGGCTGCTGACGCGTTGACCCGCGCGGGCCGATGACGTTCCGGGTGGAGGCGGTGAAGGTGCGCGATCCCGAGCGGAGCATCTGGCTGCGGCTGTCGTCGCTGCGCTCGTGCATCCGGCGGATGTGCCACGCCACCGGCGAGCGGTTCGACGACGCCGGCGCCCGCTACGGCATCGGCCGGCCGGCGCCCTGGCCCGCGCCGCCGGACGAGTCGCTGCTGCTCGCCGTGCTGGAGGACGTCGAGGCGCGGCGCGCCCCGGCCCTCGAGCGCCGCCGCGCCTTCGACGCGGCGCGGCGCCAGTCCAAGCGGCAGGGCAACCGCCAGCTCTCGAAGCTGGATCGCGCGGAGCTGCGCCGCGTCCGCGACCCCGCCGCCGACGGCATCGTTTCCACCGGGAGGACCCATGACGAGGCGAGCCACGCTGGCACTGACCCTGTTCGTCGCCGCGGCTGCTTGTGGTGGTGGCCGTGAGACGTTCAGCGACCCCGCGCAGCCGATCCAGATGCCGCGCGGCTCGGAGTTCGACATCGCCCTCAAGTCGAACCAGAGCACCGGCTACCATTGGGTGCTGGTGGACTCGGCGGGGCTGGGGCCGCTGCGCCACGTGGGCACGCGCTACACCGTGCCGCGCAAGTACCGCGACAACAACGGCGCCGGCGGCACCGAGACCTGGACCTTCGCCACCACGGGACCGGGGCAGGCCACCATCCACCTGGTCTACAAGCGCCCGTGGGAAACCGTCCCGCCGGCGGACAGCGTGCGGTTCGAGGTGCGCGTGCGGTGAGCGAGCACAACGCAATTCTTGCCCGAGAGAGGCCGTTACGAGAGCGGGACGTTTCGTGACGGGGGCGGCTGAAGGCGCAGCTAATACAATGGGAAGCCTCGCAAACTGCGCGAGGCTGCGAACGCCGGCGGATGCGCGAGGGGCATCCGCCGGCGTTCGGCCGCCGTTGAAGTCCGCGAAGGCGGACTGCGTGCCGTTGTAGCGGCGAGTTTACTCGCATATTCCCCGCACCTGACTCCTTTCCTCCCTCGAGAATCAACAGAGGAGCGCCGGCTCCTCTGCTGATTCTTCCATCGTCATACGTCCAGAGATCGTGCGAGGTCAGCTCCTGCCGGTGGCGAGGAACTCGGCGAAGGGCGAGTCGCCGGCAAGGACGATCCCCGCTTCGATCATCACCTTGAAGCCGTTGGCGCCGTTGGTGAGCATCACCACGCCCTCCCTGCGCGCGGGGAAGTAGAAGACCATCGACTTCTCGCCCCAGTCGGCTCCGGTGTGCCAGAGCAGCGGCCCGTCGGCGTATTCCATCACCGACCAGCCCAGCGCGTAGCCGATGCGTCCCGGGCAGCGCGCCACCTTCGCCCTGTCGCACGCGGACGCCGGGCTCAGGTCCAGCGCGTGGAGGGAGTCGCGCTGGGCCACGTAGCGCGCCGGCAGCCCGTCGTGGCGCATCACGCCCACCAGGAACGCCGCGTAGTCGCCGATGGTGGTGTAGATGTCGTCCGCCGCGTTCGCGGGGGACGCGAAGGACGGCTCGCCGTAGCGGCCTTCGGGGCCCATCGGCACGGCGACGCGGCCGGCGAACCAGTCGCGCCGCGTGAACGACGTCTGCGCCATCCCGAACGGCCGGAAGACGTACTGCGCGGCCAGCGAATCGAGCGACGCGCCCAGCTTGGCGCTGGCGAACCGGCGCGCGTATTCGAATCCCTCGCCCGAGTAGCCGTAGGTGGTCCCCGGCTCCGTGCGGAAGCGCAGCACGCCGCCGGTCTCCCGGCGCCAGTTGGCGAAGCCGGTGCGGTTGCTGAGCGCCACCCGCGGCGTGAGCAGCCGGTGGCGCGGATCGGCCGCGACGTCGGGATCCACCCAGCTCGGCGCCATCGACTCGTCCAGCGACAGCCGGCCCGCCGCGGCGAGCCGCAGCATGGTCTCGGCGAACACCGGCTTGGTGAGCGAGGCCACGTTGTACAGCGTCCGCTCGCTGGCGGCCACGCCCGGCCCCTGCTCGCCGTAGACGCGCGTCCACGCCACCGCGCCGTCGCGCACGTAGGCGACGGCAATGCTGGGCACGCGGTGCTCCGCCAGCCACGCCGGCGCCTTCTGGTCCATCACCGCGCGCAGCGAGTCGGCGGTTCGATCAGGGGCGCGGGTGTGCGCGGCGGGCGAGTGCGGCTGCGAAACGGCGGGACGCGGCATCGATCCCGCCGCCGCGACACACGCCGAAATGGAAAGTGCCGCGAGGGGCACGCGTTGGATGAGTTGCACGGGCGACGCTCCGGGAACGAAGGGGAGAAGCGCGGCGCGAGGGGGGCACGCCGCGCGGCCGTGGCGGCTCTTTCGGCTACGCTCCGCGCGTTGCACTGGTTTCAGCCGCGATGCGCATCCCACGCGGGTGAGGATCGGCGCTACCGTGTCCGAGATGCTGCTCCCGCGCCGAATTCGAACGCCCGGGTGGGGCGTGCGTCCACCGCGCAAGCGTGCGGCGTCGACAGCGTTTCGGTTGATGCAACCCATTAGCGGACAGGCAAACGTTGGGTTATTGTTCGTGACTCGCCCGCTCCGCGCGCCTGGCGCCGGAGCGATGGTCAAACCACAGACGGGAGGTTCCGATGCAGAAGCTGAAGCTGAAGCTGAAGCTGGACGTGGACGAGCTCGCGGTCGAGTCGTTCGGCGTGGCGGTCGAGGACGAGGTCGGCACCGTGCTGGCCAACATCGCGCCCACGGCGCAGACCCGTGAGTGCCCGTGCATCGCGCTCACCTCGCCGCACGTGTGCGGGTGAGACGCGGCTGACCGCGACCACGTCGCGCGGCCGGAACGCCGGCGGATGCCACGCGCATCCGTCGGCGTTATCTTTGCCCCCCGAACGCGGTTCCGTGATCCGAACTCTCGTACTTCGGCATTCCAGATGAGCGATACAGTGGCGGCGGCCAACCTCGGCGAGGACAGCGGCGGCACCGGGCCGGCGGCCGGCGGCAAGGAGGCGTGGACGGCGCGCGCGGTGGCGCCGGTGCTGGCCAAGCACCCCGAGCGGCGCGAGCGCTTCGTCTCCACCAGCGGCGTGGAGGTGGAGCGGCTGTACACGGCGGAGGACGCCGCGGGGATGGACCCCGAGCGCGACCTGGGCTATCCGGGCGAGTTCCCGTTCACCCGCGGCATCCAGCCCACCATGTACCGCGGGCGCTTCTGGACCATGCGCCAGTACGCGGGCTTCGGCACGGCCGAGGAGACCAACACCCGCTTCAAGCTGCTGCTGGAGGCGGGGCAGACGGGGCTCAGCACCGCCTTCGACCTGCCCACGCAGATGGGGTACGATTCCGACGCGGCGATGGCGGCGGGCGAGGTGGGGCGGGTGGGCGTGGCCATCGACTCGCTCGCCGACATGCGCAGGCTTCTGGACGGCATCCCGCTCGACAAAGTCAGCACGTCGATGACCATCAACGCCACGGCGGCGATCCTGCTGGCGCTGTACATCGCCGTGGCCGACGAGCGCGGGATCCCCCGGAACAGGATCAGCGGGACGATCCAGAACGACATCCTCAAGGAGTACATCGCGCGCGGCACCTACGTCTTCCCCGTGGAGCCGAGCCTGCGCCTGATCACCGACATCTTCGCGTTCTGCAACGCCGAGGTGCCGCGCTGGAACACCATCTCCATCTCCGGCTACCACATCCGCGAGGCGGGGGCGACGGCGGCGCAGGAGATCGCCTTCACCTTCGCCGACGGGCTCGAGTACGTGCGCCGCGCGCTGAAGGCGGGGCTGGACGTCGACAAGTTCGCGCCGCGGCTCTCCTTCTTCTTCGCCAGCCACAACGACCTGTTCGAGGAGGTCGCCAAGTTCCGCGCCGCCCGCCGCCTGTGGGCGCGGCTGATGCGCGAGCGCTTCGGCGCCGGCGACGAGGCGGCCAAGCTGCGCTTCCACACGCAGACCGGCGGGGTGACGCTGCAGGCGCAGCAGCCGCTGAACAACGTCGTGCGCGTGACCGTCCAGGCGCTCGCCGCCGTCCTGGGCGGCACGCAGAGCCTGCACACCAACGGCTACGACGAGGCGCTGTCGCTCCCCACCGCGCAGGCGGCCACGCTGGCGCTGCGCACGCAGCAGGTGCTGGCCTTCGAGAGCGGCGCGGCCGACACGGTGGACCCGCTGGCCGGCAGCTACTACGTGGAGTCGCTCACCGACGCCGTGGAGGCGAAGGCGCGCGAGTACCTCGACAAGATCGAGGAGATGGGCGGCGCGGCCGAGGCGATCGCCTACATGCAGGACGAGATTCACCGCGCCGCGTACGAGCACCAGATCGGGATCGAGAACGGCGACCGCGTGGTGGTGGGCGTGAACCGCTACACGCAGGCGGAGACACCGGTGGACCTGGCCCAGCCCGACTTCTCGGCGCTGGAGCGCGGCCAGCAGGCGCAGCTCGCCGAGATCAAGCGCACCCGCGACCCGGCCGAGGTGAGCGCGCGCCTGGACGCGATCCGCGCCGCCGCGCAGGGGACGGACAACCTGATGCCCCACATCATCGACGCGGTGAAGGCGATGGTCACCCTCGGCGAGATCAGCGACGCGCTCCGCGAGGTGTGGGGCGTCTACCGCCCCGCGTAACCCGTCCACGCGTCCATGCAGCGGCCAAAGGGCCTCCCGCCGCGCGGGAGGCCCTTCTCGTTGCGGATCAGCCTCGCCGGTTTGCGAGGTGTTTCGTCGTTGTTGCCGCGGCTTCCGGCTGGCGGTGAGCGGTCAACCCACCTGCCCGCCACCCACGACACAGGCGATCGAGGCCTCCGCGCCCATCGCCACCTCCCCGCCTCCGATGAGGCAGCCGGCCGTTCCGACGGAGCCCGCCGACAGCTCCCCGCCTCCCGCGAGGCAGGCCCAGCCGCCACCCGCGCTCGCGGTCCCCGGCGTCGGCGGTTGCAGGTCTCCGCCTCCCACCGCGCAGTTGACTTTGCCGATGGCCGTTCCGTCCGCTCCCCATGCCTCGGCCGAGCGGCCGAACAGGAGCATCGCTCCCAGCGCCACGCCGCCGCCGATCACGAAGCGCCGCCGGTCCATCGCGCCCTCGTCTTCACCCATTCCGCCACGCCGCCAGGCCAGCCCCAGCGCTCCCAGCGCCGCGAGCGACGCGGCGCCCCGGCCCGCCGCCGCGCGCCGGGATTCCTCGACCAGCGCCGGGAGCAGGTGCGAGGCGGGATGGGGGATGCCGACGAGCGTGTAGTAGTGCGCGAAGTGGCGGGCGAGCGTCGCCGGGTCCAGCGTGCCGCGGCGGTCGTTGGGCGGCAGGGCGCCGGGCGTGGTGTGGAAGACGCGGAGCCTGTACACCCGCTCGCCCGCGAGGCTGGCCTCGGGCGCCAGCTCGTTCAGCGCGCCCAGCGGCGGCGGGCCGGCGGCGCCCAGCGAGCGCCAGGGGAGCGGCTCCGTCTCGGAGACGTTCTCCATCTCCCAGACCACCCGGTGCGCCATCGACACCTCGCGCCCGTCCAGCATCCACGTCCGCTCCGCGCGCGCCTGGACGATCCGTCCCGCGCGCAGCGTCACGCGCGAGGCGATCCGCGCGTCGGGCCGCTCCACCAGCCCGCGCTCCACCGCGCTCCCGGCGGCCGCGCTCAGGTCGGCGATCGCGCCGTTCCCGCCGGCCGGCCGCAGGCTGACGTCGGCCGCGCCCTGCGCCGGCCCCAGCGCGAGCGCCCAGCCGATCATCGAACGCCCCTGCGGCTCCGCGCCGAAGCTGGGGTGGATCAGCCTGACCACGTGGTGATCCGCGTGGTCGGGCGCGTGGTGGGTGGAGGGCATCAGCACGTGCACCACCCGGCTCGCGCGGTCGCGCACGAACATGCAGAGGCAGTTGAACTCGATCTGCAGCGTGGCCATGGCACCTCCCGTCGGGGTGAAGGCGGTCGCGTCCGAGCCGGACGCCGGCGGGGAGGCGTCGGCTCCCCACGGTCCCAGTCTAAAGCGCGCGGTGCCGGGAGCAAGGCGGCGCGACAATCCGGTTCCGTCCATCCGCCAGGTGGGGTGTGGGGCGTCTACCGCCCACGTGCGTCCGTGCAGCACGAGAAGGGCCTCCCGTCGCGCGGAAGGCCCTTCCTGTCGTTCTATCGGTTTCGCAGCAGGGAACGCGGTCTGCCTTCGATGGATGGGGGGAGCTGCCGCGAGGGATGTGCGATCAGTTCGGGCCGGCGGCAGGTACGGTCGGCACCAGGTCGCAATAGGCGAAGCGCTCCAGCCGCATCACCACCTCGCCCACCTCGTACGCCACGGGCGCCGCGAACCCCGGCCCGCCGCCGACGAAGGTGTGGAACTCGCCGTTCTCGCCGCACGGGTCCACGCCGGCGGGCAGGTCCGCCAGCAGCGCCGCGTCGAACGCGCGGCCGGCGAAGCCCGCGTCGAGCTGGGTGGTGTCCACGCACACCAGCCGCGCCTGGAAGCCGCGGTCGACGAACTCGCGGGCGAGCGCGGCCGTGTCGCGCCCCCAGAGCGGGAAGACGGCCTCGAAGCCGAGCGCGGCCAGCCGCTCCTCGCGGTAGCGCCGGATCTCCTCGAGGTAGAGGTCGCCGTAGGCCACGCGCGTGGCGTCGAAGCGGGTGCGCACCTCGCCCAGCGCCGCGGCGAGGGCGGCGTCGTACGCCTCGTTGGAGCTCTCGGGCTGCAGCTCGAACTCGTGCAGCGGCAGCCCCAGCGCGGCCGCCTGCCGGCGCAGCAGCTCGCGCCGCACGCCGTGGATGCTCACGCGCTCGTAGCCGGCGGTGACGCTGGTGAGCAGCACGATCGGCGCGTGCTCGCCCGACGCGCGCAGGGCGTCGAGCGCGAGCGTGCTGTCCTTGCCGCCGCTCCAGCTCAGGATCAGGGGTTCGGCCATCGAGACGAAATCGCCGGGGGCAGAGGAGGATAAGGTGGCGGGGCGGAATCTGCCCCGCGCGGGGCGGGCGCACAACCCGCGGCGCGACGGAGGCTACACACACATTCCGTCACCTTTTTGCAGCCTGAGCTTGCGCATCCCGCGAAGCGCGGTTAGCCTTGAAACCATGAGAAACGCCGTTGCCGACGCCGCCTGCTATCACTACGGGCTCTCCCTCGGGGGCCCGGGTCTCGTCGTGCGCGGCTGAATCGACAGCCCTGACGGCGAAGCACCAGAGGGCTCCCAAACGGATCGGGGGGCCCTCTTCGCGTTCCGGCACCCGGCCGCCACACGCACCAACGCACGGAGACCGCAGCATGATCATCGTCACCCGTCCGAACGTCACGGACGCCGAGCTCGACCAGATCCGCGAGCACGTGGAGGTGCTGGGGATGCGCACCCACGTGTCGCGCGGCGAGCTGCGCACCATCATCGGCTGCCTCGGCGACGAGGCGCTGCTGCAGGAGGCGGCGCTGCTGTCGCTTCCCGGCGTGGAGTCCGTCACCCCGGTGATGAAGCCGTACAAGCTCGCCTCGCGCGAGTTCGCGGCCGACCTCACCATCGTGCGCGCCGGCGACGGCCCGGGCGCCGGCATCGGCGGGCGGCGGCTGGCGGTGATCGCCGGGCCGTGCTCGGTGGAGGGGCGCGAGATGCTGCGCACCACCGCGCGCTCGGTGGCCGCCTCGGGGGCGGGGCTGCTGCGCGGCGGCGCCTTCAAGCCGCGCAGCTCGCCGTACGCCTTCCAGGGGCTGGGCGAGGCGGCGCTGCGCATGCTGGCCGAGGTGCGCGCCGAGACGGGGCTGCCGATCGTGACCGAGGTGATGGACACGCGCCAGGTGGAGCTGGTGGCCGAGCACGCCGACGTGCTGCAGGTGGGCGCGCGCAACATGCAGAACTTTTCGCTCCTCTCCGAGCTGGGGCGCGTGCAGCGGCCGGTGCTGCTCAAGCGCGGCCTCTCGGCCACCATCAAGGAGCTGCTGATGGCCGCCGAGTACGTGATGGCGCAGGGGAACCGCGACGTGATCCTGTGCGAGCGCGGCATCCGCACCTTCGAGACGGCCACCCGCAACACGCTGGACGTGGCCGCCATCCCGGTGCTGAAGAAGGAGACGCACCTCCCCGTGCTGGTGGACCCCAGCCACGCCGGCGGCCGCGCCGACCTGGTCGCGCCGCTGGCCTTCGCCGCCATCGCCGCGGGCGCCGACGGGCTGATGATCGAGGTGCACCCGAAGCCGCAGCAGGCGCTCAGCGACGGCGACCAGTCGCTCACGCTGGAGGCGTTCGAGGCGCTGATGCACGCCCTGCAGCCGTTCGCCGCCGCAGTGGGGCGCGAGCTGCCGCTGCCGGTGGCCCCGGGGCTCCGGGAGGCCGCATGACCGCCACCGACGTGACCGCCGCCGCCCCGGTGACCCCCGCGGCCGCGCGCCTCCTGCACGCGCGGGGCGAGATCGAGCGCATCGACCGCGAGCTGATCGGGCTGATCGCCGAGCGCGTGCGGATCGCGCGCGAGGTGGGCGTGGCCAAGACCGAGCTGGGGATCCCCACGCTCGACCCCGCGCGCGAGGCCGCCGTGGTGCGCCGCGCGGGCGAGCTCGCGCGCGAGCTGGGGCTGGGCGACGAGGACGTGCGCTACATCTTCTGGCACCTGATCGGCCTGAGCCGCCGCGCCCAGATGGAGGTGGGGTGAGCGGCATCCGCACCGTTGCCGTCGCGGGGCTGGGGCTGATCGGCGGATCGCTGGCGCGCGACCTGGCCGCGCGCGGCGTGCGCGTGCTGGGCCACGACGCCGACGGCGGCGCGGTGGATGCCGGCGTCGTTGAGGGTGTCCTGGCCGCCGCGCTGGGGCCGGGGCTGGAGGGGGTGGAGGATGCGGACGCGCTGGTGCTGGCCGTGCCCGTGGGCGCCGCGCCGGCGCTGCTGGAGCGCGCGCTGCCGCGGCTCGCCGGCGTGCGCTTGGTCACCGACGCGGGGAGCACCAAGGCCGGCATCGTGGCCGCGGCGCGGCGGCTGGGGGTGGGCGCCACCTTCGTCGGCGCGCACCCGCTGGCGGGCGACCACCGCAGCGGCTGGGGCGCGTCGCGGCGGGGCCTGTTCGCCGGCGCCACCATCTACCTCACCCCGTCGCCCGAATCGGCCGGCGAGGCGGTCGCACTGGCGCGCGAGCTGTGGGCATCGGTCGACGGACGGGTGGTGGAGATCGGCGTGGAGGAGCACGACCGGCGGCTCGCGTGGACCAGCCACCTGCCGCAGGTGGTCTCCAGCGCGCTTGCGGCGGCGCTGGCGGAGCGGGGGATCGCGCGGGCCGACCTGGGCCCCGGCGGCCGCGACGTCACCCGCCTGGCCGCCGGCTCCCCCGAGATGTGGCGCGACATCCTCGCCGAAAACGCCGTCCCCGTCTCCGAGGCACTTGCCGCCGTCGAACGCTGCCTCGCCGCCGCCCGCGCCGCGCTCGAGTCCGGCGACGCGGAGGCGATCGAGGCGTGGCTGGCGAGCGCGAACGGCTGGGGCGCGAAGGACGCGTGAGGGTCAGGCGGGTTTGGCGGAATCTTCCTCTTTGATCCTGTAATCTCCTTCGACATAGACGGTTTCTGCGTGCGCAGAGGCACGATGTCTCTCCGCGGCGCCGCGCCCTCTCCGGCCGCCTGAGGGCGTCCGCCTCTCCCGTTCCGGGAGAGGTTGCTCGGCGGGCTTCCGGCGCACCTGCGACCCTCCCGCGGGGGTGGGTGCAGGATGCTCCGCCGCTTCCGCATGCCCCCTCTCCCGGAACGGGAGAGAGGAGCGCTCTCAGGCGCGGGGAGAGGGCCCGCGGCGCCGCCGAAGCGCAGCCGAGCCCGCCCGCGCTCTGCTGCGCTGAGCATCATCGAACCACCTCACCAGCCGCTTTCAGCCCGTGGAGCCTCGCGCAGTTTGCGAGGCTTCTCGTAGTTGTTGCTGCGGCGCTGCGGCTTCAGCCGCCGGTGAGCGGGTGCGCCCGAGACTTCTTTTTAACGCGGCAGTTCAGAACAGCGAGGTCTGCGCGGGAAGGCGGAGGGCGCGGAGGTGGGAGACGTCGATGGTCTCGAGGGGGGATTCCTGCGGGGCCACGGCGAGCGAGCCCTTGTAGCGCAGGCGCTCCAGGGCGTCGCCGACCACGTCGTACGCGAGCGCGGGGTGGTTGGCGTTGTCGCTGAGGTGCGCGAGGACCACGGCGCAGAGCTCCTCGTGGTACAGCTCGCCCGCCAGCTCGGCCGAGGCGCGGTTGGAGAGGTGGCCGTGGCTGCCGCCGATGCGCGCCTTCACCGACCAGGGATAGTGGCTTTCGCGCAGCATCACCTCGTCGTGGTTGCTCTCCAGCACCAGCAGGTGGCAGCGCTGCAGCGCGTGCCGCACCGGCGCCGTGGCGCGCCCCAGGTCGGTGGCGATCCCCAGCTTGTCTCCGGTGGCGGTCTCCGTCACCGTCACGGCCACGGGGTCCACCGCGTCGTGCACGGTCAGGAACGGCGTCACCACCAGCCCGCCGAAGTCCACCGGCTCGGCGCTGGAGTACGGGCGCACGTCCTCGCTGCCGTCCAGCAGGGAGCGGCAGACGTTGCGGGTGAGGTCGGTGAGGTAGAGGGGGATCCCCCAGCGGCGCGCCGCCACGCCCATCCCGCGCGTGTGGTCGCCGTGGTCGTGCGTGATCAGCAGCGCCGTCAGGGACTGGGGATCGACGCCGATCGCGGCCAGGCGCCGCTCCAGGTCGCGCCCGCTGAAGCCGGCGTCCACCAGCACGCGCACGCCCTCGCACTCCACCAGGATGGCGTTGCCGCGGCTGCCGCTGCCAAGCACCGTAACCTGCACGGTTGTCCTGCGAACAGATTTCAACAGGTGCGCTAGTGCGTAAGTGCGCTAGTGCGTTGGGAATGCGCGACGAGACCGCTTCGTCGCGTGACGGAGATCAGCTTCCCGCGCCGTCGCCGCGGGCGCGCTGCCAGGCGCGCTCGAGCTGGGCGCGGGCGCCGCCGCCCAGCGGCACCTTGCGGCGGCTCATGGCGCGCTCGGCGACCTCGAGGAACTTGTCCACCCGGTACGCCGTGAGGTCCTCCCCGGTTCCCCAGGAGAAGGGGGGAACGTACCGCGGAGGCATCGCCGCGCCGTAGAGGTTGCTCCCCGCGCCGATCACCGTGCCGGTGTTCAGCAGCAGGCCGATCCCCGTCTTCACGTGGTCGCCCAGGAAGGAGCCCACCTTGATCTCGCCGGTGTCGGCCTCGCCGGCAGGGGTCCACAGGCGCACGGTGGAGTAGTTGTTCTTGAGGTCGCTGTTGGTGGTCTCGGCGCCCAGGTTCACCCACGCGCCCAGGTAGGCGTGGCCGATGTGGCCGTCGTGCGCCTTGTTCACCCACCCCAGCGCCACGCTCTCGGCGAACTCGCCGCGGATGCGGCAGACGGGGCCGATGCTCGACTGCTCCACCGTGCCGCCCAGCACGGTGGAGCCGGCGCCCAGGTACACCGGCCCCGCCATCCGCGTGAACGCCTTCACGTGCGAGCCCGCGTCCAGCCACACCGGCCCGGCGCTGGTGTCGAACACCACCCCCGGCTCCACGATCACCCCGTCGCCCACCACGATCGGGTACGCGCCGAAGGCGAAGACGCCCGCCGGCAGCGCCGGCGTCGCGGCGCCGGGGAAGAGCCCCGCCACGTCCTCGCTGATCTGCGCGGGGGTGAGCGACATCAGCTCCCACACGGGCCCGATCGTCTTCCCCCCGAGCTGCACGGCGCCGGTGCGGTCCAGCACGGTGCCGGGGCGGGCGAAGAAGTCGGGGCCGGGCGAGGGCGCGCCCTGGGGCGAGAACCAGCCGACCACCTCGTCGCCCACCAGCAGCACGCCGGCCCCGCCGCGCCGCTGGCGCCAGACGTCGCCGCTCCCCCAGGCGGGGACGGCGCGGGCGCTCAGGAAGATGCGGTCGCCGTCGCGCGGCGCCTCGTGGTAGCCGAGGACGGGCGGCGCGTCGTCCTCCTCGAAGCCGGCGAGGTGCGCGGGGCCCAGGTGCGCGACGCAGCGCGCGCCGAACAGCCGTTCGGCGCGCCGCCGCATCGTCATCGTGCCGAACACCAGCTCGCCGCCGGGCCGGGTCAGCGCGAACGGCTCCCACCCGGCCGAGACGTCGTCGTCGAAAAGGATCAGGGACAGCGGCATCGATGGATCACTTCGGTGGATCGGTCGGGTTCGGCGGTCGCGTCGGGTCCGGTGCGCGTGGCGGACGCGGTCGACAGGTGCGTTAGCGCACGAGTGCGTTCGACTCACCACGTGCCTCGGCATCGTCCGTCGATCGACTGTCCGACGCCGTTGCGGTTCACGCACTTGCACACCCGTGCAGATCCCTCACTCACGCACCTGTCGGCGATGCCGGCCGCCGCTAGAGATTCCTGAGCTCCTCCGGCAACTCCGCCAGCATCGACTTGAGATCCGCCACCCGGTCGCGGTGCGCCACGAAGGTGATCCCGTGCGTCCGCACGATCACCAGGTCCTCCACGCCGAACGCAACCACCGGGCCGTCCTCGGCATAGATGGTGGTGCCCGCCGCGTCCACCGCGTGGGCGTCGCCGACCAGGCAGTTGCCGCGTCCCTCGATCCCGCGCGTGCGCGCCATCGCGTCCCACGCGCCCACGTCGTCCCACTCGAAGGTCGCGCGTAC
>Ga0190275_10001452_pt1 | contig 17611 bp, 14 predicted proteins | sample Popmic550T_FD_133745 | JGI IMG/M metagenome (GOLD analysis project Ga0190275, IMG submission 133745) | Populus adjacent soil microbial communities from riparian zone of Yellowstone River, Montana, USA - 550 T | ecosystem: Environmental > Terrestrial > Soil > Riparian zone > Trees stand | place...
GGGCCGGCGCCGACGTCGCCGCGCGGGGCCGCGCGCTCACGCCGCTGCTGGAGCTGCTCGCGCGCGTGCTGGGGCGCGGGTCGCACGCGCTTCCTCCGTACTTGCTGGGGCCATGATCGACCCAGGCAGCCCGGTCGCGGACGTCGTGCTCCCCGCGTTCGCGCGCGATGCCCACCTCGTGGCCGCCGAGGCGATCCTGCGCCGGCTGGCCGCCGCGTTTCCGTCCGCGGGACTCGGCATCACCGGGTCGCTCGCCACCGGAACGCACCGGGCGGGGAGCGACATCGACCTGGTGATGGCGGACGAATCGTTCCGGCGCGACATCCAGTTCGCCACCGTCTCGGAGGGGATCCCCACGGCGGTGGTCTGCCTTCGCCCGCACTTCGACGCGGACCGGGAGCGGCGCTGGATGCTGGCGTCGGGCGGCGAGGTGCGCGTGGTGTCGATGGTGCGCTCGGCGTTCGTGGCGCGCGACCCCAACGGCGTGATGGGCGAGATGCAGCGCACCGTCGCGCGGCTCGACCGCGAGCGGCTGGAGCGGCGCGACGAGCTCGCCGCCATCCGCCGCGACGAGGGGCTCGCGCTGATCCGCGCCCTGCACGGCGGCACCCCCGCCGGCGACGAGCACCTGCAGATGCAGCTCTTCACCGCCATCGTGGACGGCTGGTTCCTGCTGCACGGGCTGGCGATGGAGACGCGGCAGGCCAGCGAGCGCATGCTCGACACCATCGCCGCGCACGACCGCCCGCTCTACGACCTGCTGCGCCGTGCCACCCCGCTGACCCACGCCGCGCTCGCCCCCCTGCTCCGCGCCTTCGACCACGTCTTTGCACCAGTTCCGGGTGCGGGATGATTGCCCGGACCTTCTCTCAGGCCGACCGCCACATCCCTCCGTGGCCTCGCGCGCTGGACGGGCCCAAGGGATGGCGTGATCATTGATGGAGATTACGCGAGGCTCCGCGTCACGGTGACGCAGAACACGCAGCGAGGTGACCGATGAGCTCTGCTTCTTTCGCTCAAACCGATCCGGTGCCGTGGCCGAGCGGACATGGCGACACCATCGCGGTGCTCGCGCTTCTGCCCGACGCGCTGAGCGAGCGGTACGGCCTCCGGTTCATCGAAGGCAGCGACAACCTCGACGTCTACGAGGCGGCGGCGATTCGCCTGGAATCGGGGCGGCGCCTCGGGCTTCTGCGGCACCGCGGCGCTCCGGTTCCGGGTACGGAGATCCACGCGGACGGCGCGGACAATTCGCTGGAGGCGATTCGCGAGTTCCTCGACGGCTTCGGCCTTGCGGCCGACGACCTGCTCTGGGTGCGAGAGGACGTGCCGCTCGACCATCTCCGTGCGGCCGAACACCCGGCCTGAACGTCCGATTGGAACGCAAGCGAGCCCCCGGCCGTCTCTCGGCCGGGGGCTCGTTCGTTTGATCTGAAGATCGGCTACTGCGCGAGCGTCCAGGCGATGGGCATCGTCACCTGCACGCGCACCGGCTGGCCCTTCACGGTGGCGGGGCGGAAGCGGGCGCGGCGCAGGACGGTCTGCGTGGGCGCGTTGAAGCCGGGGTTGGGCGAGTTGACGATCTGGATGCTGCGCGGATCCACGCGCCCATCGGCGCCCACCACGAAGCTGGCCATCACGCTCCCCGACACGCGGTTCGCCTGGAGCTGGGGCGGGTAGCGGTCCTGCAGGGCGCGCTGAAGCTCGTTGACGTTGGTCAGCCGGGGCCGCTCCTCCACCACGTCTTCCCCGAACACCTCGTTGGGCGTCGGCGCGCGGGCGGAGGGCTCCTCGCGCGCGGGGGCGGGGGGCGGCGCGACCGGCTGCGGCGCGGGGCGCGGCGGCGGCGCGACGGCCACCTGCTGCGGCTGGGGCTGCGCGGGCGCGGGCGCGGGCTGGGCCTGCGCCGTCCGGGCGAGCTGCGCCGCCTGCTGCTGCTGGAGAAGCTGCGTCTGGCGCAGGGTCTCCGCGTCCCGGCGGCGGCGCTCGTCGTCCTGCTGCTTCTTCAGGGCGTCGGCGGCGCGTTGGCGCGCGGTGCGCGAGGCCGTGTCCGGCGCGGGCACGGGCGTGGTGTTCTCCCGCGCGTCGGCGGCGGGCTGCGCGGGCGCGGCAGACGCGGCGGCGGGGCCCTGCGCGAGCTGGCTGGCCACCGGAACGGTGGTGGCCGACGCCGTCGCATCGCCCTGCGGGCGCATCGCCATCCACGCGGCGCTGCCCAGCACCAGCAGGCCCAGCACGAACCCGGCGGCCATCGCGGGGCCGCGGGATCCACCGGACTTCGCGGCCGCCGCCCGCCTGCGAGCGGCGCCGGGCATCGGCGTGGGCGCCGGCTTCGCGGCGGCGGGCGCGACGGGCGCGTACGACGGCGTCTCGGCGATCCGCGGCGGCGCGGCGGGTGCCGCGGCGGCGAACGGCATGGAGACGGCCGGCGCGGCCTCGATCGGCGTCGACTCGGCCGCCACGGGTGCCGGCGTCTCCACCGGCGCCGCGACGGGCTGCGGTGCGGGCATCGCGCTGGGGGCGGCCGGGACGAACACCGGCGGCTTCGGCGGATAGTACAGCTCCAGGTCCGGCGCCGCGGTCCCGGCGCGCTTCGGAACAGGCTTGGGCACCGGCGCGCGCGTCAGGTCCGCCAGCGGCGGCGCGACCGTCTGCGGGGTGACGGTCGGCGGCGCGACGGTGGCCTGCACGACCACATCCGCGGCTGCGGCCTGCGCGACCACCTCCGCCGCGGCGGCGGCGATCGGGACGGCGGGAGATGCAGAGGCTTCGGACGGACCGGCTTCGAACGGAGTGGGTTCGGCGTGGGCGGCGGGCGCATCCACCGGCGCGGGGGACTCGACCGCGGACGATTCGGATGCGGCGGCGGCGAGCTGCGGCGCGGCGGGATCGTCTTCATTCCCCGCCAGATCCGCGATCTCGACCACCACGGCATCGGGCGATTCGACGGCGAGGATGCCGCCGGCGGCGGCGACCACGGCCGGCGCCGCGGGTGCGGGCGCCTCCGTCTGCGGCTCGGGTTCCGGCTCCGGTGCCGCGGCGGCGGGCTGGGCGGAGGCGGGGGTGATCTTCCCGAGCACCATCACCTGCCGCGTCTGCTGCTGCAGGGCGGCGGAGAAGGCGGCGCCGTCGGCGTGGCGCTCGGCGGGGTTGGAGCGCAGCGCCTGGAGCACGGCCTCCACCACCTGCGGCGGCACGGAGGCGGCCACGTCGGCGGGGGGCTCGGCGACCACGGCGCGGCCCTCGGCCAGGGCGCGGCGGGCCGCTTCGTCGAACGGGTGGTGGCCGGTGAGCAGCTCGTAGCCGACAACACCCAGGCTGAACACGTCGCTGGCGGAGGTCAGGCGGAAGCTGCCGGCGGCCAGCATCTCGGGCGAGGCGTAGGCGCTCACCTCGGCTTCGGCGCCGGCCAGCGACTCGCGCCGCACGATCTGCGGCACGCCGAAGCCGGCCACCTTCACGCGCACCTGCCGCTCGCCCTCGCCGCGCACCAGGTACAGGCTGGCAGGGCGCAGGTCGCGGTGGACGAGGCCGGCGCGGTGCCCGGCCGCCATCCCCTCGGCGGCGTCGCTCAGCAGCCGCAGGCCCAGCGCGATCGGCGGCTTGCCGCGCTGCGAGAGCACCGAGGCCAGCGTCTGCCCGCGCAGCAGCTCGCTGGCGACGAAGTCCAGGCCCAGCTCGGCGTCGTGCCCCAGGCAGTAGACGCCGGCCACGTTGGGGTGCTCGATCGCCGCGGCGGCGCGGACCTCGCCGGCCACCATCCCGCGGAAGCGCTCGCGCGCCTCGGGGGTGCGCGGCGCGGCGAGCACCTTCAGCGCCACCTCCACGCCCGTCTGCGCGTGCCGGGCGCGGTACACCAGCCCGCCGCGCCCCCGGCCGATCAGCTCCTCGACGGCGTAGCGGCCGTCGAGGGTGCGTCCGATGAGCAGTCGTTCAAGCCCCACCATGGCTCAACTTCGCGAGAAGAAAGGGGATGCGTGCTCCACGGCCGCGCGCCCCGCGGCGGCACGAAGGCCGAAGCGGCGGGAAACACCGGGACCTGCGGAGATGCGACGACCCGGGCTCTCGGGGGAGTCCGGGGAGGTTGCAACGGGATCGTGAAAACTCGCGCGCGGAAGCCGGATGCGCTGGGCGCGTCCGTGCGGCGAGCAGATCGGATTTGGAGTCAGGGAGCCGAAAGCTAGTGGGCTTTTTCGCGCGGGTCAATAACGACGCGCGCGCCGGCCGCACGTTCTACGTCATCGGATCGCCCGGGCGCCGTCCGCCACGACACCTCGCGAGCGACGGCGCGACCGCCCCGCCGCGGGCTCGTCCGCGCGATGCCGGCCGGGCCGAACGCCGCCCGTCGCGCCGAGCCGGTGGAGGCCACGCCCCCCGGTTTCAGACGCATCCCACGGAACGGTTCGCGTGAGGGATTCGCGCCCGCAGGGCCGAGACGCCGGCGCGCCCGCGTCCATCGTCGACGGAACGAGCCGGGGCCATGGCGCGCCGGCGGCTCGGCGCCGTTGGCAACGGCGGTATCGTTGCCTACGGCGCGCGAAGCCCGGCCCGGAGCGCAGCGGAGGGACACGCCCGAATCCCGCTTTTCCGTCGACCGTTCCGGCATCCACGATTCGCAGCCCGAACCACACCGGGAGACGGACGCGAAAAAGCCGGCGAGCCGCGGATGGCGGCTCGCCGGCTTTCCTCGCATCAGACGAAAAGCGATCAGAGACGGATGCGGAGCCCCGCCTCGATGTTCACGTACTGCGCGTCCTCGACCTTGTTGAACGAGAGCTGCGGCGTGAAGCTGAAGCGCGGCGAGACGGGCACGTCCACCCCGCCGCCGACCTGGAAGCCGAGCTCGGAGTCGCCCGAGATGCTGCCGCCGTCGCCGGTGATCGCGGCCTTCTGGTAGAGCGCGCCGCCCTTGAGGAAGGGCGTGAAGCCCGCCATCGGCGACAGCGAGAAGCGCACGCCGCCGGCGAAGCCCTTGATCTCGGCGTCGGCGTCGTCGGTGTCCTTGAAGCCGTAGCGGTTGTAGTTGTAGCCGGCGTACACGCCGACCTGGGGCGTGAGCTGGTAGATCGCGTCCACCGAGAACGCCAGCCCCGCGTGCAGGTCCTCGCTCCCGTCGCCGGTGGGGATGGACAGCCCCGCGCGGGGCTCGATCGAGAAGGGCGTGGTGGGCCCGGTCTGCGCCTGCGCGCCGGCCGCGGCGAAGGCCGCCAGGAGGCCGAGCGCGAGAATGCTCTTCTTCATCTTGGGATCGCGGTCAGAAGGGGATTGAACGCGGCACGCCCGGCGCGGGGCCGGGCGTGCCGATGGTGCGGGCGGGCGTCCGCCTACAGGCGGATGCTCACGCCCACGGCCAGGTGGATGTTGGAGACGTTGATCTCCTCCTCGCCGGGCTCCAGGTCGTCGTCGTCGCCCGGGTTGAACTGGCTGTAGCCGACCTGCGGCGTCAGCATGATGCGCGGGGAGACCGGGATCTCCACGCCGCCGCCCACGTCGAAGCCGAGCTTGTAGTCGCCCGAGACGCTGAGCTCGTCGTCGCTCACGCCGATCTTGTGGAAGATCGCGCCGCCGCGGAAGAAGGGCGTGGCGCCCATCCCCGTGGGGCCGGCGAAGCGCGCCTTGAGGCCCACGTCGAAGCCCTGCTCGGTGAAGTTCGCGCCGTCGGTGTCGCCCAGCTCGTCGTCCACCCCGAAGCGGTTGTAGGTGTAGCCGCCGTAGATGCCCAGCACCGGCGTGACGTTGAAGGTCACGTTGCCGTTCAGGCCGACGCCGGTCTTGGCCAGCTCGCCCCAGTCGCCGCTGGGCAGCACCGCGCCCACGCGGCCCTCGAACGAGAGCGGAAGCGTGCTCTGCGCCTGCGCCGAGCCTGCAAGCGCGAGCGCGGCCAGCGCCGCCATCGCGAACGTAGTCTTCTTCATCTGTCGTCTTCCTCTGGTTCCCGGTTCGTGGCTCGGCGCCGCCAGACGGACGGCGCCGGAGCGCGGCCAAAAGTGAAGCACCGTCCGCGCCGCGTCAAACCCACGGCACATCACAGACGTCTCTACGACGCAGGCAAGTCCCTTGCCACCAATGCTTTACATGATAAACACATGATGCCAACATGGTGAGAGAGCGGTATTGCTCCATCACGACGGCCAGCCCGCTTCGTCCACCGCAGGGGACAGGCGCGTCCCGCCCCTGTCGCGGGGGCGGCACACCCCGCGTGGTGCGCAACCCTTGCATCCGTGCGCGGCGCGCGTAGTGTTCTGCCCGAGCCAAATCCGCCACCTGCCGGACGGACCTCCCTTCCCGAGCCGCGTTTCCGCGCGCGCACCGCAGCCACGCCGGCCGCCGTGCAGCGCCCGTATCTTCCGAGGCAGATGAACGTATCCACCCACCTGGACGGCGCCGGCCTGCGCGGCGCGCTGCTCACCGCGAACGAGTACGTCCAGCGCCACCGCGCCGAGCTGAACCGCATCAACGTGTTCCCGGTGCCCGACGGCGACACGGGGACCAACCTGGCGCTCACCGTGTCGTCCATCGCCGACCGGCTGCGCGGGATCCCCGACGAGTCGGTGGGGGTGGTGGCGCGCCACGCCGCCGAGGCCGCGATCCTGGGTGCCCGCGGCAACTGCGGGATGATCCTCTCGCACTTCCTGCTGGGCTTAAGCGACGCGGTGGGCGAGCGCGCGCGGCTGAGCGTGGGCGACTTCTCGGGCGTGTGGCGGCAGGCCACCGAGCACGTGTACCGCGCCCTCGAGACGCCGGTGGAGGGCACCATGATCACCATCATGCGCGCCGTGGCCGACGAGGCCGAGCGGCTGCAGCACACCGACTTCGTGGTGTTCTTCGAGCGGCTGATGGTGAAGGCGCGCGAGGCGCTGGCCAACACCCCCGAGCTCCTCCCCCAGCTCAAGGCGGCCGGGGTGGTGGACGCGGGCGCCAAGGGCTTCGTGCACATCATCGAGGGGATCTCGAACTTCGTGGCGGGCGACCCGCTGGTGGCGCTGGACGAGGTGCCCGAGTGGGACGCCGAGCCCGCCTTCGCCGCGGCGGCGGCCACGGCGTACCCGGCGAGCGAGGAGAACTTCCGCTTCTGCACCGAGGCGCTGGTGCGCGGCCCCGCCATCCCCGACGCCGACGCGGTGCGCGCGGTGCTGCGCGAGCGCGGCGACTCGCTGGTGGTGATCCGCGCCGCCGACATCCTGAAGGTGCACATCCACACCGACGAGCCCGACGGGGTGTTCGAGTACCTCGCTGGCCTGGGCGAGCTGGCCACGCACAAGGCCGAGGACATGCGCGCCCAGCACGCCGCGGTGGAGCGCGCGGCCCGCAGCGGCCACATGACGCTCGCCCGCCGCCCGGTGACCATCGTCTCCGACACAGCCTGCGACATCCCGGAAGAGGTGGTGCGCGCGCACGGGATGCACCTGGTGCCGCTCTCGCTGATCTTCGCCGACGAGGTGCTGCGCGACCGCGTGGACATCACCGCCGACGCCTTCGCCGATCGGCTGAAGCAGGGGGCGCACCCCAGCACCTCGCAGCCCACGCCCGCCGCCTTCCTCGAGGCCTTCCGCCGCGCGGGCGACGAGGGCGAGGCGATCGTGGCGGTGATCCTCTCGTCCGGCCTCTCCGGCACCTTCGCGTCGGCGCAGGCGGCGGCGAAGCAGCGCGCGCACGGCGAGGTGCCGGTGCACCTCTTCGACTCGCGCGCGGGATCGGTGCTGCAGGGGCTGCTGGCGCTGAAGGCGTCGGAGCTGGGCGAGCTGGGGTGGGAACCGGAGCGCATCGTGGCCGAGCTGCAGCGGGTGCGCGGCCAGTCGGGGATCCTGGTGGTGCTCGACACCTTCGAGCGCGCGCTCGCGTCGGGCCGCGTGGGCCGGGGGCGCGCCTGGCTGGGGAGCCTGCTCGACATCAAGCCGGTGCTGGAGGTGGACGACGCCGGCAAGCTGAACCCGATCGCCAAGGTGCGCGGCCGCAAGCAGATGCAGCCGAAGATGATGGAGCTGCTGGCCGCGCGCGTGCCCAGGGGCGCGAAGAAGATGCGCTTCGGCGTGTTCCACGTGGCCTGCCCCGAGATCGTGGACCCGGTGGTGCGCGAGATCCGCGGCCGCTGGGGGAACCGCGAGGTGATGACCGCGCCGGGCACGCCGATCATCGCCACGCACGCGGGCGAGGGCGCCTGGGGCGTGGCGTGGATGGTGGAGGATTGAGGACGCGGCGCGCGCGGATGTAACCGCGCGGGGCGCCCGGTCGTCATCTTCGGCCGGGCCGCGGCGGACGGGTCGGCGACTCCGGCGGACGCATCGTGAAGGACGACAGAAGCGCGCGCCTCGCGGGCCCCGGCACCTGGCGGGGCGTGTGACTTGCACCCTCCCGTCCCTGCGCCGTTCACTGAACGACCTGGCGCGACGGGCCACGGCTCGCGCCGCGGCCCCCGGCCCCCCTGGAGGCGGTATGTACGTCCTGGTGCAGCACTACGTGTCGGAACCGCAGACCTTCTGGTCGGACGTGCGCTACGCGCTGGAGGCGCTCCCCCCCGCCCTGATCCTTCACCACGTCTATCCCACCGCCGACGGCGCCCACGCGGTGTGCCTGTGGGAGGCCGATTCGGTGCGCGACGTGAAGGCCTTCATCGAGACCTACGTGGGCCACGTGAGCCGCAACCTCTACTTCGAGGTCGAGAACCGCGAAGGGATCGGCACGCCGAGCGAGCTGGAGGGCGTGCTGGCCGGCCGCTCGCACGACCAGGGGGATGGTGCGGGGTGAGGGTGGGGACTGACGGACCTTCCTGATCTCGACACTTCGACAGACGCGGCACTCACCCCGGCTCCCACGGACCCTCACCCTGGCGCTGCGCGCCTGTCCCTCTCCCGAACTGCAGGAGAGGGACCTGGGGTCGCTTCGCTCCCGGCTACTTCGGACGCACGCCGAGGCTCGATCTCTCGCTCCAGCATCCCGTTGAGGGAGGGTCGGAGCCAGTGCCGTGCGCCATCACCTCGGCAGCGCGAGCGCCGGTAGTCCGCGAAGGCGGACTTCGTGTGGTTGTTGCAGCGAATTCATTCGCCCTTGCTCCCTCCGCCGATCGAATGCCGTCCCGATCGACGGCGCGCCATCCGCCACTTTTGCGGGATTTCGGGATACGCGAAAAAGCGCGATCGGGCACGATGCCGCCGTGCTCGACGGCGCCGGACTTCGCCGTCTTCGTTGCAGCGGAATCGCCGCGACCCTGTCCTAGAACCGCGCCTCGATCCCGTGCACCACGCGGAAGGTGTCGCGGGCGATGAGGAGCTCCTCGTCGGTGGGGATCACCCATACCTCGGGGCGCCCGCCTTCGACGCTGATGCGGCCCTCGACGCCGCCCACGGTCGCCTCGTTGGCGGCGGGGTCCAGCCGCAGGCCCAGGAACTCCAGCCCCTCGCAGATCTTGGCGCGCACCCCCGCCGCGTTCTCGCCCACCCCGCCCGCGAAGCAGATGGCGTCGGCGCCGCCCAGCGCGGCCAGGTAGCTTCCCACGTACTTGCGCGCGCGGTAGGCGTAGATGTCGATGGCCAGGCGCGCGCGGCGGTCGTCGTGCTCCTTCGCCTCGGCCAGCAGCTCGCGCATGTCGTGGGTGAGCCCCGAGATCCCCAGCAGCCCCGACTGCTTGTTCAGCAGCAGCTCCACGTCGTGCGACGACAGGCCTTCCTTCTCGGCGACGAAGTCGAGCACCGCGGGGTCCACGTCGCCCGAGCGGGTGCCCATCACCAGCCCCTCCAGCGGGGTGAAGCCCATCGAGGTGTCCACCGAATCGCCGCCGGCGATGGCGCACGCCGAGCAGCCGTTGCCCAGGTGCAGCGTGACGATCTTCGTCTCCTCGCGCGAGCGGCCGGTGAGCTGGCGGTAGCGGTAGCTCACGTAGCGGTGCGAGGTGCCGTGGAAGCCGTAGCGGCGGATGCGGTAGCGCCGGTACAGCGAGTAGGGGATGGCGTAGAGGAAGGCGCGCTCGGGGAGGGTGTGGTGGAACGCGGTGTCGAACACCGCCACCTGCGGCACGCCCGGGCCCAGCACGGCGCGCACCGCCTGGATCCCCTTCAGGTTGGCCGGGTTGTGCAGCGGCGCCAGGTCGATGGTGTCCTCGATCCCCCGCAGCACCGCGTCGTCCACCGCCACCGAGTGCACGAAGCGCTCGCCGCCGTGCACCAGCCGGTGCCCCGCCGCGCCGATGTCGGCCAGGCTCGACATCGGCACTCCCGACTCGTCCTTCGCCATCCACCCCAGCAGGTGATCGACCGCGGCGCGGTGGTCGCGCATGGAGTCCTGCCCGGTCACCGGCTCGCCGTCGGCGGCGCGGTACGTCCACACCGCCTCGCCGCCGATGCGCTCGATCTGCCCCCGCGCCAGCCGCCGGTCGGCGTTCGCGACGATGCGTTCCTCGTCCGTGTCCACCAGCTGGAACTTGAGCGAGGACGAGCCGACGTTGAGGACCAGGATGTTCACGAGACAGCCTTTGGGTGCGCGCCACGGTACGTTGCGCGCCTACGGTAGCGCGCCCCCTGCGGACGCGCAACGTCGAACAACCCGGCGTCCGGATCTGCCGCTATAGCGTGAAACTCTCGCTTCCTATGGAGCCGGGGGTGATCGTGACGGTCTTTTCTTCCGCCCGGGCCTCGTCGCCTACCGTCCCGAACACACGGATCAGCCGAAGTCCCGGCTCCAGCGGCGCGAGGGCGGCTGAGTTGCCGCTGTACTCCTGAGGGTCCGCATCGTCCACCTGCACTTTCCATTTGCCCTTCACCGATGCACGATTGGCCAGCGTGAGGTTCAGCGCGCCCGGCACGCTGCTTTGCTTGCGCTGCTTCGCCTCGTCCTGGGCGGCGCGGACGGCATTGTCCACCTCCTTGAGGCTGGCTTGGAACTCCTGCACCCACGTGTTCGTCTCATCGCCCACAATTGAGTTGAGGCGGTTCGCAAACTCCTTGCACTTGGCGAGCATCTGCTCCAGTTGGGCGGCGTTTGGCGCGGCCCCGGCCAGCGTCGCGCGCTGGCATGCCCACTCCATCTCAAACGCTTCCATGGCCGTTCGGATCGACAGCGCCGTCGAGACGTAGCGAATCCACCCGCTAGAAAGCCCGAAGTAGCGATCATATGCCACCAGCGCCGCGGCGAGGCCCACGAAGAACGAGGACCAGAGCGGGTTGATCCGCACCAGTTCATTTCCCTGCCCGTCCCTCAGCAGCGGATCTGCGAGTTGGATGACCAGGGGAAGCAGTCCAGCAGCGGCGATCAGCAGCACCGCCATCACCCGGATGGAAAGACCGCCGCGCTTCTTTGGCACCCGGTTTCGTTGATACCATCCCAGCGCCTCGTCGGCGTCCTTCATGACGTGCGAGTAAACCGCCGCCAGCGAGGTTTCCACGTCTGCCGCGGCCCACGAGAGGTCTCCAAGCGCGCCGGGTTCCAGGTACGACTGCGGTTCTGATGATTTCATCTGTCGGTCTCCACTGGAAAGGGTGCTTAGATTAAGAGATGACACAATTTGTACGGTGACCGGCGACGGGGTCCGCTGCCATCGCAGCGAAGAGTTTCGCCAGGCTGGTCTGGTCTGGCGTGGCACCGGAACCGCCCAGCCGCCGGGTGGGGAACCCCGGCGTGAAAAGCTGCAGTATACTCGGACGGACGTGCGATAAGCGGTTTCGCGAAGGCTACACCGCCGGCCCCGCCGCCTCGGCCAGGTCGATCCCGCGGTCGGCCAGCGCGTGGGCCAGGCGGCGGGAGACGAAGGTGCTCCAGTAGCCGTTCACCACCAGCCCGTGCGCGTCCTGGAAGCGCTTGAGCGCGCCCAGGCTCCCCGGCCCCCACGAGCCGTCGGCGCCGAAGGGCCCCAGGTCCAGCCCCAGCGCCAGCAGCGCGCGCTGGCGCTGGACCACGGTGCTGGTGGGCGTCCAGTAGTCCAGGATCACGCGGTCGGGGTAGATGCCGGCCAGCACGCGGGCGAAGGGGAAGCCGCTCACGTCCACCTTGTAGCCGGGGCAGATATCGTGGTGGCCGTGGTGGTCGTCGGGGCCGATGTGCGGCCAGCGCGCCACGATCTCGCGGCCCACCTCCACCATCATGTTCACCTGCTCGCCCGTCCACGGCTGCACGCGGATCGGCTTGCCGTCGGGGGTGGCGGCGGCGATCCAGTCGTCCTCGGCCATCCCCGGCGCGGTCGCGTAGCCGATGCTCACCGTCTCCACGCCGATGGTGCTGCGCGAGCCCTTGTAGTCGGGGCCCTGCAGGGCGCGGCCGTCCCAGCGCAGCGACTGGCTCTTCCCCGCGTGCCACGAGCGGTTCTCCAGCGTCACGTAGCGGTCCACCCCCTCGGCGTAGCCGCGGCCGACCGCGTAGTGCGCCGATGCCTCGCCGCGCCGCTCGGCGTTGCGGCCGCCCAGCAGCCGGCGGCAGAGCTCCAGGTCCCAGGTGACCGTCCAGTGCCAGGTCACGCCCAGCGGCCGCCCGCCGATCGATTCGGGCCAGCCGGAGCTCACCGCCTGCCCGTCTTCGAGGGGGATCAGGGCGGATTCGCTGGTTTCGAACGGCAGGAGGGCCATGGCGACGTTCGGCGCGCCGGCGGCGGCCGCAGGGGACGAGGGCATCGTTGAGCCGCGGTGTGGAAAAGGCCGGGGCGGACGCGCGGAAGCAGGCGGCCGGAACGGCAAAACGGCGCGGCGGGGATCCAGCGGAACACCCACCGCGCCGCCGGAAAGATGCGGCCCCGCCCGCCCCTCCGTCAACCGAAAGAGCGTGCGAGCTTTCGTCGGATTCGAAGCGGTCGAAGATGAGGCGACGGTGCGAACCCCGGCGATTGTCCGGAGCCCGGAGACGTCGATCGATCCGCGTCTCCTGATCCCCCGAAAACCGCCGTGGACGTCGATCCGATCCGCAGACGGGCGGAACGCGCCGTCAGCGCACCCGGTAGCGCAGCTCGAAGGTGCCCCAGGTGTGCGGGCGGGGCTGCGTCTCGTATTCCCTGCCGCGCGTGAGGGCGCGGTATTCCAGCGTGAAGCCGTCGAAGCGCACGCCACCGCCCAGCTCGTACTCCCACACCAGCGGCCGCCGCTCCACGCGGATGCTGCTGCGGAAGGTGCTGCCGTCCAGGAACAGGTCGCGCGCGACGGCGTTCTGCTGCACCCGAGCCAGCGCGTAGACCGACGTCGAGCCCGCGCCCTCGTCGGCGGCGGCGCTCCACGGGTGCGGGACGGCCCACCCCGCGCGCGCCGCAACACCCGCGTGCGCGCCGACGTGCGCCGTCCCCGCATCCGCCCCCCACGCCGGCGCCAGCGTGGCCACGCGCACGCCGCCGGCGCGCACGTCCGCCAGCAGCACGCGGTCGTCGTAGCGCACGCGGAAGGCGGGCTCGAAGCCGAGCTGGTTGCCCCACCCCGTGGGCGTGTCGAACCCGGCGATGCGGTGCCAGGTGGTGTGCACCGTCTCGCCCAGCGACGCGCGCCCGGTCACCCCCAGCTCCACCCCCACGCTCCGCATCCGCGCGGCGGACTGCACGCTCGCCGTGGCGGAGGCGTAGAGCCACCCCGCGTACGCCCGCTGGCCATCCACCGGCGTCGTGCCGTCCACGTTGGGCGTGAAGATCTTCTGCCCGAACGCCAGCGTGGTGGCCGTGCACGTGCTGTCGGCGGCGACGGCGGGGGTGCAGCGGGGGGCGCGGGGGGCCAGCAGCGAGCCCCACGCCGGCGCGCCCGCCATCTCCACCGACAGCTCCACGCCGTTGGTGTAGTCCTCGTCGGGGCGCTGGCTGGAGGGGATCCAGAAGTCGTACGCGTCGTTGTCCAGCACCAGCCGCACCTCGCGCACCTGCGCGGCGGCGGGCGTGGCCGTCAGCGCCAGGAGGATGGACAGCGAGACGCGGCGAAGGGCGCGGATGGGGATCGAGCCGTCCATGCGGGTGGGGCGGAGGGTTGAGTCCGTCGGCGAAGACGAGCAGGGCGGAGCAGTTGAAGCCTCGCGCAGTTTGCGAGGCTTTTTGTAGTTGTTGCTGCGGCTTCAGCCGCCGGTCAGCGGCGCCCGACGTGGCGGAAGATAGTCCACCGATCGAGCACAGCCAAACGCCGGCGCGCGGCGGCGGCAGCGATCGACTGCGTGCGTGGCATGGGACTGGCGAAGCGGAGTGGGTTTCCGCGGGATGGACTGGAATACACCAGGGAGACGAGCGATGCCCAGAGCGTGGAGCAAGAAGGACGAGCGGCTGTTCGAGCACGTGAAGGAAAGCGAGCTCGACCGCGGGCTCGACCCGGCGCGCGCCGAAGAGATCGCCGGCCGCACGGTGAACAAGCAGCGGCGGCTGGAAGGCCGCACGCCCAACAAGACGACGGAGGGCACCGGCAACCCCAACCGCAACTACGAAGAACGCACCCGCGACGAGCTGTACAACATCGCGAAGCAGAAGGACATCCCCGGCCGCAGCAAGATGGGGAAGCAGGAGCTGATCGAGGCCATCCGCGAAGCCTGACGCGCCCGCGTCCCGACGGCGCCCGCCGCGGCGCCGTCGACGCGTCCGCGTCGAATCAGATGCCCGGCCCGCCCGCCAGGTCGTCGATCGCGCGGCGGACGTAGACCGGCACCATCGCCCGGCGCCAGTCGGGGTCCACGATCATGTTCTCCAGCGGGTGGCACTGCTTGAACGCCTGCGCGGCCACCGCGTCGGCGACCTCCGGCAGGCGCTTCCCCGCGGCGAGGGCGTCCAGCCCCGTCACCACGCGCGGCCGCGCCCCCAGCGCCGACACCACCACCGACAGCGACCGCGCCCTTCCGTCGTCGTCCACGTCCGCCGCGGCGGCGATGGAGAGGAGCGGGAAGTCGATCGAGTTGCGCTGCCGCACCTTGCGGTACGCCGTGCGCACGCCCGGGCCGGGGAGCGGGATGCGGATGCGCACCAGCAGCTCGTCGGGGCGGCGGACGGTGTTCCACTCGCCGTTCGCCACGAAGAACTCGTCGGTCGTCACCGTCCGCACCCCCGCCGCCGACGCCAGCTCCACCGACGCGCCCACCGTGATCAGCACCGGCACCGTGTCGGCCGAGGCGGCGGCGACGCACTTCTTCCCCACCTTCGTCACGTGGCAGACGTCGCCGTCCTTCTTGAGGCAGAATCCCAGCGACTGGCGCCAGAAGAAGCTCTGGTTGTAGTAGGTGCAGCGCGTGTCCAGGCAGAGGTTGCCGCCCAGCGTCCCCTGGTTGCGGATCTGCGGCCCCGCCACCTTCCCCGCCGCCTCGGCCAGCGCGGGGACGATGCGGCGCACCAACGGGCTCCGCGCAACCGCCGACAGCGTCTCCGCCGCGCCGATCACCAGCTGCGCCGCGGCGGGCGACCCGTCGTCCACCGGGTTGCCCGCGGCGTCGGCCAGGGTGATGCCGTGCAGCTCGGCCACGCCCTTGAGCGCCACCAGGTGGCGCGGCGAGAAGAGCCGGTGCTTCATGTTGGGCATCAGGTCCGTCCCCCCGGCGATCGGCATCGCGTCGGGGTTCTCGCCGACCAGCGCGAGCGCGTCGGCGAGGGCGGTGGGGCGGTGGTACGTGTATTCGTGCAGCCGGAGCATCGCTTCCCCGCGGGTCTGAACGGTCGTTCGAATCGGCCGGAAAGATAGGAAGATCGCGGCGAGGGGAACAGGCGGGCGCTCACGCTGCGGCTTCGTGGCTGTCCGTCTTTCGAAACATTGGCGGGGAGGCGTCTCCTCAGCCCCGCGGGCCCTCACCCTGCCGCTGCGCGGCTGTCCCTCTCCCAAAACAACCTGAGTCCGGTCTAAAAAGCCTTGGGGAGAGGTGTGTGCGAAATCCTTGCAGGATGTGCGAACGGATATTAAATTATACAGTGTGGACAACGCCTTTTCCGTTCGCCCTTTGGAGCCGCGCGCCGTGTTCCGCACCAACGAGACTCATCGGCAGCAGGACTGCTTCGGCGTCGAGACGCAGCCTGAGCCCGGAGCTGCTCAAGCGGCTGCGCGAGTCGAAAGAGTACGCGTTCTATACGGAGGTCTTCTGCCGGATTCCGGAAGCGCTCTTCACCGAGCTCTACGCCGACGCGCCGGCGAGCCGGCCCAACGCGCCGGTCAACGTGCTGATCGGGGCGATGATCCTGCAGCACATGAACGACTGGACCTTCGAGGAGTTGCTGGACCGGGTCGCCTTCGACCTGAAGGTGCGCGCCGCGCTGGGCCTGTGGAGCCTGGACGAGGAGCCGTTCTGCCGGGCAACCCTGTTCAACTTCCAGCGGCGGCTCCGCGACTGGATGGCGCAGAGCGGGCAGGACAAGTTCCAGGCCGTCTTCGACCATCTCAGCGAGGACGCGCTGGAGCGATTCGATCTCAAGGGCGAGATCCAGCGGTGCGACTCGACCCAGCTCGGCTCGAACCTGCGGGAGTACACCCGCATCGAGCTGCTGGTGGAGGTGGCGCTGCGGATGTGGCGCGTGCTCGGCGAGGCCGACCAGGCGGAGCACCAGGGATGGTTCGCACCGTACGTGGAGGCGAAGACGTCCGGACAGTTCGTCCACCGGCTGCGCGGCAGCGAACTGCGGGCGGCGTTGGAGCGCTTGGGCCAGCTCTACGCCTGGATGTGCGATGCGCTGGAGACCGGCTACGGCTCGCGCGAGATCCACGGGATCGTCCGCCGCGTGTTCGCGGAGCAGTTCACGCGGGTGGAGGAGAAGATCGTGGTTCGTGCGGGGAAAGAGATCGGCAGCGACTCGCTGCAGTCTCCCGACGATCCCACGGCGACCTACCACAAGAAGGAGGACGAGGGCTACCACGGCTTCGTCCTCCACGCAACCGAGACGGCCGACCCGGCGGAGGAACTGCGTCTGATCACCGACGTCGCCGTGGCGCCGAACAACCAGGACGACGGCGGAATCCTCCACGATCGCCTTCTGGAGATGCACCGGAAGACGCCCGGGCTGCGGGAGCTGCACACCGACGGCACCTACGGCAGCGCGGAGAACGACAAGCTGGAGGCCGCGCTCGGGATTGCGGCCGTGCAGACCGGAATCTGCGGGATCACGCCCCAAGCTCCGATGCGGATCGAGCGCGACGAAACAGGCTTCCTGCATGTCCGCTGCGCCGCCGGGCACACCGTCCCGGGCCAACTGGCCCAGCTCCACTACAAGGCGGAGTTCGCGGCCGCGGCCTGTGCCGGGTGTGCCATGGCCGCGGTGTGTCCGGCGAAGCATCGCTCGCACGGCCGCACCTTCTACTTCGAGGAGGCGGACGTGCTGCGGCAGGCACGGCACCGGCGCATCGAGACGCTCCCGGAAGAGCGACGGACGCTCCGGGCCAACGTCGAGGCCACGATGAGGCAGTTCAAGGCGCCGTGCCGGAACGGCAAACTGCGCACGCGCGGGCTCTGCGCGGCTCGTCAATACGGCTTCCTGCGGGCGATCGCCATCAACTTCGGGCGGATTTACCGGTACCTGAGCCGCCGCTCGCGTCCTCCGCACCACCCCGCGACTGCTTGGCCACAGCGCGCGTACGCTGCGCTTCAATCGGCCTCCGGAATTCTGGCGTGCATCCGGTACCGGATTTCCATCCGCGAGACGTGGACTCGCCCGATCTCGCTCGTGCTTGCACTTCACTGAGTTTCTTGACCCAGAGTTTCTAGACCAGACTCA
>Ga0190275_10001453_pt1 | contig 17600 bp, 10 predicted proteins | sample Popmic550T_FD_133745 | JGI IMG/M metagenome (GOLD analysis project Ga0190275, IMG submission 133745) | Populus adjacent soil microbial communities from riparian zone of Yellowstone River, Montana, USA - 550 T | ecosystem: Environmental > Terrestrial > Soil > Riparian zone > Trees stand | place...
GCCACGTCTCCTTCTGCCAGCGCGTGCGCCCGTCATAGTGCAGCGCGCCCTTGTACGAGGAGCCCTCGCACGCCAGCGAGTCGGTGTGCCGGCCGCCGCGCGCGTACCAGTCGAAGTTGTCGCTCATGTCCGAGGCGGCGTTGAGCTTCACGAAGCCGGTCATCTCCACGTTCTTCCAGTCGTTGGCGGCCTGCATGAAGCCCTGGCTGCTCAGCACATCCGGGTCGTACGTGGCGATCCTCCCCGAGTTGTAGCCGGTGGAGGTGAAGACGGACAGGCGCACCTGGGTGGACCTGATCTTCCAGGAGCCATCCGCGTTGCGGGTGAGGGTGGACTTGGGATCGAAGCGTGGATCCCGCGTCGCGTCGGCCGCCAGGGCCCAGGTCTCACCGCCAGCCTTGGTGGAGTGGATCATCGTCACCCCGAACACGTCCGTACCCGTCGGGGGAGGCGGCGGAGGCGGCGGAGGGGGCGGGGGCGGCTGCGCAGTGCCGCAGTCGAGCACGCGCAGCTCGTTGATGCTGGCCCAGTTGTTCTGCGTGTTGCCCTTGACGGTGATCCGCACGTAGCGCGTGGGAGCAGCGGCGAAGGAGATCCGCTGCGCCTGCGCCGAGCGGGGGCTCACGCCCGCGGCGACGACATAGAAGGTGCTGCCATCGCGCGAGAGCGACACCTCATAGTTGTTGCCGCGCTCTTCGCCGCGGTGCCAGGTGACGTCCACGGCGCTCACCTGCTTCTCTGCGCCGAGATCCGCGCGGATCCAGCAGCCGCTCCCATCACAGGACCAGCGAGTCGCCGTGTTGCCGTCGAGCACGTTTGCGGGGATGTTGCCGTCATCCGCGCTGGCGGTGACGGCGCTCACCGGGAGCGCCGTGCAGGCAGTCTGTGCCCGCGCCGGGGTGGAGAGGGCCAGCAGGGACAGCGCGCACAGCGAGGGGAGCAGGGCTCCAGAGAGGAGCCATGAGTGAGACTTCTGCGATCTGACCAAGTGGTGTGTTCCTCGGGTGGAGGCCACGAGTCCACGCGCCCGCTTCCGGAGTGAGCTCGGAGCGGTGAGCACGCGACTGCTCGCGGCCAGCGTTGTTGTTGCCAATGCCCCGCCTCGAACACGAAGGGCTCGCTTGCCCTTTCGCGCTCATGACAGGACGCGTCGTTCTTGCAGCCCCGAGTACCGGATGTGCCTTTTCTTTGTTCCCGAGCCTCGCGCGCGCCGGCTCTCGCCTGGAAGGTGACTCCGGTGTCGCATCCCCTTGCGACGTGCGCCCGCCTGAGCGAGCACAGCGGCGCTCGCGCTCTCATGCGCAGCGAGCGCGGCTCAGCCTGGCAGCCGCACCACGAGGGCCGAGGGGCCCTCCAGCCGCACGACGCCCCCTCTCAGCGGAGGCGCCTCCACGGCTCCACCGAAGGCAGGCGCCTCGCTCCAGAGCACCACCTGGGCACGCGCGCCCTCCGGCAGCCGGTGCTCGAGCAGGCCCTTCACATTGACAAAGGCGAGGAGCCGCTGCCCCGCTCCCTTGCGCTCGAGGACGAGCGCGCTCGTTCCCAGCGCCTGCACGTCGTAGCTGCCCCGGCCCCGCTCCTTCAGTGCGGGCTCGGTGGCACGCAGCCGGAGCAGCTCCCGGTAGAGCGCTCGCACCTGCGCGTGCGCTGGGCGCTCCGCCTCGCTCCAGTCCAGGCGGGAGCGCTCGAAGGTCTCCACCGCCTGCGGATCCGGCACCGTGTCTCCCGCGAAGCGGGCGAAGCCGGCGAACTCCTTGCGCCGGCCCTCGGTGACGCGCCGCCCCAGCTCCTCATGGTGGTCCGTGAAGTAGAGGAAGGGCGTGCTCGCGTTCCACTCCTGTCCCATGAAGAGCAGCGGCGTGTACGGGGACAGCAGCAGCAGCGTGCTCATCGCCCGGTAGGCCGCCGGCGACACGTCATGGCCGAGCCGCTCGCCGTGGGCGCGGTTGCCCACCTGATCATGGTTCTGGAGGCAGTGCACGAAGTGCCGGGGCGGGAGCCTGCCCGCCGGCGTGCCCCGTGCGTGGCCCTGGTTCTTCGACACCTGCCCCTCATAGAACCAACCCTGACGGAGCGTGCGTGCGATGTCCTCCGCGCTGCCTGTGTAGTCCTGGTAGTAGCCCTCGCTGTCCCCGGCGAAGGCCCGCCGGAGCTGGTGATGCAGGTCGTCCGCCCAGACGCCATCCAGCCCCATGCCCCCCTCGGTGGCCGGGTGGAGCAGGCGGGCCTCGTTGCGCTCGTCCTCGGCGATGACGAGCACCCGGCGGCCGGGGGCGGCGGCGCGAGCCCTGGCGGTGAGCTCCGTCAGCAGGTGCGGCGAGCTGTCATCCACGATGGCGTGCGCCGCGTCCAGCCGCAGGCCGTCCGCGTGGTAGTCGCGGATCCACATGTCCACGTTGGAGAGCACCAGCTCCCGCACGGGGGCGGACTCCTCGCCGTCATAGTTGACGGCGTCGCCCCATGGGGTGTGGTGGCGGCCGGTGAAGTAGTGCGGCGAGTAGCAGCGCAGGTAGTTCCCGTCCGGACCGAAGTGGTTGTAGACGGCGTCGATGAGCACGGCGAGCCCGTGCGCGTGCGCCGCGTCGATGAGCTGGCGCAGCCCCGTGGGGCCGCCATAGACGTGGGCCGGCGCGAAGAGGTCCACCCCGTCGTAGCCCCAGTTGCGAGAGCCGGGGAAGCTGGCCACCGGCAGGAGCTCCAGGGCGGTGATGCCCAGCTCGCGCAGCCCCTTCAGCTTGGGAATGAGGGCCTGGAAGGTGCCCTCGGGCGTGGCCGTGCCCACGTGCACCTCGTAGAGGACGAGCGCGTCGGGCTCCGGCCCCTTCCAGCCCGCATCCGTCCAGGCGAAGTCCGGCACCACCACCTCGGAGGGACCATGCACGCCCAGGGGCTGTGAGCGGGACCATGGATCTGGGAAGGGCCCCTCCCCGTCCACGCGCAGCTTGTAGCGCACGCCAGCGCCAGCGCCCTCCAGCACGGCGCCGAAATAGCCGTCCGGCTCCGCCGTCATCCGCAGCACACGGCCCGGCTGGCCCTCCGCATCGTGCAGGACCACCTCGGCGCTGTGGTGAGCCGGTGCCCAGACACGCCAGCGCACCTGATTCCCCGACTCGACCCAGGCACCCAGCCGAGGTACCGCCGCCCGCGACTCCTCCACTCGCTCCATGCCCCTTCCTTTAATGCGTGGCGCTCGCACTGAGGAGCACCTTGTCCGAGAGTCCATGCCTTCAGCGGCGAGAGATGTTCAATGGTCGCCCACGGAACTGTCCGATCTCCGGCGCCACCTCATCCCTGGGGGAGAACCCGATGCAGGAGGAAGGGCAGCGTCCAGCCTCGGAGGAGGGGAAGCTCCAGATGGGACATCGCCAGCAGCGTCTCCCCGTCCCACCACCGGAGCTCGTCCACGAAGAGGCGCCAGCGCCAGGGACACTCGGGCGGGTACTCCACCTGCACGCCCTGGCGCCCATCCACGCGGGAGCGGCCCTCGCGCAGCACCACCGGCACGGAAGGGAGCAGGCGCTCCTGACGCCGCACCAGGTTGACGCCCCGCCCGTCCGCGCCGAACTCCTTCCCCCACCAGCCTCGCAGGCCCAGCAGCCTCAGCAGGAGCGGCGCGCCGTACCGCAGCCACGCGGGCCCCACCCACTCCCCCTGGAAGCGCCCCGTGATTGACCTACGCGCGGGGGGCTCGAGCGAAGCAAAGCGGGGCTCGGAGCTCCCCGAGCCGGGTCCGGACAGGCGGAGTCCTTGTCAGGACGGTGATGAGGCTCATGGAGGAGACGCTAGGCAGTGGCGGCGCGCAGTGCCCACGCAGCTCCCCTGCCCTCCGCCCGCCTGGAGGCCCAGGCCCTTGCCAGGACGCCCGCCCTCCTGCCAGGGAGGCTGCCTGGATCCGCCTCACGTCTGCACCATCCTTACGGTGTGTGGGAGAAGCGGAGGCAGGACGCCATGCATCACACCCGGGAAGTTCCTCGCGAGGTCTGGTCTGACTATCTGACCCTGCTGAGCGGCATCACCCGCTCCCAGTGGGTCCGCATCGAGGCGAGCAGCCTCGACATTGGCGAGCAGCCGCTGGCCCAGCGCCTGCCGCTCATCGACATCACCTTCGTGGAGAAGGGCAGCGGCCGGGATGCCATCGAGGTGACGGTGGGCCGCCCTGGGGAGGAGATCACCCACCGCATCTTCCACCCCGACCACATCTACGCCGACGAGGGCGAGAGCGGCGAGTTGGAGTGCCTCGACATCGAGAACTCGGAGCGCGTCAAGACGCTCATCTTCTTCGAGCCCATCCAGGCGATCGACGAGCTGTCGGGGTACCAGCCCCACGCCTGAGCAGAAGCAAGGGGCGGGCCTCTCACATGAGAAGCCCGCCCCCTTGTGATGCAGCTTGCGCTAGCTCGCGTTACGGGTTGGCGATGGCGTAGTCCAGCGCCGCCTTCGCGCGCACCACGCCGTTGCCGTAGTAGTTGTCGCGGCCGGCGGTGCCCCGATCCTCGGCGCTCTTCTCGAGCGCGTTGCGGACGCGGGTGTTGGTCCAGCTCGTGTTGTAGCTCCAGATCAGCGCCGCCACCGCGGAGACGTGCGGGGTCGCCATCGACGTGCCGTCATAGAACTCGTAGCCGCTGGCCGGCTCGGTCTTCTGGCTGGCCTCCGTGGCCGACTGGCCGACGCCGCCGCTGTTGATGATGGCGTCGCCATCCTCCAAGCTGAGCGCAATGGCCGGGATGGTGCTGGTGACGCCAGTGCCCAGCGTGCCAGCGAAGCCGCCCGCCACGTTGTTGTAGATGGCTGCGCCGACGCCGCCACCGGCCTTCACGTTGTTCACCTTGTCCACGAAGCCGATGACGCCGCGCTGGCAGAGGACAACCTTGCCCGCCCAGGCGCCCACGCTGTCGCACAGGCCGCCGTTCACCAGCGTGCCCGTCACGCCCGCGGTGCGGGCCGCGCCCTCGATGTAGCTGCCGCTGTAGGTGGCGCCGCCGACGGCGAGGGTGTTCAGGTCCAGCGCGCCGACGGTGGACTGCACGCCCACGCCCGGCGCAGCGATGTCCACCGCGGTGTTGAACTGCGAGAAGGAGGCCACCTGCTTGTTGGCGTCCACCGCCGCCACGGAGATGACGCTGGCGTACGAGGCCGGGTAGCTCAGCGCCTTGGTGCCGGCGTTGCCCGCCGCGGCCACCGAGATGAGGCCGGCGCTCCACGCGTTGTTGAAGGCGGTCTCCTCAGTGCGGTTCTTCGTGCTGCCTCCCAGGCTCATGCTGATGACGTTGGCGCCCGCGCTCACGCAGCGGTTGGCCGCGTCCGCCAGGGTGGAGGCGTAGGACCAGGCGCAGCTGTCCCCGAACACCTTGACGATGTGCAGGTTGACGCCGCTGGGCAGCACGCCGACCACGCCCGTGGTGTTGTTGACCGCGGCGATGGTGCCCGCCACGTGCGTGCCGTGGTGGCACTTGTCGGTGTTCCAGCCGGTGGGGTAGCCGGTGATGGACTTGCCGCTCTGGTGATCCTCGTGGGCGGCGTAGAGTCCGGAGTCGATGATGCAGATCTTCCGGTTGGCGCCGGTGGCAAGCGGCCACACCAGCGGGGCCTGGACCTGATCGATGCCGTACGGGGTGCTCTGTGCCATCAGGTAGCGCGGCGAGTCCTCCTCGACGAACTCCACCGCCGGGTTCTTGCTCAGCGCCTCAATGGCGCGCGCGGGCAGCTCCACCGCTGACGCGTTCATCCCGTGGATGGAGAGCATCTCCTTGCCACCCACCGCCTGGAGCACGTTGGCCCGGTTCGCTCCCGGCTTGAAGTTCACGATGACCCGCGTGGTGGCGTTCAGCTCGGCCTGCTGCATCACGTTCTGCGGGGCCTCGTCGGCAGCCTGCTCGGATGCGCACCCGGAGAGCGCTACCAGAGCACCCATCAGCGTCAGCTTCTTCATGTGCTTCCTCCCACTTCCCGCGGTCTCGGAGGGTTCGGGGGATAAGCCGAGAATCAGCGGAAAATTCTTATTTTCTTATAAACTGGTTTTTAGTTTATTTCAATAGTTCTAGGAGAGCTGTTTTTCCCTCACCTGGCGTGAAGCGCGGCCAGCGGCGAGGAGGCCAAAAAAGAAGAGGCCGGAGCCGCGCTCCTCGGATGAGGAGAGCGACCCCGGCCTGAAGACCCCGCCGTGGCTCAAACGGCCACGGAGTCAGGTGCAATCACATTACGGGTACAGCGCGCGGGCGCCGGACTTGTCGTAGCTGGTGAGCACCAGGTCGCCGGTCTGCGTGCCGTTGCACTGCGGGTAGTGCATCACGGACGAGCGATCATAGGTGGAGGTCAGCGCGCGCCAGTTGGAGTCCTCGTAGCAGCCGCTGGCCGTGGAGCGCGTGTGCTCGTGGCGGAAGCCCAGCGTGTGGCCCAGCTCGTGGCGGAGGATGCCCGTGAGCGTCCAGGGCGAGATGCTGCCGAAGGCGCTGGTGCTGATCAGGATGTTGCGGCCCGAGCGGCTGGAGTTGGGGAAGAACGCACGCGCCAGGTAGCTGGTGGTGCTCGTCTGGCGCACATCGAAGACCACGCCCGTCTGGCTCGCGGTGCAGTTGCTGTCGTAGGAGCTGGAGTGGATGAAGTTGACGTTGGCCGTGGCCTCCCAGGCCGCGGTAGCGCTGTTCATCGCGCTCACCACGGTGCTGTAGCGGCTGCCGAAGCTGCTGCTGCTCACGCAGTAGGTGAGGTTGCGAGCCGTGGTGGAGTTCCACTTGATGTCGCCACCGATGTAATACACGGCCAGCCCGTCCTGCTGACGGCCCTCGTCCGCGGCGATGACGCTGTCGTAGAACGCGCGCAGCCCCTCCACACCCTCCACGGCCGTGTCGCCGTCGATGACGAACACATTGTTCTCATCGGCAACCGCCCGGGCCTGGAACTCCTCGAAGGTCATCGGCGCCTTCTCCTGCGCCAGCTCCTCGGGGCCACCGCAGCCCACGCCGAGAAGGGTCACACCCGCCAGCATCGCAACGGAACGGAACTTGAGCATCGGTCTTCCTCTGGAAGCACTTCGGGGGATTGAGCGCCGGCCGCCTGCGGACACCTGCAGCCGCGTCCGGCGTCGCGTCTCCCATGAGCAACTCTCGGGCCAGAAGACTCGGATAATGAAAAATCAGGGTTTACCAGCGCAGGCGCGACAAACCCGGAGCGCTCAAGCTCCAACCACCTGGATCAAAACTGTAAAGAGACGTGACTTCCCCGTGAGCAAGCGCCTGAATTAACGGGAACATCGTCGCATTCAGATGCCTGACTCAGAACAGGACAAGGGCGTCCTCATCTCAGACACCCCATCCATTCCGTGTCCGTCATCGCCTGATACGACCGACGAGGGCCAGGAGTTGCGTCCCATAGCGCTCGACCAGCTTGGGACCGACGCCCTGGATGGCCATGAGTGCCTGGCTGTCCCCAGGTCGCACGGCGGCGATGGCGTCCAGCACCCGATCCGTGAGGATGCGAAAGGCGGGGATGCGCCGCCGCCGAGCCTCTGCCAGCCGCCACGCCTTGAGCGCCTCCACCAGCGCGGGGGAAGGCCTCGACCCAGGCGCACCCGGACCCGGGCCCGGACGTCCGCCCTTCCCGCGCCGCACGCCAATGTCGGCCTCTTCGTCCCAGGGCTCTCCGGCGGCCACGTCCGGACCAGGCACCTCCTCCCAATCCTGGACGATGCTCAGCGCGCCAGGAGCCGCCGATCCACCTGAGCGGGCCGTCGGCCCACGTGAGCTGCTCCACTCACTCGGGCCGCCGCCCGTGCCCCCTGAGCGGCCTCGCGAGGCCTGCGCTCCCATCGTGCTCGCCGCAGACACGGGGACACGTTGGCGCACGGGGCCTCCCCGCTCCTCCGCCGGCCCCCACGCGTCCGAGCGCTTCCGCTTCTCTGGGCGCTTCGCCTCTCCCTTCGCGCGGCGGAGGCGGCGCTTCTTGGAGGCCTTCGCCTCGAGCGGCATCGGCAGCATCACCAGATCAGGCTCGATGACGCGGGTGCGCTGGCCGTCCGGTGTGAGCGTCAGCCGCTGGAAGGTGATGCGCTGGCCGTCCTTCTCGAAGGTGTCCTCGCTCAGCCGGGCCAGGCCCGCGCGCACCAGTCCCCCCACGAGCCGCTCAAAGTCCCGGCGTGGCAGGGACTCCCCGAAGAGCTCGCGGTGCAGGCGGCCCGTCGCCTGCCCATCGCGCTCGTGCAGCGCATCCAGGATGCGGCCCAGCGCGCTGAGCTGGCCCTCGCTGGGGGCGGCGAAGCGCAGGGTGGCGCACGTCTCGGGCGAGCACACGTCGCACAGCCCGCAGGACCTGCCCGAGTCCTGCTCGTCGCCGAAGTGCGCCACCAGGTGCCGCATCCGGCACCCGGAGGCCTCCGCGTAGCGCCCCATCTGCTCCAGGTGGTGCAGCTTGCGCTCGCGCTGCGCCGCATAGGGAGCTGTCCAGGTAGGCCGGCCCCGGCACACCCTCTCGTCCGGCGTCACCTCCAGGCCCCCGTGGATCCAGAGCTGCTCGAGCGCCTTGTCGAACACCTCCGGCTCCATCCGCATGCGCGCCTGGAGCGCCTCCTTGGGCTCCAGCTCGGGGTGAGCGGCCCGGAACAGCTGCTCGAGCACGCGAGGCTCCGGGTAGTCGCGCTGGTGGAAGAACTCGTGGGTGCGGCGATCCACGTACGAGTGCAGCAGCACCGCCCGAGACGGCTTGCCGTCCCGGCCCGCGCGGCCCAGCTCCTGGTAATAGCCCTCGAGGCTCGCGGGCAGCGCGGCATGGAGGACGGTGCGCACGTCCGCCTTGTCGATGCCCATGCCGAAGGCCGTCGTGGCGACGATGACCTCGACCCGGCTCTCCAGGAACGCCGCCTGGACGCGGTCACGCTCCGCGGGCTGCAGGCCCGCGTGGTACACGGCGGCCGGGTAGTCCTCGCCCAGCAGGTCCGCGAGCTGCTCGGCGTGCTTGCGCGTGGAGGCGTAGACGATGGCGGGACGCCGCGACGGCTCGGAGAGCACCTCCCGAATGGCCTCGCCGCGCTGGCCGGGGTTCAGCTCCCGCACCTCGATGGCGATGTTGGTGCGGCGGAACCCGTGGATGAAGGTGCGAGCCGAGCCGCCCCGCGTCCCCTTCAGTCCCAGCTGCTGCACGATGTCCCGCTGCACGTCCGGTGTCGCGGTGGCGGTGAGGGCCACCACGGGCGCCGGCCGCAGCAGCGGCAACCGCGAGCCGAGCAGCCGGTAGTCCGGCCGGAAGTCATGGCCCCACTGGGAGATGCAGTGGGCCTCATCGATGGCAATGAGCGCCGGCGTGCGCCGGGCCAGCAGCTCCACGAAGCCGGGCACTCCCAGCCGCTCGGGCGCGATGAAGAGGAAGTCCAGGTGGCCCTCGAGATAGTCCGCGCACACCAGCCGCGACGTAGTCCGGTCCCTGCCTGAGTGGATGCGCTCCGCCGCGAACCCGAGCGACTGGAGCCGCGTGACCTGGTCCTCCATCAGCGCGATGAGCGGGCTCACTACCAGCGTCGTCCCCGCCCGCGCCAGCCCGGGGAGCTGGTAGCACAGCGACTTGCCCGCTCCCGTCGGCATCACCAGCAGCAGGTCCTCGCCCAGCGTGGCGGCGCGGCAGACCTCCTCCTGGTATGGCCGGAAGTCCTCGAAGCCGAACGCTGCCTTCAAGAGCTTCCGGAGCTCGCCTGGGGGAGTAGGCGCTCGCGGCTCGCGGCGGGTCCTGGCGGGCCCGGAGGGGTGTGCAGCCTCCGCGCGAGCACGTACGGGCGGCGTCCCCCTGGGAGCCGAGGAACGGGGAGCAGCCTCGGCCGTCACCGCCTGGGTGCCAGGCGCCACGCGCGCAGAGCGCTCAGGAGACTCTCTCGGCTCCTCCTCCCCAGGCCTCACGGGAGCCGGCCGCGGGGCCGAGGGCGACCTCGGCGGCGAGCTCACCGGCGCCTTGCCCACCACCTCAATGACATAGGCCTCGATGCTCCGCAGGAAGTCCGAGAGATCTCCTCGCCCGCGCTCGATGCGCTGGAGCCACGCCTCCCACTGCCCCGTCATCGCGGGTGTCTTCACATCCGTGTGCACCACCTCGATCAACCGGATGCCCTTCTCCGTCGCCTCCAGCGACTTGCCCCGGCGGCGCAGGTACTCGCGCTCCAGCAGCACCTCGATGATGGCAGCGCGCGTGGCCGGTGTCCCCAGCCCCGTCTCGCGCATCGCGTCCGCCAGCTCCTTCTCGTCCAGGGCCTTGCCCGCCGTCTCCATCGCCGTGAGCAGCGTCGCGTCCGTGAGGCGCGGCGGCGGCCGCGTGCGCTTCTTCACCGCCTCCACATCCTCCACCCGCTGCGACTGCCCGCGCTCCAGCCCTGGAGGCAGATCCTGTGCGTCCTCCTCGGGCTCCCGTCCCTCGCCCTCCTCCTTGGCTCCCTTGGCCTCGCGCTCCTTGGGTGGCTTCACCCCACCCACGTCCAGCACCTTCCACCCAGGGCGCACCACCTGCGTGCCCGAGCTGTGGAACCGGTCCACCCGCCCCGCCCCACCCGCCGCTGCCGGCGAGCTCACCGCGGTGATGACCGTGGTGACGGACCAGACGTGGTCCTCGTGCCACGCCGCGAGCAGCCGGCGGCATACGAGCTCGTAGATGCGCCGCTCGTCCGGCGACAGCCGCGCCTCGTCCGGTGACGTGGGCGTGGGGATGATGGCGTGGTGGTCCGTCACCTTCGCGTCATCCACGAAGCGCCGCCCCAGGGGCCGCTCTCCGGTGCCCGACGCCAGCAGCGGCTCGTACGGCTTGCGGATCGTCCGCACCACGTCCGGCAGCGTGGACGCTACCTCCGTCGACAGGTGCCGGCTCGAGGTGCGCGGGTAGCTCAGCAGCTTGTGCTTCTCGTACAGCGCCTGGGCCAGCTCCAGCGTCCGCTGAGCGCTGTACCCATACAGGCGGTTCGCGTGCCGCTGCAGCTCCGTGAGATCATAGAGCAGCGGCGGCGCCAGCTTCTTCGTCTCCGAGGTGAGTGACTCGATGGCCGCGCGGCCCGTCCGCACCCGCGCCATCACCTCGCCCGCCTCCAGGCCGTCCGCCGGCAGCCGCCGGGCCTCGCGCACGCCCTCGGCCAGCTTCACCCCGGTCTTCGGATCCACCTCGCGGAACCACGTGCCCCGGTAGCGCACCTCCGGCGACACCCCCTCGGCCCGAGGCGCGAAGGTGGCCACCACCTCCAGGTAGTCCTCGGGGACGAAGTCGCGGATGGCCAGCTCCCGCTCCACCACCATGGCCAGCGTGGGCGTCTGCACCCGCCCCACCGACAGCATGTCCCCGCCCGCCAGCGTGTAGAGGCGCGACAGGTTCATCCCCACCAGCCAGTCCGCCCGGCTGCGCCCCTTCGCCGCGTCCGCCAGCCCATCGTACGCGCTGCCCTCCTTGAGCTGCCGGAAGCCCTCGCGGATGGCGCTCTCCGTCAGCGACGACACCCACAGCCGCTTCACCGGCTTGCGGCACCCAGCCGCCTCGTAGATGTAGCGGAAGATCAGCTCGCCCTCGCGCCCCGCATCCGTGGCGCACACCACCGCGGACACCTCGGGGGCGTTCATCACCTCGCGCACCACCGCGAACTGGGAGCGCGTGCCCTCCGCCACCACCAGCGGCCACTCGCGAGGCAGCATGGGGAGCTGCTCGCGGCTCCAGCGCTTCCACTCGGGCCGTATCTCGTGCGGCTGCGCCAGACCCACCAGGTGGCCAATGGCCCACGTCACCACATAGCCATTGCCCCGGAACCAGCCCTCGCCACGCTCAGAAGCCCCCAGCGCTTTGGCAATGTCCCGCGCCACAGCGGGCTTCTCGGCCACCACCGCCAGCACGGACACACGACCCCTCTGAGCCGTCTCACGGCCCGTCTCGCGGCCCACCTCCCGGGTCCTGTGTCCTTCGAGCCCTGCGCCCATCGCATCCCACCTCATACCTTCCCCCCTACTTCATCCTTCCCCGCCCCGATGCGCTCGGGCTCCCTCGGTGAACTCTTCCTTACCTTGCTGGGCCGACATGACGCCCTCCTCTCTCACCCCACCTGGGGCGGCTGCTTGCCCTGCCTTCGAGGATCCTACCCCTCACCTCCCGTGAAGTTCTCGCACTCTCTGGCCGCTCCCACACGGCCAGGGACGCGGCGCTCGCGACCCGTGGCGTCCTCACGCAAGTGTTTGGCGTTGGACCGGAAACGCCACACGGGTGTTTTGGCCATCATCTTCTTGGGGGAGCCAAGGTCCCTTTCATCCATTGGGAGGAGGGAAGTGTCGCGCTGCCGGGCGGGGCACTTCGGTCGGGAGACCTGACGTGGGGACGCTCGCCGGGAGGGGGGAGCAGCCTCAGGCCTGGGTCGGCGAGGGGGGTGCCTCGAGAGGGGCATCCCCCTTGGCTTTTTCAGGGGGAGGCCGCCTTGCCGCCCACGCGCTGGTGCCACGCGGCGAGCACCTCGCGCTCGCGCTCCGGGGCGACACCCGCCAGCATCTTCTGGTGGCGCTCGGGCGGCAGCGTCTTGAACCAGGCCAGGGTGTCGCGCGCGGTGTCCCCCGTGGGCCGGAACGACAGCCCGAGCTTCAGCGCCCGGGCGGTGCTCACGCGGCCCACACCTCGATCCTCGCCGGAGCGGGGGATCCACACGGGCATGTGCAACCAGGGCATCACCTTCTGCTCCTCCACCAGCCACTCCGACTCGACCCAGGTGAACTTCGCATCACCACCATTGGCCGCCTTGCAGGCCTCCAACATCTCTCGCATGGTGAGGGTGCGCTCGGGACCGGTGGCGTTGAAGGTGCCCACGTCCCTGCGCTCCACCAGGCCAAGGATGAAGGCGGCCAGGTCGCGCACATCGACGAACTGCACCGGATCCTCCCCGTCTCCGGGTGCGAGCACCTCGCCGCCGCGGGCCACGCGCACCGGCCAGTAGGTGAAGCGGTCCGTCGGATCCCCGGGCCCGACGATGAGGCCCGGGCGGACGGTGGCGACGCGGCCGGGCATGGAGGCCTCGGCGGCCTTCTCGCTCAGAGCCTTGAGGGCCCCATAGTGCTTGGACACGTCCTCCGTCTTCTCGTCCGCCACCGTGGCTACGGGCGCCTCCTCGTCGATGCCGGAGACGCTCATGTCCTTGTAGACGGAGATGGTGGAGATGAAGACGTAGTGCCCGATATTGGGCGCGAGCAGCTCGGCGCTGGCCCTCACCACCCGAGGCACATAGCCGGAGGTGTCGATGACGGCGTCCCACTTGCGGCCCTCGAGGGCCTTGAGGTTGCCGTCCCGGTCCCCCTGGAGCTTCTCCACATCCGGGAAGAGCTCGGGCCGCGTCTTGCCGCGGTTGAACAGGGTGAGGGTATGGCCGCGCGGACGCGCCAGCTCCACCAGCGCGGGCCCGAGGAACCCCGTCCCCCCGAGGATGAGGATCTTCTTCTTCGAGACGGGAGCCGCCGGGGCCTGCGCGGACGCGCTGCCGTCCTTGGTGGATGCACACCCCACTGCCCAGAGCGAGCCGAGCGCGGTTGCTCCCTGGATCATGCCTCTGCGAGACAGCTTCATCGCCGTGTTCCTCCCTGGAAAGGTTCATGCCCTCAACGGGCTGGCAAGTCGCCGGGAACGGACGTCAGCTCCGCCACCTCGGCACTGCGCCGGACGCGCGGGTGCCGGGCCAGATACAGGGAGACCGCCAGCCACAGGCCCGCCACGGGCATGGCCGTCAGCAGCACTCCCGCGGCCCCGAGCCCGAGCGCGGTGAGCCCACCCTCCATCCACCCTCCCGCCACGTCTCCCCCCCGGTACACCACCGTGTCAATAAAGCTCTTGGCCTTATACTTCTCTTCGCGGCTCACCGTGGTGAAGAGGATCTCCCGCGAGGGCCGCTCCAGCGCGTAGTGCGAGGCGCCGCGCAGCGCTCGGACGGCGACGAAGAGGAAGACGGCGGGCACCGCCGCCAGTCCCAGGAAGCCCAGGGCGGTAATCACCGGCGCCACGGCCATGGCCACCGCCAGGCCCAGCTTGGAGATGAGCCGCCCGGTGACGAAGGCCTGGACGAGCAGCGTGAGGACCTGCACCCCCAGCTCGATGTTGGCGAACGCGGTGGTGCGCGCGGCCGCGCCGGTGGCCATCGTGTCCACCAGCTTCACCTGGAGGATGTAGAGGAAGGTGGAGGTGACGGTATAGAAGACCGTCTGCAGCCCCAGCCCGAGCAGGAAGGGCGAGGTGGCCAGCAGCTTGAGGCCGGAGAGCACACCGCCGCCTACTGGTGCCCCCAGCGAGGGTGGCTGCTGCACGTCATGGGCCCAGCGCGAGAGCCGCTGGACGCACTGCGCGCTCACCTCCAGCAGCACCGCGGTGAGGAGGATGAGGTTGACGGGCCCCAGCGGAATGGCGAGCTGGCGGACCAGGAGCAACCCCAGGAGGATGCCCGTGGTGCCACCGCCGGCGATGAAGCCAAAGAGGCGCCGGCCCTGCTCGCTGACGAACAGGTCCGCCATGAAGCTCCAGAAGACGGAGACGACAAAGAGGTTGTAGACGCTGAGCCAGACGTAGAAGGCGCGCGCCACCGGCTCGCGGGCCACGCCCAGCTTCAGCACCACGAAGAAGCCCAGCAGGTTGAGCAGGAAGAAGCGGTACACCAGCGGGATGACGCGCTTGCGCGGCCAGCGCGACACCAGGGCCGAGTACACCGGCACCGCCACCATCATCACCACGAAGGTGGCCGTCCACAGCAACTTGAGGTTCTTCACCCCGCCGGCCGTCCCCATCTCATCCCGCACGGGCTTGAGGATGAAGTAGCCGCACATCAACGTGAAGAAGTAGAGGAAGGACCAGAGGACGGCCCCTACCTCTTCGTCCCGCACGTCCACGAATCGCTTGAGCATGGGTGAAGGTCGCACGCGCGCAGGCCCCAACTCACGCCTGGGGCCGCTATTCCCGGTGTGAGCCTGCCCCTCGAGCGAGGGTGCTCACGATCCGGGAGGGGCGCTCAGGCCCCTCCCTGCGCGGCGCGAAGGACAGCCTCCACCCGGGGCAGCGCCTCCCGGATCTCCGCCAGGGAGACGGCACCCACGGAGAGCCGGAACCAGCCCGTCTCATCCGTCAGCCCGAAGGCCTGGAAGGGCACCACCCCGAAGCTCGCCTTCTCCAGGAGCAGCTTGCGGATGTCCTCGTTGGTCTTCAGCCCCGCCTTGCCCACCAGGTCGAACTGCACCGAGAGGTAGATGGCCCCCTGCGGCGCGATGGCGCGCACGGGCAGCCCCGCGTCCCGCATCTTCGCCAGGCCCTGGTAGAGCGCCTCCAGCCGCTCGTCCACCCGGTGCTTCATCGTCTCCATGAAGGTGGCGGTGCCCGGCACGTCGTCCAGCGCGCGCGCCACGGCGATCTGCTCGGCCTTGGGAGCCCACGCGCCCACATGCCCGATGACATCCCGCATGCGCGAGATGATGGACGGCGGACCCACACCCCACCCCACGCGCACGCCCGTGGCCGCGAACGACTTGGAGATGCCGTCCACGAACACGGTGTAGTGCGCCATCTCCGGCACCAGCTCCACCGGCGTCACGTGCTTCACCCGGCCGAAGTTCAGCGTCCAGTAGATCTGATCGTACATCAGGATCAGCGGCGGCTGCCCCCGCTCCTTGCGCGCGCGGTTCTCCGAGACGATGCGCTCGCAGATGGCCTGGAGCGCCTGCGGGGTGATCATCGTCCCCGTGGGGTTGAGCGGGCTGCACAGGCAGAGCAGCCTCGCGCTCGCCATGTGCGGGGCAAGCTGCTCCACCGTGGGCATGAAGCCGTGGTCAGCCTCCGTGACGACCACCGCGCTCCGGGCTCCCATCATGTGCGCGTAGTGGTTGTTGTTCCAGGAGGGCACCGGGTAGATGACGGTGTCGCCCTCGTTCAGCACGGTGCGGTAGCTGCCATAGATGATGGGCCGCGCGCCGCCGGCGATGACGATGCCCTCCAGCGGATACTTCAGGCCGAGGGCGCGCTCGTAGAAGCGCTGCACGCTCTGGCGCAGCTCCAGCACGCCGTCCGAGGGCGGATAGTTGGTCTCCCCCGCCTGGAGCGCCTGCGTAATGCCCTGGCCCAGCGTGGTGGGGATGGGGAACTCGCGCGGGCTGAAGTCGCCCACGGTGAGGTTGCACACCTTGCGGCCTTGCGCCGTCAGCTCGCGGATCTCGGCGGCGATGCGGAGGATCTCGCTGCCGATGAGGCCGCGCGCCATCGTGCCAACGTAGGTGTCATCCCGCTTGGGGAGGAGGGTCGTGAGGTCAAGGGCCATGCGGGCGGACCATACACGCCACGCGGTGTCCGTGCGTCATCCATCGACTTGCAGGAGCTGCCCTGATCTCTGGAACTATAAGGAGTAGAACCAGCCACCCTCGGCACGGGCGCTGGCGCGCCGCGTCTCGACAGGTCCGCTCACTCCCGGGAAGGAGCGAGGAGCCGTCATCCCCAGCGCGTTCCACGTCTTGGGCCCGACGATACCGTCGGCCTCCAGGCCCTTGGCCCGCTGGAAGGCCATCACGGTGCGCTCTGTCTTCGGGCCGAAGATGCCGTCCTTGGAGCCGGGATCGAAGCCGTGGGTGGCCAGCACCTTCTGGAGGACGACCACCGAGGGCTCGCAGACCCCGCGCTTGAGGATGGGGCGCAACCCCGTACCCCGGCGCGTGTCCAGCGCCGCCCACGTCCGCGTGCCGGCGATGCCATCCACCTCGAGGCCCCGCGCCCGCTGGAAGGCCATCACCGCGGACTTGGTGCTCGCGCCGAAGACGCCATCCACCGGGTCCTCGTAGACGCCCACCAGCTGAAGCTGCCGCTGGAGGTACTCGACCTCGGGTCCGCGCATCCCCTGCCGGAGACAGACAAAGGACTCATCCGAGGATGAAGAGGGGGTGGAAGGCATGGAGGGCAGCATGGAGGGCATAAAAGACTCCAGGCACTCGATTCAAGAGCGGGGGGGCGTCTTATCGATGATCCACGCGCGAGATGCCAGTCCCCCCCAGGGGTCACGAGGCGCTTTTAGTACCTCAAAGCACAACTTCTGTCAGGGAAATATCTCTACCCATCACGTCCTGCCGCCACGAATTCCAGAGAGGTCCTCTCATTCGTGGCCGAGCACTTCTCCTCCGCGTCCGCACTGGAACCCAGGGTGCCTCCCATGCGAGAGGGGGGCAGCGGCTCCTCGGCAGGAGCCCCAGGAGCGGGACGGATGATGCAGGCAAAGAGGTTCAGTCGTGGGGTGAAGTCCCTGTGGCTCGCGGGCTGCCTGATCGCGGCTGGGTGCTCGAAGAAGGCGGAGCCGGCCCCCCAGACTGAGCCAGCGCCCCAGCTCCCCACTGCTGGGAGTGACTCGGCGCCACCGCCGGCTCCCCCTCCCCTGGAGAGCGCCGCCCCTGGGACACCTCCTGCTCCCGCACAAGGCTCGGCAACTCCCGAGGATCCGAAGAACCGCGAGTGGACCGCGGGGGACATGAAGCAGAAGCGAGCGGACCTGCAGATGGTGACGCTGCGCTCGGTGCGCGCGGCGCGCAACGAGGGCTTCGACCGCGTGGTGTTCGAGTTCGACGGGACGCAGGTGCCCGGCTATCAGCTCGAGTACGTGGACAAGCCCATCA
>Ga0190275_10001454_pt1 | contig 17595 bp, 16 predicted proteins | sample Popmic550T_FD_133745 | JGI IMG/M metagenome (GOLD analysis project Ga0190275, IMG submission 133745) | Populus adjacent soil microbial communities from riparian zone of Yellowstone River, Montana, USA - 550 T | ecosystem: Environmental > Terrestrial > Soil > Riparian zone > Trees stand | place...
ACAACGACCCGATTCCGGTCGGAACCGTCGACATCACCCTCTACCGGGACGATTTGCGCAGCCGCGGTGTGCGCCCGCTGACGGTGACCTCGATTCCGGACAGCGGGATCGACGGGCGCGATGTGGTGCTGGTCGACGACGTCCTGTATTCCGGGAGGACGATCCGGGCGGCCCTGGATGCCCTTCGCGAGGTTGGCCGACCGCGCGTGGTGCAACTCGCCGTGCTGGTCGACCGCGGACACCGCGAACTGCCGATCCGGGCGGACTACGTCGGAAAGAACCTGCCGACTTCGGCGCGCGAGCAGGTCCGGGTGCGACTGACCGAGACCGATGGGATCGACGAGGTGCTGGTCCTGACTTCGGAAGACCCCGCGGAGTCGTTACCGCCCGAGGCGGGACCAGGCATTGGAGTACAGCGATGAGACGTCATCTCCTCTCCGCGTCCGACCTCGACCTCGCCGATGCGACCCTGATACTCGACACGGCCGAGCAGATCGACTCGGCGTTGTCCGGTCGCGAGGTCAAGAAGCTGCCGACCTTGCGCGGTCGTACGGTGGTGAACCTGTTCTTCGAGGACTCCACCCGCACCCGGATCTCGTTCGAACTGGCTGCGAAACGACTGTCTGCCGACGTGATCAACTTCGCGGCCAAGGGATCGAGTGTGTCCAAGGGGGAGAGCCTCAAGGACACGGCGCTGACCCTCGAGGCGATGGGCGCCGATGCCATCGTCTGCCGGCACAACGCCTCTGGTGCCCCGCATCGGCTGGCCGGGTGGGTGCAGGGCAGCGTCATCAATGCCGGTGACGGGACGCACGAACATCCCACCCAGGCGCTGCTCGACGCGTACACGATCCGGCGGCGCCTGGGCCGCCTCGACGGGGTTCGGGTCACCATCGTGGGAGATGTGCTGCACAGCCGGGTCGCGCGGTCCAACGTCATCCTGTTGGACACCCTGGGAGCGCAAGTCACCCTGGTCGCCCCGCCCACGTTGCTGCCGGTCGGCGTCGAGTCCTGGCCAACCGAGGTCAGCTACGACCTTGACGCGGTCTTGCCCAAGGCCGACGTGGTGATGATGTTGCGCGTGCAGCAGGAGCGGATGAACGCTTCATACTTCCCGAGCGTGCGCGAGTACAGCCGCCGGTACGGACTGGATGCCCGACGGATGGGGGCGCTGTCCGACGAGGCCATCGTCATGCATCCCGGTCCGATGAACCGGGGGATGGAGATCGCGGCGGAGGTCGCCGACTCGGTCCGCTCGACGATCGTCGAGCAGGTGAGCAACGGCCTGTCCATCCGAATGGCCGTCCTGTATCTGCTCCTGGGCGGCGGGCACTCCACGTCCGACGAGGCTGTGGCATGACCGGCGGGTGGCTCATCCGGGGAGTGCGCCCTTACGGGGAGGACGCAGTCGACCTGCTCGTACAGGGCGGCGTCCTGGCTGAAGTCGGCCCTGATCTGAAGGTTGTGGGGGCGCAGGTACTCGAAGCCGACGGCCTCATCGCGCTGCCCGGCCTGGTGGATCTGCACACCCACCTGCGCGAGCCCGGGCGCGAGGATGCCGAGACCGTGGAGACCGGCTCTCGGGCCGCCGCTCTGGGCGGCTACACCGCCGTCCACGCAATGGCGAACACCGACCCGGTGGCCGGCACCGCAGGTGTGGTCGAGCAGGTGTGGCGGCTCGGTCGCGAAGCTGGACTGGTGGATGTCGCCCCGGTGGGCGCGGTGACCGTGGGTCTCGGCGGCACCCGGCTGGCCGAGCTCGGAGCGATGGCCGACTCGCCCGCGCGCGTGCGGGTGTTCTCCGACGACGGGGTGTGTGTCGCCGATCCGGCACTGATGCGCCGGGCACTGGAGTACGTCAAGGCATTCGACGGCGTCATCGCCCAGCACGCCGAGGAACCCCGGCTGACGCAGGGGGCACAGATGCACGAGGGCATCCTGTCCGCGCGCCTGGGCCTAGCCGGTTGGCCCAGTGTCGCCGAGGAGGCGATCATCGCCCGTGACGTCCTGCTGGCCGCGCACGTGGGTTCGCGCCTGCACGTGTGTCATCTCTCGACTCGGGGCAGCGTGGACATCGTCGCCCGGGCCAAGGCCGACGGGATCGCGGTCACCTGCGAGGTCACCCCGCACCACCTGCTGCTCACCGATGAGTGCGTCACCGGATACGACCCGCTGTTCAAGGTCAACCCGCCCCTACGCAGTGCTGAGGACGTCGAGGCATTACGTGCGGGTCTGGCCGCAGGCACCATCGACGCGATCGCCACCGACCACGCTCCGCATGCCATGGAGGACAAGGAGTGCGAGTGGGCAATGGCCCGGCCCGGCATGCTCGGACTGCAACAGGCACTGTCGGTGGCCGTGGAGACGATGGTCATTCCCGGGTTGCTCGACTGGCGAGGTCTGGCCGATCGGATGTCGGTGCGCCCCGCCCGCATTGGTCAGCTCGACGACCACGGCCAAGCGCTCGAGGTCGGACGCCCGGCCAACCTGGTGCTCATTGATCCCGACGCCCGGTCCGTCGTCACAGCAACGGAGCTGGCCAGCCGCGCCCGGAACACCCCCTACGCTCGGCGCGAGCTTCCCGCGCGTGTCGTGGCGACCTTCCTGCGCGGCATCCCCACCGTTCTGGACGGCAAGGCCCAGCGTTGAGGCCAGTCATCCCCGGATCCGGGCCGGAGTCAGCCTCGTGGTGACGGGGGTCATCCGATGATCGCGGCCGCCTCCTCCCCGGCCCTGCTCGTCCTGGAGGATGGCCGCGCGTTTCGGGGTGAGGCATTCGGAGCGATCGGGCAGACCGTCGGCGAAGCGGTATTCAACACCGGGATGACCGGCTACCAGGAGACCCTGACCGATCCGAGCTATGCCGGCCAGGTCGTGGTGATGACCGCGCCGCAGATCGGCAACACCGGGATGAACGACGAGGACGGCGAGTCCGCTGGGATCCAGGTCGCCGGGTTCGTCGTACGCGATCCGAGTCCGCGACCGTCCAACTGGCGATCCCGCCGCAGTCTGGACGCCGATCTCCTCGACGCCGGGGTGGTCGGGATCAGCGGCATCGACACCCGTGCGCTGACCAGGCACCTTCGCGAGCGTGGCGCCATGCGGGTCGGCGTGTCCAGCCTGACCGTCAACGTCGATGAAGTGCTCGCCACGGTCCTGGCCGCCCCTCAGATGGCTGGTGCCGATCTCGCTGCCGGAGTGAGTACGAAACACCGCTACGTCGTCGCCGCGATCGGCCCGACCCGCTATCGAGTGGCAGCCCTGGACCTCGGCATCAAGACCATGACTCCGCATCGGCTGGCCCAGCGCGGCATCGAGGTCGAGGTTCACCCGGCGCGAAGCACGGCCGAGGGACTGCTTCGCGGCTCGCCGGACGGGGTCTTCATCAGCAACGGTCCGGGGGACCCCGCCACCGCCGACTACGCGGTCGAGGCCGTACGTGGGGTCCTGGACGCCGGTGTGCCGGTGTTCGGCATCTGCTTCGGAAACCAGATCCTGGGTCGTGCACTGGGCCTGTCGACCTACAAGCTCCGGTATGGCCACCGCGGGATCAACCTGCCGGTGATGGACCGGGCCACCGGCAAGGTCGAGGTGACCGCTCATAACCATGGATTCGCCGTTGCGGCTCCCGAGGGCACCGATCCGGACGAGCCTTTCGCGGCCGACCAACGGGGTGCGCCCTTCGACACCCCGTACGGCGCAGCCGAAATCAGCCATGTCTGTCTCAATGACGGCGTCGCAGAGGGCATCAACTGCCTCGATGCGCCGGCGTTCTCCGTGCAATACCACCCGGAGGCCGCCGCCGGCCCACATGATGCCGACTACCTCTTCGATCGGTTCGTGCAACGGATGCAAGGCGCTGACCATGCCTAAGCGCGGGGATCTCAAGCACGTGCTGGTGATCGGCTCCGGGCCCATCGTCATCGGTCAGGCCTGTGAGTTCGACTACTCCGGTACCCAGGCCTGCCGGGTTCTACGGGCCGAGGGCATCCGGGTCAGCCTGGTCAACTCCAACCCGGCCACGATCATGACCGACCCGGAGTTCGCCGACGCGACCTATATCGAGCCGTTGACCGACGAGTTCGTGGAACGGGTGATCGAACGCGAGCGGCCTGATGCGGTCTTGGCCACCCTCGGCGGACAAACCGCGCTGAATATCGCGGTGCGGCTGCATGAGCGGGGTGTGCTGCAGAAGTACGGCGTGGAGTTGATCGGCGCCGACATCGACGCGATCCAACGGGGCGAGGACCGGCAGGTCTTCAAGGACATCGTCGCCTCGGTCGGAGCGGAGACCCCGGACAGCCGTGTCTGCGCCACCATGAACGAGATCCTTTCCACCGCGGACGAACTGGGCTATCCGGTCGTGTTGCGGCCGTCGTACACCATGGGTGGCGCCGGCTCCGGCATCGCTCGCGACGAGCCGGAGTTGCGCCGGATGGGCACCGCAGGTCTCGAGGCGAGTCCGGTTACCGAGGTGTTGATCGAGCAGAGTGTCTTGGGTTGGAAGGAGTTCGAGCTCGAGCTGATGCGCGACCGCAAGGACAACGTGGTCGTCGTCTGCTCCATCGAGAACCTCGACCCGATGGGCGTGCACACCGGGGACTCGATCACCGTGGCACCGGCCATGACACTGACCGACCGTGAATATCAGGATCTGCGCGACGTCGGGATCAAGGTGCTGCGAGCGGTCGGGGTGGACACCGGTGGCTGCAACATCCAGTTCGCCGTCCATCCCGAGACCGGACGGCTGGTCGTGATCGAGATGAACCCTCGGGTGTCGCGGTCCAGTGCGCTGGCAAGCAAAGCCACGGGATTTCCGATCGCCAAGATCGCCGCGAAGCTAGCCATCGGATACACCCTCGACGAGATCCCCAACGACATCACCGGGCAGACGCCAGCCTCGTTCGAGCCGACGCTGGATTACGTCGTGGTCAAGGTTCCACGGTTTGCCTTTGAGAAGTTTCCGGGTGCCGACCCCCGCCTGACGACGACCATGAAATCTGTCGGCGAGGCGATGTCGGTGGGGCGCAATTTCGTCGAGGCCCTGCAAAAGGCACTGCGGTCGATGGAAACGACCGAATCCGGCTTTTGGACAGTGCCTGACCCGGATGACGCGAGTATTGAGGGTCTCCTCGAGAGGATCGAGATACCGACCGACGGCCGGATCTACGACGTCGAGCGCTCTCTTCGGGCAGGCGCCAGCGTCGAACAGGTCTTCCAGGCTTGCGGGATAGACCCCTGGTTCCTCGACCAGATCGCAGGGCTGGTCGACCTCCGTGCCGAGATCGAGCGGGCGCCGGCGTTGACTGAGCCGTTGTTGCGCCGGGCCAAGCGAGCCGGATGCTCTGACCGCCAGATCGCCTCCCTGCGGCCGGAGCTTGCCGGCGAGACCGGAGTTCGGCTGCTCCGGCAGCGGCTCGGGATCCGGCCGGTCTTCAAGACCGTGGACACCTGCGCGGCCGAGTTCGCCGCCAACACGCCCTACCACTACTCGAGTTACGACGAGGAGACTGAGGTTGCCCCGCGCCAGAAGCCAGCGGTGCTCATCCTCGGATCGGGCCCCAACCGGATCGGGCAGGGCATCGAGTTCGACTATTCCTGCGTTCACGCCGCGATGGCGCTGCGTGCCGCGGGCTACGAGACCGTCATGGTCAACTGCAACCCGGAGACCGTCTCGACCGACTACGACACCGCGGACCGCCTATATGTGGAGCCGCTGACCTTCGAGGACGTCATGGAGGTGATCGCGGCCGAGCAGGCGGCAGGTCCGGTCGTCGGCGTGATCTGCACCCTCGGCGGGCAGACCCCGCTGGGTCTGGCCCAGCAGTTGAAGGACGCGGGGGTTGCGGTGCTCGGGACCGCGCCGGAGGCGATCCATCTGGCCGAGGAGCGAGGCGCCTTCGCCCGAGTCCTGGCCATGGCTGGATTGCCCGCCCCCAAGCACGGCATGGCCACCTCCTACGACGAGGCACGCGCGGTAGCAGAAGCTGTGGGTTATCCGGTGCTTGTCCGGCCCTCCTACGTCCTGGGCGGGCGTGGGATGGAGATCGTCTACGACGACGCTGCGCTCGAGGCCTACATCGAGAAGGCCACCCAGGTCAGCCCAGCACACCCCGTCCTGGTCGACCGGTTTCTCGAGGAGGCGGTCGAGATCGACGTCGATGCCCTCTACGACGGGCACGAGTTGTTTCTCGGCGGGGTCATGGAACACATCGAGGAGGCCGGAATTCACTCCGGCGACTCGTCCTGCGCGCTGCCGCCGATAACGCTGGGGTCCTCCGAGCTGGCGCGCATCCGCGCGTCCACCGAGGCGATCGCGGCCGGGGTCGGGGTTCGCGGGCTGCTGAACGTCCAGTACGCGCTCAAGGACGACCTGCTCTACGTCCTCGAGGCCAACCCACGGGCGTCGCGGACGGTGCCCTTCGTGTCCAAGGCCACCGCCGTCCCGCTGGCCAAGGCCGCAGCGCGGATCGCGGTGGGGGACACCATTGCTGTGTTACGCAGTGAGGGCCTGTTGCCCGATGGTGATGGCTCGGACCTGCCGATCAACGCGCCGATCTCGGTCAAGGAGGCGGTGCTGCCCTTCCATCGGTTCCGGACCGTCGAAGGGCTTGGCGTGGACACCGTCCTCGGACCCGAGATGAAGTCCACTGGCGAGGTGATGGGAATCGACATCGATTTCGGCAGGGCGTTCGCAAAGTCACAGGCCGCGGCCTACGGTTCGCTTCCCACGGGTGGCCGAGCCTTCGTCAGCCTGGCCAACCGGGACAAGCGCTCGGCGATCTTCCCGGTGAAGCGACTAGCCGACCTCGGTTTCACGATATCTGCGACAGCTGGAACTGCCGCGGTGTTACGACGCAACGGAGTGGCTTGCGAGGTGCTCGGCAAGTTCAGCGAAGGCCCCGAGAACTGCGTGGAGGCGATTCTGGCCGGCGACATCGACCTGGTCATCAATACCCCGCAGGGCAGCGGCGGCACGCGCATCGACGGCTATGAGATCCGCACAGCCGCGGTGGTGGCCGGAATCCCCTGTGTCACAACAGTGCAGGGGGCCGCTGCGGCAGTTCAGGGGATCGAGGCGGTGCGCAACGGGACGCTGCGGGTCCGGTCACTGCAGGAACTCCACGCCTGCCTTCGAGACGAACGTGCGCTGCCGGTCGACACGGCTTCTGTGGAGGACCCGGCATGAGCAACGCCTGGGGGATCACCAAAGCCATCGACCTGGCCGAGGCCCGCGCGCAGATGACGGCGATGACGAGCGTTGCGCTGCCGCCCGTACCGCCCGTGCCCCCCGTGCCCCCCGTGCTCGACCAACAGCGGCCGACACCGGTGCCTACCTCGCCTGTCCGACAGTGGTCGACACCTGTGCAGATCCAAGCTCCGGTCGTGGCCGTACGGACTGTCGGCGCCTACCGAGAGTTCACGCTGCACGCGCCCGGGGTGAGCGCGACCGCCGAGCCGGGGCAGTTCGTCACCCTCGGGGTGGGAGGGGCAACCTCTGCGCTTCTACTGCGCCGGGCGTTCGCACTGAGCGGCGTCGACGGTGAGGCCGTCAGCATCGTCGTTGCCGCCCACCGAGCCGGCACTCGCTGGATTCTGGAACGCAGAGCTGGTGACGTCCTGGACCTGATCGGACCACTGGGCCGGCCCTTTCCCGCGCCGCCTCCAGGTGGCGCGGCGCTGCTGGTCGCGGGGGGGTACGGCGCTGCGCCGTTCGTGGGCCTGGCCCAACGGCTCACTGCGTCCGGCCATGCGGTGGCTGCGGTGTTGGGTGCGGCTAGCGCAGATCGGCTCTTCGCCGTCCGGGATTTGGCTGCCCTGACCCAGGTCCTCGCGGTGACCACTGAGGACGGCTCGGCCGGACGGACCGGTCGGGTGACCGATGTCCTGACTGAGCTGCTGCCGGGTGCATCGATCGTCTACGCCTGCGGGCCGATGCCGATGTTGCAGGCCGTCGCCGTCCTGGCCGCCGGCAGCGGTGTTGCCTGCCAGGTCTCGGTCGAGGAGTCCATGGCCTGCGGCATCGGCGTGTGCATGACCTGCGTCCTACCGGTGAGAGACGTGGACGGAACATCTCGATTCGTTCGATCCTGCGTCGAGGGTCCGGTGTTCGACGCGTCGACGGTCGGTTTCGAAGACATCGGCCGCCTTCCCGTGGATCTGCACGGCGCCGCCGCAATGCGGGCGGGCCGCTGATGTCGTCGGTGTCGGTGACAGTTGCCCAGGCGGCCCAGGGTGTCGACATGCGGACCTTTCTGGGGGCCACGCAGATCCCGGGTCCGGTGCTGACCGCCTCCGGTTGCGCCGCGGCCGGGCGGGAACTCGACCCGTTCCTGGACCTCGCCGCGCTCGGTGCCGTGGTCACCAAGTCGGTGCAGCTTCGCGCGCGATCTGGTCGGCCGACACCTCGAATGGCAGAGACGCAGAGCGGGATGCTCAATTCCATTGGCCTCCAAGGACCTGGGATCGATGTCTTCCTGGCCGAGGATCTGCCGTGGCTCGCTGATCGAGGTGCCCGCGCGATGGTGAGCATCGCCGGCGGAGCAATCGAGGAATACGCAGAACTCGCTGCACGGGTGCGGGGGGCTGCGGGCATGGTCGCCCTCGAGGTGAACATCTCCTGCCCGAACGTGGAGTCCCGCGGCGAGGTCTTCGCCTGCGACCCAGCCGCCGCCTCTGCGGTGTTGGCAGCGGTGCGGGCAGTCGATCCGGGCGTCCCGATCTACGCGAAGCTCTCACCCGACGTCACCGACATCGTCTCGATCGCCCGGGCATGTGTTGAGGCCGGTGCCGACGGCATTTCGGCGATCAACACCCTGCTCGGCTTGGTGATCGACCTCGACACTCTGCGGCCGATGCTGGCGGCGGTGACCGGGGGCTTGTCCGGGCCGGCGATCCGGCCGGTCGCGCTGCGTTGCGTCTGGCAGATCCACGCAGCCATGCCCGACGTCCCGATCCTGGGAATGGGCGGGATCACCACGGGCGCCGACGCCCTGCAGTTCATCCTGGCCGGAGCCAGCGCGGTCTCGGTCGGCACGGCGATCTTCGGTGATCCCAACGCTCCTGAACGGATCGGTCACGAGTTGGCCCACGCCCTGGCCACCAAGGGGTTCTCCCGGCTGAGCGATGCGGTGGGCTACGCGCATCGAGAAGCGGGAAACTGACGTGCCCCGGCGCGGATCATGACGAGCCGCACTCTGGGGACTGAGCCGCACGAGCCGTTCGGAAGACGGCTGCGCGAGATGGTCAGGCGACGGGGGCCGTTGTGCGTCGGGATCGATCCTCATCCGGCGCTGCTCGCAGACTGGGGACTCTCCGACAACGCGCGTGGCCTGGACACCTTCGCGATGGGCGTCGTCGAGGCTCTGGCCGAGCACGTCGCCGTCCTCAAACCGCAGTCCGCCTTCTTCGAACGGCACGGCAGCGCCGGGATCGCCGCTCTGGAAAGAGCAGTTGTCGCCGCCCGAGGGGCCGGCGCGCTGGTCCTGCTGGACGCCAAACGCGGTGACATCGGGTCGACCATGGCCGCGTATGCCGACTACCTGGATCAGACGCACCCGCTGGCCGTCGATGCGATAACGGTCAGCCCGTTCCTCGGCTTCGGTGCCCTGGCTCCCGCGGTCGAGTCCGCACTACGCCACGGGGGAGGTCTGTTCGTACTGGCGCGCACATCCAACGTGGAGGGCGCCGAGGTCCAGCTTGCCGGTGGGATGGCGGGGGGCTCGGTGGCCCAGCGCATCATTGACGCGGTCGGCTCCATCAACGGCGAGGTCAGCCCGAACGGATCCATCGGAGTTGTCATCGGCGCAACCCTGCGCCACCTCGATGTCGACATCTCGGGATTGGGTGGCCCGATCCTCTGCCCCGGACTGGGCGCCCAAGGCGGCGATACGGCACATATCCGGCAGCTGTTCAGCGGATACGACGGAGTGCTGCTGCCCAGCAGTTCGCGAGACATCCTGCGGCACGGTCCCGATCGCGGGAGACTGCAAGCGGCCGCCCTTGACGCCGCTCAGGGACTGTCCGGAGTCAGGACCGGGGCGTAGCTACCTCGGTCAGACGTGCCCGGTCAGCACCGAGCTCGGACCACGACGCGTGCAGCTGGAGTACAGCTATGCATCCGGACGGAAACGCAGCGCGCAGGGCCTGTAGTGCCGCTGGCTGGCTTGTGTCGGGATCAGAGATCAGGTCAGCGACTTCAGGAATCGTCGATGCGTGCCCGATGACCAGAACGCTGGCTACGTCCTCGGGGAGTTCGGAAATGACGGCGAGCAGCACCCCGACACTCGCGTTGTAGACCCGGTCGTCGAAAAGGACGTCGCCTGCAGCTACACCCGCTGCATCGATGTTGCTCCAGGTCTGGCGCGTGCGAGTGGCCGTCGAACACAGGACTGCATCGAAGCTGAGCCCCGCTGCGAGGAGCCAGGCACCCATGGCGGCTGCATCGCCATGACCACGGTGGGTCAGTTCGCGGGACTTGTCGCTCGGCGCGTCGTTCTCGGCCTTGGCATGGCGGGCAAGAACCAGGGTCCTGGAGGCGGTCGGATCGGTCATTGGCCCAGCCTGCCATCGTCGCAGCGGGCAGTTTGCCCCCTGAGCGGGGCTAGGCCAGGAAATCGGCCAACCGGGAGGCCAACTCCTCCGGTGCATCCTCGGCGACGTGGTGGCCGCTCTCGATGGGTCCGCCGCGCAGGTCGGTTGTCCACGGCCGCCAGATCCCGAGCACGTCTCCGTACAGCTCGGCCAGGTCGTCGCGGGTGGTCCACAGAGCAAGTGTTGGGCAGCTGATCCGCCGTCCCGCTGCGCGATCGGCCTGATCCGCGGCTCGATCGGGGCCAAGCCCTGCGCGGTAGTCCTCGAGCATCGCGTGGACGGTGTCCGGGTCGTGGATGGCCCGCCGATAGTCGGCATAGTTCTCGGCCCCCATCGCCACCGGATCGCCGCCGTACCAGGCATCTGGATCGGCAAGGATTGCCCGCTCCGGCTTGTCGGGCTGGGCGAAGAAGAACCAGTGCCACCAAGCCACGGCGAAGCGCGCATCGGCCCGGTCCAGTGCCTCGCCGATCGGCACGCTGTCGAGAACGGCCAGCCGGGTCACTGCCTCCGGGTGATCCAGACCCAGACGCATCGCGACGTAGCTGCCGCGGTCGTGGCCCACAACCGCGAACTGCCGGTGTCCCAGGATGTGCAGAAGTCGATGCACATCGCCGGCCATGGCACGTTTGGAATGCGCCGAATGGTCGGCGGTGCTGGCTGGCTTGGACGATTGGCCGTAGCCGCGAAGATCCGGGCAGACAACCGTGTGTCCTGCCGCAACCAGCAACGGCGCCACGCGATGCCAGGTGGTGTGCGTACGCGGGTGGCCGTGGAGCAGGACCACCGGCGGTCCTTGCCCGCCATGGCGCACCCGCAGGACGACACCGTCGCCGACCTCGACCCTGGCTTCGGTGAACCCCTCGAACACGGATAGATGATGGCCCATTGACGCTCTCTCGGCTCGAGGCCAGTACTTGCCATAGTGGCAAGTACATGTCAATATGGCGACATGATGTCCTCTGAGCAACTCTCCTCGCAGGCCGCGCGTGAAGCGCTCGCCTCAGCCTCCGCCTCCGCGCACAAGGTACGAGCGCAGGCCCTGTGGATGAGCACCTACCTGGCCGTATTCGGCGTGGGATTCGCCGTGCTCACCCTGGTGCTCGGGCTGGTCGAGCCGCTGTCCTTGCGATTGATCCTGATCAGCACGGGGTGGCCGTTGCTGATCGGCGTGATGGTCGTCTGGGCCACCCGCCGCCCTGCCAGCCTTCGCGGCTCAAGCAGCCGGGTGATCAAGTACTGGATCGGCACGGCTGCCCTGTACGGAATCGCGCTGGTCATCGGCACGCCTGGACTCGTGGGTGAGGCCCGGTACTGGATTCCAGCCGCCGTCGTCGTGGCTGCGCCACTGTTGATCGGCGCGGTCCTGGAACGCCGCGCATGACCCAGGCCCACCCCCGCCACGACCTCGACAGTCTGCTGACCAATCCGGTCCGGCTGTCGATCGTCGCGGCGCTGGTGGATGTCGAGCGCGCTGAATTCGCCCTCGTCCGCGACAGCGTCGAAGTGACAGATTCCATGCTGTCCAAACAAGTGGCACAGCTCGAAGATGCCGGTTACGTCCAGGTCGAAAAGGGCCGGGTTGGACGCCAATCGCGTACGTGGCTTGCGGTCACGCCCGATGGGGCGGCGGTCTACCGCCGTCATGTCCGCGCTCTGCAGCTCATCGCGCAGAGGTAGAGCTCAGCGGGAGCGGGCGACGCGGCCCTCGTCCCACACCGGCTCGGCAGACTCATAGACCGACCCATCAGCACCGTAGATCAGGAACCGGTCGAAGCTGCGCGCGAACCATCGGTCATGGGTGACCGCGATGACGGTGCCTTCGAACGCGGCCAACCCCTGCTCCAGCGCCTCGGCCGACTGGACATCGAGATTGTCGGTCGGCTCGTCCAGCAGCAACAGCGTCGCTCCTGACAGCTCCAGCAAGAGGATCTGGAATCGTGCCTGCTGTCCACCGGACATCGAGTCGAACTTCTGTTCAGAAGCTCCGGCCAGCTCGTACCGATCCAACACCCGAGCAGCACCGTCGCGTGCCAGTCCTCTGCGGTGATCGTCGCCGTGGTGCAGGATCTCGAGCAGTGTTCGACCTGCCAACTCGGGGTGGTCGTGTGTCTGGACGAACCATCCCGGGCGCACGCGAGCACCGAGTCTTGCGATCCCGGTGTGCTGCACCGGTTCCACCGCGATGTCGCTGACCGGCTGGTGTTCGATGTCGGGGTCGGTCCCACCCGCAGCAAACAGCCGCAGGAAGTGCGACTTGCCGGACCCGTTGGAACCGAGGACGGCGACGCGCTCCCCGAACCAGACCTCGACGCCGAAGGGTTCCATCAGGCCGGTCAGCTCCAGATCTGTGCACACCACGGCGCGCTTGGCGGTGCGCCCACCGGTCAGCCTCATCCGCACGGCCTGTTCGCGCGGGACGGTCTCCGGCGGCCCCTTGTCCTCGAACATCCGCAACCGGGTCTGGGCTGCCTGGTAACGGCTGGCCAGGCCGTCGTTGTAGGCCGCCTTCTGCTTGTACATCAGGACCAACGCCTTGAGCTGTGCGTGGTCCTCGTCCCAGCGACGGCGTTGTTCCTCCAGGCGCTCGAAGCGAGCCGTACGGGCCAGGTGATAGCTCTCGAACCCCCCCGGATGAGTCCAGGTGGAGTTGCCGGGCGCCCGCACCTCGAGAGTCACGACACGAGTCGCCGTACGCGCCAACAGTTCGCGGTCATGACTGATGAACAGGATCGTCTTGTTGCTGGCCCGGATCCGATCCTCCAGCCAGCCTTTGCCGGGGACATCGAGGAAATTGTCCGGCTCATCGAGCAACAGAACCTCGTCAGGACCATTCAGTAGTGCTTCGAGGACCAGGCGTTTGCGCTCACCGCCGGACAGGGTGGACAGCTCCCGCCATCTGACCTCGTCGTAGGGGAGACCGAGCGCGGCAGTGGTGCAGATGTCCCATTGGACTTCGAGTTCGTAACCGCCGGCATCCCCGAACTCTGCCAACGCATGGGCGTAGCGCAGCTGCGCCGCCTCGTGCTCGGTGTCCATCAGGACGAGTTCGGCGGCGTCGACCTCTGCTGTTGCGGCCCGAACGCGTGAGGGAGCCACCGACAGCAGCAGATCTCGCACCGTCCACCGGGTGGGCTGAACCTCATCACTCGCCGTCGGCTCGACCATCGACCCGTCGGCCTCCGCGCTCGCTCCGCTCCTCACTCGCCGGCGCTCGCTGCGATGCTCACTCGCTGTCGGCTCGACCATCGACCCGTCGGCCTCCGCGCTCGCTCCGCTCCTCACTCGCTGGCGCTCGCTGCGATGCTCACTCGCTGTCGGCTCGACCATCTGGCGCATGTGGGCCAACCCGCCGCTGCGGCTCACTGCACCGGCATGTGGTGACAGCTCGCCGCTGATGATCTTCAGCAATGTGGTCTTGCCGGCTCCGTTGGCTCCCACCAGGGCCACCTTTGCGCCCTCGCCGACCCGGAAGGACACGTCGTCGAGCAAGACCCGTCCATCGGGCAACTCGAACCGGATCCCGGACAGATCGACGTGGCCCACAGGCCCCAGTGTGCAGACCTGAGGTGCTGGGGGTCGACGGAGTTCCGCCCGTTTCAGTCCGAGGGGGCAGCGGCGCGCAGTTTGTCCAGCAACTGGGGCGCGATCTCGTTGAGGAACTGCTCCTGACTCTCGTCGCCGATCTGAACCAGTGCCACGTCGGTGAAGCCGGCCTCCCAGAACGGGCGTAGCGAATCGACGAGCTCGTCGAGATCGGGACCGCAGGCAATCGCCGAGGCGACGTCGTCGGGCCGGACGAATTGACTGGCCCCCTCGAAACCGGCAGGCGTCGGCAGGTCGGCGTTGACCTGCCAGCCGCCGCCGAACCAGCGGAACAGTTCGTGGGCCCGTTCGACCGCCGCGCTCTTGTCCGGGCCCCAGCAGACCGGAACCTGACCGATTGCGCGTGAGCGTTCCATGCCACCGACCTGTCGCGCTTGTTGCCAGGTCGAAACGAGCTCCTCCGACGGTTCGGTGGCGATCAGGTGGTCTGCCACGGTCGCGAACCTGCGAACGGCTTCCTCGCCCCCGACCGCGATCCCGATCTCCACTGCCTGCTCGGGTAGATCCCACAGCCGAGCCTGGTCGACGCGGAAATAGTCGCCTTCGACCGTCAGCTGCTCACCGTCGAGCAGGCGGCGGATGATCATTGCTGCCTCCTCGAGCATCTCCTGTCGGACCGCGACCGCTGGCCAGCCCTGTCCGATCACGTGCTCGTTCAGGTTTTCCCCGGAACCCAGGCCGAGGGTGAACCGGCCCTCGGACAGCAGCCCGACTGTCGCTGCTTTCTGGGCCACGACGGCTGGGTGATAGCGCATGGTCGGGCAGGTGACGTAAGTGAGCAGTTCCACCCGCTCGGTCACCTGGGTGACCGCGCCCAGCACGGACCAGGCATAGGGGGAGTGGCCCATGGATTCCAGCCACGGGAAGTAGTGATCGCTGCAGACCAGAAAGTCGAACCCCGCCTGCTCCGCGGTGGCCGCGTAACCCACCAGTGGTCGAGGCGGACTTTGCTCAGTCATCAGGGTGTAGCCAAAACGGGTCATCGTCATCTGCCCCTCCGGAGTCGGCCGTCGTCGATCCCTACCCGATAGCGGGACCGGTAACCCCGCACACCCGCCCCGCAGCAGCAGGGCCGCCGGTTCGATATCGGCGACGCGGGGTCGATAGGTTGCACGGGTGCCTGTGCCGCCGCTGACCACCGAGCAACGCTCAGCCGCGCTGGCCAAGGCCGCAGCTGCCCGCAAGGAGCGCTCCGAACTGCGAGCTCAGCTGCGCAGCGGCACCCTCGTACTGTCCGACCTCCTGGACACCGCCGCCGACAGCGCTGACGCCACGGTCACCAAGATGCGCGTCGCGGCACTACTGGAGGCGCTGCCCGGTGTCGGCAAGACGCGGGCTGGGCAGATCATGGAGCGACTCGACATCGCCGCCAATCGCCGGGTCGGCGGCCTCGGGGTCCACCAACGACGTGCGCTGGTGAATGAGTTCGAACGCAGATCCCGTGCGCAACTGGCCAGGAGGGCAGCGCCCGCGAGCTCAGAGGCCACGCCAGAGCCCGCTAGGTGAGCGCCGCGAAGCCCACCCCAGGCCGCCTGACGGTGCTCTCCGGTCCTTCCGGGGTGGGCAAGGGGACGGTCATCGAGGCGATCCGGGGCAAGTATCCCGACATCTGGATATCGGTGTCGGTGACCACTCGGTCACCACGTCGCGGCGAAATTCCGGGGCAGACCTATCACTACATCGACGGCCTGGACTTCGACGACCTGATCGCCCGGGGTGAACTGCTCGAGTGGGCCGACTACACCGGCCGACGGTATGGCACTCCCCGCGTGCCGGTTGAGGGAATGCTTGCCTCTGGCCGCCCCGCTCTTCTGGAGATCGACCTCGACGGGGCTCGGCAGATCCGCCGAGAACTCCCGGACAGCCAATTGGTTTTCCTCGCCCCGCCGAACTGGAAGGAACTCGTTCGGCGGCTGACCGGCAGGGGGTCCGATTCCGACGAGCAGGTGATCAAGCGACTCGCTCGAGCCGAGGAAGAGATGCAGGCCGCGCGCGAGTTCGATGCGGTCCTGGTCAACGACGACGTGGAGCGGGTCGTCGACGAACTCGCCGAATTGGTCGTGAAACCCAGCTCGGACTGAGCGCTGTCGTGAGCCTGAGCGGGAAACTCCCCAGGGCTTGGTAGTCTGGGTGGGCATCCCGCGCGTCGGCACCCGTTGTCGGCTGTTCACAGAGATCTTCTTGTGCGCATCCCGGGAGTGCCATGACGTTTCCCCCTTACAGATTGGTCGACAGTGTCCGGTGTCGCCGCCGCTCCCGAAGGCATCACGAACCCCCCGATTGACGAACTACTGGAAAAGACCAGCTCCAAGTACGGGCTGGTGATCTTCGCCGCCAAGCGCGCTCGTCAGATCAACGCCTACTACAGCCAGCTCGGCGAGGGCCTGCTCGAATACGTCGGCCCCCTGGTCGACACTGCCCCGCAGGAAAAGCCGCTGTCCATCGCCCTGCGCGAGATCAACGAGAGCCTGCTCGTCCACGAGCAGGGCGAAGCCTAAGCACCCATTCCGCCATGGCTCGCGTCGTCCTCGGAGTTGCCGGTGGAATCGCGGCGTACAAGTCGGTGTTGGTGCTGCGCCTGCTCACCGAAGCTGGCCACGACGTTCGCGTCGTGCCAACGGTCAGCGCCCTGCGCTTCGTTGGCGCCGCCACGTTCGAGGCGCTTTCCCATCACCCGGTCACTGCGGAGACCTTCGACGATGTCGACGAGGTCGCACATGTCCGGATCGGTCAGGAAGCTGACCTGATTCTCGTGGTTCCCGCGACCGCTGACCTGATCGCTCGGACGGTGCACGGGCGAGCAGACGACCTGCTGGCGGCCACCCTGCTTGTGGCGCGCTGCCCTGTCCTCTTAGCCCCTGCCATGCACACCGAGATGTGGCAGCATCCGGCCACGTCGGCCAACGTCGCAACCCTGCGCGAACGTGGCGTGCTCGTGATCCCACCGGCCGACGGTCGCCTCACCGGAGCCGACACCGGCCCGGGCCGGCTCCCCGAACCCGACGAGATCGTCGACCTCGCCGAGTTGGTCCTCCGCGTCGGTGCACAGGCACTGCGACCTGACTTGTCAGGCCGTCGGGTGCTGATCAGTGCCGGAGGCACCCGGGAGCCCCTGGACCCGGTCCGGTTTCTGGGCAATCGCTCCAGCGGGAAGCAGGGTGTGGCGCTGGCCCGGGTCGCCGCTGCACGGGGGGGTGAGGTCACGCTGGTGACAGCGAATGTGGCCGGCCCGCCTCCGGCGGGGGTCCGTGTTATCGAGGTGTCGACCGCCGAGGAGCTTCGAGCCGAGATGCAGCGCGAGGCCAAGCAGGCCGACATCGTGGTGATGGCTGCCGCGGTGGCCGACTTCCGTCCGGCAACCGTCAGCCCGGCAAAGATCAAGAAGGACTCCGGCGA
>Ga0190275_10001455_pt1 | contig 17595 bp, 13 predicted proteins | sample Popmic550T_FD_133745 | JGI IMG/M metagenome (GOLD analysis project Ga0190275, IMG submission 133745) | Populus adjacent soil microbial communities from riparian zone of Yellowstone River, Montana, USA - 550 T | ecosystem: Environmental > Terrestrial > Soil > Riparian zone > Trees stand | place...
AGCGCCGCGCCAGCGTCTGCTCTGAGGGAAGAAGTCCATCCTCAGGCAGCTGGCCCTGAGAAATCACCCGCTCGAGTTCCTCCGCGACGCGCGCGACGAGCCCCATCCGTTCCATGTCCGCCACCCTTCTCGTTGCAAGTGGCAGCCATGAAATCAGGCGAGTCTGACATTCGAGCCAGGAGGTGAGGGCTACCGTGGCAGCTCACGGACGCGCTCGGCGGCGACGGCTTCGGACGAGAGCAGGGCGGTCTGAGCCACCTGGTCCCAGAGCCAGCCACGCAAAGTCTCCACGGTGGTGGCCAGGGCCTGGATGTCCGCGTGGAGGCGCTCGTTCCATGGCACCATCTCCGCATGTCTCACCCGGGCTCGTAGCGACTCCAGCGCTCGCTGCTGCTCCTCCAGCGCCGTGAAGTAGGGCTCCGCCACGCCATGCAGGAAGTCTCGGCGCCGCTGACGGAGCGCCTCGCCTGCACCCTCCAAGGCCTTCCGCACCAGCCGCAGCGCCTTGGTGCCGTCGAACACGCGCAGCGCCAGCGCCACCCGGACATCCGCGCACTGAGCCAGCAGCGGGTTGAGGCCTGGCGGGTACGCATCCAGCCTGGACTGGAAGGCCTTCACGCCGCGCACGTACGCGTCCACGTCTCCCGAGTAGAGCCCGAAGTGCAGGAAGAAGCCTCGGTACACGTCGCGCGTGGCGTACTTCCAGGCCTCTTGGATGTCCTTCATGTGGTAGTCGCGGAAGCCGCGCATGTACTCGAAGAGGTCCCGCACCTCCTTGCGGTTGCGGTAGGGCTCGGAGCGCTCCACCTCGACGGGGATCTCCGCGCGGCTCGTCACCATGTCGAAGATGGCACGGCTCGTCGCGCGATCGGTGATGCCCATGTCTCGGAGCGCCTCGTAGTAGCTGAGCATCTTCACGTAGCGGCTCAGCGAGAACACCTCGTGGTACAGCGTCCAGAAGCTGAAGAAGGTGGCCTCGTCCTCGGAGGCCTTCAGCGCGCGTGCGTACTGATCCCAGACAGGGCCCTCGGGTGGAGGAGTGGGCGGCACGGGCTCGCCCTCTACGTACCAGCGCTCGAAGTCCGAGGGGCCCGGCAGCGTGTAGTTGCCCAGCGCGAAGTGGAACGCGTCATGGGACCAGTGGAGCCCCTGGAGCGCCCGGTTCTCGCCGCGATCGGCAGCCATGAAGACGCGGAAGGCGGCCTTGAAGAAGGAGCGGTCCGCTTCGTTCTGCGGGTAGGCCACCCGCACGCCGTACTCGTGCTGCAGGAGCGTCATCAGCCGCGCGTAGGTGGGGGCCTGAAGCTGCTCCTGCTCGATGGAGGAGTAGGTCTTCAGGCGCCGCTGCACCGTCGAGCCATGCGTCATCGTGTCCAGGAACGCGAGCCGGGTCTCGACGGGAGCAGAGCGGGCCTCGCGGAAGGGATCCAGTCCCAGCTCGCCGCCTAGCGAGAGCAGCCCGGAGACGATGATCGGGTCGCGCACCCGGCCCTCGGAGACGGCGCGGGACAGCTCGGGGGCGCGGATGAGGAACACGTCCCCCGGGAGCGCCTGCAGCCGTGAGACATCCAGCTCACAGGCCACACGGTGGCGCACCTCGCTGCTCACCGTGGGCGCCGGCTCCGCGCCAGGGCCAAGCCGCTGGAGCGAGCGCACCCCCACGGGCTGTCCGAGCGCCGCGCCCAGCCTTCGCTCGACCAGCCCAGGCAGCGCCGCGTTCGAGTCCAGCGCTCGGGCTTCGGCCTCCGAGAGGAAGAAGCCGGTGGCGTTCACGTAGTGCGGGTGGATGGGCAGGTCATAGAGGGGCTGGAGCATCCGGCGCTCCAGCACGGAGGGGCGGAGCTCGGACCAGAGGAGGAAGTAGGTCTCTCCGCCGTGGCGCACGAAGGGGAGGACGACGAGCGACTGGCCCGTGCCCGGTGTGACGACCTCCCACCACTGGCCCTCCAGGTGGACGCGGTGCGCGCGGAGGAAGCGCAGGTCCGCACCCGTGGGCGGCACCCGTCGCCGGAACCCCGCGGCGGTCTCCGCGTCGAGCCCCCGCTCCACGAAGGCCGCCAGCCGCTCCGCGTCCCAGACTCGCCCGAGCTCACGCTCGAGCAGGGCCCGGGCCCCCGGAGAGTCCTCTGCTGGCGGGCGTTGAGAGGCAGGGCCCGGGCCCACGAGCGCGCGCAGGAGCAGGACGAGATCCTCGCTGTGGACGTGAGCACCGGCCTCCAACTCGCGCAGGAGCGTCTCCGCGGGGCGGAAGAGGAGGCGGTGGTGCCCACCATCCCACTCCACATCGATCTCCGGCGAGGGAGGCGGGTGGACGGCGACGAACAGGGGCAGCGACAGCTCGGTGAGGTAGCCGATGGAGCGCGCGTAGGCCGGCAGGGGGATCTTCAGGCGCCGCTCATCCATGGAGATGCGGGTGCGCGCATTGAAGACGGAGCGGCCGTACTCGAGGATGTCCCCAGTCTCGTCGACGCCGGCGAAGTCGATGCCCACGGGCTCCAGGCCGAGCAGGGGCGCGCCGCGCACGGCCCGGGAGGCGCGGCGGCGTTGGAGCACGCCCACGTGCAGCTCGCCCTCGTGCTCGAAGTAGGGGATGACCTGGCGGGTGTCGAGCCTGCGGCGGCTGGCGATCTCGAACGTCGTGCCTCCCACCTCCCACGCGCCGAGCATGAGGAAGGAGGGGGAGCCCGTGAGGGCCTCGGGGATGGCTTCTCGGGAGGAGGAGGAGGAGGGCACGGATCAGCTCCGAGAGGGTGCGGGGGAGCCGAAGCGAGAGAGGAGGGTCTCCAGCACGGCGGGTTCTCGCGGGTTGTTGAAGTGGCGCGCGCCGGGAGCGAGGACGACCTCCGCGCCGAGCCGCTCTTCCCACAGGCGCCGGTTGCGCGCGTGGTCCGCGGTGAACGGATCATTGTCCGACAGCAGCACGACGAAGCGGCGGGCCGCGGCGCGCACGCGGGCAAGGTCCACGGGCGTCTCGATCCAGGGGACGATGCTCTCCCAGGGCTTGTCCACGTCCCACCAGGCCGCAACGAGCAGCGCCCCGTCGATGACGTGCCCGGGAGGAAGGGTGGCCAGGTAGCGAAGGACGGCCTGACACCCGACGCTGTGGCCCATGAGGACGGTGGAGGGCGCAGGCGTGGGGCCTACGGCCGTGGCGAGTGCCCCCACCCAGGCCTCGATCGTGGGCTGGGCGGGGTGGGGCATGTCGAGCGTGCGGACGGAGGAGAGGCCCTGCCGGGCTTCCCGGATCTGTGCTTCGAGCCAGGAGTAGAAGTCGGTATCGGGCCGGCCAGCCCAGCGCGGGACGATGAAGAGGGGGCGATCCATGCGTGAACCTCATAGCTGCTCGATCAGGCTGCTCCAGGCGCGGTACTGCTCTTCCGTCCACACCCCTCGCGTGAGCCACTCCACCACGGAGGCTGGCTCCACGAAGTGGCCCTCATGCTGCAACCTCAGGTGCATGCCTGGGCGAAGCTCCGCCACGAAGCCGCGCTGGACCAGCACCGCGGCCAGCCACTGCACCAGCAGGAGGCGAGCACGCTGGCGCTTGGCCTCGGGTGAGAGGATGTCGAGCCCTGGGGGCCGCACCCGGTCCCAGAGCCCGGGGCCCTCGCGCAGCAGCTCCGGCAGCGAGCTCAGCGGCGTGCGGCGTGGATCCAGGGCACCGCCCGTGAGGTGCCGGGCAATCTCCGGCAGGATGATCTTCTCGCCCAGCTCTCCCCACCGCAAGGAGACGAGGCTGCCGCGGGTCTTCTGCTCGTAGAACACCTCCTCCGCGTGGGCCTCTCCGCCGAGCAGCTCGATGCAACCTCCTGTCTCGAGCTCCTTCAGCGGCAGAGGCTCGCCTTCGCGGGGCCCCTCGTGCCCGAGCGAGCGCAGCCGCTCCTCGAACGGCGGGTGCGAGTCCCACGGCGACGGCGGGCGGCGGGCCTCCTCCTCGATGTCATGCATGATCTCCGCCCGCCAGGACTTCTCTCGGAGGAAGGCGCGGAACCCCTCCAGCAAGGGGATGCGCACGCTCTTCTCGATGATGGGGATGACGTCATGGTGGAGGTAGGCGCTCCAGAGCGGTGCCAGCACATGCGCCTTGTGCAGGGCCCGGGCGGTCGCCTCGGGGCCGCACGTCCGGGCTGCCAGCGCATCCGCGGCCAGCTCCTGCTGGCGCGACACGGCGCCCGACACCCGGAGGAACACCTGGCCATAGAGGCGGAAGGGCACGTCGAGGAAGAAGGCCGAGTCCTCCAGCGTGTCCACAGCCGAGGCAATGGCGGACCGCGTGCGGTACACCCAGGGGCCGAGCGTCAGATCTCCCCCCGCATGGTGGCCGAACTCGTGCGCGAGCACGGAGGCCAGCTCCTCGCGCGAGAGGAGGGCGAACATCGGGAAGCCCACCCCGACGATCGCCTCTCGCCGCAGGCCGAACCAGCGCCGCTCCATGGAGATGAAGGCGGTGGCCTGGTCCGCCAGGAACAGCCTGCGCGGCACTCGCGACCCCACTTGCCGGGCCACATCATCGACGAGGGCGTGCAGGGCTGGGAAGCGCTCCTGGGACAGATACTCGAGCTCCTCACGCTGCCGCCGGAACGACCAGCGGGGCCGCAGCGCCCACAGGACGGTGAGCGCACCCGCGGCGGAGAAGAACCCGGCCCACCCCAGCCCTCCGGAGTAGAGGCTCTCGGCGACCGGCACCCACGCGAGCGCGGCGACCACCACGAGCCCCAGCACCCAGAAGCCCGCCCAGAGGACGAGCGTTAGCAGCGCACGGCGGGTGGTGCTCTGCGAGCTCACGGTGCCACGCTCTCCACGAGCACAGGCTGGGACACGCCGTTGATCAGGCGCACGTCCTGGGAGCGCGAGTCCTGGAAGGCCTGCAGCGCCCCGAGCACCACCAGCACTATCACCCCCAGCGCCAGGGCACGGCTCCAGAGCCAGGGCAGGGGGCCCATCGGCACGCGCGCGAAGAGCGTCCAGGAGCGGTTGAAGGCGCCGCTGCCTTCGCCGGGGCGCACCACATAGGCCCCCAGGGGCAGCAGCGGGAGGGCGAAGAGCGCGACGACACAGTGAGTGGCGATGTGCGTGCCATCCAGGGAGTCCGGCTCCGCGGTGCCGAGCAGCGTGGAGCCGAACCCATTCACGGTCCCCAGCCAGGGGTTCTTGTGGAGGGGGCGTGCGAAGAGCCTCCGCTGGCGAAGCAGCGAGTCAATGAGCTCCCGATGCGAGCGCAGGCGTCCCAGCCAGCGGGCCCAGCGCAGCGCGCGATAGAGCCGGAACGGGTCTCCGTGCTCCACGGCGTGCAACACCCCCGGGTCCTCGCACAGAGGCTTGAGCTCCGGGATGCGCTGTAGGAGGCCCGCCGGATCCTGAATCATCACCTTCTCCGTAAGAGGTGCGGCCTACCACTCAGCGCCGGGGAGCGGGGACGCCTCGCGGAAGATGCGGATGATGCGGCCCTCGTCGTGGGCGGGGTGGAAGCCAGTGGCCTCGCGGAAGCGGCGGTTGTCCACGACGATGGGGTACTTGATGTGGGACAGCGCGCCCTCGGAGGTACGAGGGAAGCCGAAGCGCCCCAGGAGCCGAGCGAGCAGGGGCCCGGGCAGCGGCACGGGCGTGCGGCCCGTCTCTCGGATGATGACGGAGAAGGGGACGGGCGGCGGGCCGGCCACGTTGAAGATGCCGCGGAGGCGCTTCTCCAGCGCGAGCTGGAGGGCGGTGACGACATCCTCCTCCTGGATGACATGGAAGAGCGGATCATAGCCGAGCACCATCGGCACCCGCCGGCCGCGCAGGAAGCTGGCGAGCGTCCCCGTGCCGGGGGCGCCCAGCGTGTAGACGATGCGCAGCACGGCGGTGGTCATCTCGGGCATGCGCCAGAGCGCGGTGGCGGCGTAGAGATCGGCGGCGACGAGATCGGCCAGCTCGGGCACCTTCTCCAGGGCGCGCGGGGGCTCGTCCTCGGAGTGGTAGAGCGGAGAGTCCGAGGCGGCGCCATAGAAGGTGTGGCGGCCGACGAAGAGCACCTGCTTCACGCCGTAGTCCCGGCAGTGATCGAAGACGGCCTTGGTGCCATCCAGGTTGATGCGGCCGCGCTCCCCGCCCCGCACGCTGAGCGCGGTGACGGTGGCCATGTGGATGACGGCCTCCGGGCGGCGGCGGCGGAAGACGTCCTCCGCGGCGCGCTTGCGCACATCCACCCGGTGGAACTCGATGCCCTCGGGCGCGCTGGACCAGGGGCGCACGTCAATGCCGAGCACCTCGTGCCCGGCGTCGAGCAGCCGCGTGGCCAGCTTGCGGGCAATGCCACCGGCGATGCCGAGGATGAGGACCCTCATGGCCCTCGCCTCTGGTGCCGGAGCTCACGTCCCCGCTCGATGAGCCCGGCGACACGCGACTTCACCTGCGCGACGTAGCCGGCGATGACGTCGTCATCCTCGTCCCCGGTGCCGGAGAAGGTGAGGGGCTCGCCATAGTGGAGCTCCACGGGGGCGGGCAGGGGCAGGGGCAGCAGGTACGGGGTGACGGGGACGTAGGGGACTCCCAGCAGGCGCCCCAGCCCGTAGAGGTTGGCGATGGTGGGCACGGCCGTGCCGCCGCCGAGGATGCCGACGGGGACGATGGGGGCGCGCGTCTGCAGGGCCAGGCGCATGAAGCCCGTGCCGAAGTCCACCAGCGAGTAGCGCTCGCGGTAGAGCTTGGCGGTGCCGCGCGCGCCCTCGGGGAAGACCATGAGCAGGCGGTCGTCCTCGAGCAGCCGGTGCGCGTGCTCGGGCAGGCCGGTGAACTGGCCGGTGCGGCTCGTCCACAGCGAGGCGAAGGGGAAGCGGTTGAGGAACTTCTCGGCCATGCCCTGGCCAAGCCGGGGCGGCTCCATCTCCAGGAAGAGGGAGGTGATGAGCATGGCCCCATCAATGGCATAGCCCCCCGAGTGGTTGCCTACGATCATGGCCCGCCCGCGCGGCGGCACGTGCTCGATGCCGTAGCACTTCACCCGGAAGTAGTAGCGGTAGAGCACGGCGAAGGCGGAGGCCGCCAAGGCAACGTGCTTCTTGGAGATGCCATACGGATCGACGCCGAACTCGTTGAACGGCAGCTCCAGCCGGTTGATCCGCTCCGCAATGGACTCTTCGCGCGCCACCCGGCAACCGTAGCACCGTGGCGCCTGAGGCGGTGCGCGTCTTTGCAGTTTCGGACACCTCCCTGGCAGGTAGAGTCGGCGCAGGAGGAGCGCGACAGATGAGCGATGCGAAGAAGCCGGCAGTGGGCTCGGTAGGTTGGATGGATCTCACCGTGAAGGACGCGGTGGCGGTGCGCGACTTCTACCAGGAGGTGGCGGGCTGGAAGGCGACCCCGCTGGACATGGGGGGGTACGAGGACTTCGTGATGACCGCGCCCGGGAGGGAGGAGCCCGTCTCTGGGGTGTGCCACGCGCGGGGCTCGAACGCGGGCCTTCCCCCCGTGTGGCTCATCTACATCACCGTGGAGGATCTGGACCGGAGCGTGGAGCGGGTGCAGCAGAAGGGGGGCAAGGTCCGGCAGCCGATCCGCTCTCTGGGCTCCATGGGCCGCATGTGCATCATCGAGGATCCCGCGGGCGCCGTGTCGGCCCTCTTCGAAGCCCCGAAGACCTAGGAGGGGCCCGAGCTGTGAGACAGGCCGGCCACCCGGCGGCCGGCCTGACGGGCGTCCACCCTGAGGAAGCGCCGGGGCGCTCTACCTTGTAGGCATGGCCGAGCAAGGCGCTGACACGGACCAGGCGGGCAGCCGGCTGTCCGACTTCGTTCGGGGACGCCTGCATGTCATCCTGAGGGAGTGGGAGCGCCGGGCCCGGCACTTCCCGGTGGCCGAGCGCCTGCACGGCGCGGCGCTGCGCGACCATGTCCCCCAGATCCTCGAGCGCATCGCCCTCGTCCTCCAGAACCTGGACACAGGCGGGCACGAGACACTCCAGGAGCTACCGGACAAGCATGCCCTGGAGCGGCTGGACGAGGGCTATGACCTGCGCACGGCCACCGAGGAGCTGAGCGCGCTGCGCGACACCATCCTGGAGCTGTGGGAGCAGGAGGTGGCCGGCGCCATCTCCGTGCGAGAGGTGCGCGAGCTGGATCGGGCCATCGACGAGGTGATCGCGATCTCGGCGGCCCGGTTCGCCCAGGCCCGGGAGCGCACCTTGCGAGCGCTGGATCGGGTCTCCTCGGCGGCGCTGGGGACGGGGGCGCTGGAGACCTTCCTGCCCCAGCTGATGACGGTGTTGCTGGAGACGGTGGCGGCGGTGGACTCGGTGGCGATCCTCTTGCGGGAGGATCAGGACGTGCTGCGCGTCCGGGCCGCCATCGGGCTCGAGGAGGAGGTCCAGGCGAGGTACTCCGTGCGGATGGGAGAGGGGTTCACCGGCACGGTGGCCGCCCGGCGCGAGCCGCTCCTGCTGCGGGATGCGTCGAGAGATCCGCGGGTGCTCAGCCCCTTCATCCGCCAGAAAGGCATCCATGCCCTGTATGGGGTGCCGCTCCTCCACGAGGGCCAGCTGATCGGCGTGGCGCACATGGGCTCGCGCACGGCCTACGACTTCTCGAATGACGACCAGCAGCTGCTGCGCACCATGGCCCAGCGGGCCACCTCGCTGATCATCCAGGCGCAGCTGATGGAGCGGGTGCGCCAGAGCGAGGCGCGGCTCCATGCCATCGTGGACCACGCGGCGGCGGCCATCTACGTCAAGGACGCAGAGGGCCGCTTCCTGCTCGTCAACCGCCACATGGAGACGCTGACGGGCCGCCCGCGCCAGGAGCTGCTTGGCAAGAGCGACGCGGACGTGTGGCCACCGGAGGTGGCCGAGCCCCTGCGGGCGGTGGATCTCCAGGTGCTCGAGCGGGGCGAGCCCGTGACGACCGAGGAGAGCGTCACCTCGGGGGACGGGCTTCACACCTATCTGTCCGTGAAGTTCCTCCTGCCGGGCGTGGGGGAGCAGCGGGCCTCGCTGGTGGGGATCTCCACGGACATCACCCAGCGCAAGCAGGTGGAGGAGGCGCTGCTCGAGACGAGCGAGCGCATGCGGGCCATCCTCGACGCGGCGGTGGACGGCATCATCACCATCGACGAGCGCGGGGGGATGCAGGGGGTGAACGCGGCGACGACGCGCCTGTTCGGGTACGCGCCGGAGGAGCTGCTGGGCCGCAATGTGAGCATGCTGATGCCCGAGCCCTATCGCAGCGAGCACGAGGGGTACCTGCGAGACTACCTGCGCACCGGGGTGCGGAAGGTGATCGGCATCGGGCGCGAGGTGTGGGGCCAGCGCAAGGACGGGAGCGTCTTCCCCATGGAGCTGGCCATCAGCGAGACGCACCTGGCGCGGGGGCGGTTCTTCACGGGGATGGTGCGGGACATCAGCCGGCGCAAGGAGGCCGAGCGCGCGCAGGAGCTGCTCGTCGAGGCGGGCGCGGTGCTGGCGCAGTCGCTCGATGTGGACACCACGTTGAAGAACATCGCCTCGCTGGCGGTGACGCACCTGGCGGACTACTGCATGGTGGATCTGCTCGGAGAGGACGGGCAGCTCCACCGGCTGGAGGTGCAGGCGAGGGATCCAGCCCGGAGGGAGCTCATCCGCCGGGCCCTGGTCCACCCGCCGCGGCTGGGCTCGGTGAGCCCCGTGGCGCGCGTGTTCGAGACGGGCACCCCGTTGGTGACGGACATCACCCCCGAGTGGCTGGACACCGCGGCGCGGAGCGTGGAGCACCGGGCCATCCTGGAGGAGCTGGCACCTCGCTCCTCGCTCATCCTCCCGCTGAAGGCCCGGGGGCGGACGCTGGGCGTGCTGAACCTGGCCTCGAGACTGCCCCTGCGCATGATGGGGCCCTCCACGGTGGCCGTGGCCAAGGGCCTGGCGGACCGGGCGGCGATCGCGATCGACAACGCGCGGCTCTACCAGGAGGCGCGGGAGGCGGTGCGGGTGCGCGAGGACGTGGTGGCCATCGTCAGCCACGATCTGCGCAACCCGCTGAACGCCATCTCGCTGTCGGCGTCCTCGCTGATCAAGCGCGAGGAGGTGGATGAGCGGACGGCGAAGGCGGCCGCGCGCATCTACTCGGCGGCGGATCGGGCGCACCGGCTGATCCGGGATCTGCTGGACTTCACGCAGGCGCGGGTGGGGGGCATTCCGGTGAGTCCGCGCCCGGTGGCACCCGGCGAGCTGGCGCGGCAGGTGGTGGAGGAGGTCCAGTCCGCCTCTCCCGAGAGGGAGCTGGAGCTGCGGGTGGAGACGGAGCTGCCGGTGGAGGCGGATCCGGACCGGCTGGCCCAGGTGCTGGCGAACCTGATGGGGAACGCGGTGCAGCACAGCCCGGCGGGCACGCCGGTGCGGGTGGGGGTGAGGGAGGAGGGGGAGGGGGTGCTCTTCGCGGTGCACAACCAGGGCACCATCCCCTCCGATCTGCTGCCGGTGTTGTTCGAGCCCTTCCAGCGGGGACGGGAGGCGACGACGCGGGCGGGAGGGAGCCTGGGGTTGGGGCTCTTCATCTCGCGGCAGATCGTCCAGGCGCACGGCGGGCGCATCGCTGTCCAGTCCGAGCCGGTGGAGGGGACGACGTTCACGGTTTGGGTGCCGCGTCGCCCCAGGAGTTAGCGGTGGCAGGCGTGAGGGGGCCGCGCTGGGGGTTGACGACGCAGAAGCGGTGGCCCGTGGGAGCCTCGAGGACCCACCAGCGCTTGACGAAGGCGATGCGCTTGGCGCCGAGCGCCTCGAGCCGCTTCACCTCGGCCTCGAGGTCATCGGCTTCGATGTCGAGGTGGACGCGGCTGTCGTGGTCCACCTTCTGGAGGAGGATCATGGGCTCGTCCTTGGAGGTGGAGAGCTCGCGGTAGTTGCCGCTGTCGGGCGTTGGGGGAAGGACGTCCCTGCCGAACGCGCGGCTCCAGAAGGTGGTGGCGGCGTCGATGTCTTCGACCTTGCAGTCGATGACGAGGGCACAGAAGCGGCTGAGGTGCATGAGGCCTCCGAGAGAGGGGTGGGGGGAGGACGCTCATATATGTTCTGGCGGCGGAAGTGGGCTAGGGTCCGGCGCGCATGCGATGTGACTCCTGTCTCCTTCCCGAACCTTCCGCCCATGTGGCGCTGCATCACAACGTGGGCCTGCTGCTCATGCGCCGCGAGTACTCGACGGAGGGGCAGCTGTGCCGGCGCTGCCTGAACCGCGCGTTCTGGCACCACACCCTGCGGAACGTGACGTTGGGGTGGTGGGGAATGATCTCGTTCTTCATGACCTGGTACTTCCTGGCCACGAATGTCATCAACTACATGCGGGCGCAGAGCGAGCTGGGGAAGGTGCGGCCTCAGCAGGCGGCCCAGGCGACGGTGGCGACGGGGGACGAGGCCCAGAAGATCCTCGGACGCTTCGAGCACAACGTGAGGATGTCGCTGCGCACCGGGGACGAGCCGGCGGTGATCGCCCGGGAGCTGGCGCGCACGCACGGGGTGGAGCCCGCGGAGGCGCAGCGCTTCGTGGAGCAGCTCCGCACCTCTGAGTAGGCGGGCGAGCCGGAAGTCACGCGACTGCTGCCGCGAAAGCCGTGAACAGGTCTCCCGGGAGCGGGTGGTGGAGGCGCCAGATCACGGCCATTGGCTGCTCGGACTCGTGGCGGACGTAGGTGGCCGGCCCCAGGAACCAGAAGGCCCGCTCGTCACTGCGCAAGCGCGCGAAGAGCATGACGGCGCTCTTGAGCGCGACATGGCTCTGGTAGCGCCGCCCGGTCTCGCTGTCCGCGCGCGTCGCCGACTGGCTCTCCCAGTGAATCAGCTCGCGGCTGATGGCGTAGTCGCGGTAGCGCGTCGTTGGGGAGAACTGGCCGCTGGTCTTGTCCAGGGTGAATGCGAGGAGGTCCGTGCTGGCCTCCCTCGCCCAGTAGACGCCCGTCTGCCACGGCGCCACCTTGGCCCCCTCTCCGAGCCCGAATGCCGCGAAGAGCTCGATGCGAGAGTAGCGAGCGTGGACTTGCAGCGGGACGTCCGGGTGCGTCGCGAGCGGCCGATGGACATGATCAACCCGCGTGGCGAGCACGTCGAGCAGCTCGAGGAGCTCCGCACGCACCTGGGGATGCGCCCAGAGGAGCGCGCTACCCTCCTCGAGGCTTGTCGTCTTGCCGAGCGCTTGATCTGCAGTCGATGCCACGAGCATGCGCAGGAGACGCCGCTCGCGCACGCTCAGGGCACGCGGATCGGGAGCCGACTCAGCCGCGAGCAGCCGACGATAGGTCTCGATTCGCACGAGGTCATCGACATGGAGGAGCCGGCCACAGGCTCGTCGCAACACCTCCTCCGCGGGGCCCGCCGGGCGAAGGGGCAATCCCGCACCGGCACGGAGATCGGACCAGGCCTTCTGCCTCGTATAGACTTCACCGAGCTCGAGCCCCGTCTCCTCCAGATAGCGTGACAGGCTCACCTCTCCTCCAGAGCGGGCAAGCTGGCGGAGCTCCTCCACCTTTTCGGCGAATCGGGACGGGACGGCTTCCCGGATGTTGGTGAGGACGATCTCCGCCGCGACGGGATCGAGCTCCATGTGGCAGCCCGCTGGCAGGAACGGAAACCCACCCTCGATTTGCTGCGAGAGCTCCCGCCGGCTCCCACCGAGCAACGCTCGGAAGCGCCGATCAAAGCGGAACTCCTTCCGATGGTGCCCGACGAAGTCGAGCACCGTGCAGACCGTCTTCCCAGGGCTGAGCCGCAGCCCTCGCCCGAGCTGCTGGAGAAAGAGCGTCGGGCTGTCCGTGGGACGCAAGAGGAGGAGCGTGTCGACGACCGGCACGTCGATGCCCTCGTTGAAGAGATCCACCGAGAACACGACATTCACCCGCCGTGCCGCGAGGTCCGCCAGCGCGGCCCGTCGCTCCTCGTCCGGGCTGTCGGCCCACACCGCGGTCGCCGCGATACCTGCCTCGCGGAATACGCGTGCCATGAAGCGTGCGTGCTCGACGCTGACGCAGAACCCGAGCGCCCGCATCGCGCCCGCATCGTCGACGCGCGCCACGAGCTGCGCGAGGACCCGCCTGGCCCAGACGTCGGTGGCCGTGAACAGGTTGGACAACCCCTCCACGTCGTAGCCGCGCCCCCGGCGCCAGGGGATGTCACGGAGATCCAGCCCATCGTGGAGGCCGTAGTAGACGAAGGGGGCAAGCCGGTGTTGGTCGATCGCGTCCCAGAGCCGGAGCTCGGCGGCAATGCGGTTGTCAAACCAGCCGAGGAGCGGGAGCCCGTCGCTCCTCTCTGGGGTCGCGGTCAGGCCGAGCAGCTCTCGGGGCCTCAGGTGTTCCAGCAGAGCGCGGTACGATGGCGCGGCCGCGTGATGGAACTCGTCGACGATGACCACATCGAAGTGGCTCGGATCCAGGTCCGCGAGCCCCGCCGCGTGCAGGCTCTGGATGGAAGCGAAGACGTGCTCGAAGCGGCGCGGGCGATGACCTCCGACCCATCGCTCACCGAAGGACGCGTCGCGCAGGCCGTGCCGGAACGTGGCGAGGCTCTGCTCGAGGATCTCCTCGCGATGAGCCACGAAGAGCAGGCGCGAGCGCGGGAGGCTCTCCCGAAGGCGCGCGTAGTCGATCGCCGCCATGACCGTCTTCCCCGTGCCTGTGGCGGACACGAGCAGGTTGCGGTGGTGACCGAGCTGCCGGGAGAGCGCGATCTGTTCGAGCAACCGCTCCTGAAAGGGCTCGGGGCGCAGCTCGATGGGGCTGAGCTGCAGACCGAGCCTCGAGGCCGGCGAGAGCTCGAGCCGGGCGAGGAACTCGTTCTGCTCGTACGGCACAAAGTCGCTGCTGTTCCAGTAGCTCTCGAAGACGGCAACGACCTTGTCGACGACGTCCGGGTTGCGAGCACCGGACGCCCGCACGTTCCACTCGAGCCCGCTGATCTGCGCGGAGTGCGTGAGGTTCGACGAGCCGATGTACGCCGTCGAGAAGCCGGAGCGGCGGTGGAACAACCACGCTTTGGCATGCAGCCGCGTGGTGCTCGTGTCATACGAGACGCGAACCTCGGCGCCGAGCTGATGGAGCGCGTCGAGCGCGCGCGCTTCCGTGGAGCCCGTGTACGTCGTGGTCAGCACCCTCAAGGGCCGGCCCCGCTGGCAGTGACTGCGGAGCGCGTCGAGCAGTGGGGCGATGCCACTCCGGCGGATGAAGGCCATGACGATGTCGATGCGGTCGGCGGAGTGGATCTCGGTAAGGAGCTGATGGCCGACCCTGGGCTCGCCCGGAGCGTTGGTGAGCAGGGCCGTGTCGAGCAGCGGGATGATCGGCTCGGGAATGCTCTCGGGGGTTCCGTCAGGGTGCCGGCCGACGACGGCTCGCAGCACGCTTCCTGGCTCGATGGGGGCGTCGGGCCCTGCCCCCGCGTCTGCGATCAAGGCATCCATCTGCGCGATGAGGCTTCGGGCCAGTGCGATGCCGACTCGGACGCGCTCATCGTCATCGATGCCGGCAACGGTGCGCTGGATGATGCGGCCGAGGTGGAGGGCGATGCGGTCCGCGGCTTCGGCAGGTCGCAAGCCTTCTTCGCGCGCCTGGAGCCGAGCGTCGAGGTCGCGGAGCTGCGACGCGAGCGCTTCGGTGATCAGGACCTCATAGAGACCGCGAGCGTTGTCCGCCATGGCGGCGATGATACGGGAACCGTGCGCCCGTGTGCCTGGCACGGGGCTTCCGCGACCCTCTGAGGGACCAGAGCCAGCGCCAAGGCGGCTCGAGCCTGGCGGGGGCATGTGCCGGGCGCAGCCTGCGCCAACCTGTCTGCTTGTCAGACAGGTTCATTCCGGGCCCCGCCGCCAGCAGGCCCACTCTGGGCGAGATTGGGAATGTCACCCAAGGGACTTGCGCAGCTCTTGGAGCTGCTGGGCGAGGTTCCACTTCGCGGCTTCCTTGACAGGGCGCGCAGTCGCGGCCTCCAACCTCCGCGCTCCTCCTGAAACTGCGCGACCACCTCATCGAGGACCTCCGCGGCAGGAGCTGCCAGCTCTGGGCGCTGCGGCACCACCCTCAGAGCGGAAGTGGAGAACTCCACGGGCCAGAAGGAGAACGGATGGTGCAGGTCGAGCAGTTCATCGACGTCGTCCGTCAGGCGCATGTGCTCCGAGAGGCGGGAGCGCAACAGGCGCCGCAAAGGGCGTACCGCGCCGCACGCCAATATGCAGAGCGCTGCGAACCGCGCTTCCCGGACGGGGAAGCCGCTCATTCATCCGAGGCCTGGACGATGGCGGCTGGCCCACCCAGCAAAGAGAGGGCAGGCCCCCACCGTGTCCGCCGCTACCAGGGGCAGTTGACGACCTCTACGGTGCGCGTCACAGGCGTGGCGCTGTTGCCGCCAGCGTCTGTCACGTTGTAGGTCAGGGTGTACACACCGACGGCCCAGGCATTCACGTTGCCCATGCGCGACACCCACGCCGAGATGTTGCCGGAGCACGCATCGTTCGCCGTCACGCCCGGATCCACCCACGGGGTGTTGCACGTGTGCACCCTGTGCGAGGGGCCGAGGAGCGCCAGTGAGGGAGCCGTCCGGTCATCCACGATCACCGTGCGCGCGCCGCTCACCGTGTTCCCCAAGTTGTCCCATGCGGAGTAGGAGACGGTGTAAGAGCCCTCCCAGCTCAGCAGGGGGCCCGGCCCGGAGGAGTCCGCGCCCGTGTTGTACGCATGCACCACCATCGGGTTGCCGCACCCATCCACGGCCTGAGCGCCCGGATCGCTGTAGGTCCCGCCCTTGACGCACTCCAGCGTCTGCGTGGAGCCGCCGTTGATCGTGAGCACCGCAGGCAGCGATGAACAGGCCTGCGGGGTGGAGAGGGTGGGCGGCGTCGTCGTGGTGAAGAAGTTGGGGTAGGTGGCGACGAAGTCATTCCCCTGCCAGATCGGGTAGGGCCAGGGGATGCCCGAGGGATCCTCCGTGAGCGCGTTGCCGGTGAAGGTGCCACTCACCTCGACGGAAGAGCCATTGAGGGTGAGCCCTCCCAAGGAGACGGCGCCTGGAGCCCCGGCCCCACCGTTCGCTGGGACAAACGAGGACGACAACCCTGCTACCCTCAGTGTCCCCAGGGTGCTCGGGTCCAGGTGCCGGATGCTGACGCGCACAAAGTTCCCCATGGACCGGATGTACTCTCCATAGGAATACGCCGCCACGACGCCATCAGCGCTGGCTTGGATCGCGATCTGCGGCAGGAGCTTCGAGGTCCCCAACTCGACGGCCTGAGGCTGCACTGTGCAGGTTTCAGGCGCGAGGACGGAGCTTTCGACAGCGATTCTGTAGAATGGCTGGGGGTATGGAATCGGATCCACATCTTGCAGAACCTGGATCGAATAAGCACAGCCTCCCCATGTCGTTTGAACGGCGCTGACGACAGGTAGACTGGCCAGAGCCGAGGTTCCAAGCAGGGCGACAATCCCGAGGACAAGCCTTCCAAGCATTTGCATTGTTCAACCTCCCATTGTTAACCGTCGAGCCTCAAAGCAAGCGCTATGCCGTTTCCCCAAACATCAAATCCGTGTGGGCGCGCGGCGGGTTCAGATTGGATGTGATTGCTCCTGCCGCATGGAAGAGGACAACACCGGCAACTTCTTGCCGGGAGCCCTGGCTCGGCAACTCAGATCGGCAACTTCTTGCCGGAGGACCTGGGGACAGAGCCGGCCTATTTCCGCGCGCTCGGTGGACAGGCTCCTGGGATGTGCTGGCGCAACGCGTGCTCTAGGATGCTCCCCATGGCATCTGCCCTCAGAACCAGGTTGGGAGTGCTTGCGCGGCTGACCCTGAGCTGCGCGCTGCTGTGGCTGGCGTGCGGAGAGATGCCTCAGGAGGACCGAGCTCTGCGTCGTAAGGGACGTGAGACCCAGGCTCTTCAGGCCCTGGCCCCGGCCATGGGCCTCTGGAGCCCCACGGGCGCTCTGGCCTCGCTCCGCAGCAGCCACACGGCGACGCTGTTGCCCTCCGGCAAGGTGCTGGTCTCCGGAGGCTGGGGCCCAGGCGGCTACCGCCTCGCCAGCGCAGAGGTGTACGACCCGGCCACGGGCACCTGGAGCCCCACGAGCGCTCTGGCCATGGCCCGCTCCGGGCACACGGCGACGCTGTTGCCCTCCGGCAAGGTGCTGGTCTCCGGAGGCAATGGCCCAAGCGGCACCCTCGCCAGCGCGGAGGTGTATGACCCGGCCACGGGCACCTGGAGCCCCACGGGCGCTCTGGCCATGGCCCGCTCCGGGCACACGGCGACGCTGTTGCCCTCCGGCAAGGTGCTGGTCTCCGGAGGCGCTAGCCCAGACAACTCACTCGCCAGCGCGGAGGTGTACGACGCGGCCACGGGCACCTGGAGCCCCACAGGCGCTCTGGCCACGGCCCGCTCCGGGCACACGGCGACGCTGTTGCCTGATGGCAAGGTGCTGGTCTCCGGAGGCAATGGCCCAGATAGCAACCTCGCCAGCGCGGAGGTGTACGACGTGGCCACGGGCACCTGGAGCCCCACGGGCGCTCTGGCCACAGCCCGCTCCGGGCACACGGCGACGCTGTTGCCTGATGGCAAGGTGCTGGTCTCCGGAGGCAATGGCCCAGATAGCAACCTCGCCAGCGCGGAGGTGTACGACGCGGCC
>Ga0190275_10001456_pt1 | contig 17586 bp, 19 predicted proteins | sample Popmic550T_FD_133745 | JGI IMG/M metagenome (GOLD analysis project Ga0190275, IMG submission 133745) | Populus adjacent soil microbial communities from riparian zone of Yellowstone River, Montana, USA - 550 T | ecosystem: Environmental > Terrestrial > Soil > Riparian zone > Trees stand | place...
CATAGTTTCCAGCGTGGTCGCCTTCTTCGGGATCCTCTTCACCGGCCGCTATCCACGCCCGATCTTCGACTTCAACGTCGGAGTGATGCGCTGGAGTTGGCGGGTGAGCTACTACGCCTACGGTGCGCTCGGCACCGACCGGTACCCGCCGTTCACACTGGCGGAGGTCCCCGATTATCCGGCTCACCTCGAAGTGGACTACCCCGATCATCTCTCGCGTGGTCTGGTGCTGGTGAAGTGGTGGCTGCTGGCGATCCCGCACTACCTCGTCCTCGCCTTCTTCGTGGGCGGCGGGGTCTACCTCGCCAACGAGGCGACGGCCAGCGACCAGAGCTACTGGACCTGGGGCAGCGGACTGATCGGTTTGCTGGTCCTCGTCGCCGCCGTGGCGCTCTTGTTCACCGGCCGGTATCCCCAGTCGATCTACGACTTCGTGCTTGGCATGAACCGGTGGGTGCTGCGGGTCGCGGCGTACGCCGGTCTGATGACCGACCAGTACCCGCCATTCCGATTGGATCAAGGCGGTGACGACCCGAATGCAGCCCGGCTAACGGTGCCAGCCCCGGGCCGGCATCAGTAGCACGTTCCCGCCATGGCTCACCGGAAGCACCCCTGGGGCGCCTAGCCAGTGGCCACGAACTCCACCCGGAGCCCGCCGGCCGTATCGAATCGGTGCCAGACCTCGGTCACCTCGAAGCGACCGTCGAACTCGGGGTCCCCGGTGATCAGCGTGACGCGGGAGCCGTAACGGAGTTCGACCGTCGCCGCAACGCAGCGGGCGGTGGCCCCCTCGGCGCTGCGACGCACTGATCCCGACACGAGTTCCGCACCGATGTGCAAAGACACCGCGGAGTCGGAAGCCCCATCCGGCGCTGTACCGCGGGCATACAAGACCGTCGATGACGCGGCGCCTTCCTCCATGCGGGTCTCTATCTGGGTGAGCATTCCGGAGAACACCCTGCCCCCAGACGGCAGATCTATCGCGAGACTGGTCGCCTCGATCCCTACGCGTGGCAGCGGAGACCTCACAGGACTGACGACGCCTACCTCAGCAGTTGCTCGCCCTTCGACGACGTGAACAACCATTGAGTTGAGACTGCTGGTCAGGCCTGGCGCTGGCGCGCTGTTGACGAACAGTTGCGGGACCGGTGAGGTGGACGGCTGTTCGTGCACGCTGGGAACTCTAGGCCCGTGAACGAGGTGAGGCTTGGCCGCTCTGCGTGTGCCTCCGGATGTTTGGTGGGGCAGGAGAGTCGTCGGCGGACCAACCGCAGAATGCGCGGCGTGCGGTGCCGCAGCTCAGAGCGGCGCTGTGCATCGCCCTAGCAGTTCTTGACGGTCAAAGGCGGCGGTAAGACGCACCCTGTCCGCCCTAAGCGCTGCTCCTGTAGCTGCTGACAGCGCATGACCACGGGAAGCGTGCTAGCTCGAACGGATCTCCTCTCGCGTCTCGGCGGCGAATGAAGCGTGCATTGGCTGGATGAGCGGACAGCGCAGAGCGGACAGCGCAGATCCGGACGTAGTGAGGTGCGACCCCGCTCATACGGCGATCTCCATATCCCGGCCGGTCTCCTCGCTCTGTCGGTAGGCACACTGGGCTGCGCGCAGGCTGGGACGTGAGATTTGGCCACGCCCAAGGTCGATGGGTCTGTTGTTGACGCGTTGGAGCCGCCATGGCCCGATTGGGCCATGGCAGGGGGTCCGTGCGAGATGGCCTCTCTGGGCGATGCGCTCTCGCCCCCACGCGGGGCAACCTGTTCTTCGAGGCGCCGCTACCTGCGGGCCACGGTCGAGAGGAAAAAGCCATGCCGTTGATTCAGGTCAAGGTGATCGAGAACGTCTTCACCACCGAGCAGAAGCAGGAGATTGTTCGGCGGTTGACCGACGCGATGGTGGAGGTCGAGGGAGAGAACATGCGCCCGGTCACATGGTGCATGGTCGAGGAGGTTGGTAGTGGTGACTGGGGAATCGCCGGCAGCCCGCTGACCACGGCGGACGTGAAGGCTCTAGCTGCTGGAGTTGGCGTCTGACCAGTGCCGGGTCCCGGTCCGCCAGGAGGACTAGCCCCCTCAGGGACGTTCAAGCGCATACTGATTCCGATGGCATCCCTTGACGTCGCTCAGGAGGCGCTGACTGCCGGGTCATGGGATCAGGCTGGCAGTGCCTTCAGGGCAGTCATCGAGCAGAGCGCGGATCCTTTGGCGTACGAGGGCCTTGCGCAGGTCGGTTGGTGGCTCGATGACGCCGAGAGCTGCTTGAAGGCCCGGGAGACTGCCTACAGTCGGCACCGCGAGCTGAGGGATCCTGTCGGAGCCGCCCGCGCGGCGACTGCTTTGGCCTGGGACTCTCTGCTCTTCGGCTGCGGGGAGTCCGTAGCCACGGGCTGGCTCGGTCGCGCCCAGGAGCTGCTGGCGCCGGAGAAGGAGCGTCCAGAGCACGGCTGGTGCCTGATTCGCGAGGCCGAGCTCGCCCTGGCGGTGCATCAGGACCCGACACAGGCGCTCGCGTGCGCCAGGGGTGCCGTCGCAGTAGGGACTCGCAGCGGCGACGGTGATCTCACGATCGTGGGGTCGGCGCTCCAAGGCCTCGCGCTCACACGCTCCGGTGATGTCGAATCCGGCATGCCGCTCCTGGACTCAGCAGTGGTAGCCGCCACCGCGGGAGACATGGATGACCTCATGTGGATGGGCAAGGTGCTGTGCTGGCTGATCGCCGCGTGCCATGAATCCCAAGACGTGACGCGCGCCGAGGAATGGTGTCGACGGGTTGCTGTGATCTGCCGCGACCGACACCTCGCGCCGCTCATGAACGTATGTCGGATCCAGTACGCCTCGGTAAAGGTGGCTGGAGGGATCTGGGTCGAGGCCGAGAAGGAGCTGACCGAGACGCTGGGCCAGCTCGCCTACTCGTCGCGGTCCTCTCGGTTGGAAGCGGTAGTCCAGCTGGGTGAGCTACGCCGACGTCAAGGACGATTTGAGGAGGCCAACACGTTGTTCCTGCAAGTGGAGTTCGACCCGGTGGCGGTGGTCGGCCGAGTGCTCATCAAGCACGCCACCGGCCAAGGCGCCGGAGCATGGACGACGATGCAGGGGCTGCTTCGCAGCCTTCCAAGACAGAACCGTCTCGCCAGGGCGGATGTCCTGCTTCCCGCAGTACGCGTCGCGCACGCGGTAGGTGAGCACGCGGCGGCACACTTGGCTGCCGAGGAGCTGCGGGCGACCGCGACGGTCGTTCGGACAGATGCGTTGTACGCGATGTCTGCCGTCGCCGACGCTGTACTCGCCCCGCCCGGTGAGGCTTCGATCCTGCTCCAAGAGGCGGTGCAGCGCTACCACGGTGCAGGCTTACCGCACCACGAGGCCGAGACGAGGCTGATGCTGGCCGAGGCCCTGCTCGCGACGCAAGACGTAGGCGGGGCCAGTGAGCAGATCTTGGTGGCCACCGCAGTCCTGACAGCACTACCGGATGCGGTGGGTTTGGCGCGTGCCCAACGGCTGACCAGATCCCTCGATGAGCGCTCACCCCAACTCCTCACGTCGCGCGAGGTTGAGGTACTGCGCCTGGTATCGCGGGGTTTGAGCAACGACGACATCGCATCGGCCCTGGTGGTCAGTAAGCACACCGTCCACCGCCACGTCGCCAACATCTTGACCAAGCTCCACGAACCGACCCGAGCCAGCGCAGTGTCCAACGCCTTGACCAACCGCATGATCTGATGGCGCAGCACAGCCTTGCGGCGGCTTTCCACGGTCTAGTTTGACTGCGCGTTTGTCGCTTTTCCCCACACGTTGTTCCGTTGTTGGGGCATTGACCGCATAGCGAACGAGGCGAAGAGGCTGGAAGTGGGGCCTGGCGGGCATTGCTGGCCGACTAGGCCGGCTCGACGAAGTCGGATCTCTAGCCCTTCAGCTGCTTCGCGGCGATGTACTTTGGCGGGGCTCTCGATGGAGCTGGCCATTCACGGAACCCTCCCCCCGTGGGTCCGTGGATGGCTGTTCCTTAAACGCAGCCTGTGAGCGGCTTGACGCTTACCCCACGAAGTGCCGAGTCACCCACCACCCGACCAGATCCGGGTTGCCGAGGCAGCAGATGGTAGAGGTTGAGCACATGCGGTCCTGGCCGACCCGAAAGGTTGAGACCAACGAAGAATGCCCGAACTGTGGCGCTACGATTCATCATCGTGAGATCGGCTACGCCCTCACGAAAACTGAGCCCGTTACCTGGCTGGTCAGTGGCCGCTTCTGCAGTGTGGGGTGCGTTCTAGACGAACAAGGGCCAGCAGAGGGCTGACCCCGGCGGAGGAGGCTAAGCCGGTCGGTCATCGTGGTAGCGACTTCGCAGAAACGGTCAGTGACCACGATCAAACACGTCTACCGGGCCAGCGCTATCCGTCGGGCGAGTATCTTGCGCAGGCGCGCGAACCGGGCGCGCATCACCACTTCACCGTGTGGAGGGCGTCGTCGTCGGTGTCCGCGAGTCGGCGGAGTCGTGGAGCGCGGCGGCTGCCTCGTGGGCAGCTAGTGCGACGCCGGCGGCTCGGGCTTCGGTCTCGACTGCGACGCGGCGGGCCGTTTCGGTGCTCAGCTGGAGCAGGGCGTCGGCAGCCGTGGCGACCTCATGCTCGTAGGCATCCTCAACAGCCGAGGTCATCCGCGCCATCTCAGCAGCGGCCGTTGTCACGGCGGTGGCGACCACTGTGGCTGCGCGCGAGGTGTCCTCAGCGGTTGCCCTGGCAGCGGCGGCCACGGTCTCGGCCAGCAGGATGGCGCTCTTGGCGGGTTCACCCGACTCGCCTCTCTCAATGATCTGATCGACGGCAAGCGCGGCTGCATCCGCGACCTGCGCTGCGGCAACATCAGCGCGGATCCGCATCCTCGTCGCAGTACGCGCTGCCTCACGGGCAACGGCACGTGCGGCCTCATCCGCGGCGACCTCTCGTGCACCACGGGCCTTCTCTGCCGCCACAGCTGCCTTATCCGATGCCATCCTCACGGCAACGGCGATCAGTTCCACGGCCTCCGCAGCCTCTGCCGCCTCTGCCTCGAGCGCGATCGCCACAGCGTCCGCCACCACAGCCGCGGCCGCTACGTCGTCGCTGCGAGCAGCAGCACCGGTGGTCTGGTACTGGTCAACACCGGATCGTGGGGAGGGAATCGGGGGCGATTCGTCGAGGTGGTTGAAGTCGCCGGCCCTGATCGCCATCACATCGGCCTTGAGGTAGCGCCGGTGCCCACCTGGGGTACGAATGAAGGGGATCTTGCCGGCCACGGCCCACCGGGTGACCGTCTTGCGGTCCACGAAGAGTAGAGCCGCCACCCCCCCGGGCGTGAGCAGATCTTCCCCCGCTGGACGCTCTGCCATGACGACTTTCCTCGGCATTCCGCGGTGACGCATCCCGGGCCAAGGCCTTCACCTGTGGAGGCCGTGTGTGAGTGGGATGTCTGCTACCGCCCGATGAGCATAGATCCACACGGTTCGGTTTGACCCATCCATCTGCGTCCAATCTCGAAGATGCCTCGTTTGGGGTAGTTCTCGATCAGGTGGGAATTAAGCGACTGGTGCGGCAACTTGCGCTTTTGGGTGGCCCGGAGTCACGGACGGGAGATGCCACCATCGCCCAAGGCCGATCGGGTCGTGGCTGATGGAAAAGCCGCGATGGCCCCATTGGGCCACGGCGCGTGGCCTGTTCGAGATGGCCGCTACGGGCGATGCGCTCCCGTGCCCAGCCGGGCAACGTGTCCTTTGCTCGAACACGACCGCCCGGGCGGCAGTCATGGTCAGCCGAGGGCAGCTGCCTCCGGGGCTGCTCCTCCTCACGAAGGTGGCCGGCTACTTGTGCGTTCACTGGACCGGTGACCGCTCACCGTTATCCCAGGAAACTGCGGGCAGGTCGGCCGCGTTGGTCGTCTCGAAGGGTCGGCCATGGTCGTCGATCCTCGTGGCTCCCTGCTCGGAGCCATCGATCCAGTGAAGGGTCGCTGTCCATTTGCACAGACAGTCGCCTGGCGCGACTTGCAGTAGAAGTACAGACGGATCTGCTGGCGTGACCTTGTACGGGAACTGGAGCTGGTCGGCACGCATTCCTTCTGGCTTGAACGGAACCCAGTACGGGGCGGGCACATCGAAGTTCACTCCGGCGGAGTGGTACGTCACCCCGTCCCCGCACCCGCCACCGGGGACCACTCGGGTCCCCTCGATCGGCTCAGTTCGGTTCACGAGCGTCACGTCGATGCGTGTGAGGATCACCGCCCGCGTCTGCGTGGCGGACGCAGCAAGCAAAAGGCGGACCGGCCCCGCCGGCTTCGCTCCGAAAGCCTGAGGGTCCTCATCCCAGGTCCTGCCACCAATCCGTCTGCCCTCCCCAGGGGGGATTTGCATCTGCGCGCCGGACGAAGGATTAGGGTAGACCCAGCCGTTGGCGTTGCATGCATTCCCTTGCTCGACCGATACGCTGAGGGTCGGTCCGCTAGCGGTCTTTACGGTGCGCTGATTGCCCTCACCTCTGACAATATCCTCCACAACGCTCGGGGCAGCCGCAAAAAGCGTGGTGACCCACGCGGTGAGAACTGCGGTAGCACTCGCCGCGACTATGCCAGTGATCCACTTCTTGGACCGCGTCCAGAACGGAGACTGTTCCGGGGCGTGACCCCGAGTCGTCCCCCGAGCGTGGCGGCGTTCTCGCATCTTCGCTCCCCTCGATTCTGGGCAGCTCCTGGCCAGCGCAGAGGCCTTCATCAGGGTCCATCATGGATGTCATGTCTCGCAAGGACCCGGCAACGGCTCCTGGACGTCGCCTGGCAACCGCGGTTTGGATCTGCGGTTGCGTCTTGGCCGTGGCGGGCATAGTCCTGCTCGGGTTACGACTAGTCGATCGCTCGCAGCCGCCGGAGCGCAGAAGTGCGCCAAACCTAGTCCTCGAGCCGGACGGGACCTTGGCGAAAAAGGCGGAGGACTTCGCCGTCAGTCCGGACGGAATGCAGGTCGCCATCGTGCAAGGTCGGCGTGTAGAAATGCGGTCCCTAGGCGATGGGTCGCTGGAGCAGACCCTCATTGCCGAGGCCGATCCAGACGGCGCCTATGAGGTGCTGTTTGATCCGAGCGGACGCTACGTCGTGACGGCATCGAGAGACGGTCGTGTCCGCATCTGGGACACGGACACAGGGGAACTCGAAGGCTCATTCAATGCTCTTGGCGGTCCGGTCGAAGCCATGGCGTTCACTATCGACGGCATCTTGGTGACGGGTTCGGGCGGATACACACCTGGCAGGCTTCGTAGCTGGGATCTCCGAACGGGGCGACTGATAGAAACGATTGAAGTGTCCACGTTAGCCCCGCGGACCATAGTTGCGACCAATGAGCCCCGCACGGTCTTCACTGTGTCCTATCGGGAGGTGGCTGGGTCTTCCGTCGAATCTGGCACCGAAGGCGGGGGCGATATTCGAGGCCATGTGACCGAGTGGGATGTGGGGTCCGGCGAACTGGTTAGAAGGCTCCACCCGGCCGTCGAGGACGTCTCGGACATGTCGGTATCGGAGAATGCGGACGGTGCTCGGTTAATGACTCGCGGGATTCGTGCGATATGGGACTGGGATCTGGACACCGGAAGACCGACCCATGCCTTTGCCGTTGGGTGGGGAGAGGCGTTCGCGCTTACTCCCGACGGCCAGACAGTCTTCACGGGAGGTGACCCCGGCATCCTTGACGCCTACATCACTGCATCAGGTCGTCGCGTCGCCAGATTCCGTGTCGGGCCAGGTACGCAGAACACAGGGGCGACGGTTAGCGAGGTTGCCGTGACCCCTGACGGCCAGCATGTTCTAACCCTCGCGAAAGGCGTCGCGCTGTGGTCAGTGTCCGGTGGCGCATCCAGATAATGCGCGCACAGTCGAACACGCGGTGTACGACGGGTCGCCGCTGCGTCAGAAGACGCTCGGTGAAATCGGGAGAGGTCGCTGATCGCTTCTGGAGCGCGCGCGACACGGCGTGAGGTTTCGGAATCTCTTGGGCCTTGGGGTACCCGGTCCGCGAGGACGGCGCGACAGCGCCGCCCGCAGCGGACCGCTTCATCTGAATAGAGGCCCCTCCGTTATCGGGCTTGTGGCTGCACATGCCGAACCGGCCAGTCCGTTGCGCACAAACTCACGAGCCCAGGGCCCCACCATCCGCTTCGAGGTGATGGCCTTGACGATCAGCCGACGAGCCAGTCGATGATGCCACCGATCAGCTCGACAACAGCGCCAGCTTCGGGGCCGAGCGCGATCGTCGCCGCGATCGCGATCCCCTGAAGCCAGAGCTCGAACTGTGGGTCCATGTCGCCGGCCGAGGTGCCGCGGCGGCGGATGGTGTCGTACTCCGCGCGGAGGTTCCGGACCTGGATGCTGGATTGCTCGCCGATCTGGTAGGCGGCGTTTGTGACGAGCCCAATGACGTCGCCCTGGCCATGCTCCTCGACGAAGTTGCGGACCTTGCCGCGCTCCTCGGGGCTCAACGATCGCGTGCGCGGATTGGGCAGTCGCTGCTCATCGTCGGTTGTCAGCGCCTCGTATCGCTCGCGAAGCAGCGCCTCGCGGGCGCGGAAAATTTCACCCAGCCGCGGGCTCAGGGCCCCGATCTCGCCATACAACTGGTCGAGCCGGTCCACGACACCGCTGAGCTGTTCGACCCGGCCGTCATCGCGTGTGGCAGGGGCGGACGAGGCTTCGGCCTCGCGGGTCCACGCCTCGTCAAGGACGACCAGTTCGGTGATCAGGCCGATCGTGCGTACAAGGTCTTGGTACTCGTCCAGCGGGAGCTCATTGGTTGCATCCACCATGCAAGAAAACTAGATCCGTGCCGTCCGCTCGTCAATCGACTCACAGGGGCACTCCGATCGGGGCGTTCAACACTTGCTGCTGGCGCAGCATGCGGCACCACTAAGTGCTCGGGAAGGCGCACCAAATGCCCGGGAGTGCCCGCTCATGCCGCCATCATCTCGAACAGGCGAACAGGTACTGGAGGAACCTTGGCGATCTAGACCGCACCAGATGGCCAGGGCCGGGTGTGACGCCGACAAGGCTTTCGCGATTCTTCGTGAGTCGTCCTCCCACCAGAACGTGAAGCTCAACGTGGTGGCCCAACGGATGGTGAACCGAGTCAGTGACCCGCAGCCGCATAGGGACGGTGTGCAGCCCGGAGAGGTCTCGAAGCTCCTGCTCGACTCAGAACCGTCCGACCTCAATTCGGTCTCCACCCGTGATTGATTCGCCATGCCGAACGGACATCGCCCCGGTAGCACCAGTAGCGTCATCGAACTGATGACCGCATGGCTCGATAGCCCGGACGGGCCGCCGGACCTGATGATCGACTGCCTGGTCAGCCAGCTTGATTCGGACTCAGCTCGGGACAACCTTTTTCATGCCGTCGAGCCGCTCTCGCCGCGCTGACGTGGCAGCTGAGTCGATCCTTTGGGAGATCAGTTATGGCTCGAAGTCAAGCTTGATGATCAAAGTCCCAAGCGCTGGCCCCAAGCCCGCTAACTCAGCTGCCGTTGGTTCATGTCCAGGAGCTGTTTTGATTCCCATCCGCTGAGCCGATCCACCTGTATCCAACGATTTCCGAACGGCTTCGCCCATTTGATCTGGCGTCATCGGAACCAGGGTCCCTCGCGTCTTGTGCACGCGAGCACGGTGAGTCACGGAAACCGGCAACCCTTCGGCAAAGTTGTGCCGCCACTCGGCGGTCGTCATTGCCACGGGCACCCCGTCCACCAAATGAAAATTGACCGGCACTCGGATTCTTCTCCCGCTTCGGCGACCGTTGAAGGCGAGCAGCATCACGCCACTGATACGACTGCCCAGAGGGGAGGCCACCAGCGGCCGCATAGCGAGGTTCATGAACTTGAGCACCGCAGGGGGAGGCGGCGGAGCGAGCCAGACGTTGCCCTGAGCCTTGATCATGACCATCCCGTTCCTTCGACTCGTCCGTTCGAAATACCCGCTTCACTGTTCGTGCCGCCAGTGTTCGTTCCAGCGCGTTGACACCTCGGCTCACTGCCGTGCGGCGACCGATCCGCCTGTCCATCCGCTGTGGGCCCAGGTGGCGAGGTCGGGGGGCACGAGATCGGCAACCCGCTGGTGGTAGCGCCGGCGGCCGTCGTCGTCGAGCAGGTCGGTCCACTGGCCGTTTCGGCCGCGGTGGAAGAAGTCACGGTTGCTGCGCCAGATGCGGTTGCCGCCGTCGGGGACCAGGTCATCGGCTCGCTCTCGCATGCGGTCAAACGTGGCGGCGGCGGCGAACTGCTGCAGCCGCGCGTGGGTCACCTTGATCTGGAGGGCGTCGCTGAGTCCCTGCAGCTGGCCGGACAGGTCTGCGAGCAAGTCGGTGTAGTGGAACAGGAAGACGTTGTCGTTTCTCCGCAGGCGCCAGAATGTCGCGAGGTGGTGCAGGATCGTGGCAAGGGTGGGGCCCATCGCCGCACCGGTGTCGTCATAGACCCACGTCCAGAAGCGCTCCGCGGGGTCATCGGACGGGGGCCCGGGCGGCGCCCCGAAGTCAGCCATGTCGTCTAGCCCCACCGCGGCGGCGCGCGCGGCCATGAAGGCGTCCATGTCCAGGTTCGCCAGGTGGTGCTCGAACGACAGGGCGACGTCACGCGGGTCTCGACCCACGCAGATGTAGGTCACCCGGTCGTCGTATGGGAGTCCGTCCAACGGTGTGTGGGTCTTGATGAGTCGGCGGTGCTTCTGAGCCTCGAGGCCGCGCACTACCGTGGCGAGTTGATTGGTCTGCATGTCGAGCCAGGGTGATATCTCGGCGAGCGTGCGGTCGAACTCGATGGTGTCAAGAACGAGCATGGCGCACATCGTCTGCATCCATGTGGTGCCGCACTTGGGCGGCGTGCTGATGACGATGTCATGTTCTCGGAAGGCGAATCCCGCCCAGCGGGCGCTGTCGTAGACCGGGTGCCGGTATCGCGTGAGCTCGCTCATGTGGTTGCCTCCCACAGATGGGTACCGGCGCGCGGCCATTTGGTCGCCGTTCGTCGAACGCCGCGAAGAGGGCTGGGAGCGGAGGCTGAGGTGGGACGGCTGGCGGTCACGAGCGCCTCCTGGGGTGGGGTGCCGCGAGCTGGGCTGAAGATTGCCTCTGGCTCGCAACAATTACTACAGTGTCACTGTAATGAACTACCCTCGTCAGGTCAAGGGGAAAGAGATGGGTGATATGTCCGGTGAGCAGCCGGCCGCGTCGTCGAAGGGGAGCCGGCGGTACTCCACGCCCAAGCGCGACCAACGGGCTGCGGCCACGCGCGCGGCGATCCTGGCGGCGGCGGAGGCCCTGTTCCTGCGCGACGGCTACGTCGCGACGAGCATGAAGGCCATCGCAGCAAGGGCTGGGGTCTCCGAAAAGACCATGTACCTGACGTTCGAAAGCAAGGCGACGCTGTTGCGGCAGGCCATCCAACTCAGTGTCCAGGGAGACGAGGAGCCCACGCCACTGTCGGAGCGGCCCGAATGGCGTGCGCTTGTCGCCGGCCCGGTGAACGAAGTCTTCGTTCGGTTCGCCAAGAAGAACGCTGCCCTGATGACACGCACCGCCCCGATCATCGCAGTCGCCGAATGCGCCGCCTCCACCGATCCCAGCCTCGCTGCCCACCGCGACCGCGCCCATGCTGCGACACGGGCGAACCTTTTCGCGCTCGCCGTAGAACTCAAACGTCACCACGCCATTCGACCCGGCATCAGCGAACAAGAGGCTGCCGACACCATCTACGCCGTCGCCGCCGACGAGAGCCTCTACCTGCGCCTCACCGGCGAATGCGGCTGGACCCCAGCCCGCTACGCCGACCTCATCGCTCGCACCCTGCAGGCAACGCTCGGGACGACATGACTGGACCGCCCTCGAGGCAGCCTCCTTCGGCAACGGCGGGCGACGATGCCAGCGGCAGCTGCCAATATTCGGACGGGCCCATTCTCATTGGTTAGCGCCTGGCACAGCGTTGCTCCGGAAGTGATGGCGGTGCTCGCCCGGCGTGGTGTCGAGCCGGCGACGGAAGCTGCGGATCATGGTTTTCGAGCGTCGCGAAGCCGCAGGTCTTTGCGACCTGTTGGTGGTCTCCAGAAGTCGCCAAGCCCAGCACGCTCAAAGTGAACTCACTGGCCGGAGTAGCAGGCTGGGTCCGGTGTCAGCATTGGGTGTCACGTGACCGTCTTCAACGCGAACACCACCCGCAGCCACAGTGCTGCGGGAGCACCGGTCAGAGGCGAAGCCACCGGTTTATGGCTCTCAGGCCTGTGCGGCGTCGTGCACCAGGATCGCGATTTGGACGCGGTTGCTTACGTCGAGTTTGCTGAGCAGTCGAGACACGTGCGCCTTGACCGTCGCCTCGCTCATGTAGAGCGATGCGGCTATCTCGGCGTTGGAGGCGCCCTCGCCAACCGCGGCGGCGACCTCCCGCTCTCGATCGGTGAGTTCGGCGAGTTGTTGGGCTGCCACTTGGTGCCGCTCGGACGCCTCAGTTGTGCCGAAGTGGGAGAGCAGGGTGCGGGTGACCGACGGTGAGACGATGGCGTCGCCGTCGGCCACCAGCCGGACGGCGTTGAGGATGTCGCCTGGCGGGGTGTCCTTGACCAAGAAGCCGCTGGCGCCGGCGCGGAGGGCGGCCACCACGTGCTCGTCGGCCTGGAATGTGGTGAGCACGATGACCTGTGGTGATGGGTTGAGCCGGCGCAGCGCCGCTGTTGCCGTGATCCCGTCGGTCTGCGGCATTCGGATGTCCATGAGGACGACGTCGGGACGGTGCTGGCGGACGGCTGCGACCGCGCCGGCACCGTCATCGGTTTCGCCGACGACTTCGATGTCGTCGGCGGCGGAAAGGATGAGCCGCAGCCCTGCCCGCACCAGGGCGTCGTCGTCGACCAGTAACACCTTCACCCTGGCCACGTCAGCTCCGCTTCCACCACGAAGTCGCCGGAGCCGTCGGGGCCGAGCGCGAGGGTGCCGTCCGCCAACGCGACCCGCTCCTGAAGTCCGAGCAGCCCCGCACCCGAGCCGGGCAGCGTTGGGGTTGTCTGGGCCGGGACGGGCTGGCGGTTGCGGACGCTGATGTGCAGCCCCTCGTCGGGGGCGCCGGTGACCCGGACGCGTGCCGCGGTGCCGCGCGCGTGCTTGCTGACGTTCGTGAGCGCCTCCTGCACGATGCGGTAGGCGTCGCGTCCCAGCGGGGCGGGTAGGTCCTCGATGCGCGCGACGTGCATTTCGAAGTCGATGTCCGCGCCGGCCCTCCTGGTTTCCTCTATGAGGCGATTGATGTCTTGCAGGGTGGGCTGCGGGTTGGCCGACGTGGGCTCGTTCCCGGCGTTTTCGCGGAGCAACCCGATGACGCTGCGCAGTTCCTCGAGGGCTTGGCGTGCCGTGGCGCGGAGGAGAGCGGCAGTGCTCTGGATCTGATCCGGTGGCAGGTCGGGGCGCATCTCCAATCCTCCGGCGTGCAGCGCCATCAGGGAGATCCGGTGAGCGAGTACGTCGTGCATCTCCCGGGCGATCCGGGTCCGTTCGGCCACCCGGGCTTGCTCTTCGTGTAGTTCTTGGTCGGCCTCGGCTCGGAGAGCGCGCTCGCGCAAGGACAGCAGCAGCTGTCGTCGGGCGCGGATGAACATTCCCCACCCGCTGGCGGCGAGTGCCAGCGGCATGACGAACGCCACGACGGAAAGGGGACCTGTTGTCGGGCTGTACACAGCGAAGACGAGGACCGATGGGAGCCACAACAAGGTGACGAGCACCGTGGGTCGGGCCGGGCGATGTACCGCGAGGGAGGACAGCGCGAGGAGTCCGGCAGGGGTCGCGGAACTTGAGACTGTCCCGAGCAGAAGACACGCGAGCGCTACGCCGACCGGCCATCGGCGCCGCCACCACAGCGTGATGCAGGCGAGCGCGCCGGCGGAGACGTCGATGGCGATCTGGGTGGAAGAAAGCGGGTCGGGGTTGTCGTGTAGCTCCGGGCTGATGAACAGCGCGCCAAGGCCCACAGCCAGAAGGAACGCAAGAGCGTCAACTGCGCGTTCGCGTCCGGCGTGGCTGCGGTCCAGATCCGGCAGGGGCAGGTCCTCGGACGCCGCCGCCGGCTCCGCCAGCGCGGCCCATGACCAGCGCGACAGGGACACGACCTCACCGTAGACCTGCGCGGCAGAAGGGAACATCGACGAAAGTCGATGCGGCCAAGCCATGTGGCGGTATCCAGCCCACGGATCTGTCGCCCTTCGACGGTCCCGACGTAGATAGGCGGCCGATGTGCGCAGCCTGCCCGCGGGACCAGTGTTAGTGGCACCGGCAACTAAGCCCGGTAATCACACCGATCCCTTAGAGGAGTTCCATCATGAATACAGTCCAGCAACGACCACACGCACGAACCGCCCGGCCAGGGAACCAAGACGGCACCGCGCCCAGCACGGCGCTCCTCCCGACGTGGCGGCTCAACGTCATGCGCGTGGGCTACCTCGTGATGGGGGGTGGGCTGGTGATCGCCAGATGGCCAGAGTTTCTCGCCCACGAGCCGTGGGAGCTCAAGGAAGGCACGGTGCTGACGATGCTCGTGGCGATGTCGGTGCTCGCGCTACTGGGGCTTCGGTACCCCCAGCGGATGCTTCCCATCCTGCTCTTCGAAGTCGGTTGGAAGCTGACCTGGCTCGCGGTCGTCGCGCTCCCGTTGTGGCTCGACGGCAACCTCACCGGAGCCACGCGCGAACAGGTGGCAATGGTTCTGTGGGTCACGATCGTCATCGCGGTCATCCCTTGGCGGCACGTGCTCAGTCAGTTCGTCCTTGCTCGCGGCGATCGGTGGCGCTGACATGAGCAGAATCATCACCACCCACCTCACCGCCGATGCTCCCGTCGAAAGCCTGTGGGAGACCCTCACCGACCTGGCCAGCTATCGCATGTGGAACCCGTTCATCACCACCGCGGCCGGCACCATCAGCGTCGGGGAGCGCCTCGACCTGACGATCCAACCGCCTGGGGGTCGCGCCAGGGCGTTCAAACCCTGGGTCACTGCCGTGGAGCAGTACCGCTATTTCGAGTGGCTGGGTCGTCTCGGGTTGCCTGGCATCTTCGACGGGCGGCACAGCTTCACGCTCACTCCAATGGCGGGTGGACGCACTCTGATCCAACAGTCGGAGTCGTTCACTGGCGCGCTGATTCCCTTCACCGGCTCTCTGCTCGCTCGCACACGAGCCGGATTTATCGCCATGAACGAGGCGCTCGCTGAGCGCACCGCTCGGTCCGCGAAGCAGTGGCTCCCTGACCCTCCAGGGATCACTGGATGAGCATCAGCGCGGATGTCGACGCCGTGTCGGTTCGCTCGCCGCTTGATGCACACCGGGTTTCTGACGCCCGACCCCAAGCATTTCCCTGGAGACCACACGCGCTGGGTAGCGTCGCGTGCCGCGGGTGGTCCTCTACTGACGCCCGATTCCCCGCCGTCTCCTGATGAGCCCGAACGGCGCTAGCACCACTCCAGTGACCTGAGCCACCACAAAGCGTCGCTCACCTTCGCTTGCTGAGCCCGCGTCATGATCCTCGTGCGGCCGGTGCGGCGTGGGCGTGGATATGGCGCATTGGTGGCCTCCGTCGAGGTCGCGCCGTTCGAGACCCAGGTGGCACGTTGGGGCGGCATTGGCAGAGAGCCGGCGGAGATCCTTGGCATCGTCCGACGACCAGGAACGGGATGAACGAGCCAAGGGCATCGCGGTAAAGCGGTGCCGCGGATTTGCTAGCGCCGGCAGCACTGCGCGAGTCCGCGCTGTGTAGCACAAGTTCTGGAGTCGTTTTGAGGGGGTTGAGCACCCCAGGTAGTACGGCTCACCCCATTCCAGCCTGCGCCTAGTCGCCGCAGACTTTGTTGAGGAGGTGTGCCGGAGATGAGTGTCGTGCGGGTGCTGCTGGTCGATGACCAGGCACCGTTTCTGCGGGCCATGAGCGCGGTGGTCGAGGAAACTTCTGGGTTTGAGGTTGCTGGCGAAGCCTCTTCGGGGGAGGAGTCCGTCCTTGCGGCGGCTGCGTTGCTCCCAGACTTCGTGCTGATGGATGTGAACCTTCCCGGCATCGACGGGTTGGAGGCCACCAGACGGCTGCGGGGGCGCCGGCCTTCGCCGGTGGTATTGCTGCTCTCGACGTATGACGAGGACGCGGGGGCGCGCTTCGCTGCCGAGTGCGGGGCTGCGGACTACGTGACCAAGTCGGCGTTCGGGCCGGATCGGCTACGAGAGGTATGGGCGGCTGCTTCCCCTTGAACCGCGGCTCCCGTTGGAATCGCGTCGCGCTTCACGACGCTGTCGATCCTAGAGCTGACGGTGCCCATACCTCGACGACAGTGCGGCGGCCTCGTCGTGTGGCCGACACTGAACCGCCCGTCGACTCGATTCGGTCGCGCATGTGGCGCAGGGACAGACCACCGGCCTCCGCCCCACTTACGCACAGGTGTAGTTGGCCGGTATGGACCGCCAGGGTCACGGCGATGGGGTGATCGAAGGCACGTGTCGCCTCGGCTACACAGAAGTAGGCCGCAGCCTCGACCCGCGGATCGAAACGCACCCCCGCCGCAGAGTCCTCGACTGCCAGCCGCCCGGGGCGGTCGGGTCGAGCGAGCAACGAGCCGAGTGCGGTGTGCAGACCCGAGCGGGTGAGCTGGGCGGGGAACACCCCGCGTGTGATTTCGCGGAGCGACTGCATCGCGGTGTCGGTGGAGGTGAGCAGCGGTGCGAGCTGCGCGGTGTCGAGCGCAGCGGGACCCTGAGGATCGGACTTCGACAGCTCGAGGAGTCGGTGAGGTAGCGGCGCGAGATGTGGGATTACCTGACGCGCGATCGCGCGTTCGACTCGGCTACGTTCGGCGTCGCCGGCCCTGATCAACCGAGCACGCGACTGGTCAAGTGCGTGAGTGCGGAGGCTGAGCTGCTGCACCTGCGCAGAGAGCTCGGCGGTGAGCTGGGCGTTGCGGAACGCCATCCCTGCCTGGTCGGCAAGATCGGCGAGCAGCTGTTGGTCCCGGGGACGCAGCGGATGGCCGGCGGCCATCTCCACGCTGATGTTGCCCAGCGGTTCCCCGTGGTCGACGACCGGTACCGCGACCCGCGAGGTGGCAAGGTCGTCAGCCCGGATCGACGGCCACGCGGCCACCCGGTCAGGACCACCGTGCACGTGGACAGAGACCACGGCACGGCGAGCGTTCACCGCATGAGCGGCGGCCTCGGCCACCGCGGGCAACAGGACGGCGGGGTCGGGCTTGTCTCCGAGCCGTCGGCTGAAGTCGGCCAGTGCCTCGTAGGGCGCCGCGGCTGCGCCGTACGCGAACCGGTCGGCCAGCCGCACCACTCGGCGGCGTAGTGGCTGGAACGCGAACGCCACCAGGGCTGTCGCGATCAGGGATGCCCAGAAGCCTCCGGTTCCTTGGCCCACTGCCGCGCCGACAACCACGACCAGGAACACGTAGCCGATCGCTGCCAGTCCCGTTACCAGGGCCACCACCAGTGCCCGGTTGATGATCAGGTCGATCTGCAGAAGGCGGTGCCGAAGCACTGCGACCGCCACGCAGAGCGGGACAGCGAGCTGCGCAAG
>Ga0190275_10001457_pt1 | contig 17586 bp, 17 predicted proteins | sample Popmic550T_FD_133745 | JGI IMG/M metagenome (GOLD analysis project Ga0190275, IMG submission 133745) | Populus adjacent soil microbial communities from riparian zone of Yellowstone River, Montana, USA - 550 T | ecosystem: Environmental > Terrestrial > Soil > Riparian zone > Trees stand | place...
CGACGTCGCGTGGTCGTACCCCGAGCCGCAGCGCGAGGCCGAGCGGATCCGGGACTACCTGGCGTTCTTCAACGAGCGCGTCGACATCGAAGTAGACGGCGAGCTCGAGGAGCGGCCGGTAACGCAGTGGTCGCGGCGCTGACCGCTGGTAGGCGCGGGCCTCAGGGTACGAAAAGCCCCTGCACGGCGAACAGCGTGTTGGGCCACGTGGAGGCGATGTCGTCCGCGCCGCCGTCGAGCACCTGCACCTGGTCGAGCGCCCAGATCGCGCGCTCGCCCTCGCGGGCCGCGCCCGGGACGACCGCGTCGACGGTCGTCGAGACGGTGCAGGTCGAGCCCACCGACGTGCCCGCGGTCGCCGCGCACGGCACAGGGACGTCGAGCGTCGCGTCCTGCACGGTGCCGTGGTCGGTGGACGACGTGCCACCGTTGTCGCGGTCGGTGATGCGCAGCGGTAGCCGCAGCGCCAGCTCCCCGGTGTAGTCGCCCAGGCCGGAGCGGCGCCGCACGTCCGTGACATTCACGACGACCGGGGCGTCCGCCTCGTCTGCGCCCGTTGCGGGATCCCCCGGCTGGACGCGGAGTCGCACGAATCCGACAGATGACACCGGCTGGCCGTTCGCGTCCGGCGTGCCGAGCGTCAGCTGCTGCGACGTAGGCGCCGGCGGGCTACAGGCCGGGTGCGCGAGCGGCGGGCCGTGCATGCGGTTCGGACTCGCGCAGCCGGCGAACGCCGGCACGAGCGACGCACGCAGTGGCGAGGCGCCCGCCGGGCGGGGGTACCCGGCGCGATCGGCTCCCGCGTAGGTGATGCGCCGTACCTGGTGACCGCTCCCGGCCCAGGTGACGTAATACAGGGCGTGCGGGCCGGCAGTGGGGCCGAACGTCAACGTGATCGGGCTCTCGACCCCGGTCGCCCACTCCGACACGTCCCAGCCGCCTCCGGCCCGGGGCGACATCCGGAAGATCTTTCCGCACACCAGATCGGCGTATAGGTAGTCGTCGTCATAGGAGGCGGACCAGATGCCCTTCGGGACGAACGCGCCACCGGTGATCGCATAGCAGCCACTGGGCTCGTGGCTGTAGGCGTGGAGCGGGTCCGTCATGCCGGCCGGCGGCGATCCACAGTCCGTCGTGGAGCCCGTGGCGCAGAATCCCTCCCGCGCGTTCCAGCCGTAGTCCGCACCTGCCTGGCCCAGGTCGATCTCCTCCCAGGTGATCTCTCCCACGTCGTTGATGAAGAAGCGGGTCGTCGGGGGGTTGGGGTCGACGGCCAGCCGGAACGGGTTGCGCAGGCCCCAGGCGAAGGTCTCCTGGCAGCGCGTACCGGGGCTGGTGCGGCCTGTCACGTTGCAGCGCGCGGTTCCCGAGCCCTGCCACGGGTTGCCGGCCGGGATCGCGCCGTCGCGCGTCACCCGCAGTACCTTCGCCAGCAGGACGTGCCGGTCCCGGGCAGCGTCGTTCAGCTCCAGGCAACCGCTGTCGCCCGCGTAGTCGCAGCCGCCGTCGCCGGTCGACACGTACAGCAGGCCGTCCTTGCCGAACTGGAGGTCCGCGCCGATGTGGTAGCTCTGCGGAGCCGGGATGTTGTCGATCAGGACAGTCTCGGCGGAGGGGTCGACCGTGTCGTCGTCGCGCAGGACGAACCGCGAGACGCGGTTGACCGGGGTGTTCGCGTCGTCGTAGACGCAGCCGTTCTTCACCCACGTGTAGTAGACGTAGATGAAGTGGTTGGTCTCGAACTGCGGGTCGACGGCGACCGCCATCAGGCCGCGCTCTCCGTCCGAGCACACGCGCGCGCGGATGTCGAGCCCCGGGGTCGCGTTGAGGGCGCCGTTCTCGTACACGCGCACCACACCCGCCTCCTCTGCGATCAGCAGGCGACCGCCAGGCACGAAGGCGAGTGACGTGGGCTGGTCCGCGTTCGCCACGAACGAGTCCTGAAAGCTCGCGGGCAGCGTGATGGCCTCCGCACGGCCGGCGCCGAGCAGCAGGAAGGCGAGCACCGCGATGCATGCCGCCCGAGCAGTGATCTTGCCAGGAGCCCGTGCCACGGTGGACGCCTCCGAGCATAGCCCCGGTTCGCGCCTATCGGCCCCGGGTCGCCGCCGAATAGGATCGGTCCCCGTGGAGGCTCGCCCGGTACGCGACACACAGGCGGCTCTGATCCGCTGGATGTCGATCATCGACGCGAACAGCGCCGGGTTCGTGCACGGCGGGATCGTGATGAAGCTGTGTGACGAGGCGGCGGGGATCGCCGCCGTCAAGCACTGCCGGACCCGGATCGTGACCGCCGCGATCGACCGCATGACGTTCCGGTATCCCGTGCACGTGGGGGAGTTGCTCGCCTGCCGCGCGTCGGTGAACGCCGTCTGGCGCACGTCGATGGAGGTCGGTGTCCGGGTCGAGGCCGAGAACCCGCGCACGGGAGAGGTGCGCCACACGAGCACCGCCTACCTGACGATGGTGGCGGTCGACGACGAGGGGCGGCCGACGGAAGTGCCGCCGCTGCTGACCGAGTCTCCCGACGAGGGGCGCCGCATGCGCGAGGCAGAGTTGCGCAGGAACAACCGCCTCGCCGAGCGCGAGCAGATCCGCGCCGGGAGGGCGGCCGGGACCTAGCGCCTGAGCGTCCCGAACACCTGCACGTAGTAGCGGCCGTAGCCGCGCTTGCCCTGGGCGTACCCGGCTCCTATGTGCGTGTAGCTGCGACGCAGGATGTTGTCGAGGTGGGCCTTGTTCCAGCGCGCGCAGGTGCTGGAAGCGCTCGGAAAGCCGGCGGCGATGTTCTCGGCAACGGCGACCCAGTTCCGCGTGCTCACGCGCGCCACGCGGTCAGCCGGCCCCCGTCCCTGGGGGTCGGTGTGGTCGAAGAAGCCCTTCTGCAGCATTGCCTTGGCGTGGACGCGGGCCGCGCGGGCGAGGCCGCGATCGGGTCGCAGGGCGGGGATTCCGAGCCTGGCTCGCTTGCGGTTGGCGCAGCTGCGGATCAGCCGCTCGGTCTTGACGGTCACCGCTGCCGGCGCTGCGCCGGGGGCGCGCGGGCTCGACGCCCCGGACGGGGCGACGCCTACGCACGTGAGGAGCAGCGCGGCGGCGCTGAGCGCATGGAGGAGCCTGCGTTCGATGGCTGCCTATCGGCACGCAGGTGCCGATATTTGAGCGCCAGCCGCAGAAGTACGTCTTGTGTCCGCCGGCGTTCGATTACGCTCGGCTGCAAAGGGGGCGGCGAGATGCCCAGGGTCAGCGTCAACGGGGCGGATCTGTATTTCGAGGAGCGCGGCAGCGGGCCGCCGGTTCTTCTGATTCACGGCCTGGCAGCTGACGCCGATGTGTGGGGAGCGTCCCTCGACCAACTTGCCCAGGACCATCGGGTCCTCGCGTATGACCGTCGCGGCTACACGCGCTCAGGCCAGGTGCCGCGTGGCGACTTCCGGCGCGACGGCGAGGACGCGGCGGCACTGCTGCGCGCGCTCGATGCTGTGCCCGCCACGGTCGTGGGCTGGAGCAGCGGCGGAATCGTCGCGCTCGACCTGGCCGTCCATCATCCCGGCCTGGTCGCCGGGCTCGTCCTGCTGGAGCCCACGCTGCACGCGAAGAAACGTCCGGGCGTGCGTCACCTTGCCGCCTTCCTCAAAGCTAATCTCCTGCGCCGTGTCAAGGACGACCGTGCGGCGACGGAGGCGTTCCTGCGCTGGGCCTTCCGCCACAGGACCGGCGCGACCTGGTACGACCGGCTTCCAGTCCATATGCGCGACGCACTGCTGGCGAACGGGCCTGCAGCGATGTCGGAGCTCGGAATCGGTACAGGCGAGCACCTGAACGACGAGCAGATTGCAGCGATCGCCTGCCCCGCCGTCGTTCTGGTCGGTGAACTGAGCGATCCCCTGTTTGCTCGTGTGAGCGAGCGCACCGCCAGGCTGTTGTCCCACGCGCGCATCGAGCGGATCGAGGGCGCGGGACACGTGATCCACCTCGAGCGCCCGGCGGAGTTCGTGCGTGCGGTGCGTGAAGCCAGTCAGCCACTGGGATCCCGTTCCGGCGGAGGGTGACCCTCAGGCTGGCGGTGGCGCGGGCGCTATCAGGCCGCTTTCGTAGCCGAAGATCACCGCCTGGATCCGATCGCGGAGCCCGAGCTTTATGAGCACGTGGCTGACGTGGGTCTTCACTGTGGCGTCGCTGACGACCAGCTCGCGGGCGATCTCCGCATTGGACAGACCGCGGGCGAGTAGGCCCAGCACGTCGACCTCGCGGCTTGTGAGCTCCGCGAGCGCGGTGGCGTGCGCGGCGCTCGGCGCGGGGAGGCGGGCGAAGGCCTCGATGACCCGCCGCGTGACCGCGGGGGCGAGGAGCGCCTCGCCGGCGGCGAGCACCCTGATGGCGCCGACCAGCTCCTCGGCTGGGGCGTCCTTGAGCATGAAGCCGCTGGCGCCGGCGCGGAGCGCCTCGAACACGTACTCGTCGAGGTCGTAGGTCGTGAGCACGAGGATGCGGCTGGTGGTGGCCTCGCCAACGAGGGTGCGGGTGGCGGCGAGCCCGTCCAGGTTGGGCATGCGGATGTCCATCAGCGCGACGTCGGGTCGCAGCCGGCGGACCGCGCTCAGCGCCTCCTGCCCGTCTGCTGCCTCTCCAACGACCTCGATATCGCTTGCCTGTTCGAGCAGCGAACGCAGCCCCGAGCGCACCATGCCCTGGTCGTCGGCGACCACGACCGCGATGCTCATGCCGCCCCGGGCGGGTCGAGCGGGAGCCGGGCGGCGACGCGGAAGCCGCCACCGGGCCGCGCGCCGGTCTCGAGCGTGCCGCCGTAGAGCGCTACGCGCTCCCGCATGCCGATCAGCCCGTGGCCCGCCCCGTTGCTGGTGCTCAAGGCGCCGCGGCCGTCGTCCTCGACCAGCAGTTCCAGCGCGCCGGACGAGTAGCGGACCCCGACAGCCGCGTGTGCCGCCCGGGCGTGCTTGATCGTGTTGGTGAGCCCTTCCTGGACGATCCGGTAGGCGGCGAGATCGACCCCGGGCGGGAGCGTTACCCGCTCGCCCTCCAGCTCGAGCTCGACTTCGAGGCCGGCGGCGCGGGTCTGCTCGATGAGCTGCTCGAGCTGGTCGAGCCCCGGCTGGGGGGCCAGCGCGAGATCTTCGCCACTGGCGCGCAGGACGCCGAACAGCCGGCGTAGCTCGGCCATCGCTTGTCGTGCGGTGAGCTCGACCGCCCGCAGCTCCCCGGCCTCGCGCTCGTGCGGCGGCCCGAGCCGCCGCCGGATCGCCTGGGTCTGGATGGCCACGATGCTGATGCTGTGGGAGACGACGTCGTGCAGCTCGCGCGCGATTCGGGCCCGCTCCTCGGCGGCCGCGGCCCTGGCCCGCTCGTCGCGCTGGCGCTCGGCGAGCTCAGCGCGCTCCGACACCTCGTCGAGGCGCTGCGCCCGCAGGCGGAGCGAGTATCCGAAGGCCCATGCGCCACCGAACAGCGTGGTCACGAACAGGAAGTCCCCGGCCGGCTGGTCCAGAACGATCGGCCCGTAGGCGGCCGTGCCCACGACCAGCGCGGGGGCCGCCCACGTGCGCGGTGGATCGGTCTCGCGACCGACGGCGTAGAGGAGGATCAGCGCGGCCGGGACGAGCGCACTCGTATCGGCGTCGCTCTCCACGCTGGCCAGCACGAGAATCGCCCCGATAGCGAGCGCGAGCATCGCCAGCGGAGCCCGGCGGCGCCACGCGACCGGAGCCGTGCACGCGAGCAGCAGGACCGCGTCCAGCGAGCGCGGCGCCTCCGTCGCCTGAAGCCAGACCTGCAACTGCCCCAGCGCGACGAGCACAGCCGCGAGCAGGGCGTCGCCGAGGGGCGGTCGAACGCGAAGCAGGGAGGACGTCACGCCTCGAACGTACCGCAAGGGTCGCGTGCTGGCATCGGCCGCGCGGCCGATCAGAGAGGCCGGAAACATCCCCCGCGCGGCCGACCCCAAGATCGCCGTCGCGCCCGATGCGAAGGCGGGCGTCGGGATGGATGCTGGCGGGCACCCGACCTCGGAGGCATCCACGTGAACACACCGAACACCCGCCGGCTCGCCGCCGCCATCGCAGGCGGCATGGCCTTCCTAAGGACCCTGAGTGTCATCGCCATCGTGCTCTTAGCCGCCCTGCTTGCCGCGGCGCCCGCCCAAGCGGCGCTCCAGTGGCACACCGGCACGAGCGAGTCGTCGGTCGTCCTCAACTGCAACTTCGCCCAGGAGCCCGGCATCCAGGCGAACGCCGAGTTCCAGTCCGACCCGCAGGCGATCCCCGGGGTCGGGGATGTGTTCTACGCGCGCAGCGTAATCGCCCGCATCGGCGACGGCTGCGGGATCGACATGCTGGGGCACGTGGAGATCGTGCCGCCGCCGGGGGTGACGACCGCGATCTCGGGTCAGCATCCCGTGCGCTGTCAGTGGCTGGACATCGCCACGGGCGCCCTGTCCCCGGCCGGCGGCTGCCCGCAGGAGGCCCAGGAAGCGGTCTACGGCCCCGGCTTCGATCAGCTCACACCGGGTGGCTCGACCCCCACATATCCGTGGCGGATCGCCTACCGGCAAGCGCTCGTGATCGAGGTCCCCCTGCGCTCGAACCGGGGCCTGCAGGGCACCAGCCCGACCTGCAGCCGCTGGGAGGGCGCCCCGCCCTGCACCACGCTGAGCCAGTCGGGCGACACCCTCCAGTTCACGGTCCGGATGCTCGACGCCTGGTCGAGCGCCTGGCTCTCCCCATACGTGCCGCTGTTCGTCCAGGGTGCCGGGGGCGCGTCGGGCGGCAAAGCGCCGGGCGCCGGCGGCGGGGGCGGTGCCGGCAAGGTCGGCTTGCTCGCGAGCGCGCCCCGCTCGCTGAACCTCAAGCAGCTGCTGCGTGGCGTCCGGGTGACGGTCAACGTCGCCACCGCCGGCTCCACCATCAGGGCCCAGCTGACGGCCACCGGGCTGCGCGCCGCGCGCAGCGCGTCGATCGCCAGGACGACCGTGATCGCCAGGGCCACCAGGCGGAAAGCCAAGGCCGGCACCCTGCAGCTGCGGCTGAAGCCGACACGCAAGGCCGCCCGGGCTCTGCGCCGCACCAAGCGGTCGCTGAAGTTGCGGCTGAAGGTCCGCGTCACCCCGCCCGCCGGGAAGTCGCAGACTGCCACCACGCCAATCACCGTCAGGCGCCCACGATGAGCCGGGAGGCAACCTTGACTCGCTCCACTCGCAGTGCGAAATGTCGCATCACTCTGCTTTGGATTGGCCGCCCCGGCGCACCTCCGCGCCGGACTCTGGGAGGGAACATGAGCTACAGGATTCGCAGCGCTCTGGTCGCCGCTTCTGCATGCCTGGTGGTTCCAGGCGCACTGGCTCTCGGAGGGCCCGCTTTCGCGGCCTACCCGGGAGCGAACGGCAAGATCGCCTACGAGAACGACGACGGCACCGACAGCGAGATCTTCGTCATGAACGCCAACGGCAGCGGGCAGACGAACATCATCAACGATCCCGCTCCCCCGAACCACGCCGACGACCGCGATCCAGCCTGGTCTCCGGACGGGACGAAGATTGCCTTCTCGCGCGTAGGACAATCGCCGCAGGGCGAGGGTCACCCGAACATCTACGTGATGAACGCCGACGGCAGCGGCCGCGTCAACCTCACACCGGGACCGGACGTCAGCGGCCAGGGCAACACGGGCGTCGACCCCACCTGGTCCCCGAGCGGGACGCACATCGCCTACAACCACGCCGGGCAGATCTGGATCATGGATGCCGCTTCCGGGGCCAACAAGGGCACGATGATTCCCTCGCCGCCGGCGGGGCTCGAGTTCTCGCCCGCGTGGTCACCCGACGGATCGAAGATCGCGTTCCAGCGCAACACCGACATCTGGGTGCGCTCGTTCTCCGGCTTAACCACCACGAACCTCACGAACACGCCCGGGGCGGCAGGCAACGCCGAGTTCACCCCCGACTGGGCGCCGGACAGCTCCAAGATCGTCTACAACCGCGCCGCGCAGATCTGGTCGATGAATGCCAACGGAAGCGGCCAGACCGGCCTCACCGGCGGCATCGGCGAGACCGGCCAGCTGCCCTCCTGGTCGCCGGACGGGTCGAAGATCGTCTTCGACTCCAACGGCTTCACGGCCCCGAACGGCTACGACATCTTCGCCATGAACGCCGACGGGACGAACGAGACCCGGATCGACACCGGCGTCCCGGACGCGGACCTCGACCCCAGCTGGCAGCCGATCGCCGTACCGGGCGGTTACCCGCGCCCGGGAGGCGCCACCCCGCTGCGCGTCTCGCTCGTGCCCGCCTATAGGCAGTGCGCGGCGTCCAACCGCACACATGGTCCTCCACTCGCTTTCGCATCCTGCAACCCGCCCACGCTCGAATCCAGTCAGCTCACCGTGGGCACCCCCGACGCGAACGGCGCGGGGGCAGCCTCGACCGGCTTCGCGAAGTTCGGCGTGGCCGCGGGTGTTCCAGGCGGGGTCGACGATTCCGACGTCCGTTTCACATTCAGCTTCACCGACGTGCGCCACCAGGACGGCACGCTCGCCGACTACACCGGCGAGCTGGAAGCCACGACCGTCGTCCGGGTCACGGACCGGGTGGGCGGGCCGGCAGGCGAGGCGGCGACCGTCACGGACGTCGTGTTCCCGGTGACCGTTCCCTGCACCGCGACGAGCACCGTGCCCGGCGCGACCTGCGCGGTCACGACCAGCTTCGACGCGGTCGTGCCGGGCACGGTCCCCGAGGGGAAGCGCACGATCTGGCAGCTCGGACAGGTAGAGGTCTACGACGGCGGCGCGGACGGCGACGTCGATACCACTCCAAACACGCTGTTCGCGGTGCAGGGGGTCTTCGTCCCCTGATCGCTAGGCGTAGCTTCTGACCTTCGCGTCGATCGCTGTGTCCGACGAGCTACGCACCGGGGTCGTGTGCGGGCCCAGGACGACGCCCGGCACGCCCGGGGCGAAGCCGGCCGGCTTGGCGGGGAGGCCGTAGTCGGCAGCACGGTCGATCAGCTGCGCGACCGCGCGCTCCGACACCGCCGAGATCGTCAGCGACGGGTTCACGCCCAGCGACGTGGGGATCGCCGAGGAGTCGATGCAGAACAGGCCCTCGTTGCCGAACACCTCGTTGCGGTGGTCGACCACGCCGAGGTCCTTGGAAGCGGCCATGCGGCAGCCGCCGAGCGGATGCGAGGCCGATGCGCCGCGGAACGTGAGCTTCATGAACCTGCCCAACCCGCTGCGCTCGACCACGCTCCGGATCGCGGCGTCGGCAGCCTCGCGCACGCGCACCGACTGCTCCGACAGCTCGTAGGTGAACGGCCCCACGCAGAGCGGCCCGGGGGTCGGGCGCACGTGGCTGCCGAAGGGAGGTGGTGCCAGAAACTCGCCGTCGTGAGTGTCCTCGACCATCGCGAGCAGCTCGATGTGGTTGTTGAAGGTGGACAGCGCGGCTTTCTTCTGGAGGCCGAAGAACGACGGGGCCCCGGTGGGGTCGCGCCCGTCGTCGTAGAGCGTGTGCGCGAGCGGCGAGAGATAGATCTCCTGGAGCGTGAAGCGCTTGCCGTCGCCGGCATTGCCCGGTTTGTCGGTCCACCAGTCGTAGGACATCGTCGAGATGTGGTTCCCCTTGTAGATCTGCCCGTAGCCGGGCAGCCTGAGCACGTCCCGCACCTTCTGCTCGTCGTACTCGACGGCCGCGATGTGGTCGCCGTTGATGCCGAGGTGCTTGCCGGCCTGGGACGACAGGCTGGGAAGTGCCGGGCGCGAGCGCATCAGAAGCGGTGAGTTGCCCATCGCGCCGGCGGACAGGATCAGCACCTTGCACTCGATCTGGAACTCGCGCCCGGTGGGCTGGCGGGTCGGGTCGTCTCCGTCGTTGTCGATCTCTGAGACCGTCAGCAGGTAGCGGTAGGGCCGCGCCGCGCTCTGCGTGATCAGCTCGGCCTGCGCGTTGGGGCGCACCTGGACCCCCATCTGCTCCGCCGACGCGAGGTAGTTCGTGATGACGGAGTTCTTGGCGCCGTAGATGCAACCGGTGTGGCACCACTTCGCCTGGATGCAGCGGTTCAGGTCGATCGCGAGCGGCACGCGGTCGCACGAGTGGCCGGCGCTGTCCAGCGTCTTGGCCCACAGCCCGCCCGACTTGGCGACCTGCTTCCAGGTCGGGCGCTGTACGCGCAGCGCCGCCTCGACCCGCGCGTAGTAGGGATCGAGCGTCGCGCGGCTGATCTGGCTCGGCCACATACGTCGGGCAGGACCGTCGTCGGGATGGCGGTCGCGGCGCTCGAAGGTCTCCCGCGGAGAACGCAGCGACGCCGCCAGGTAGAAGTTGGAGCCGCCGCCAACGCCGTCGCCGATCACGATCTGAGCGCCCTGCCCCTGCACGAGCCCGTAGATGCGCGACAGGTGCTCGAGGTCCATGGACTGGCGGAAGTCGGTGTGCTTGTGGCGGCGGCCCCGCTCGAGCACCATCACGCTCGGGCTCTGCCCGGCGGCGCGGTACAGCTCCGCCAGCCGGTAGGCCGAGATCGACCCTCCGAATCCGGAGCCGACTATGCAGACGTCTACGCGCTCGGCCACTAGATCTACTTTCCCCTACGGCAGGCTGCCGTTGGTGGTCACCTCGCGGGACAGCTTGCGCCGGTACGAATAGTCCGCGTACCCATTCGGCGCCGTGCCCGGATAGCCCATCACCTGGTATCCCGAGGCGGTGTCGATGGTGGCGTTGCGCTGGGTCGCGGCCGCGATGAACGACGCGAACGCAACCGCGACGGCGGCCTCCCACACGACGATGCTCGGGTTTGAAGGGTTGAGCCCATCCACGCACACCGCGACCCGCTTCGCGAACGCCAGATCGAGGAACTGCCCGCCGCGCAGCAGCGAGCGCGTCTCCAACTCCGCCAGGAAGGCCGGCTCGAGCGCGTCGAAGCCGATCAGCGGGCTGTGGAACAGCACCAGCGCGTCGGTCTCAACCGCGCCGGGCTCGTGGTGCGCCCCGGCGATCGCCTTCGGGTGGATCTCGTGGCCGAGGTCGGTCACCTGGGCGGGGCGACCCGGGATCAGGGTGTCCGCGACCGCCTGCAGCGTGGCGTCGGCGAGATTGACGGCCGCCTCCGCCGGCGGGGCGGCTGCCAGGATCCGGTCCGCGACCGGCAGCGCCGACAGAACCAATCCTCCGAGGGACAGCCCGCTCGCGCGCTTGAGGATGTCGCGGCGGGACAGCAGCCCGGCGATCTCCTCGGGTACCTGCGATGGAATTGATGGGTCGCGCGTGCCCATCGCGATCCTCCCCCTTCGGCCTCTCGGCCTTCCCGACGCTTGGAACCGACGCGTCCGGGGTATTACCCCGAACCGAGGGTTGTTGAACATCCGTTCAGCGCCTTCCGAACGAACAGCGTCGAACAAAGGCCGCCAGGCCGGGGAGGGTTCCGTGCACCGCTCGCTCGTCGTCACGGTGATCGTCGTGATCACCTCGCTGATCTTCACCGCGGCCGCGTCGGCCGCACCCATCGCGCCGTACGACGGCGACAACCCGTTCCGGTGCAAGACCCAGAACACAGGGCTGGGCGTGGACTTCCCCGATCCGGACGCGGATCCGTTCTGCGTCAAGTACGACAAGACGCAGCAGAACGTGACCGACTTCGGACTGGTCGAGTTCCTGCTGCTGGAGCCGGCGCGCGTGGCAGCCGCGGTGCCGAAGTGCTTCTACCACCAGACCGACCACTGGACCGGTTCGGTCGTCCAGGGCGTCGGCCCGGAGCTTTGGAACTGGGAGGGCCGCTACTTCTTCGACAAGGCGCGCGGCATGGGAGGCATCTACGTGCAGAACTTCCGCGTCGGGGGCGTGCCGGCCGACCCGCGCCTGCTGCCGGGCTTCCCGCCCGAGTACCAGGCCTACTTCGGCCCCGGTGGCGGTGGCGCGTACACGGACACCATCGTGGCCGAGCCGAGCTGCGCGGCACGCGTCGACACTCCGCAAGAGGTGAAGAAGGTCTATCGGAACGACTGGCGCTACCCGCAGTAGCGCCGTTCGCCGCCTACATCTGACCCGGCGCGCTCGCCGGTGGCGCAGGCGTGCTGCGCTGGAACAGCATCACGCTGATCGCGAGCACCCAGGCGAGCATCACGATCATCGCGAAGAACCCGGCGGGGGTGAGCGCTACCACGCCGAGCACGAGCGCGACCCAGCCGGTCCAGGACGGCAGCGCGCCCGAGCGCACGATCGCAAGGCCGCTCGCCAGCAGGAACACCGCGAACCCGACCGAGAGCGGGAAGAAGAGGTCGGCCTGCAGGACGGACATGGTCTGCGTGACCTGGGGGGCCACGTCACCGGCGGTGTCCGCAGCGACGAACGTGAAGCCGATCAAGAGCAGCCATCCGACGGCGCCTATGACGGCGCCCCCGAACGCCGTGTTCGCCAGCCGCGCAGGCGGGCCCTCGGCCGCCGCCAGCACGGCCCGCAGCACGCCCGCGAACCAGAGCAGGAACACGGTTGAGATCGCCGCGATGATGCTGGAGACGATCGCCTGGTCCTTGTTGTCGTTCCAATACTCGACCACCTCGGCGATCGGGTCGTCTGCAGAGGGCGTCTCCCCTCCGACGATCACGGCCACGATCACGAACAACACGAACAGAACACCGGTCAGCGGCGCGAAACGCTCGAGACCACGCATCGAGGGACCTCCCCGGTCGGATGGGCTGGCGGCGACCTTCACAGGACGCCCGGACGTAACGAACGGGCGCCCTCCCGCCACTAGGATGTGGGCATGGCCTTCCTGTTCCGTGAAAAGACCAAGATGATCGACCCCGAGCGTGCCCTGCCGGGCCGCGAGCAGGCGGTCGCCGTCCCCGAGCGGCACTTCGTGCTCGGCAACCCGATCGCGCCCCCATTCCCCGAGGGGCTCGAGCAGGCCGTGTTCGGCATGGGTTGCTTCTGGGGCGCGGAGCGCCTGTTCTGGCAGGCGGACGGCGTGTGGACGACCGCCGTCGGCTATGCGGGCGGCTTCACGCCCAACGCGACCTACGAGGAGGTCTGCTCCGGCAGCACGGGCCACACCGAAGCGGTGCTGGCCGTGTTCGACCCGGCCAAGACCACCTACGAGGAGATGCTGCGCATCTTCTGGGAGGGACACGACCCCACCGAGGGCATGCGCCAGGGCAACGACGTGGGGACGCAATACCGCTCCGCGATCTACTGGCACTCGGAGGCGCAGCGCCTGGCAGCCGAGGAGTCACGGGCCATGTTCGGGGCTCGGCTGGGAGCAGCCGGCTACGGCGAGATCACCACCGAGATCGCCGCGGCGGGCCCTTTCTACTACGCCGAGGAGTACCACCAGCAGTACCTGGCCAAGAACCCGAACGGGTACTGCGGGCTCGGCGGCACCGGCGTCAGCTGCCCGGTCGGCCTCGCGGCCGGCGGCACCGCCTAACCGGGCTTGAAGCGCTCGCGCGCGGCGGCGATGACCTCGAGCGCCGCGGCACGATTGCCGAATCCCCGCGTGGCCGTCTTCTTGCGCTCCAGCTGCTTGTAGACCTGGAAGAAGTGCTCGATCTCATCGCGAAATTCCGGGATCAGGTCGTGGATGTCATGCGCGTGCTTCCACGCCGGGTCGTTCTGCGAGACGCAGATCACCTTCTCGTCGGCGCCCTTCTCGTCCTCCATGTAGAAGACGCCGATCGGGCGGGCGCGAATGCGGCAGCCCGGGAACGTGGGGTCCCCGACCAGCGCGAGCGCGTCGAGCGGGTCGCCGTCCTCCCCCATCGCCCCCTCGATGTACCCGTAGTCGGCGGGGTAGGTCATCGAGGTGAACAGCCGTCTGTCGAGAACGATGCCGCCAACGTCGGGATCCCACTCGTATTTGTTGCGCGAGCCGGCTGGTATCTCGACGAACACCAGCACTTCCGAGTCGTTCACGGCGGCGACTTTACAGGCACCGCCGAGGCCGCCGGATGAGGCTTGTCCTGTGGGACATCGACGGCACGCTGGTCGACTGCGTGAGGCTTGGCCTGTTTGCATTCGAGGACGCGTTCGAGCATGTGACGGGCAGGCCGTCTTCAGAGCCGGTCCCGTTCGCGGGCCGCACCGACTACGAGATCGCGGTCGACCTGCTCGAGCGCTCCGGGATCGAGCCGCACGACGGCCTGCTGGAGCGGTTCGCGCTCGAGCTCGAGCGCGCCATGGCCCGGCGCGCGGGCGAGCTGGGCGCCCGCGGGCGAGCGTATCCGGGAGCACGAGAGTGCCTCGAGCGGCTCGGCCGCGAGCCCCACGTCGTGCAGTCGCTGCTGACCGGGAACATCGCGGCCAACGCCCAGGTGAAGCTGGGGGCGTTCGGGCTCGACACCCTCGTTGACCTGGGCATCGGCGCATACGGGTCCGACCACCGTCGCCGCGGCCGGCTGGTCGGCGTCGCGCTGCAGAAGTGCGAGCGCAAGCACGGCGCGAAGCTTGCCCCCAGCGACGTCGTGCTGGTCGGCGACACGCCTCTCGACGTGGCGGCGGCGCGGGAGGGCGGCGCCCGGGCGGTGGCCGTGGCGACCGGCCCCTTCGGCGCATCAGAGCTGGCCGCCGCCGGCGCCGACGCCGTGCTCGCGGACCTGCGTGACACCGAGGCGGTGGTCGAGGCCGTCCTCGTGAACTGACCATTCGCTCAACCCGGGCCGGGGTTGGGCCGATCAATAGGTCTCATGAGCGGCGCGCAGAGCCCAAAATCGCTGGGGGGTGTGATCCGGACGCTGTTCGCAAAGCGTCCCGACCCGTACCTCGGCAACGATCTCGAAAACGCGCGTCGGCTGGGCGGCGTCATGTGGCTCATGTACGGCACGGTCGCGGCGATCGTCTTGCCGCTTGCGCCTCCGAGCGGGCGCTACGCCGTAGCGGCCTGGGTCGTGGCGGCCTTGATCGTGGTCCCGTCGCTGTTCACGGGGCGCCACTGGCTGAGGCGCTCGAAGGCGGGATTCAACACCCTTCTCGCCGGCAGTTACCTCGCCGTCGGGCAGCTCGCGACACTCCAGGCGCTCGCCGGTTCCGGAGCCTCCGCGTACCAAGAGCTGTACCTGCTGCTGGCGGTCTACACCGCCGCGGTGCATCCGCCCCGCAGGGTCGCGATGTTCCTGCTCGTGCTGTCGGCAGCGGCCTGTCTCCCGCTGCTCTACCAGGGCGCGACCTCCGCCACGGCGGCCGACGTGGCGGTGCGGCTCGTCCTGTGGCTCGCGCTGTCGGGGTTGACGATGATCGTGATCGCGCAGCTGCGCGCGCAGCGCACGGCGTTGCGGGTGGAGACGGAGCACGCGCAGGAGCTCGCGCTCCAGGACCCACTCACCGGTCTCGGCAACCGCCGCCGGCTGATGGCCGACCTCAACCGGCGCCTCGGCGCTGCGACCGCGGACCGACCGCTCGTCCTCGCGATGTTCGACCTGGATGGGTTCAAGGCGTACAACGACACCTACGGGCACGCGACCGGCGACGCGTTGCTGAAACGGCTCGGGGACAAGCTCGCCGCAACCATGGCGGGCCGGGGCCAGAGCTACCGGATGGGCGGCGACGAGTTCTGCGTGCTGGCGACCGTGGCTGCGCACGAGGCTCCCGAGACCGTGGACTGCGCGGGCCAAGCGCTGTCGGATCGCGGTCACGGCTTCGATGTCCATGCTTCCTGCGGATGGGTCCTGCTCCCGGACGAGCAGGCCGGAGACCCGTCGTCGGCGCTGCGCATCGCGGATCGGCGCATGTACGCGCAGAAGAGCCTCGGCCGCGCGTCAGCCGGCCGCCAGACCGTGGACGTGCTGCTGAAGGTGCTGTCCGAGCGCTCCGCGGAGCTCGGCGTCCACCTGCACGACGTGACAGGCCTGTGCCGGGCGGTCGCCGAACGGCTGCAGCTGAGCGCCGAGGACATCGGACCGCTGCTGCAGGCCGCGTCGCTGCACGACATCGGCAAGGCGGCGATCCCCGACGCGATACTCGACAAGCCGGGGCCACTGAACGCCGACGACTGGAGCTTCATGCGCACGCACACCGTGATCGGCGAGCGCATTCTGTGCGCCGCGCCGGCGCTGACGCAGGCCGCGCGGCTGGTACGTTCGAGCCACGAGCGCTGGGACGGATCGGGGTACCCGGACCGGCTCAGGGCCGAGTCCATCCCGCTCGGCGCGCGCATCATCGCCGTCTGCGACGCGTATGACGCGATGGTCTCCAGCCGGCCTTACCGATCGCGCATGAGCAGGGAGGTCGCGCTCGAGGAGCTGCGCCGCTGCGCCGGCTCGCAGTTCGACGGAATGATCGTGGAAGCGTTCTGCGCGATCGTTGCGGAGCGCGCCCCGGCCGAGCGTTAACGTTCGGCCCCGTATGGTGGCCGTCACCGACCTCGAACTTCCCGGCTTCGATTACCTCGACCCCGAGCTGCGCGGAGACCGATTCCACGAGACGATGCGGGAACTGCGCGAGCGCTCCTGGATCGCGAGCTCCGAGTTCGGCTTCTTCGTGCTCGACCGCGAGGCGGCAGGGTTCTTTCTGCGGTCGCGCAGCGCGACCTTCCCGGGGGTGCAGATGTTCGAGTTGCTCGGGATCACCGAGGGGCCGTTGCGCGATGCGCTGTCGAACAACATCCTGGTCCTGAGCGGCGAGCAGCACGCACGCCTGCGCAAGCTCGTGCACCCGTACTTCACCCCCAAGGCCGCTGACCGGTACCGGCCTGCCATGCGCGAGTTTCTCGCCGACCTGTGGGAGGACGTGGGGGACCGCGGGCGCTGTGACTTCGTGGCCGATTTCGCCAAGCCGTATCCGGCGCGCATGATCGCGACGGTGGTGGGCGCGCCGCTCGAGGATGCAGCCGAGCTGCACCGGCTGTCGAACCTGCTCCAGAGCCAGTTCGACGCAATCGCCCTCATGACGCAACGCGAGGAGCTGGACCAGGCGGCCGCCGAGTTCGACGCCTATGTGCGGCGGCTGGTCGACGAGCGACGCTCGAGTCCCGGCGACGATCTGGTGTCCGCGATGATCGCCGCGGAGCAGGAGGGCGACCGCCTGTCCGACGAGGAGTGCGTGTCGCTCGTGCGCGATGCGCTGAACGGCGGTATCGACACCACGCAGAGCGCGCTCGCACACGGAGTGCGGCTGTTCGCCGGACACCCCGACCAGTGGGCCGCCCTGGGCGCCGACGCCTCTCTCGCGTCGCAGGCCGCCGAGGAAGTTCTGCGCTTCGAGCCGGTTGCGCCCTTCACGACCCGGGTGATGCTCGAAGACGTCGAGTTCCGGGACATCATCTTTCCCGTCGGCACGGTCGTGTTCGCCTCGGCGTGGAACGCGAACCGCGAGGCAGAGGGCGACTCGGATGCGGAACGGTTCGACATCTCCGCCGAGCGTGGGGCAGCCAAGTCACTCACGTTCGGTGCCGGGCCGCACTTCTGCATGGGCGCGAACCTGGCCCGCGCCGAGCTGCAGGAGGGCCTGGCGTTCCTGGCGCCACGGATGCGCGAGCTCGAGCTGGACGGCGAGCCCGAATACGACACGATCACCGGCCTGTACGGGATGCTCTCCCTCCCCGTGCGCTGGTCCGCCTGACTGAAAACCCGTTCATCCGGGTATACGGCTCG